>Ga0209050_1000397_pt1 | contig 81393 bp, 67 predicted proteins | sample Araplavi_mTSA_r2_FD_184276 | JGI IMG/M metagenome (GOLD analysis project Ga0209050, IMG submission 184276) | Arabidopsis root microbial communities from North Carolina, USA - plate scrape MF_Cvi_mTSA_r2 (SPAdes) (version 2) | ecosystem: Host-associated > Plants > Roots > Endosphere | place: USA...
CATCTGCACAGGTTGAATTAAACTTCAATCTGTCGGGCACCTGCAGCTATTATGGCGAAGCGATGAATAACAGTGTGTATGGATTCAGCTCCAGCCAGGAAGCGGATAATATCATTGAAAGGATCCTTTCCAATGTAGGTTTGAAGAAGAATTTTCAGATCAACGCGGCCAATGTGCCTAATGCGGCGGCAGTGATCAATGGCTCCACGAGGTATATCCTCTACAGCCAGAGCTTCATCGGACAGGTGAACAGCATGACCAATTCCAGGTGGGCATCCATCAGTATCCTGGCGCATGAGATAGGCCATCACCTGAACGGGCATACGCTGGAAAGCACGGGCAGCCGGCCCTCTATTGAACTGGAAGCAGATGAGTTCTCGGGCTTTGTGCTGGCAAAAATGGGGGCTTCATTGGGAGAAGCACAGCTGGCGATGAATACAATCGCATCCGAAAACAGTGCATCCAGCACGCACCCGGTGAAAAGCGCCCGGCTGGAAGCCATAGCGGTAGGCTGGTACAAGGCAAGAGAGGGTGCTAACGGCAATGGCAATAGTACGCAGTCTTCTAACCCGCCCACGATACCCGTTAACCCGGGCAATACGGTTACTTATGTTTCCAAATGCCTTTTAAACGGGGATTCGAACGCTTATTACGTTACCAATACCAACCTGATCTTAAGATATAATGCCAATAACGGCCAGATGGCGGTGGTAGGTCAGAAGCAGCCTTCTACCGATAGCCGCTTCGCCTGGATCTTTGCCTCCAGCAATGTATTGTACGGGGTGGACAGGCAGGGCGCTATCTGGTGGCAGAATGCGTATGGACAGTTTGCTAAGATAGGGATCGTGACGTTTCCGTAAGGCTAGGATTTAGCGGCAGGTTCCCATAACTCGATTTTGTTGCCTTCTACATCAAGGATGTGAACGAACTTTCCATATTCATCAAATGTTTCGATTTCATCCAGCACGGTCACTCCTTCTTCTTTTAACGCCGCAACAAGTGCTTCGAGGTTTTCAACCCGGTAATTGATCATAAAGTCTTTTGAGGAGGGATCAAAATACTTGGTCTTGTCGGGGAAAGGGCTCCATAAAGTATATCCTTTCTCTGTTGCGTCAGCTGCCTGCTGCCATTCAAACTTTGCGCCGTATTGGCTGGTATCAAAACCGAGATGGGTTTTATACCATTGTTTCATTTTCTCCGGGTCCTGACATTTGAAGAAAATGCCCCCGATGCCGGTTACGCGTTTCATTTTTTTTTGTTTTAGGTGCTTTATTCAAAACAACATTGAATGCGAAGTCATAATAGAACGACGTCGCAACTGGTAAAATTATTAATATTTCTTATGTCTTTTGGCAATATAAAAAAACAATATACTTTTTTTGGGGGCATCGGGCTATGTTATTATTGATACTATGCCTTATAAATAAGAATAGCTTTGCTGAGGAGTAAGATATTTAACTTCCTTTTGGTAAATACGGAAAAAGTGTTATCTTTAAATCAACAGCCTCGCTAGCAACTACTATTTTTTGCGCCACCACAGACGAACATGGACACCCCAAAAAGCACCAACAAATTGCTTACAAGGCTGAAAATCGTAGGCAATGAATTAAAAACCTTCTGAGCTACCTATTAACTCGAATTTATATATCTATTACTTTATTGTCAATCGCAATACTATAACAATTTGTAAAGCCCAGCAATTAAAAAGTGTTATAGGATGCGAAGCCAGTAAGGTCAGGAGTAACCAATTCCATTACCTTTCAAAACCTCAAGCATTATGACGCAAATTGACCGCAACCAAGAAATTCGCCTGCTAATACAACAACGAGTACTAAGACGAACCCTTACAGACAGTGAATTTAGGCGCATGCTTATCGACAATCCCAAAAGTGCCTTAGCCCGCGAGCTTGGGGTCGACGTGCCGGACCATATTCATGTCACCGTCCTTCCTGAATCAGATAATCATTTGTTTATCGTAATACCTGCGTTGCCATCAACGCATGATGTTGATTTTATAAAACAGGAAACTGGAATTGGACGCCTTGCACAGGAAAGTCCATCAGGGTATGGAGGGCAACCAATCTCGACAGGCATTGAGCGGCTTGCCAACGAAGACACCGCGGGTTATGGTGGACGACCAATCACCACAGGAATTGAACGTCTCGCCGCTGAAGGTGCGGCAGGCTATGGCAGTGACCCAGTCGGGCATTAACAATATCACTCACGATTACGCTAGAGCATTGTTTGCTGAAAAATAAAATATGCGTATGTCTAGTCAAATTACAAATGATCCTAAGAAATGGCAATGGCCGGAAAACATGTATATCTTACAAGAAAAATTTAAAGCAGGCAAGCCTTTCCCCCACATTTGCCTGGATAATGTTTTCCCTGAAGATGTGCTTCAAAAAATATATTCTGATGTTCCTCCGTCGTCTAGTCCATTATGGACAAGTTGGGGCTCTGGAGCCGCTGATGACTGCTTGCCAAGGAATTCCAAGAAGGGAATATCCAGTCTCCTTTTTCTAAGTACTTACACGGGAGAATTCTTAAAATTACTCAACAGCGATACCTTTATCCAAGATTTAATGAACATCAGTGGCATTCGAGATCTATCGGCCGATCCAACATTAAATGGGGGCGGATTACATTGTACTGGAAGAGGGGGACGACTGCGTGTACATGTAGATAAAGTGAGGCACACACGCCCAGCTCTCTTCGACCAAGCCCTAAATCTAATTTTGTTCATCAATCCAGATTGGAAAACAGAGTATGGTGGCTTTTTGGAATTTTGGTCACAAGATGGCTCTGAAAGAGTTGTATCGATCCTTCCACAATTCAACCGCTTGGTGCTATTCTATAGCGATCACACCTCCTATCACGGCCAACCGCAACCCCTCACTTGCCCTGACGGAATGTATAGAACATCTTTGGCCATATATTACTATGTACCAAGGTTATCTCAAAATACATTTAAAACAAATGAAATCATCTGGATTTAGCCATTCAGCTTAACTAGTAGGAGTCATATGAAATTTGCGACATTCTTCTACCCCGGTTATTATAATTGTATAAGAAGAAATCAGGCTGCAAATGTATGTATAAATGAATGGGCGTTATTGCAACGAAATGCTCCATCCGTTTTTGTCGAAACAGTTCCTATTGTACCATTACTCGGCTATACTGATTGCAGCAACCCCTCGGTTCTAGCCCAGGAAGCTGGTATAGCTAATGCTTACGGAATAGATGCCTTCATATTCAATTATTACTTTGATGGCCAAAATTCGGAGCTGGGTAGACCGCTGGACATCTTCTCGCGGCTTAAAACAAGGATGGAGTTCTCGATAAATCTTTGCTGTCACATGCCAAAGAGAAAACTGCCATTTGGCGTAAATGACGAAAACATAGCACCCTATTCTTTTTGGACAAAAAAACAGTTTGAGCAGTTCGCATCTGAGATAAGTAATAGATATCTAACAAAACCAAACTATCTTAAAATTGAAGATCATGCCATAATCACCTTTTATCATGTCAATGCATTCACTTATCTCTATGGGCCTCAAGGATTAAGAAATCTAATAGATATCCTGCGCAACAAAACATCGTCTTTGGGAATAAAAATACATGTAATTGGCCTGTTCAGCATTGCAGGTGGATGGAATCGCCTGCCAAGAGCCACCCAGCATCTCCCATTTGATTCATTTTCCTGCTATGTAGGTTTACCTGACTTCGGCAGTGACCAACCAATACAACCGCTTCCCGCCCTTGCCGAAAAGTGGGTGCGGTTAATGTCTGAACAATCCGGAAATTTTATGCAACAAAAACTAATCGGTTGTGTTGGAGCGGGATGGAATGCCACATCCCGAGGGGAGCAAAATTATGATCCCCGCCGGGATGGTCTAAAATTTCCTTATTATCCAATCGTCATTGATGATTCCCCCAACGAGTTCAAAAAATACTTGTCAAATTCAGTACAAGAAGCATTATGGAACAGCAGTTATGACTCAAATCTGTTTTTCCTAGGTCCTTGGAATGAATGGTCGGAAGGTTGTTATCTTCTTCCTGACAAAAAATTCGGCTTTGGAAAATTGGAAGCCGTGAAACAGGTAAAAAAAATGCTTAAACCGATTTAAAATGTCTAATCTGAAGCACAATGCGGACAATACTGTAGGTATTGTAGTAACCGGTTTCAACTGCAAACAATATCTAAAAAGCAGCCTGCATTCGGTCTTAGCGCAACGAGATCAGAATTGGGAATGCGCAATAGTCTTCAATCCCAATGAGAATGGAGAGGTCATTGACAATAGAATCAGAAACGATGCCAGATTCAAGCTTATTCCCTCAGAACATATAAACGTTTGCGCAGCACGCAATTTGGGTTTCTCTGCTGTTACCGGGCAACTACTGTTCTCTCTAGATGGTGATGACTTAATAACTTCCGATTATATCGTAAAATTAAGATCTCTCATGAATAATCCGCGAGTTGCAATAGCATACACAGGTACACAATATTTCGGAAACTTTAATGGCCTTAAACAAGAAATCCCATTTTGCCGACGCACGCTAGCAATACGCAATACAATAGTCAGCTCGGCGATGATGCGTCGGGAAATTTTTGAGGCCGTAGGCAGATATGACGAATCCTTTTCAAGCGGCTATGAAGATTGGGACTTATGGATTTCAATGCTAAAAAATGGAGGAGATGTTGCATTTGAGCCTGAACCTCACTTTTATTACCGACAACACTCCGAATCGCGCTCCCATAGTATAACGTATGAATTGGAATCGAAAATAAAGGAACGCATATTTGACAAACATGCAGATTTTTGTTGGCATGCGCCCAAGAACACCGACCGAAAACTACATTAGGATGTCAATTATAGCAATAACTGCATACTTTAATCCATTCAAGTCTCAAAGGCGCGAAAATGTATTCAACACATTTCGATCAGCATTAAAATCACTTGGCATCCCTTTGCTTTGCGTCGAACAACGCTTTTCACATATAACACCGATAACCGGTCCTACTGACATCCTTATCGAAGGAGGCGCACTTCTTTGGCAGAAAGAATGTTTACTTCAGATAGGAATCGACCAGGCCTTAACATCGGGATATGACAACATCATAATTTGTGACGCAGATATTATATTTAGAAACCGCAACATAAAAGAAATAATAGAGCAGTCATTGACCAAATATGACTTTATTCAGCCATTCGACACAATCGTTCTGGAGTATGATGACGGAAGCATCACCCGTTCCAGCGTGCTTAATAACAAAGTGTTAAAACAATTTGGTAGCGGCCATCCGGGATCGTGTTGGGCTGCTACAGCAGACTTTTGTCGAAATGTTCGGTTATATCCGTACGCGATCCTCGGCGGGGGGGATGTGGTAATGTCACATCTCACAAGCCTTGCTATCAAATACAGTTCCCTCTCCCCCCGGTTTCTTGATTTTTGTTATTTCTACGCAAATAATGTTTTATATCCAAGTCTATTTGAAAGCATAATCACCTGGGCTACACAGTTTGAATCTAAGTCATTCCGGCTAGGATGTCTACCAGGAATACAACTTCTTTCATTATCACATGGATCCCGATTTCAAAGAAAATATGAATCAAGGTATAATAGCTGGCGAGGACATACAGCTAATATTGCCCCACGCCCTGGCGAAAATTTTACAGTTGGAGCAAACGGACTAATCGAATGGATTTCCGGCAGAGAAGAATGGAATAATCTAATATATAACTACTTCAAACAGCGCGAGCAGACTACATTATGAATAAGCGATTTATCTTCATAGCTCTTGATGCAGCAGATTTTGATTTGATCCAGTGCTGGGCCCAATCAGGAGAGTTGCCAGCTTTTGCTCATCTGCTGAAACACCACCGTTTCGTTCAAATCAAAAACGACCCAGGATTATATGTCGGCAGCGTTTGGCCAACCATTTCGACAGGCACTAGCCCAGATTGGCATGGCCGTTACTGTTGGTGGCAATTGCGTGCCGGAACATATGAAGATGAATTTATACAGGCAGATCAGATAAAGGGCGATCGAATATGGAATCAATTGGATCGACTCGGCTATGCTGTCTGTGTAATCGATATCCCCAAATCACTTCCTTCTAGTACTTTTCGAGGTCGCTTCGTCAAAGACTGGGGCACCCACGACCCAAGTGCGGGCGGTTTTCGAATTTTTGGTTGGATGTCAACAGATGAATTTGTGCGGAAGTATGGCAGTGACAAAGTCGGCCGTTGTGATGCCATTAAGAGAACTTCTGAGGGGTTTGCATTATTTCGGGATCAGTTAATCCAAAGGGCAGAGGCTCGAACTAAAGTAATATGTGATGTCCTTTCGGAACAATTACATGATGTCATAATGGCTTCTTTTTCCGAAGCTCATTGCGTCGGCCATCAATGTTGGCATATTCACGACAATAGCCATGATTTGCATGATGAAAATATCCGTAAACAAATCGGGGACCCAATTCTTAACGTGTACAAAGTACTAGACAGTAGTATTGAAAAAATTCTATCTCATACGATGCCAAACGATACAATAATGATATTAGCAACGCATGGAATGGGTACTAACTACAATGCATCTGAACTCTTAAATGAGATTATTGTAGATATTGAATTTGAAACACTAACATTAAGCCAAAGACGAGAACTTCAGATATTAGGCATACCCCGTTTGCTCTCGTTTGACTGTCAATACTTCAGGCGTATGTTTAAAATTTTTCCAATAGCGAATAACAGTGCCTATGCAGCGTTTAGGTTGAATATAATCGGCAGGGAGCCAGAAGGGAAACTCACTTCGGAGGAGGCGACGGAGTTTATCCACCAGTTCCATAGAAAAATCATGACACTAAAAAATGGGGAGACAGGAGAAAGTTTGTTCACTTCTACTGTTTTCCGGAATGATACTTACTTTGGACCTGTCTCTGAAAACCTTCCCGACTTAATGCTTGAATGGAATCGTTGCTCCCCTATTAGATTAGTCCGGACACAACGATCTATTCTCAATAACTCATATGGAAACAATCCTCGAACAGGTGACCACAAAGCCAACGGTGCTATGTTCTTAATTGGTAAAGGTGTGGACGCATTGCAACTTGGAAATAACATTAGTACCACCGATTTGGCTTCAATAATATTATGCAGGCATTAATGCCACGATTATAGCAAAATCTGATTTATGGACGAAATTGAATTGCGCTTAGCAATGGCCCGCAAATTATATGGTGCTTGGACTGCGCACAATATCGCGTTGCCCGATGGTCACTTTACTATTGGACCGGATGCAGATCTTTCCGATTCAATTCGTGGTGATTACTTCGTACAAATCGTCACCAGCTGTCTAAGACGGTCCCCCGCAAAACTAAAAGTATTAGATCTCGGATGTTTAGAAGGGGCCATTTCCATCCAATTTGCTCGCGCAGGATCAATAGTTGACGGTATAGACATCAGATCTGCAAGCATCAATAAGGCTAAATTGGTTCGGGACATACTTCAATTACCAAACGTCAGGTTTTTAACAGGCGACGTACTCGATCTTTTAAATAACACATCGCTGGAGAAAACATATGATGTAATAGTATGTGCCGGGATACTGTACCACCTAGATGCGCCTTACCTGAAGTCCTTTTTTACATCCCTGCGAGCACTTTGCAGCGGCATTTTGATTGTAGATACGCACGTTGCCATAAACCCAAGTCAAAAATATATTCAGCCAGATGGAAATATTCTCCACGGACATGTTATACACGAACTAATACCAGGCACGTCAACAGAACTAAAAGATGCCATGTGGGCAGGTTGGCAAAACGCCACATCGTTTTGGTTATCAGAAGAAAGTCTATCTAACGCCCTTTATTCTGCTGGATTTGATCTGGTCTCCCGTATTTCTCAACCGATCTTTCCTTGGCCATGGAAAGACCGTGGCACTTGGATTGCATACCCATCCTCACAAACCGATAGATTTTACATAAGCCCCTTGACCGTTGAACCTGATACCAGATCAGCAGTTCATCCAACTGCTGTACGTGGTTACAACCAATCTGAGTCTAGACAACGAACTAATGTTGTACCTGTCAGATCATGTGGACGCGGCTCTCAAAGTGCATTACCAATATTAACAGACTATCTAAATCAAGTGCAAGATAGAGGTCAACAATTACGCATTTGGTGGAGAGATGATGACGCAAGTACGAATACACCTGAGTTGAGTCAGTTTTTAAGGGCCACAAGTCCCATCCCAATAGCACTAGCAGTTATCCCAGGCATTATGAACGAAACACTTCTAAAACTAGTTGATGACTCGACGCATATCTCAATATTACAACATGGCTGGAAACACGTGAATTGGTCGTTTGATGAATCCAACCCAAGTGAATTTCCTACTAACCGAAATATCGACGAGTGTTGTTCAGACTTAAAAAATGGCTTTCTTGCATTAGCACATAACTACCCTAGCCGATTTGTGCCAATTTTTGTGCCGCCATGGCACCGTTGTTCCAACTGGTTACGAACTAATGCACACAATCTGGGTTATAAGGCAGTATCAATAACATCTCCTATTATACCCTTTGCAGAAAGAGGTTTCGGAAAGGAATTAAATGTTGAAATTGACATAGCCAATTGGAAAACAGCCGGAAAATTTATTGGACAAGATCGGCTTATAAATCTTATTATTAAATCTATTGAACTAAGATGGAAGTGGAATTTCCATGACACTCCCATTGGTATACTTAGTCACCACGCAATGTTATCAAAGGATGATATTGACTTTATATGCAAGCTAATAAAGGTGATAAACTCCTTCAATAACATAAAGTGGATGGGCTCATCGGATTTATTAAAATAAAATCAACTATGAAAAAAGATGTTCACCCTGCTCTCTCCAATCGAACCTGTTATCACAAATTTGACCTGGATGAAAGGTTTTGCACCCCTGGTACATTCATTGAAATTATCCCCGAAATCTGTTTGGACGAAATAGGTATTAACCATAACCTTGGGGGGCTACGAGTCTTGGACATTGGTGCATGGGATGGAGCCTTTACATTTGAGCTTTCAAGGCGTGGAGCAGAGGTAGTAGCCCTTGATATACAAGATCCGAATATTACGATTTTCAACGCAGTTAAGACTATTTTGAATTCACCAGCAGAATATGTCCGCGCCAGTGTATATGACTTGGACATTAATATCCACGGTACTTTTGACATGGTGCTCTTCGCCGGCGTCTATTATCATCTTAAAAACCCCGCCTTATCACTTCAGCGTATTCGTGAGGTTATGAAAGATAGTGGGATTATTTACATAGAAGGAGCGTCCTGCTCCCACTACTTAGTGCAAAAAATACATCAATTAGGCAATTGGTCGAGTGCGTATAGCCTTCTTGAGGTTATCGACGGCATCCCTCTATCTTGCTTTGATGAAGGCCAACAAATATATGGACATTGGAGTAATTGGTGGTATCCAACTTCATCCTGTTTGGCTGCAATGCTTCGTGACAGTGGATTCACTGATGTAAAACTGCAACTTTCTCCAAACGCATTCTCCAATTACACACACGCTCGAATAAGCGGCTATGCAAAAGCCAATCCCTCTAAGAAATATCCGAGAGAACAACGATATGAGCATGATGTTTATACTCAAGATTATGTGTCAAACCGCATTAAAAACGAGTTAGCGCTGAATCAGATTGCCAATCGCTATCGACAAGGTATTTAAAATACTGTTCGAGTCTCAGCGGGAACTACCTGGATAAACAAGACTAGATCATCTGTAATGCGTGCTTGCTCGATGATGTATCATACAAGCTTAATCGTTCTTTGGCGCAGGCGCCAGCAGACCGGCCAGGGCGCCGATGGCTGCAGATCCCAGCGCTGTAAAGATAGTAGGCAAGGTGGCGTCGTTCCGGATGGAATCGCCCGACATCAGTACGATCACGCCAATAATGATCAGCAGGATGGTAAGGCCGAGCGCAGCCACTACCAAGCGGTACACCCATTTATCATTAATCGGTTGTTGTTCAAATTGCTGGATCACTTTTAACGGATCTTTCGTAAATTCAGTCATCAGTTCGACATCATCTTTCAGTGCTTGTCCTAATTGCCGCAAGGCTTGATTTTGAGTGCTCATGGTATGAAGGATTTTGTTTCACAAAGCTACTGTGACGCCATAGTGAACAACAAGGTGGAAAAGATCATTTCTGAAGAGGGTATTTTAGACGGCGTCCCGCGTGCATTTCCCCGTTTTTACGCTTTGCTTTTTTGGGCTTTCATATGAATATCAACCACTTGAGCCCTGCCTATGATCCCGTGCATTTTTCCGGTTCACGGCTCTTGACTAACTTGACCCCGTCATGTCTATTCTTATTTTTTAACCTCAAATCAAATCATCATGGAAGACAATCAAACCACAGACACCCTGGTCCCCGATTATCAGCAAAACCAGAAAAGCGCTTTAAGGCTAAAAGTAGAGGCACTACCACCCCTGGAAATTGGCAAAACTTTTAACGGAACGTTTATAGGCACACCTGGCACCGGCCAGGAAGTAGATCCTGTGATGGCCAATGCCTGTATTGAACGGTATAAATATGAAATGAGACGGCGTTTCGTACTAGCCCCTAGCGATCAGCCGCCTGGCAGCCCTGCCACCGATGTGTTGCAGATAACCCATTTCGTTAACTTCACCGGCCGCGATCTGATGTACTGGATCCTTGAACAGTGCTTCAAACCAGAAGCGCAGGATGCGGTGGACTTCAAGCTGGCAAACGGCATCTACACCGAAGAGTTCCTTGAATTTCACTTTCCCGGCAACGAAACCGAGAAATTCAGAAGGCGGAACCGGATCACCATCTTCATCATTCCCTTTGAAAAAGGCACATCTAAAGTCCTCACCGGCGGCTCTGCCTATGACCTCGGTGGATTAGAACCATAACCCTATGCAATTGCATTTCTACCAATACACCCAACTCCTGAGCCTCCTGCTGGCCATCCTGTGCTACGGGGGGCTCAGTAAATACAAGCTATCCGCGTTCCTGCCCATGCTGGTGATCGTTAATCTGATAGAGGTGGTGGGCGCCAATTACCGCGCCCTGGGCGCGATACCCTGGCTTTCCAATCATGCCATCTATAACCTGAACCTCCTGCTGGAAACACCCTTCCGTTTGTACTTCATGGGACAAATGCTCCAGATGGGCGCTCATGAACGGCTCACGTTCAGGGGCATCGCTTTCCTCTGCATGGTGGTGATCCTCCTCAACTACCTGTTTTTACAGGGCCCCTTTGTTTTCAATACTTTTTCTTTAATATTGATACAGATTCTTACCATCGTGCTCTCCTGCTTTATATTGTTACGACTGGCGCTGCGAGAGGATATACGAATGAACCTGTGGCAGGACCCCTATTTCTGGATCAACGCCGGTCTGCTGCTCTTCGCGCTGATCACGCTGGTAATACTCGGACTGCAGCAATTCATGCAGGATCAGAAAGTAATGTTATGGGGCAAAAGCCTGTATAAAGCCATCATGCCCCTCCCCAATTTTATATTATACCTGGGTTATAGTTATGCCTTTATTTTATGCAAGATCCCCAGCGCCAGATCATTATTATCATCATAGCCATTACCATCATATTGCTCTTCATCGGCATTCTCTTCCTGGTAATGATATGGTCTTACAACAATAAAAAACTGCAGATGGCCCGCGAAAAACAGCAGATACAGGATGCTTTCGAAAAACAGCTGCTCCAGTCCAGGCTGGAGATCCAGGAAGAAACCCTCAATGCCGTCAGCCAGGAGATCCACGACAACGTAGGACAGCTGCTCAGCTACGCTAAAGTACAACTGAACATCATGGAACAAAAGACCGTTTCGGGGCACGAAGAATTGCATGCGGTAAAGGATACCATCGGCACCGCCTTTACTGCGCTGCGCAACATAGCCAAAAGCCTGAGCAGCGACAGGGCACAGACGTTCAGCCTGACAGACAGCATCCGCGAAGAGGTCAGCCGGATGGAACGCACCGGTATCAAAATCGCCTTTACGCTCCACCAGGACGAACAACCGCTGAATCAGCAGACAAAGATGCTGCTGTTCAGGATCATACAGGAAGCATTACAGAACATTCTCAAACACGCCGCCGCCACAGCAGTGCAGATTGAAATGCAATACCTGCCCGAACACCTGCTCATCCATGTGCACGACAACGGCAACGGATTCGATGTAGAAAAGGAACTGGCGCAGCGCGGGGGACTCGGCCTACAGAATATCCTTAACAGGGCCCGGCTGATGGGAGGCGCTGCCTCCATTAACAGCAGTCCGGGAACCGGAACATCCATTCAGATAAATGTACCATATGCCTGACACAAGATATATCGCCATTGTTGATGATCACGCCATGTTCCGCAAGGGACTGTCTGCATTGATCAACCTCTTTCCCCGTTACGAAGTGCTGTTCGAAGCCGCCAACGGCCGTGAAATGATCGAACGGCTGAAATACGAGCGCCACCCCGATATCATCCTGCTCGATATCTCCATGCCGGGAATGGACGGCTATGAGACAGCCGAATGGCTGCGCATCAATCATCCGGAGATCCACGTGCTGGCCCTCAGCACCATGGAAACGGAGATCGCCATCATCAGGATGATCCGCCAGGGCGCCAAAGGATATGTGCTGAAAGATGCGGAACCCGAAGAGCTGAAGCTGGCCTTTGACGAAGTCTTCTCCCGCGGCTTCTTCTTCAACGACCAGGTAACGCGCACGGTGATGCGGAATATTTCGCAGCTGGTAGATGAAAACTCTTCTCTGAACACATTCGTTAAACTGACGCAACGGGAAATGGAATTCATCCGGAAAGCCTGTAGCGAAAAGAGCTACCAGGAAATAGCCAAAGAGATGTTTGTAAGCGAACGCACCGTAGACGGCTACCGCGAAGCCCTGTTCAAAAAACTCAGTGTATCCACCCGTGTAGGCCTGGTGCTGTATGCGGTGAAGAATAACCTGGTAGTGCTCTGACAAGCTCCTTCCGGGAAAAGAACCGGCACAAATACGGGAAAAACGCCCCTTCCCCTGCCCCTCCGGATTGGCTAACTTAGCTGCGAACATTATCATTAACACCCCAAAAAACTCCTTTTATGAAAGTCAAAAAGGTAACAAAGGGCCCATTTACCATTGCGGTAAATGAAACGGACCCTATTGTATTAAGTGTCACTATCGGCAATGCACAAATAGGCGGCAGTGTAGTGCGGATAGGCAGCAAACAGATCGCAAAAGGTGAAATTCACGATCTCCTGCTCGGCAGTGGCGCTGAGCTGATCGGTGAGGAGCTGACAATAATTACGAATGTACTGGATGTAAACCCCGCCAGCAACAAGATCAGTATTACGCATTTCTTCTTCAACGGCACTCCGCCGGTGTTTAGTTATCCCTTCCCCGGAGAAGACATGGACGTAGATGATAACGGAGATGTCCTTTCGCTGACCGCCACCTATACATTCATCAAAAAGTAAGACCATGAAAGCTTTTATCCTTTTGCTGATCCCCATCAGCTTGCTGACACTGAGCAGCTATGCACAGGAAGGCGTTGTAAATCTCAACAACCTTATAGTACCCACATCACCCGGATTCGTGATCCTGGACAAATCTCCCGCATCCATAGAAAAGCCGGTGAGCCCTAAAACCTTTGGCGTGAGCGTGCTCAGGCTGTTGAAACAGAATGAGGGCGGACTGGATTTCACACCATACTGGTTCTGGAATCACCCCAACTTGACATTTAAGAACTATATCGATAACAGATCTCCTATCCTTCAAACGCTTAATTTATCCCTGGCTGCGTCTCAGGGAGACTCTGCCAGCTATTTATCTGCAGGCGTACGTACACATTTGTTACGCATCTTCTCGAAAGATAAAATAAGCGACATTAATGCAATAGAACAGGACATTATCACTGCCTTAAGCACAGATCCGGACAACCTGGACCTGGAAGAATTGACCCGGCTGAAAGATAAATTAGCCGCATTGACAGCGGAGCCCCGTCTGAGTATGGAACTGGCCGGCGCCATGGCAGGATTTTCAGCTGATAATAAGTTTGCCCATCTTGCCAATAAGCGCTATGGAGCCTGGCTGAATGTCGCTTATCGCCCCAATGACAAGGTGCCGCTGAATCTGCTGGGAGTGTTCAGATATACCAAAGCGATCAACGGATCAATAAAAAGCAGCGACTCCACGTTGATTGATTATGGTATAGCGGCATCCTATCAACAGCAGAAATTCGATATTCAGCTGGAGTATGTTAACAGGAATGACGTTGAAAATCACGAGCACTATAACAGGCTGGCCCTGGTAGGGAATTATGTGGTGGCGAATAATGTGGTGGTGGTGGCAAGTTTTGGGAAGAATTTTGCGGAAACGGAAAATATTATTGCCTTGTTTGGAGTGAAGTTTGGTATTGCGAATGAGAAGTTGAGTTTAAGGTAGGTGGGCATAACAAACCTCGTACTTACCTGTTTAGCTATAATAATTGGAAATATTTTCACTTGGGACATCGATAGTGGGAACCGTTGCCGCAGTAATAGCATTGTTTAAATAGCAGTATCCATTAAATGCAGGTTGAGATATATTTATACTATCCACGTAAGGTCAAGTCAGATCTATTGTATTATGATTGTCAGGTCAAATAATAACTTTTATACCTTTATTTTCCTGGCAATCCTTTTACTTTAAAAGAGCACTGCCAGGAAAATATTTGTTCAATAAAAAAACTGCTCGAGTACAATCTTCCCATCCTTTACTTCATACAGCATGATCTGGTGGATCTGTACCATTCCATGGCCCTGTACGGTTAGGTCCTTCTCCCGCACTACCGCAAAATGATTGCCGGTCACTATGGGCTCGCCGGTATACAATCTGTGCACCGCTTCTATCCGCTTGATAAACCCGTCCGCTTTTTTGCGTACATCTGCTTTGCCTTCGGCATCGTCAAAATACGGAGAGCCAGCAGGTTCTATGCTCCTTACATTGTCTGCAAAGAACTCATCCTGGATCTCATACCATTTCTCCTGCTGGGCCAATTCATGGAAGCGGGCAGCTACTTCCTGGGTGGTCATTACTTTTTGTTGTACGTTTGTCATTGTCATTATTTTTTGGAGTGATATTGTACAACAAAAGTAATGTCGGGAAATCACTCTGCCGGGGTGTTAAATAGACATTATGAAGGGTTAATTTAGACAAGGCTACATTTGCCGGCAGATCGGAGGGACCTCCCTGATGATTGCATTAATGCTGTCCATACTGGGCTCTGCCCACCCGCGTCTGTTAAACCCCTATAACCTATTCAGTTTAAACAGTTTCGCATTTATTTTTTTTATATATTGCACCTCGAAAATGTACTTTAGCTATTCCATTATCTATTCCTATGAAACAGTGGGCTTGGTTACTTATATTATTGCTGCCACTATTTTACCAGAAAGGCATTGCACAAACAGGCATACAACTTGGCACAGATGTCGATCCCTTGTTAAAACGGGTTGCTGCTAAAACTCCGGGATTAAAGATCTTCGGCAGGAGAAATGCCCCCGGCAGCTTAGTCAACATGGCGGTGCTGAATGAAAACGACCGCCGACTGTATTGGTTTACCTGCTACGGAAAAGCGTTTGACTCCGTCCGGCTCAATGACAACGAATATAAGCTGGTGGCCACAGGAGCCATCGATCCTTTTACTTTTTACAGGCACTGCAGTTATCAAAATCTGCATTACACTGAACGTGCAGAGCTGCACTACCGCTTGCACGGTAAAGAGGCATTGCTGGATACTACTTATAATTTCCGCCCGGTATTCGATGCTCCGCAGGTAAGGTCAGCACAAAGCACCTTGCAAAAACTACTGGCTATTGAGTTGCAGATGAAAAAAATATGCCTGCAACTTGCTTTATTCGACGGTAAAGCAGCCAGGCTGGCGGGAACTGGTCATAAAAACGTTGCCGGGGAAAAATTTGCGGGCCGCATGATCAGGAGAAACGGCCATATTGAATTCTATAATACCGATCCCCATGTACCTGCATCGAAGATAGTGCTGGATTACCAGTCTCCAGACAAGCTTTTTGTATATAACCTCCGGGGCGCCTTAATAGACAGTGTTCCGCTAAAACCCGCCAAATTTGCTTCCCTATTGAAGGAAAAGCAGGATGTGTTCTTGTTGTACCGCGGCTGGCTGGAATTGCAATGGCAGCAGGTAGTCAGCGGCCGGCAGCAACATACTGCCTGGTTAAACAGGATCGATTCAGGGCTGTACACACCTGTTTCCTGGGATCGTGATATGCAGCAGTTGCAATCGCTGGCCGCAGACCTGAAAACCTGGCAAACTGTGGTGAATAATAAAATAGTTAACCTGATCGTACCTGATAAGGAACAGGTAGAGCGGATGGTAGCGCACCTGTACAGGAATGAGCAGTCAGAAATATCCTATTTGCCAGGGCTCGGGTTCTCCTATACACTTGCTTATAAACGGGGGAACAAGTTATACGAGCTGACAGATCCGCGGGGAAATGTGATGGCTACAGTGACCGACAGGAAGACGGGCACAGATGAAAATAGTGACGGACTAATAGAATATTACAATGCAGATGCGGTAAGCGCACAGGATTATTACCCTTTTGGCGCACAGATGCCAGGAAGAAGGGCCGGCGAAGATGGCAAATACAGGTATGGATATAACGGCAAAGAAAACGATAATGAAGTGAAGGGAGCAGGTAATCAGCAGGATTACGGGGCAAGGGTCTATGATCCCAGGCTGGGACGATTCCTGTCCATGGACCCCTTATCAAAATCTTTTCCATGGTACAGTCCCTATCAGTTTGCGGGCAATATGCCCATCGCGGCAGTTGACCTGGATGGTGAGGAGCAAAAGATCATTATCAATTGGCATGATGCAAACGGCAAGGTAACCAAGACCAAATTGATCCGGGGTGATTTCGATAATGTGAACAAACTATATCAGTCACTCAGCGCAGGTCTGAACACCAAAACGACCTATGACCTGGAAGGAACGAAGTTCAATGCAACTAATGCCCAGTTTTCTCAAGGGTTTGAGGCATATAAAGAAGGAACGATGAATCCGCGCGGCAACCATAACAGGATACGTCCTAATGCAGGTATTCTTAAATTTGACATTGCCGCTAATCCGAACGGCCAGCCATCGGTTAATATCTCTTTCGATAATGTACCTATAGATAAAAAAGACTTAACTGTACAGGCAATGCGGGGCTTGTCTGCAGTAACCGGTGTTGTCGGGCAGGGCGTTGAAGGACTGGGATACGTGGCCGCTATATTTCCCGGAACGCAAGCCGCGTCAATACCTTTGATTGGCGTTGGGAAAGGCTTGGGGGCTGCCGGAGATTTCATTGATATGGGGGCAGATGCACTCGATGGTAAATATAAAGACGCCGGTATAAAGGGCGGATTTATAGTTGTAGGCGCCGTGGCTGGTAAAGGGGCAGAAAAATTGCCTGTTAAACAGCTGGCCAGGGAGGCGGTAGACAGTTATGTGGGTACAACAACCGGCGCCGTAAGAGATGGATACTTTGACAACAGGGTATTGCCTGTGGAAGAATCAGATGAACTAAATTTGAAGATCGAACAAAAAAAATAATACTATGAACGGGAATTTATTGGGCGGCATAGCGTTGATCATTGGAGGCGCTTTATGCCTATATTGGGGGATCTGGCAAAAACATACCATGTCCGGACTTAAGTTTCGCCTGATTTTGGCTGGTATCGCCGGAATTGGAACAGGATTGATCCTTGTTTTTAATTAGGTAGGTGTAAGTCCGGAATGTACAGGTTACTTTCCATCCATGTATTGCTTTAAGAAACCGCTTTTAGCTAAAAACGTCTTATAATCCTTTATCTCAAGAATTTCTTTTACTGCCTGCTTCTTATCCATGGCATTTTTGAAATAGTGCTCCGCGATCCGATACCCCATCCAATAGCCCAGGTCATTAGGCCGGTCGTCTTTCCCGGAAACACCATACAGCCAATCGTTATAATCAGTGCTGTCCATCCGCTGCACAAATTCTTTACAGAGTCTTTCTTCGTTCTTATTGCCATACACCGTCGCCGGCAGGTTAATATTGGCCCCGGAAATCAGCTCGCCTAAAAAATCCGCGCTGCCTTCCATAATGCTCTGCTGCAGTAAGGTAGGGTTCTCCGATAGGTTCTTTTGCTGAAAGTGGATCAGCTCATGTGCCACGATATAAGGAACGCCGTCGGGATCTGCCTGTTTTTCGGCGCCGATGAACACACCACCCTCATTGGCCGTTCCACCGGAATTATAAGCTCCGATAACAAAATACACAGGCGGATACTTTGCAGCAGGATACCAGTATTTTAACGCGTAAAAAGTGCTCCTGCACTGCTTTTCCTTTGCTTTCATCTGCAAAGTTTTGGGCCTTACCTTTTCATACTCACTGGCGCGTTTTTTAACAACCTGGAATAAATGATCGGCACTTTCGATCCTGTTAGGGGTAAATCCTTTCACGCCGGCGCTACCGATATTCATGTAGCCAGGGCCGAATGGATTGACGCTGGTATCTTTTTTATAGAGATCAAAAGCCTTCCAGAAATTATCGATGTCTTGTGTGAGGAAGACAACGCTGTCAGGATCACTGGGAAAAGAGGTTTGGGCGAAGACGCCGGAGTTGATGAATAAGACGGCTGTTAAAAGGAGCAAACAATTCTTGAACATAGTGGGATGCGTTATTGCAATAACAATATATAAAATTTGGGGAAATCCACATACTATCCTTATTTTTGGCCATACCCAACGACTATTCTACTACCCTATTATGAAGAAAAGGATAATTTTGACCCTGTTGACCGCTCTCATTTACTACAGCGCCAATAGCCAATCATGTGACTGTAAAACAAACTTTGATAGCCTGGTCACAAAGGTCCAAGAGAGTTACGCCGGATATTTCGATAAAAACGCAGGTAAAAATGCCCTCAGGTACAATCAATTCAGAGATAACCTGTCTTTAAAGGCCAAAAGCGCAGCGTACTATCCATGCTACCTTCTGCTAAGAGAATACCTGTCTTTTTTCAAAGATCCACATCTCAATCTATTAATGGTGAATATTTCTTCCAGGGACAAATACCAGGACACCTTAAAAAGCATGTTCAGCTCAATTAAAAGACTGCCAATTGATACGAATGAACTGCGGCAATACTATCAAAAGGGGCCGAACGATGAAATTGAGGGAATATGGAATGCCTTATCTTTCGATTTTAAGATAGCCATTCGTAAAGACGGAACAGGCCGGAAAAACAGATATGAAGGAATTGCCATTAAGACGGACAGCATTAAATGGTTTACCGGGCAACTAAAAATGAATATAGAGCGGGAAGGCGAGCTATACCGGGTGGAGTACTTCAAAAATGATCATTTACCTGATACTGTTTTTGGTAATCTTCATCGTGGCATACTTAGCCTGGATGGCAACTATGGCAAATGGAAAAAAATATATCCGGCATCAGCTGTAGATATTTCAGATTCAAATTCTTCCAATATAGAGCCCCTCATCAGTTTCAGGAAAGTCTCAAAAGACATCTGTATCCTTAAAATTCAAGACTTTTGGGTAACGAACAAACCAGCGGTAGATAGCATCGTTGGCGCTAATCTTTCTACAATTAAAGAAACTCCCTACCTGATTGTTGATGTAAGGGATAATGGTGGTGGACATTCAATGACATATGATACCATCCTGCCGTTCATTTATACAAAACCATTTAAAAATGATGGGTTTGTTGTCAGGGCATCGAAGGACAACATTTCTTTATATAAAGAAACCCTTGATGATCCTAATTATGCCGACATAGCTGCCAAGCTTAAGAAAATTGTCCAAAAAATGGAAGAGAATATTGGCGAAATGGTAGTTATTGCTGCTCCTGACAGTTTTTCCTATAAAAAAGTGATGCCATTCCCAAAGAAAGTGGCCGTGCTTGTCAATAAAAAAACAGGCAGTGCCGCTGAGTTGTTTGTTCGATATGCAAAACAAAGCGATAAGGTCATAATAGTAGGCACCAATACAAAGGGTGCTTTAGATTATACTGAAATAGCCCGTCCCAGAGATTTGCCCTGTCCATATTTGAAATTTTATTGCCCGATGGGCACCGGGAATCATATAACATTTCCACTAATTGATAATGTTGGTATCAGTCCGGATGTTAGATGGACCGGGGACAAAATCGATGCTAAATTTTTTATGGATATAATGAGTAAATAATTAAGCAGCTGGTAGAGAATCGTCTACATCCCTGTAGGAGCAAGTCCTATCTTCCCCTCATCGCTTACATGCCATTTTTCGCGCTTTATGATCTTTATCCTGTCCGGGTCAGGCATTTCCCTTCCAATCGAAAGGTAATACCTGACATTAAAATCATTATTCCCTTTGCCGCCTGAAAAAGAAAAGAACGCCACACGGGTTTTCTGGCATGGATCACAAAAGTAAAGAAACGCTTTGGCATCCACCTGCTCATGCTGTTTATTGAAGCTTACTATAATTTCATGCGCCATTTGACGGCCTATCCAATCTGATAAATTTCTTAAACATGTCCAATGGAACCTCCTGCTCGTTCTTTACACGCTTTTCAAGATCAGCGAAGCCTGTATTGTTTTTCTGTCTGGGGATACCCGTTTCCGGCCAGTTGCCGCTGAATATTCCGAAGTAAGCTGCAAGCTGAAGTGAAATGAACATAACTGTTCTCAGTGCCATCATAAAGGGTTTAAGGAGTGGTAGTGTAGGTACCGTTGCATACCCTTACTCTCTCCTGCTCTCCACCGTATACACAAAGCTATCCGCCCGGTAATACCCCAGGTTGTATTCTATCGGCCTTTCCCCCTGGTCATACACAAACCTTTTTCTAAACAGTATCGGGCTGCCCGGTTCCACTTCCAGCTTCGCCGCAATGAACTTATCCGCTGTTTTTGCGCTGATCTCTTCTTTAGACAGCGTAGCTACCACATGGTGATCCTTTTCCAGGATATCATATAATGGACGCTTAAAATCTTCTTCACCGGTAAGGCCTACACGGGGATGGAAAAACGAGATGAAATATACAAAGGGGCCTTCCGCCTTGCCTCTCAGGCGTTCCAGCTTCAGGATCTTCTTGTCTGTGCCGATGCCGAAGAAATTAGCCACGCCCTCGTCCGGCGTTACCCAGGTAACATGCAGCTCGAAGTTCCGGATGGCGATGCCCCGGGCCGTCATTTCCTGCGTAAAGCTCAGCCAGTTCTTGGATTTGGAACTGATAGCAGGTTCCGCCACTTTTGTGCCGATACCTTTCTTCCGTACCAGTAATCCTTCATATACGAGTTTGTTTAAGGCCTGCCGTAAGGTAGACCTGGAGATAGCCAGCTGCTTGGCCAGCTGTACTTCATTAGGTAAGAATTTCCCGTTTGCATATTGCGGGTCATTTATAATGGCGCGCAGCAAATTTTCCGCCTGGAGATGCAGCGGAAGGGGATTTTTGTGATCAATACTAAAGTTCATAGTCGCATTAGGTCATGCGCAAATTAGTAAAAAATCTGATGTGCCCGCCTGCCACTTTGATGGTATGTCTGGTCATGATAAACACCGGTCAGGATGCAAAAGTAACATAAAAGCATCCTAAATAGCTAATTATCAATCCAAACTCAGCAATTCCAACCGCCTGTCATTATTTTTTCTATCTACTTGCAAAAATAGAATTATGTTTATATGTTTGTACATATTAAATCGGGCTATTCGCATGAGGCTCATTATTACATTTCACGTTATCGGCTTATTACTCTGCTCTCAGCTTTCTTTTTCGCAAACGGGCAATGATCAACTGGCAGCTTCCATCCTGGCAGACAGCCGCCTGGATACTATTCAGGCACGCGCGCTCCGCCTCCTTACAGGCTTTACCGCCGGCACCTCCTACGGGGAAGTATGGATCAGGGATTTCAACACTTTTATTAATGGCTCTCTGAAAGTACATCCGCCCGAAAAGGTAAAAGACATGCTGCTGCTCTTCTTTAAAATGCAGGGGCCCACAGGTGATATCGTGGATGGGATGATCGACTCCACCAAGGCGAATGTCAGTTATGATTTCCGCTATTTTAAACTGGCCCCCGGCTGGGCCGCCCATAAGAACACGGTAGAAACAGACCAGGAATCATCCCTGATCCAGGCCGTGAAGAAATATATTGACGCCACCGGCGACCGCTCCATCCTCACAGAACAAATAGACGGCAAATCTGTTTTACAGAGGATGGAAAGCGCGCTTAACTATATATTACGTGAAAGATGGTCTCCCCAATACGGCCTGGTAACCGGCGCCACCACTATAGACTGGGGCGATGTACAACCTGAAACCGGCTGGGGCGTAAGGATCAACAATAAAACAAAATGGGCCATCGATATCTATGACAACGCTATGTTCGTCCTGGCCCTGCAAGACCTGCAGGCGATGTTGCCCCCCGATTATAAAGTACGGAGAAATTGGAAAAATATTGAAAACCAGGTGCGCGCCAACGTCCGCAAGCACCTTTGGATCTCTCAATCACAGAAGTACCTGCCGCATCTCTATCTTAATGGCAGCCCATTTTCCTCGACCTTCAATGAAAAAACGATCCTATATACCGGCGGAACCGCCTGCGCCGTACTGGCAGGCTTCCATACCCCCAAAGAAATAGCCGCCATCAACCAGCAGATGGTACAGGCAGCAGGCAAAGAACAACATGCTACCATCGGCATCACCGTGTATCCTCCCTATCCTTTAAAGGAATTTCCGAACATGAAGCCGTATCTGTATCAGAACGCAGGCGACTGGACCTGGTTTGGCGGTCGCATGATACAGGGGCTGATTAAAAACGGATTTATTAAAGAAGCCAACGCAGAACTGGCCCCTATGATAGACAGGGCCATCGCCAACAAGGGTTTCTTCGAATGGTACGATGTACAAACAGGTCAACCAAAAGGTTCAGGGGATTTCAGGGGAGAAGCGGGAGTTCTCTACGATGTGATTACGTTATTACGACAGTGGGCCATGCAGAATAAATAAGTTGACAGTCGTTAGTAATGACGAAAGTTTAAACGTTTGAAAGTTTAAGAGTTTGAAGGCATCGCGGCTACCAACCGCGAACGTTTCAAACTTTCAAACCCTCAAACCCTTAAACTTTCATCAGGACCAACAATTGCCAACTCCTCACTTTTAAACATCCTTTCATAAACAAAAAAACCAGGTTATGAAACAAAGACTCATTTATGTCATTGTATGCATGCTGCTTGCAGTAAATACAATGGCGCAGCTCCGTATAAGCGGGCGGGTTACAGATGCAAAAGACGCATCGCCGTTACCCAACGTGACCATACAGGTGAAAGGTACGAGTACGGGTACCATTACGGACGTAGATGGAAAGTACACCCTCAGCGTGCCCGACAACAACGCGGTACTGGTGTTTTCCTACACCGGGTATACGCCGCAGGAAGTTCCGGTGGGTGCGCAGACCACGCACGATGTAGCCCTGGAACTGAAAACCAACGTACTGACAGACGTAGTGGTAGTAGGCTACGGTACCGTAAAGAAATCAGACCTTACCGGCGCGGTGAGCACCATCAAGGCAGAACAGCTGATGGACAAACCCGTGCCAAACGTTTCGCAGGCGCTGCAGGGTAAGATCCCCGGCGTAGACGTAAACATTAACAGCAGCGCCCCGGGGCAAACAGCGAAAGTGCGGGTACGCGGTATCGGCTCCATCAACTCCAACATCGATCCCCTTTACGTGGTGGACGGTGTGATTGGTGTAGACGCCAACCAGCTCAATCCCAGTGATATCGCCTCCCTGGAAGTGCTGAAAGATGCTTCTTCTACCGCCATCTTCGGGGCCAGGGGCTCTAATGGCGTAATCCTGGTAACTACTAAAAGAGGGATCCGTGGCGACGGCGCTCCCCGCATTTCCTACGAGGGCAATGTGAACGTGAGCACACTGGCCAGGCACGTGAAAACACTGAACTCAGACCAGTTCGTAAAAGTGTATAACGAAGCGTTTGCCAACGCCACCAAATTCGATCCTGCAGGCGGTACCTGGGCCCCGCCCGTAGCGCTGAACCACGCCAGCCTGCCCCTGCTGTTCGATGCAAACGACAAGCCACTGTACAATACCAACTGGGAAAAAGAAGTGTACAAGCCCGCTGTATCCCACAGCCACTACCTGCTGATGCAGGGCGGCAGTGAGAAATCGGCCTACAGCCTTTCCCTGGGTTACCTGAACCAGAACGGTCTGATGATTGAATCCTGGTTCAAAAGATATTCTGTGCGCTTAACGATGGATAACGACGTCAACAAATGGCTCACCGTTGGCGGTAACATCTCCTTCATCTCCGGCAAACAAAGAGTTGTATCTGACGCCAATGGCGCCCTCAATGTGCCCCGCATGGTGGCAGAAGAAGTGCCCATCGTACCGGTAAAATATGCTGATGGCACCTGGGCAGGGAATAACGACATTGCCGGCCTGGAAGGTGGCCCTAACCCGGTGCACATCGCACAGAACAGGTACACCATCAACAATACCCTGCTGGCAATGGGAGATGCTTATCTCCTGTTCCACATCACCAAAGACCTCGATTTTAAAACAGACATCGGTTATAACCTCAACGGACAAAAGAACAACTTCTACTCAGGCATAGACTTGCCCCACCTGTCGCAAGACCAGAGCGGCGAAGCAAGCATCACCAATTTTACCAATACTTACTGGCAGTCAGAAAACTACCTGACCTGGAACAAGCAGATCAATGCCCGCCAGAAACTGACGGCATTACTGGGTATCTCTTTCCAGCAGTACAACCAGGAACAGTCTTATGCAGATGCGCAGAATTTCACCTCTGACTTCTTCCAGTGGCATAACCTGGGCGCCGGTTCAGTACGCAACGATATCACTTCATCGGATTATAAATGGACGATGAACTCCTACTTTGCACGGGTTACGTACAACATCGACGGGAAATACCTGTTCACCGCTACGGGCCGTTACGACGGTTCTTCCAAGTTCGGCGAGGACAACAAATACGGCTTCTTCCCTTCTATAGGCGCTGCCTGGAATATCTCTGAAGAGGATTTTATGAAGCGATATGCCTGGCTCAACAACCTGAAGGTGCGCGCCAGCTATGGCCTCTCCGGTAACCAGGAAATTCCTCAGTACCGCTCGCTTGCACAGATCCAGCCAGACAATACCGTAGTGGGAGGGGCCAACCAGGCCAGCCTGCTGCCCGGTTATATTGGCAATTCCGGCCTGAAATGGGAACGCTCCCTGCAGTTTGACGCCGGTGTGGAAGCAGCGCTGTTCGACGGTCGTATCAACATGAACGTAGATTACTATCGCCGTACCACCAAAGACCTGCTGCTGCAGGCGCCCATCGCCTGGTCATCCGGTATGGTGGATGCCAGCATCTATCAGAACGTAGGCTCCGTACGCAATTCCGGTATCGAGGTGAACCTGCATACAGAGAACATCAAGACCAAAAACTTCTCATGGTCTACTGATTTCATCTTCGCTTCCAACAAAAACGAGATCCTGAAACTGAACCAGGGTAATGCAGACATCTTCCCGGGGCCTAACTTCCTCGGACAAACGAACGTGCTGCGCGTAGGCGCACCCATCGGCTCCTTCTACGGCATGACCCGCCTGGGCACCTACAGTGAAGACGAAGCGGCAGAAGCGGCAACACAGGGCCTAAAACCCGGCGACAGAAAATATATCTATAACAAAGACGGCACCCCTTATTATAGCATCATCGGACGCGCCTATCCCAAATGGACAGGCACTTTTTCCAGCACCATCAAATATAAAGGTTGGGACTTCTCATTTGACATACGTTTTGTACAGGGTGTAAATACTGCCGCCACCTTCAAGCACTCTACAGAGGATCGCCAGACACTGGCCAACAGCCTCGCTACTGTACTAAATGCCTGGACACCGCAAAACCAGAACACCATGATCGCCCAGGTACGCAGCTATAAGTTTACACAAGACTCGCACTTTGATACCTGGTGGGTAGAAGACGGTTCCTACATCCGCGGACAAAACTTCACACTGGGCTATACGCTGCCTGCATCTTTCAACCAAAGAACAGGCATTACGAAATTGCGTATATACGCCAGCGTGCAGAACCTGTTCCTGATCACCAATTATACCGGCTACGATCCTGAAGTGGATACTTTCGTTTCAGGTTATGGCGCCAACACCGGTTTTTCACAGAACCTGGACTTCTTCTCCTATCCCAGGCCCCGCGTATGGAACCTGGGCGTATCATTAGGCTTCTAACAATTCAAACTGAAAACAATGAAGACATTAAAACATATCCTGGTAGCGGCTTTGATACTCCTGAGCTTTTCGTGTAAAAAGTTCCTGGAAGAAAAGCCTACCGGTTTCATCTCTCCCAGTGCTGATCTTGCCGGTGAGAAAGTGGCCCGTGCATTTGCGAACGGATCTTATCAGAACCTCCAGGGATTGCTGAACGGCCAGTCCGGATCCTACGGTGGTAATACTTACAACCTGCTGGAGTTCATGACCGGCAAGGCCAATAGCGACCTCGGGCAGACAGGTTTCGTGAATTTCCAGAACCTGATCTATAATAACACTTCCTTTTATGTGGATACCTGGTGGCAACACCTTTACCTGGGTGTAGGCGCCTGTAACAATGCCCTGCAGTACATTCCTAAAGTAAGTGGCGTGTCGGATGATGTTAAGACCAACATGCTGGCGGAAGCGCATACCCTGCGGGCGCTCTTCTATTTCTACCTGGTACGTATGTACGGCGCCGTGCCGATGGTGACCAATGTACCCACCAGCGTGGACGAGATCAATATGCACCGTACGCCTGCCAAGGCCATCTATGACAGCATCATCATACCTGATCTGCTGACAGCTGAGGCCTCTACCCTGCCCTGGCAGGACAATAACGGTTATGTATCCATGGGCGCTGTGAAATCCATCCTGGCAGATGTATACCTGACCTACGCCGGTGCTGCTATCAACGGCGGTAACCAGTACTATGCAGAGTCTGCCAAACGCTCTAAAGAAGTGATCGATAACGGTGGTTATTCCCTGTTCCCCCGCTATACAGATATGATTAACCCGGCTAACAAAAACAGGGGTGAATTCATCTTCCAGGTGCAGTACTCCGCTTCCGTACCCGCGCCTAACCCGCTGACGCCATTGCTGCTGCCCAACTATGCAGGGATCTCTTCCTATTCAGACGAATATGGATCCGTATATCCTACACCGCAGTTCATCGCTTCTTATCCTAAAGGAGACAAAAGGGTGCAGGAAAGGCAGTTCTTCTTTACAAAGTATAAGAAGCACAATGGTGCTGATACTGTGAAGTTCCATGCTACTTATATATATAAGTACTTTGACTCCGCAGCCGTGGCCAATGGCGCCAAATCAGACCTGAACTACACGCTGTACCGCCTGGCGGATGTGTACCTGCTCTATGCGGAAGCTTCCAACCGGGCAGAAGGTGGGCCAAATGCCAATGCTATCGCTTATGTGAATGCGATCCGTGCGCGGGCGGGTTTAGCGCCGATCGCAGCGCTGCCACAAGCGGCTTTTGAGCAGGAAGTATGGCTGCAGCGTTATTACGAGCTCTGCTTCGAGAACAAGATGTGGTTTGATATGATCCGCACCCGCAAGGTGCATAATGATGTGACCGGCGCCTGGGATAATTTTGTAGGGCATAAAACGGTGTTCAATGCCACTTTTGGCGAGAAACAACTGCTGTTCCCGCTGCCTAAGCAGGAAACGGATGTGAATCCGAACCTGCTGCCGAATAACCCGGGGTTCTAATATCATATGTTCATACATACTCTGCATTAAAGGGTTTGAATATTTGAAGTTTTTAGGGTTGTTTAAAAGTTGGAATAAGGTTCAGTGTACGGGCGATCTACAGCTCGTCCGTCCTGAACCTCCAACAAGCCTGGACTTCGAATGTTCAAACCTTTTACGGTCAAAAGGGGGGCTTCATCCCCGTCAAAAGGCACCAGAACAGACAAGGGTCTTCATCCCCGTCATTGCGAGAAGCAGCGCGGGTTAGCGCGTGGGGCGACGAAGCAATCTCTTCACACAATCTCCCACACCAATCAATCTCTCCGGAGCTTCTGAATAACGCGAAGATTGCGTCAGGAGATTGCTTCGTCGCGGCTCCCGCCCAGGCCCGGAGCTCCTCGCAATGACGGGCTTTACGTGCAGCCGGACCTAAGGCAATGACGGGGATGAAGACCCATTTACTTTTAAACTGCTTTGTTTTCTCGAAATATGTCCATATGTTTGTACATATACCTTTTGCGGATGAAACTAAGACGTTTATTAGTCCTTTCCTGTTTATTTTCCACTGTCTGCTTTGCACAGCAGCAACAAATGTTCACTTCCATAGCGCTGCAACCTACCGTTGCCTACCTCAAGCCACACAATAGCCGGGTGGTACGCCTGCTTTTCCACGGCGGCCTGAGCTATGCTCCCGGCAAGCTGGTATTCTCCTTTAGGGGCCGCCAGGACAGCCTGGACATTCCCGCTGCCCCTCAGGGTATCCCTGAATTCGAGATTCCCCTGCCCGGCGAGCCGGTCAATAAAGATACCCAGCTGTCTGTGGCCCTCCGTTCCGGCAATCAGACCTACAGCGCACGGTGTATTGTTGCTCCCGCCCGCCAAAACTGGCAGGTATATGTGATGCCGCACTCCCATGTAGATGTGGGCTATACCAATGTACAGTCCAAAGTGCTGGCCATCCACATGAATAATATTGACGAAGCCATTAAAATAGCGGAACACTCGGCCAACTATCCACCCGAAGCCCGTTTTAAATGGAATACCGAAGCCATCTGGGTGGTAGAGCATTACCTGGCCCAGGCAGATGCCGCCAAACAAAAACGTTTCTGGGACGCCGTTCAAAAAGGATGGATCAACCTGGACGGCGGCTATGGCAATATCAATACCAGCGCTACCAGTCCGGCGCAGCTCATGCACATGTTCTATACCGGTACCCGGCTGGCAAAAGACCATGGGCTGCAGGTGCAGACCATGTTCCAGGGCGATGTGCCCGGCGCTTCCTGGGGCCTCTCAGGTCAGTCGGATATCAGCGGCATCAAATATTTCCTGAGCGCGCCCAATGCCTCAGACCGCATTGGCAGCGCCGACACCTGGAGGGATCAGCCTTTTTACTGGACTTCCCCTTCGGGCAAACAAAAATTGCTGTTCTATCAATCTTCTCCCTATTCTATCGGCTATGCGCTGAAGGGCAGTAAGATCCCTAACTTTTTCACCAATGACGATCCCCAACCTTATTTCACAGGCAAACCTTCCGAGAATTTTCTCAATCCTTTCCTCTTTGAATATCTAGCAAAGCTGGAACAGAAAAGTTCTCCCTATAACATGACCCTGCTTACCTGGGCTATGAGCGACAATGCGCCTATCGATCCCGAGCTGCCGGAAGCGGTGAAGGCCTGGAACGAGCGCTATGCTTCTCCCCGACTGATCATCACTTCTGTAAAACAATTCTTCCAGGACCTGGAAGCGAAATATAAAGATCAGATTCCCGTCATCGCTGGTGATTATACAGAGTTCTGGACAGACGGCATCGCCTCTGCCGCGCGTGAAACCGGCCTTAACCGCCGCGCTTCCGATCAGCTGCAGCAGGCTGCCGCTATCTGGGCTATCCGTAATAAGTCTGGCTACCCGGCCCCTGATTTTGATTCTGCCTGGACCAATATCGTGATGTTCAATGAACATACCTGGGGCGCTTTCAACAGCGTTTCCCATCCCGAATATCCCAGGGTGATCTCCCAATGGGCCTATAAACAGGCATTTGCACTGAGAGGCGATTCGCTCACGAAAATGCTGCTGGCCAAAAGCACTGCCGCAGACAAGCGCACTGCCAATGCGGTAGATGTATATAACACGCTTGCACAGGCACATAGCGGACTGGTCACCATTCCGGCTGCACTGAGTTCAGCAGGCGACCTGGTAAAAGACAGTAAAGGCAAAAAGGTGCCTTCCCAGCGTCTTTCTACCGGCGAACTGGCCGTGTTTGCAGAACAGCTGCCGCCCTTCTCCAAACAACGTTTTACTATACATGCGGGGGCTGCGTACAGCAAGGGTCGTGCAGGAGTTACTGATCAAACCCTACAGAATGGCATCTATTCCATCACCCTGGATGGCCATACCGGCAATATTATCCGTCTGACTAAAAAAGGCATTGAACAAAACCTGGCCGACTCCGGCGGTTTAAACGAATACACTTATTTACCGGGTGATTCATTGGAGAAGATCCAATACGCAGGTAAACCAAACATCAGCATCAAAGAAAAAGGACCACTGGTAGTGAGCCTCCTGGTATCTTCCGATGCGCCGGGCGCGAACAAGCTGCAAAGAGAGATCCGCCTGGTGGCAGGTATGGACCGCGTGGAGCTCATCAACACCATTGATAAAATAGCCGTTCCTACAAAGGAAAGCGTGCATTTTGTATTCCCCTTCAATATTCCCGGTGCGCAGGTGCGCTACAGCATACCCTGGGGAAGCATTACTGCTGAAGCAGACCAGCTGCCGTATACTAACAGGAACTGGTATACGCTGCAGCGCTGGGTAGATGTTTCCAACGGCAACCTGGGCATTACCTGGTCAAGCCCGGATGCGCCGCTGTTCGAGATCGGCCGTACCACTACAACGGCAGGCCTGATAGGCGGCCTGCATGATTCACCCCTATGGAAAACATTTACAGAACAAGAGCCTGCGATCTCTTCCTGGGTGATGAACAATCTCTGGCACACGAATTTCCGCAGAGACCAGGAAGGACCCGCTACTTTCCGTTATTACCTGCAGGCGCATAACAAGGGCTACGATGCTGTAGCCGCCAATGAGTACGGGCTCGATAATCATCAGCCGCTGATCGCGGCGCCTGCTGCCGGTGCGGCAGATGAATCTCTTTTCTTTCGTATTTCCGGCCTGGGCGTTTATGTAGAAAACATCAGTCCTGCCCGCAATGGCAAAGGCGTGGTGTTACAGCTCGTAAACCCCTCATCCATACCCATCGCCGTTACCTTGTCCCCCAGGGATCGATCATCCCTCATGGTACGGCAAAGCAACCTGCTGGAAGAAGACGGCGCAGACGTGGGTACCACCTTTACCCTGCCTGCGAAGGACGTAATTATGATACATGTAGCATCAAATTGATTGGAAGTATGAACGAAAACAACACGGCCACCATGGACTGGCGACAATCTACCCAAGCCCTGATGCCCGCAAGGCGCAGCACGCAGCGGCCCGCAGGATATGACCTGTATCCTGCACACGCCCTCGGCGATGGAAAGATCCATGCCGGCCATGCAGCACTGGCAGACTGGATCGCCACACAGCAACTGGTATTGATAGACGGATTCGCCGGCATTTTTTGGGATACCCTGCATGAAGCACTGGACACGGCGCTGCAAAACCGCGGACTGCGTATCAGCTGGCATTTCATGCAGGACGGGCAAAAAGATCCGGGCATTATACAACAGCTCGTGACTCCCTTCGTTGGAAAAGAAGGTGAAGTATGGGGCACAAAAACAAGCCTCCAGATCAGCGATTTCTTTGAGGCGGATAAGCTTTCCCCGACGCTGGATACAGCTGCAGACATCAACATCATCATCGGTACCGGTGCAGCCCTCGCCTATGCTGAGGCGCCGCTCATCTACCTGGACATTCCGAAGAATGAATTGCAATATCGGATGCGCGCGGGGGCTGTCGGCAATTTCGGCGCGGTATCCGCTACTGTTGCAGACGAAATGTATAAACGCGCCTACTTTGTAGACTGGGTAGTGCTGAATGACTACAAACGCAGCCTGCTTGGCAGGATGGATATTATGGTAGACGGCCAGCGCCCTGACGCGCCTACCTGGATCTTCTGCAAAGACCTGGAGCAGGGCATTGACCAGCTCAGCCGTTCCCCTTTCCGTGTGCGGCCCTGGTTTGAACCGGGCGCCTGGGGCGGACAATGGCTCAAGCAACACATTCCGCAGCTGAACAGGAATGTGGTGAACTATGCCTGGTCTTTTGAACTCATTGTTCCGGAGAACGGGGTGGTGTTTGAAAGCGATGGCTACCTGCTGGAGATCCCTTTTGAGTGGATGATGTATTACCGTCATACCGCTATCCTGGGCCGCCATGCAGAGATCTTCCGTTATGAGTTTCCCATCCGTTTCGACTTCCTCGATACTTTTGACGGCGGTAACCTTTCCATTCAGTGCCATCCTGGCTTTTCTTATATCCGGGAGCATTTCGGCGAAACCTTTACCCAGGATGAAACGTATTATATCCTGGACTGTAAGGAGGGCGCTTCCGTGTACCTCGGGTTACAGGAAGGCATCAATGGAATGGCTTTTAAAAAGGAGCTGGAAAACAGCCGGGATCATAATACGCCGATAGACATCGAGCAATATGTACAACGGCTCCCGGCGCAGCAACATGATCTGTTCCTGATCCCTAACGGAACCGTTCATAGCGCCGGCGCGAATAACCTGGTGTTGGAGATCAGCGCTACACCGTATATTTTTACTTTCAAAATGTACGACTGGCTGCGGCTTGGACTGGATGGTAAGCCGCGGGCCATCAACATTGCGCACGCCTTCAATAACCTGGATCTTAGCAGGCAGGGAGCAGTAGTTCAAGAGCAGTTAATATCTAAGCCCCGTGTCATTGAACAAGGGGCAGACTGGCAGATCGTTCATCTCCCTACCCATGCCGCTCATTTTTATGATGTACATCGCCTGGAATTTGATCATGAAATAAGCATTCATACAGATAATTACTGCCTGGTGCTGATGCTGGTGGAAGGCGCTTCCATCACGGTGAGCACGGCAAACGACACCACGACTGTTTACCATTATGCAGAAACCTTTGTAATACCTGCGGGAACGGGCGCCTGCCGTATAAAGAACCAGGGCGGTTCCCGGGCGAAGTTGATCAAGGCTTTCTTAAAACAGGAACATTATGTTTTCAGTAACATCACATCCGGCCGCCATGGAAACGCTGTCCAACAATAAGCTGGCGTACATCACCTTCATTGCCTCGCTGGGCGGTTTTCTCTTCGGCTTCGATATGGCCGTGGTGTCCGGCGTGCTACCTTTTGTAGAACAGCAGTTCACCTTATCTGCGGCACAGCAGGGCTGGTTTGTATCTTCTGCACTTGCGGGTTGTATTGCGGGCGTGATATTCGCCAGCGAGTTCACTGACCGCCTGGGCAGGAAAAAACTGTTGCTGCTGGCAGCTTTGCTGTTCCTGTTAACTGCGCTTGGCTGCATTGTGCTGCCAAGCTTCTCCTTATTGATTGGCGCCCGTATACTGGGTGGTATGGCGGTAGGCGTTGCTTCCAGTGTGGTGCCGCTCTATTTGTCTGAGATTGCTCCTGATAACAAGAGAGGGCGCCTGGTTACTTTTTATCAGCTGGCGGTGACCATAGGTATCTTCGTTGCTTACCTCAGTAATGCGCTGCTATTGCAATACGGATCGGATTTTCTACCGGGACTGGACCTCTGGAGAAAGATGTTCGGCGTAGGCATGTTGCCTGCCCTGCTCTTCCTGCTGGGCCTTACGGGCATTCCTGAAAGTCCGCGCTGGCTGAAACAGCGGCAGCTACAGACCACGGCAACCGCAGGCTCTTATCGTCAATTATGGGCGCCGGCTTTACGCAGGGCTTTGCTGATAGGCATCCTGCTGCCATTGTTCTCGCAGTTCAGCGGCATTAATGCGATCATCTATTACGGACCTACTATCCTGCATAATTCCGGCATTACACTAAGCAATTCTTTACTGAGCCAGCTGTTTTTCGGAGCGGCCAATGTGCTTTTCACGCTCATCGCTATCTGGAAAGTGGATAGCCTGGGCAGGCGGCCGCTGTATCTCTGGGGCACTGCGGGAGCGGCGATCAGCCTGATCTTCACCGGGATCTGTTTTTACACGGGCGCCACCAATGGCTTGTACCTGCTGTTTTGTGTGCTGGCTTTCCTGGCTTTCTTTGCATTCTCTATTGGTCCGCTGAAATTTGTGATCGCTGCGGAGATCTTCCCGGACCATATCCGTGCAAAGGCTTTGTCTTTCAGCATCATGGTGATGTGGGTAGCAGATACGATCGTTGGGCAGTTAACACCGATGCTGCTGCATTCATTAGGCACGGCGCAGACCTTCTGGTTCTTTGCGCTGTTCTGTGTACTGGCCTTTATTACGGTATACCGGCTGATCCCGGAAACCAAGGGACAATCTTTTGAACAGATCCAGACACACTGGAACAATATAACACACTAAGTAATGAGCAATTCTATTGTTTTGGGGGTAGACATTGGTGGATCACATATTACCACTGCACTGATAGATCAGCAGAATGGCGCGCTGCTGCCCGGTTCCTGGCATCGTGAGCGGATCAATTCCCATGCCGGTGCAGATGAGATCATCCACAGCTGGAGCAAGGTGATGAAACTAAGCCTGGAGGCGGCGCCGGGCGTTTATCGTGCAGGCATTGCCATGCCCGGTCCTTTTGATTATGAAGCCGGTGTTTCGCTCATCCATGGCCTGCATAAATACGACTCCCTCTATGGGCTCAATGTAAAACACCTGCTGGCAGACCAGCTGCATACGGAAGCCCGGTACATCCATATGGCCAATGATGCGCAATGTTTTCTGCAGGGCGAGCTGCTGAGCGGCGCAGCAAAAGGATATAAGGATATCACCGGTTTAACCCTGGGCACCGGCTTTGGGGCGGCCATTGCGGAGAATGGCATTGCGAAGGAAGCCCGGTATTTTGAAATACCTTTCCTGGGATCTACCGCGGAGGAGTACTTCTCTTCAAGATGGTTCATTAAACGATACAAGGAATTGACCGGTAAGCAACTGGCCAATGTAAAAGAGATAGCAGCCGACGTAAAGGATGCGCCGGATGCCATGCTTATATTCCACGAATTCGGGTCCAACCTGGCCTTGTTCCTATCGGAGCTTCGCCCGGTACCAAAGGTGGTCTTGCTGGGCGGTAATATTGCGCATACCTATGCGCTGTTCAGTCCTTCTTTAAGGGATAAGCTGAATGAATACGGCCTGCAGATCACCTTTGTTTTATCTGCATTGGATGAAAGGGCGACTTTGTTTGGAGCGGCAGGAATAGCATAAAGTCCGCCATTACAGCGGACTTTTCTTTTTGGGGGTACACCTGTGACTATATCAATATTTTATAAATGTGCCGTTGTCATTGCGCCATTGCTGATTGTACCATTTGTCGGCAGTGGTGATGTCGATATCGCCGTCCCCATCTACATCCTGTGGAAGCATCCATATCATCCATTTGCCGCTGGTGCTGGTATTGTCTTTAATGCTGTTGCTGGCGTCTGTGAACTGCCGGGACCCGTTATTCTTCAACAATTGCAGGTAATAGCCCTGGTAGAATGACAGGGAAGATCCATCCCCCGTTTTGCCCGCCAGGATATCCGTTTTACCGTCTTTGTCAAAATCTGCAAAGCTGAAATTAAGGGTGACCCCGTATTGCTGTACTACCGGCAGTTTAGTACTCCTGGCTGCTGTATACTTCCCCGTGTGATCGCCCCAGAAGATGGTAGGCTGCAGGCCTTGTTCCGCACTGAGGTTCATGTCGCGGTCGTGCCCGCCGATCAGCAGGTCCAGGTAGCCGTCGGCATCCAGGTCATACAGTTCCGAAGTGAAGCTGGGCTTCCATATTACATCTGCAAAGACGGAGGGATCGTATGTAAAATCTGCCTGGCCATTGTTCCTTAAAAAGAGGGCGGCTACGCCTTTATTGTCGGTAAAGAACAGGTCAACATCGCCGTCGTTGTCCACATCACCTGCGCAGGCGGAGTGGTTGAACCCAAAGTTGCCGTCGGCGGCTTTGGGCAGCGGGAGATCAGCCACTGTAAAGTGCCCGTTATTGTTCAGGAGGATCTTTTGCTGTTCGCCGGGAAAAGGCACTTTATCCCAACCATGGCCGGCGATCACCACGTCCATCCAGCCGTTGTTATCAAAGTCGCCCAGTACGGCCTTACGGGCATGCACATACCCAGGCACGGTACCGGTGAAGACGGTTTGGTCTTTCTGATACACGCCGCCATTGTTCCTGTAGAAGAGAAGATCCAGCGGCGTATTGGCATCGAAATTGAAAGAACCGCATATCAGGTCCTTGTCTCCGTCTTTATCAAAATCATAGAACGCCTGGGCCAGGAATTCATCCCCCCAGTACCCTCCATGTAAGGATTGCACAATCTGGCTCAGGTTGGTATGAACATAGTTGGTTGTCCAGATATATGCGGAGCTACGTTGATTGATGGCAGCATTGGGCGTACCTGTTTTGCTGACCGTTACGGTATAGGCGGCGGTGCTATGATCTTCGGCGCTTACGGTATAGGTGACCGGGTTGGTAAAATCATTGGCAGTGGAACCGCTGGTCTGTGCAGTTGTGCCCACAGTTACGGAAGCTTTTGCCGAAGCGGTAAAAGTGGCTTTCAGCTGGGTGATGTCTGTTCCATGAGGAATAGACACGCTGATAGCGGTGCCGGAGATAGTGCCGTTATAATCTGCTTCCAATGCAGGATTCTTTTCTTTCAGAAAAGAAAAGCCCGTGATGGCGTGCTCAGAGGATGCATTATTCTGTGTGGGCTCCGGTTTGTCTTTTTTACAATAACTAAAAAAGATAAGTGTAACAATACAGGCGATAAATCGAGCAGTTCTCATTAGAATAGCATTTAAACCATGCAAAACTAAGAGGCAGACCTGCGGAAAAAAATACCCCCGAAGGGGGACAAAGCCAGCTAACTACCGCCTCCTGCCAGGTATACGAGCCGCGCGATGCTACCTACGTTGTGCTTTTGCAGCATACGTTTGCGGTGGGTTTTTACGGTTTCGGCAGTAATGCCCAGCTGATGTGCTATTTGTTTGGTGGTAAGTCCCCGGCCAATGAGGCAAATGATCTCGTTTTCCCGTGCAGTGAGCTGAAAAGGACTGTCTGCAGCGGCTTTATCCTTTTCATACATTTTATGGAAGGCCATTTGTACGGCTACCAGCAATTGGGTGACACTATAAGGTTTAACAACGTACATGACGGGGTTGGAGCAAAATGCAGCCTGCAAATTAATGCGGTCTGCATAGGCAGTGAGGAAAATAATTTCGCAATGGTAAAGCTCTTTCAACTGCGAGGCCAGTGTTGTACCATTTACGTTCCCTTTAATATTGATATCACAGATCACAACAGCCGGAATGCCTTCAGGCCCGCTGCATATGCGCAGGGCGGTGGCGGCATCTTTGGCGATGCCTGCCAGGGTATAGCCTTCGGCCTCCAGCAGTTCAGCAATGCTTTCTGCGGTGATCAGTTCATCTTCCACTATGAGGATATTGTGATTGTCCATTACTATGCAGCAAGCTTGATAATAAATTTACTTCCGTTCTCCTGCCTGATGTGCAGGGAAGCATCTAACTGGTTGACCAGCGTATGCACCAGTTTCATTCCAAAGGAGCTGGTAGGGCTGGTCATTTCTCCCGCCAGTCCGTTCCCGTTGTCTGCCACCTGCAGGGTCAGTTGGTTGTCCACCTGTGTGAGCATCACTGAGATCCTGGGATCAGTGATCCCTTTGAAAGCGTGTTTAAAAGCATTGGTGACCAGTTCGTTGACAATCAGGCCGATCGGGATGGCCCGGTCTATATCCATCATACCGGATTGCGGCAGCCGGATCTCTGTGCTGACGGTAGCCGGGTCAAAACCAAAGCTGCCCGCCAGGGAGGAGGAGAGGTTCTGCAGATAATCTTCGATATCTACGGAGGCCAGTTCCTTATCAACATAGAGCCGCTGATGAATCATCGCCATTGCATCCACACGGGTTCTCCCCTCTTCCATGGCCTGGCGGGCGGTTTCATCCTCCAGGCGGTTGCTCTGCAGTGTAAGCAGGCTTGAAACCACCTGCAGGTTGTTTTTCACCCGGTGGTGCAGTTCTTTGATCAGTGTTTCGATCTGGCTGTTCTTCTGCGCCAGTATTGTTGCCTGCTGTTTTTTCTGAAGGTATACACGGTATATCGCCAAAGCCGTTAGCAGCAGCAATACCAGTGCGGCCGCCAGTAGCAGCACCTGTATGCGCTGTTGTTGCAGCTGCTTTTCCTGCAGCTCCTTTTCTTTTTTGGCCAGCGCTATCAGCCGGTCTTTTTCACTGACCTGGAATTTTGTTTCTATCTGCTTTACCTGTACATAACGAACGGCTTGCGACAGGGAGTCTTTCAAACGGTAATAGTCAAGCCGGTGAGCGGTTGCCAGCTGTGGCGCATGGCATTGCTGATAGTAGTCTGCCAGCTCCTTCTCCAACAATACAGGGGAGCAAAGGGTAAAAGACGATTGCAGCTGTTTGTTGATAACCGGTATCAGGGCATTGCCTTCTTTAAAGGCGGCGGTTTTGCCATAGCACCTGAGAAGGGCCAGTTGTGCAACGTGAAATTCTCCGTCTGCCATTTCAGCGGCCTTTTTATAGCTGGCGATGGCGGCTGCATACTGCTGTTGCTGTTCCTGCAGCCATCCCGCTATATAAAAGAAGGATGGAATGTGCATTTCTCCATTGCCGGGAGATTTTGCAAGCAGCAATTTACAGGTATCGTAAATATGCCGGACCACCGCCTGGTTGTTACGGAAGGTCTCGTATTCGCCCACTGTGCCCAGCACTAAGGGCAGATAAGCATGCCGTTGTTTACGCCTGAACTCATCTGCCACCAGGCGCATATAATAGCAGGCATTGTCAAAGTCCTGCAGATTGAAGAATGAGCTGGCCATTTCCACGTAAACAGCTGCCCTGGCGCCTCTGAACCAGAAGGGTATGCGGCGCCAGCATTTCTCTGCGTTGGTATTCAGTGCAGGATCATCCAGCATGGGCGCTAAAGAAAGCAGGGTTTCAAGCGAGCGGCTCCAGTCTCTTTTGCCTTCCATTTTCAGGAAGAAAGATTTATTATAGATGGCCATCACATTATCATGCGGAGAGGGGGTGCCGGCTGCCAGGGTAATAGCAGAATCGTACAGCGCTTCCAGTTGTGCGGGGGACCATTGGTCCCTCCTGTTTATGGCCTCCTGGGTTTGCAGGACGCTGTAATTGAAATCGTCGCCTGCCTGGCGGCAAAATTGCTTATGAGGTATGATCCAGGCAAGACCACTGTCTACCATGTTCCTGGTAGTGTATACCAGTACCAGGAAGCTAACGGCATCGCGGTAAGATACATCAGCGGTAAGATCATGTGCTATCCCGGTCTGGATGGCGTTTTTCATCCAGGCAGTTGACTTAACAAGTTCATTACGCTCCAGATAAAAAGCCCCCCGCAGGTGCTGGATCCTCATCAGGTAAAGATAATTACCCTGCTCCCGGGCGCCGTCTGCCGCGAGTTGCAGCAGGCTGTCCTGCTTTTTAAAATCCTTACCCGTGTATGGCAGGGAAGCTTCCATCCAGCGGATCAGCTTTGCGGTATCGGGCAACACTGTTTGCCCGCTAACAGTGTAACTCATACAAAGGGCTATGCAAGCCGCTAAAAGGGTTTTCATTGCTCAATTTATTTACGTCCCCCACAAATAAAAAAACCACCTGTTGAGATGGTTTAGCAATATAGATAGGTATGGGTGATATACCTGCGGGTTAAGATACGACAAATTCCGGGATATCATAATCACCCGTTGTTGTTATAAGATGGTTATCTTCGGTGTAAATGATCATTATAACGTGAGGCAAAAACTGAATTTAATCACCTTTGGTGTGGATGATCTGGAAAGGTCGCTGAGCTTTTATGAAAAGGGGCTTGGATGGAAAAGATCGGCAAAAAGTATGGATGGCCTGGGATAATCTGAAATTGTGATATACTATGTTTTTTCATTTCAGAAATAAATTTCCGCAATTAAACGCCTATTGGGATAAATACCTTCCCTATCAAAAGCGGATAGAAGCACCGGCAAAAACCATCCTGCTGGAAGAAGGGAAAAAGTCACAGCATTATATCTTCATAGAGAAAGGCTGTGTGCGCGCTTATTTCGATAAAGATGGCGAAGATAAAACCATGCAGTTCTTTTTCGAGAATGAAGGGCTCAGTTCTTTTGACAGCTTTGTGAACAATGTTCCGAGCCCCATCACGATCGAAACCGTTGAGCCTTCTGTGCTTTATCTGCTACCCAAACGCTACGTGATGCAGCTGCTCAATGAATTAAGCACGGAGCCGGGCTTCGCACAAATGGTGCTGCAGATGACCGCCCAGCGGCAGATCCATTATATCAATGAATTTGTATCCTTTATCCGCGACACGCCGGAAGAACGTTATCAGCGCCTGCTGAAAGAACGGCCCCATATTGTACAGCGGATCCCCCAGCATTATATTGCCTCCTATCTTGGCGTCAGCAAAGTGCATCTCAGCCGTATTAAAAGTAAGCTGGCGAAAGGAAAACCGCGTTTCTGAACTTGATAACATATGTTATCGTCTCCTGGCTGCTGCCTGTTCTAATTTTGTATCAACAAAAAAAAGACAATGAAAGCAGCAGTAATGTATCAGAAAGGCGAATTGCCTCAATATGTAGAAATTCCTGAGCCGGTTGCACAAAATGGCAACCAGCTATTAGTAAACGTGAAGACCGCCGCTGTAAAGCACCTTGACAGAGGCGTTGCCTCCGGTAGACACTATTCATCCAGCTCCGGCTCCCGGGAGAACGGCCGGGTGATTGGCAGTGACGGTATTTGTTTATTGCCGGATGGTACCCGGGTATATGCCATTGGTGTGAACGGCATGCTGGCAGAAAAAGCGATCATCGAAAAAGACCGCTTCGTTCCATTACCCGATGCATTAGACGATGTTACCGCTGCTGCCCTGCCCAACGCCGTCTTTGGCGGAGCCATGGCGCTTAAATTCAAAGCGGATATCCAGGCGGGCGATGTAGTGCTGATCAACGGCGCAACAGGCGTTACGGGCAGGGTGACGGTGCAGCTGGCCAAATACTATGGGGCGGGGAAAGTGATCGTTACCGGCAGAAATGTGGCCTCGCTGGAAGAACTGCGGTCACTGGGCGCAGATGAGGTCATTGCTATCTCAGCGGATGATGAGGCCTTTAAGGCGCAGCTGGCGACCGTACATGCGGGCACTCCTATTGATGTCATCATTGATTACCTCTGGGGGCATACGGCGGAAATGATCCTGGCCTGTGTGAAGGGGAACGGCTCGTTTACCAACCGCATCAGATATGTATCTGTGGGCAGCATGGCCGGCGATCAGATCACCTTGTCAGCCGCCAATCTCAGAAGTGTTGACCTTCAGCTGACAGGTTCGGGGATGGGCGCGTGGTCAAAACAACAGGTGCGGCAAATGCTCAGTGAGATCTTGCCGGAGATGTTTGCATTGGCGGCAGCTGGTAAGCTTACCATAGAAACCATGACGGTGAAGCTGGAGGATATTGAGCGACTGTGGGACGTGGAAGTACCTGGCGGCTGCAGGTTGGTGGTAACGATTGCTTAAAATTTATAACAATTGATTATGATCGCTGCCTTGTTGATTGCCGCCTGGTCATTTATAGCGCTGAAACTGCGCCGCTGGTATAAATTGCGTAAAGATTGATTCAGCTACTCACTTGTTCAGTCTCCCGGTACCTCCGCTTGTTCTGGAAGTGCCGATTCCCCAGGTAGCACCAGTGTCTGTTCGTTAGTAGAAGTCCAGTTGCCTTTACCGGAAGCGGTTCCTTCCCGCCAGTCGAAATCAATGCTGATCCCGGATACCGGGCTGGCAGAAACCGGTGAAGGCGGCGGGGTTCTCGGATCTGCTCCTGTTACGGTGGTGGTACGCTGTGTGATAGTGCCGGTGCTAGGGGGTGGCGGCTCCAGCCGGCCATTTATAATTGCCTATTATATTACCAGCCGGTGTAACTGTCATGCAAAAAAGCGGAAGTAACAATTTCTGTTGTGAGCGGCTTTTTCCGGGTTCAAAAGGGGATTTTTCCTTTTTTTTCCATGCAGCAAATCTTTGACCTTTGGTGTGTTATCCTTCTACACCCTAAGTCCAAATGCTATGAGCTTATCATTCAGAAAATCTACCAGTATACCGGATCAAAGGATTTTATTGATGATTGACGCGAAAAGCAAGACGGGTATCTTATACCTTATAACATTTAAACCCCTTATCTTATGAAAACAGTATTACTGCTTGCTTTTCTATTCTGTGTTTCCTGCTCTGCCTCAAAAAACACACCCGAAGAATTCTACTTCTCCTGCGAAAGTGACTATGGGTATGATGTGTATCCCTCCTCAGAATGTACAGGAGAAACGATGATCTTTATCCCTTCGCAAACCACTTTCTATACAAAGACTCCAGGGAAAAAGAAAAACATTTACGTTACGTACGGATCCACCAGCGGATGGATTTCCAGGCCCAAATTGAAAAGAGCTAACCGAACAGTGTATAAATTATTACCGCAGTCTATTGTAACTGAGCAAGACAGTTTACTTGCTGAATACAATAAGCGTAAAAGTTATACTCCACGAAGCCATGAATCTACTTATAATTCAAAAAAAACTCACATAACGTCTGGTGTCAAAACAATACACGTGAGGGGATATTACAGGAAAAATGGCACATATGTCAGGCCACATATGAGGAGTACTTCTGGCAGAAGGCATTAATCTGAAATTATTCCGGCGCCTCCTGGCTTTGTTTAGCGTTATTAAGTAGATTGTCTTTTAAAGTATCTAATTTGATATACTTAAAAAAACCATAGTATGCTTTATCCTGCGATTCTTGTCCTTTAAAATAATTATAGATCATGGGAACTTCCAGATAATATTTTATTCCTTCTGTCCAGGAGTCCCATATTTCCTTTTCGATCCGGCCTTTTTCATACCAGAAATATTCCTCGGCGCACAAATTGAGATAATCCTGAATGACCTGGTTGGGTATCCTGCTATTAGATAGTTTATACAAGGCAAGAGGGCCTGCCCGATAATTGTCTCTGATGACATTAAGGTCGTCATTCAGCTTATTGAACCGTTCATTAAATGAATCAAAAAGTGAGCGAAAAATGGCATCACTATCCAGCCAATGCTTATTTAGGCTTATATAAAATGTAGCGATTGCGGCAAGCGTCGCGATCAGTTGGGCCCGCAGACCGGGTAGGGAGAATAAAAAAATTAATACAATTACAAAAAGGACGGATGTAATAATAAGCAGCCAATCAAACTTCCGTTTCTTAGCGTAAAAATTTCTTATTTCAAAAGGCATAGGTAAATGATAGATGTCAAGTATACAAAAAATATAATTGAAAATATTAACCCCGAGTGAATAATCAGCTCCCTGGCAGCAAAGTACTCACCTCCGTGTATTAATGGCCGATGTTCACCTCGCCGGCAGGGATTTAAAAACGGGCCTTGGCTGGCGTGACCGCCCGGCGCCGCCCCATCAAGGCCCTCCTCTTCCCACGCCCGCTCACGCCCCATCTTCCTCCTCACAGCCAGGCGCAGCCCGTTTTTAATCCCTGCGGCACTGCCTCCCAAACCGCCTCAATAACCTCATCCCCACAAGTGTAAAACTTACGCTTTATTCCCCTAAAATTCCCTATTTTACCCCCTTAGCATCATTCACGTTCATTTATTTAAATCTATTTTCACAATGCCACGTAAAACACTCATCGTCCTTATTTCATTCGTCATCCATTCCACCCTCATCACCGGCGCATCGGCGCAAACACTCAAAACCCGCTGGGCATCCAAAGTATCTTCCACTGCCCCGCTCCCGGAATATCCACGGCCACAGCTGGAAAGATCACAATGGCTCAACCTGAACGGCTCCTGGCAATACGCTATCCTGCCAAAGTCCCAGGAAAGCGCACCAGCCTCTTATGCAGGCAATATCCTGGTTCCTTACGCCGTAGAAGCTGCTCTCTCGGGTGTACAGAAAACCGTTGGTAAAGACAGTATCCTCTGGTACAAACGCACGTTCACCATTCCTTCCAGTTACAAGAACAAGAACATCCTCCTGCACTTCGGCGCGGTAGACTGGCAAACCGATGTGTACATCAACGGCAAACACGCCGGTACGCACCAGGGCGGCTATGATCCCTTCAACTTCGATATCACATCGCTGCTGAAAAAATCCGGCACGCAGGAGATCTTGGTAAAAGTATGGGACCCCAGCGACGAAGGCCCTCAGCCCCGCGGCAAACAGGTCATCAAGCCGCATGGCATCTGGTATACGCCTGTTACCGGCATCTGGCAAACCGTGTGGTTAGAACCCGTAGCGCCTACCTATATCGCGTCCCTGAAGCCTGTGCCTGACATCGATAAACAATCTCTCCAGCTGACCGTGAACACTGAAAACCTGCAGCCTGGCGACCAGGTGAAGATCACTGCCCTCGACGGCGCTCAGCAGGTGGCAGAACAAACGCTGGACAATGCCTCCGCCGCTACCCTGAACATCGCTAACGCGAAATTGTGGTCACCCTCCTCGCCTTCCCTGTATAAGCTAAAAGTGTCTATTCTCCGCAAGGGCAAAGTAATAGACGAGGTAAAAAGCTATTTCGCCATGCGCAAGATCTCCATGGCGCCTGATCAGCAAGGCACTCAGCGCATGCTGCTGAACAACAACTTCGTGTTCCAATTTGGTCCGCTGGACCAGGGCTGGTGGCCTGACGGGCTCTATACCGCCCCTACCGACGAAGCCCTGCGTTTCGACATTGAAAAGACCAAAGAACTGGGCTTTAACATGATCCGCAAACACGTAAAAGTAGAACCTGCCCGCTGGTACTATTATGCAGACTCCCTGGGTATTCTCGTATGGCAGGACATGCCGAGTGGCGACCTGGGTAACCGTTGGGATAACCGCCCCGGCATCTACGGCCGTGCTACAGATAAAGATCGTACGCCGGAATCTGAAAAGATCTATCGTACCGAATGGAAAGCTATCATGGACGCCGTCAATTTCTTCCCTTCCATCGTAGTATGGGTGCCCTTTAATGAAGCCTGGGGCCAGTTCAAAACAGAAGAGATCACCAAATGGACCATGGAATACGATCCCTCCCGCCTGGTGAACAGCGCCAGCGGCGGCAACTTTCACCCGGTTGGACATATCATAGATCTGCATAACTATCCCGATCCGGCTATGCCGGAAGCGAAGATCTTCGGCGCTAAACAAGTACTGGTATTGGGTGAGTACGGTGGCCTCGGACTGCCCCTCGATGGTCATACCTGGCAGCAGAAAGATAACTGGGGTTATCAGAGCTTTAAAAATGCTGATGAACTGTTCAAAGTGTACAACGGGTTCTGCGATCGTCTGAAAGATCTGATTCAACACGGGCTTTCAGCAGCTGTTTATACACAAACCACCGATGTGGAAATGGAAGTGAATGGCCTGATGACCTATGACCGCGAGATCATCAAAGTACCGGCTGAAAAGATCAGCGCCGCAAACAAAGGAGTGATCAATAGCAAATAAATTTTAAAATAATGTTCCGCCTGAAAAGGCGGAACGTTTCATCCCTCAAATATATAGACACTTCCCTGGCTAGGAACCAGGGTTGTGACCGGAATCTTTAATCCATTGTAAGGTCCGCTATAAATTTCCGGATAATATCCGGATGTCATGGTAGACTTTCGGGTCAATTTTTTGCCAAAAGAGAGGAAAATCGGGTCAGAAAGGCTGGCGGATAATAGCTAAAATTTGGCTAAACGGCAAATTTCAGGTATCTTCACTGGATTTTAATAGTATTTTAACTATACCCGTGGGACAATAGAAAAACCTCAGGTAAATTTCTAAATAAAGTAAACGAACATTGAACTTTCACGAATTTGGATTTGACGACGATCTGCTGGACGGCATTTATGCCATGGGCTATGAAAAAGCCACTCCTGTACAGGAACAGGTAATACCACCCATCATTGCAGGCAGGGACATTATCGCATCAGCACAAACAGGTACCGGTAAAACCGCCGCATTCCTGCTGCCTGTGCTGCATAACCTGCTTACGCAACCCCGTGATGAAAAGAGTATCAACGCAATGGTGATCGTGCCTACACGCGAACTGGCCATCCAGATCGCACAAACGCTCGAAGGCCTTACCTACTACACCTCCATCAGCTCAATAGCCGTATATGGCGGCACCGGCGGCGCTTCCTTCGCCGCAGAAAAAAAGGCGCTGGCCACCGGCGTGGATATCGTTATCTGCACACCCGGCCGCATGATCGCCCACCTCAATATGGGCTATGTGAACGTGAAGCAGCTGAAATACCTGGTGCTGGACGAAGCAGACCGCATGCTGGACATGGGCTTCTTTGACGATATCATCAAGATCATCTCGTACCTGCCCAAAGAAAGGCAGAACCTGATGTTCTCTGCCACTATGCCGCCTAAAATCAAGCAGCTGGCGCTCCGCATCCTGCAGGAGCCGGTAGGCATCTCCATCGCCCTGAATAAGGCGCCGGAGAAGATCGTACAGAAAGCCTTCCTGGTGCACGAACAGCAAAAGGGGCCATTGATCAAACATGTGCTTTCACATCAGCAGTTTGAAAGCGTGATCATCTTCTGCTCCAGCAAACAGAATGTGAAGCAACTGTATGCAGAGCTGAAGCAGGCTAAGTTCTCTACAGAGCTCATTCACTCCGACCTGGAGCAGGATAAACGAGAACAGGCGCTGCTGGATTTCAAGAACAAAAAGCTGAAGATCCTGGTAGCCACGGACATCCTGAGCCGTGGTATCGACATCGAGGATATTAACCTGGTGATCAATTACGATGTGCCGAAGGACGCGGAAGATTATATCCACCGCATCGGCCGTACGGCCCGTGCCGCCTCAGACGGTACTGCCTATACGTTTGTAAGTGGCAAGGAAATGGGCCGCTTTGCACGTATAGAAAGAACACTCGGTAAACAGGTGCCCCGCGGCGAAGTGCCGGAACAATTCGGCCCGGCCCCTACCCCTCATGCAAGGCCCGAAGGAAGGCCCGGCAGGAACAATGGTAAACCGCGCCGTAACGGTAATGGAAAGCCGGGTGGAGGCCACGGTAAACCGGGTGCTAATGGCCATGCTAACGGCAACGGCGCTCCCCAGGGCCAGCGGAAACCGAAGAAAAAACCATCAAATAACTTCAATAATAATAAAAGCAGTTAGCGGTAAACTAACTGCTTTTTTATTTGTAACACTTTCCTGTAACCCCATCTGATCTCTACGAAAAACATCCATCTGCACTGGTATCCATATCTATGTCTTCAATAACTTTACGACATATAACAGTGAGAACTATGAAACAGAAGATCTACCAGGTAGACGCCTTTGCAGAAAAAATGTTCAGCGGCAACCCGGCCGCCGTATGCCCGTTTGCCAGCTGGCCGGATGAGCAGCTGATGCAGCACATTGCCACGGAGAACAATCTCGCGGAAACCGCCTTCTATGTAAAGAATGGGGATGGATACGAAATCCGCTGGTTCACGCCCGCTGCAGAAGTGGATCTCTGCGGGCACGCCACCCTGGCGGCGGCCTATGTGCTCTTTAACTGTGAAGGCTACCAGGGAGACCGCATCGATTTCCATTCCCCGCGCAGCGGCCCGCTCACTGTTAGCAAACGTGGTGATCTGCTCATACTCAACTTTCCTACTGATGTTTTTGAACCGGTAGCCATATCGGATGAGCTACAGGCTGGCTTTAATGTAAAGCCGCTGGAAGCATATAAAGGCAAAACAGATTACATGCTGGTGTTTGAAAAGGAAAGCGATATCCGGGCGATAGTACCCCGCCTTCCTGAGATCGCCAGATTACAGGCCCGGGGCGTGATCGTGACAGCCAAAGGAGATCAGACAGATTTCGTTTCCCGTTTCTTTGCGCCCGCCGTTGCAGTGGATGAAGACCCGGTGACCGGTTCTGCCCATACCACCCTCACTCCCTACTGGGCAAAAAAGCTGGGGAAAAATGAGCTAACAGCCAGGCAGCTTTCAAAACGCAGCGGCCAGCTGCAATGCAGGTACCTGGGTGACCGTGTAGAAATAGGTGGGTACGGACAGCTATATATGGAAGGGGAAATAAATTTATGATGCCTATCTTTAGGGCTCATCAATAAACCCTATACCTCTTTTTATGGCAGACATCAAGCTCAACCTCATTAACCACTCTAATGACCACAACAATTCCAGTGTGGTGATCTTACAGAAGAATCAGGCTACTTCCTACGACGAACTGGCGGTAGCCTGGCAGGTGATCAGCAACCTGGGGCAGGGCTGGAACCATCCCTTTGTGTATCCCATGACGATGACCGTAGCTGCCAGCGATAGCTGGGGTAATTTCAGTCCCCAGCAGGATGCCTCCTACGGACAGCAGTTCGAGGTGGTAAAAGACACCTCCGGCGATATACTGCGTTATAGCGGTCCTTCTGCTGAGCCCAACCAGCTGGAAGTGCTGAATGCTTTGCAGCAGGGCGCCATCAACGCGAACGTTTACAAAGCCGGCAAGCTGCTGGCTAGCAAAACTTCCATTGCGCCCGGGCAGAAAGCCGTGTTCCAATTTGCGCCTACCTTATGGATAGGGGTAGTATCGCAGGTGACAGAGGGCCAGGTAGTGAACAGCGCCATTCTCTCTAACATCAACACGGAGATTTCGCTCTTGGGCATTGCCAGTGCGGATATTATTATGACCGGCGGCGGCACCGGCCCTGATGAAACTCCTTTCGTATTCACACTGGCGAATGTCCAATATGCGTAAACGTTATAGCCCCGGCACGATTGTACCGGGGCTTTTATTTTGTTCTTTACCTTATAGTAAGCTGATCTTGTTGCGTAGTATTCGTCTTTCTGTTTCAGACTGTGTTTGTCCGATAGCGATCTCAAAATATTTTCTTGCTTCAGCCCGATCGTTTAAACGTGCATACAACTCGCCCAGCAGGCTGTTATAGATATAAAAGGAAGACAGCTTTTTGATGTCTGCTATGCGCGACACCGCTTCCAGCGCTGCCGCTGCGCCATACACCTGCATGATCACCACGGCCCTGTTCAATGCTGTTACAGCAGAAGGCGCCATCTCACAGAGGTAATCATAATAGTCCAGGATCTGCTCCCAATTGGTCTCCTCATAATTCTCTGCCGTACAATGCTCATAGGCAATGCCCGCTTCCAGGTGATATCGGCTGATGATATTACCAAAGGCCGCTTTTTCCATATAGGCGTTCCCTGAGGCGATCAGCTGCCGGTCCCACTTACCGCGGTCCTGATCAGGCAGCAGGATGATCTCCCCGCTGGTAGTAAGCCGGCTCTCCGTACGGGAAGCATGGAAGCACATCAGCGCCATTAAAGCAAAGGCGCCGGGCGTTTGTGTATGAGCGTTCTCTGTAAGCAGCTTGCAGAGCAGCATCGCTTCTTCCATCAGGTCCCTGCGGATAAGGTCTTCTGAATGCGTGGAGTTATATCCTTCATTGAACAACAGGTAGATGGCGTTCAATACAGCATCTGTACGGTACTGCATATCGGCGATGGAGGGGATCTCCAGCCTGATCCTGTTATCGCGGAAGAATTCTTTTGTGCGGTACAGCCTTTTGGAGATAGTATCTTCTGACGTAAGAAAAGCCTTTGCAATTTCCGCCGTACTGAATCCGCAAAGGGTTTTGAGGATGATGGTCACCTGGTTCTCTTCAGATACCACGGGATGGCAACAGGCGAACATCATACGCAACATATCATCTTTTACCGGGGCTTCCTGCCAGAAATGGTCCATAGTTGCACTGAGGGAGTAGTTGGAAGTCAATAAAAGGCGTTCATCGTCGCTGAAATCAAATTGTACGGAATGCTTATTCCGGCGAATAATGTCGATGGCTTTATTCTTCGCCACGCGGAACAACCAGGCGGAAGGATTGTCCGGAATACCTTTATCGGCCCAGGACTGCATGGCATGCAGCAGGGTGTCCTGCACTACGTCTTCGGCCATTTCCAGGTTTTCGGCGCCGAAGATCTTTGTGAGCACAGCTACCATCTTCCCCGCCTCGCGACGGAAAAGATGGTCTGTAAGCTGGTTGATATGATCAGGTGAAATGGCCAATGGTTCAGTTATTAGGTGCTACTTCCCGTATTTCCATGACCCCTTCGTATTCAAAGATGGGGTTGTTTTTTGCGATCGCTATGGCTTCTTCCAGGCTTTCTGTTCTGACGGTGATGATGCCGTTCACCATCTTTTCATCTTCTGTCAAAGGCCCTTCGCTCAGCACCTGTTGCTTTCCTCTCATCACCGCGCCGTTGCGTTGCAGGCGCACTACGCCGTTGAGCTGTCCGTTCCGGGCGATCTCTCCTATCCACTCCTTTGAGCGCAGCAGGATCTGCTGCAGCTCTTCCGGCGACGCTTGCAGGAAGCGTGGTCCTACCCTGAACAATAACACGTAATCTTTCATGCTACAGGATTTTTAGGGATAAGACCATATCAGGAGGCAATTTCCCTGATCTCGGTGCTAACATCATCGTGCTCAAATATAGGGCAGCCTTTGGCCAGGTTGATAGCCTGGTCCAAATCACTGGCTTTGATCACGATATAGCCGGCAACAATCTCTTTGCCTTCTGCAAAGGGGCCGTCGGTCAGCTGTGCAGCCTTACGGCCTTTCAGTACGGCGCCGGAGCCGCCGCCTACCAGGCGTTGGCCCTGCGGAACATGGCCGTCTTTCATCAGGCCTTCCATCCATGCCCTCCAATTGTCGGAGATAGGCTGTCCGGGTTCAGCCGTTGGAACATACTGTGGGCCGCCGCGGAATAATAACAGATAGTCTTTCATTTTTTAAGCTTTTTAGTTAATTAATTGCTTGTACACTTAAATGACGAATGAAAGGACAAGAATTTGGACAAGGCGTTAAAAATATTTTCTTAAGGCTTTGCTCTTTCATATTGTACCGGCCAGTTGATCTTCGCCTTCAGCTCATCTGCTGCCACTAAGGGAAAATACGGATTGCGCAGGATTTCCCTTGCCATGAAGATCATATCTGCGTCACCGTTAACCAGGATGGTCTCCGCCTGTATGGCATTAGTGATCATCCCCACGGTCCCGGTAAGGATGCCGGTCTCTTTCCGGATCCGGGAAGCAAAAGGCAACTGGTATGCCGGTCCCACGGAAATATGCTGATGCTCTGAGAGCCCGCCGCTGGATACATCCAGCAGGTCTACTCCTCTATCTTTTAATATATGTGCCAGCTGTACCGACTCTTCCAGGTTCCAGCCTCCTGTTACCCAGTCGGTAGCAGAGAGCCTGACAAACAAGGGCAGCTCATCGGGCCAGACTGTTTTTACGCTGTCTGTGATCTCGAGCAGCAAGCGGATACGGTTCTCAAAACTGCCGCCATATTCATCTGTACGATGATTGCTTAAAGGCGACAGGAACTGATGCACCAAATACCCATGGGCGGCATGCAGCTCTATCACTTTAAACCCGGCCTGTAGAGCTCTTTTAGCAGCGGCAGTGAAGTCTGCAATTACTTTCCGGATGCCATCGCTGTTTAGTGCGGCCGGCATAGGATAGGTTTCAGTAAAAGGTATAGCAGAGGGAGCCACCGGCGTCCATCCGCCATGCGCATCTTCCACTTTACCGCGGCCTTGCCAGGGTACATTGGTGCTTGCCTTACGGCCGGCGTGGGCCAGCTGTATACCTGGTATGCAGTGCTGTGCAGCAATGAACGAGGTGATCTGCAAGAGCTTGTCAATATGCTCATCTTTCCAGATGCCGAGGTCATGCGGTGAGATCCTGCCTTCAGGAGATACTGCTGCTGCTTCGGTAATGATCAGGCCTGCGCCGCCTGTTGCACGTGAGCCCAGATGAACCAGGTGCCAGTCGGTAGCAAAGCCGTCTTCTGAAGAATACTGACACATGGGAGATACGGTGATCCTGTTTTTGAATTGGACCGCTTTTATGGCGAGTGGAGAAAATAGTTGTGACATATGTTTCCGTTAAATGAACCGGATGTTAAAGTAATTTTTTTTCCTGAAAACGCGCAACGTATAAAAATCTTCACTAACTTTGAATTACAAAGTGCTTTTCAAACTATGATTACAAAGAACAAAAGGCTTTTCGGCATCGTGCTCACCGTAGTGCTGATACTGCTTATACCCCTGATTGCAATGCAGTTCACCAGTGAAGTGGACTGGTCTCCATTTGATTTCCTGGTGATGGGTATCTTGTTGCTGGGAACGGGACTTGCATGTGAGCTGGTATTGAGGAAGGTAAAGAAAACAGCCTACCGGGTCGCGATTGTTGCAGGGATACTGGTGGCGTTGCTGCTCATCTGGGCTGAGCTGGCGGTAGGCATTTTTGGGACGCCGTTTGCGGGAAGTTGATGCGGGCTATCTTTGTCTGCAGCCTTTACCTATGTCTAACCTAGCCCATGTATATGACTGAGTATGAACCCTGGATGATCTGGGAATTTTTATTCCTTTTCATCCCATTTCTAATCATTATTATTCTCTTTCTGCTGACGCAATATCAAACCCTGAAACTGGTCCGTTCAGCAAATAGATGTATGCAGCCCGCATTGCTGATAGCTTTTGTCATGTGGATAACCTATTGGATACTGCTGTTATATTATAGAAAGCGATTGAAGAAAATAGTCCAATACTGATGACAATGACTACTCTATTCTCCCTGCATGCCGTTATGAGCATTGGAATATTATTAACTCCGTTCCTTATAATTATTGTAACAATATTCAATCTGCTGTTTAATCTTTTTCGCAGAATTTTCGGCAGGCGGATCAGCAAGCAGCCTGACGACCTGGATTCAACTTACAAATCAAATGATTGGATAATAAGCATATTTAGGTCATTGGCAGTAATAATTGCGATGCTGTATATAATTTATGTATTTTCTTTTATCCCACATAATATTCCTATAAAGCACACTGAACTTCTGTTATGAATATCGTTGGCAAACTTCTAATCCTATTTCTTTTTATAGTTGTTTTAGCTGCATGCTTATACTTTTACGCCGTTCTTTCTTTTTCCCGGCCATTTGACAACAAGTACAGCGATGAAGAGCTTACAAAGGAATTTATAGCTCATGAAAAAGAATTTGCTGACCTGGCAACATTTTTCATGGCCAATCTCCCGAAGAACAAAAAGCAAACCGTGTATTTTGGATTAGGCAACGGTAATCGTGTTAATTTGAATATCTACCCAACCGCATTTCATCCAGCCAACAAAGTAATAGGAGGCCCTGATCTGAAGATTGGATCACCGGAATTAGACAGTGCGCTGATGGTCCTGGGATGGACAAACTATACCGTTAAGATGTTGAGGCATAAATTGAGTAAAACAAATTGCGATTGGATCACGGTTGCAGAACAACCCAGTCCCGTAGTAAAGATTTATCCAGACGCAAATGGACGGGAATCATTTGCTTACTATATTTTTGACCGGCCCATTAACGATAGGCTGGCCAAGGCATACGATGGCTGGCGCATAAGCAATTCCGGATTTGGGAAAAGAGTCATTCTTAAATACACTCCTGCTCACGTTGGAATGTGGTGATCATCATTATATACAAAAAACCACCATGTATCTACAGCCAATTGACTTTTAATATCTTAAATCATCCTTTCCGTCACTCTCCCCTCCTTTTTCTTATACTTTCCCAATAAAAATTGCTGTCTCCCTGCCTCCGTTCTTTCTTTGTATACCGCCACTATCCATCTCCATATCTCCACCCAAACCACAAATAAATGTTATGAAAACACCTTTATTCCACGTGTTCGTCCTTCTCCTCTTGGGAGTTGGCGCCACCCTATCCGTACACGCACAAAGCGACGGCTTGCCGCGCGGTGCTACCCAATTGCCTTACATCCGCTACGAAGCAGAAGCAGCGACCCTGGGCAGCGGCGCCAGTCTGCAGCAATCGCCTCAGTTCATTCAGTCCGACATCGCTTCAGAAGCATCCGATCAAAAGTACGTCAGCTTGGGCAGCAACGGCGCCTCAGTAGAATGGGTGCTCACGCAGGCGGCGCAAGGCGTGACCGTCCGCTTTACCCTGCCGGATAACAGCAGTGGCGCTGGTCAGTCAGGCCCGCTGAGCGTTTATGTGAACGATGTGCTGGTAAAGACCGTCAACCTTTCCTCCTACTGGGCTTACCAGTACTTTAACGGGGAAGATCCCCAGCAAACGCCGGGCACTAAAACCTTTATGCGTTTTGATGAAATCCATTTCCGGCTGGACAATGCAGCAGCAGCGGGCAGTAAGATCCGCCTGCAGAAAGACAACAGTTCCCTGACCTATGGGATAGATTTCGTAGAGCTGGAGCCTGTGCCTCCGGCACTGTCACAACCGGCCAATTATCTTTCGGTGACCAGTTACGGCGCTACGCCGGATGACCAAACAGATGATTTTGCCGCCTTTAACCAGTGTATCGCCGCTGCGGCTGCACAGGGCAAGCATGTGTACATTCCGCAGGGCCGTTTCCTGTTGAGCGATAAGCTGTCATTAAATGTGACGAATATGAAGATCCAGGGCGCAGGCGTCTGGTACACGGAAGTTTATTTCTCCACCGACCGGCAATTCTATGGCGGCATCATGGGCCGGGCCAGTAACGTGGAGATCTCCCACTTCTCTATGAACACCGCCAATAATGACCGGCTGAAGTATGATGAGGCTAATCCCCGTGTGCCTGCAGAAAAGTACAAGATCTACAAAGGCTTCATGGGCACCTATGGCGCCAACTCCTATGTGCACGACATTTGGGTAGAGCATTTTGAATGCGGCTTCTGGCTGGGCGGTTATGATCCTCCCTACCCCATAGACATCACCACCAATATGGTGATCTCCAAATGCCGGATCCGCAATAACTATGCAGACGGCGTTAACTTCTGCCAGGGCACTTCCGGTTCAGTGGTAGAACAATGCAGCGTGCGTAATAACGGCGACGATGCCTTAGCCATATGGCCGGCCAATGCTGCGGGCAATAACCAAACCTGCCGCAACAACATCTTCCGTAACAACACTATTGAGAACACCTGGCGGGCAGGCGGTATCGGCATTTTTGGTGGTACTGGTCATGAGGTGCACCATAACCTGATCAAAGACGGCGTGGGTGGATCCGGTATCCGCTTTACCAATGATTTTGGCGGATTCACCTTTGAATACCCCGGCGATGTGATCCGCGTATACGAAAACACCATCAACGGTTGCGGTACCAGCTATGATCTCTGGAACCAGAAACGTGGCGCTGTTGAATTATATGCCAACACCGGCATTTTCAACCTGCAGTTTGACAACAACTCCATTCTGCGCTCGCAGCGTGATGCCGTGCAAATGTTTGGCAACAACATCCACCACCTGGTATTCAATAACACCATTATAGACGGCACCGGCCTTGATCCCATTACCCGCGATGTACCGGCAGATGTATACGGCGGATTCGGTATCTACTGCCAGGCTAATTCGCAGACGGCTACCTTTAATAACCTTACGGTCACCAACGCGGAATCCGGCACGTATATCAACCGCAACACCAATTTCCAGCTGATCATACAAAATGCCAATATCCCGGTTACGGGCGTGAGCATTATTTCGCCTGCGGCAGATACGACACTGGCCATGGGTCAGTCTGTTACACTGAGAGCGGCCATACAACCGGTGGATGCTACCAACAAGAACATCAGCTGGTCCAGCTCCAACACGGCAGCAGTTACCGTGGATGCCAACGGCAAGGCCACCGCTGTAGGGCTGGGCACTGCCACGGTCACCGCTACCACACAAAGCGGATCGTTTACGGCTACACGTAAAATATCCATCGTACCCGGTGTGAACGTAATTGCCACAGATGCCGCTGCCGCAGAAGGTGGTAACACCGGTGTGTTTACCATCAGCACACAGGGGATTACACAGAATATTACCGTGGGCTATACGCTTAGCGGCACAGCGGGCGCGAATGATTATACCGCCAGTCCGGCGCTCACAGGATCTGTTACACTTACGCCTTCCAGCCAGTCTGTTGCCATTACCATCACGCCTGTTGATGATGCCAGCTTTGAAGGACCGGAAAATCTGCGGCTCACTTTAAATCCCGGTACCGGTTATAACCGCGGCGGCGATACCACTGCAGTGATCACTATTGCGGATAATGATAATCCGCCCTGCACATCGCCCGTGATCGCGCAGGTATCCGGCACTGCCCCGGTGATAGACCAGACCATAGATGCGGCCTGGAGTGCAGCGCCGGCAAAGAGCATCAGCAATGTTACCCTGGGCGGTATGCCGGGAGATTATTCCGGCAAATGGCGTGCATTGTATGATAACACTAACCTGTACCTGCTGGTAGAGGTGAATGATGCTACCCGCATTAACGACTCCGGCAGCAGCTGGTGGGAAGATGATGTGATCGAGATCTTTGTGGATGCTGACAACAACAAAGGCGCATCCTATGACGGCGTGAATGATTTTCAGTTAGGTTTCCGCTGGAACGACAATACCGTACAGGTAGGCGGCAATTCCGTAAACCGTACTACCGGTATTAACTTCCGCGAATATGCCACCAGCAGTGGTTATAACCTGGAAGTAGCCATTCCCTGGACTACACTGGGAATTACTCCTGCCCTGGGCAAAGCCATCGGCCTGGACGTACAGGTGGATGATGACGATAACAACGGCACGCGCGATGCACAGATCGCCTCCTTTGCCACTACCAGCATGGCCTGGTCTGATCCGCGCCTGTTCGGCACCGTTTATCTCACCACCTGCAGCGGCAATAACAATCCGCCCGATCCGCCAACTGATTCCACCGGTAAAGTATATGCCGCCCGTGTAAGCAGCACGGTTACCGTTAACGGCAACCTGAGCGAAAGCGCCTGGAACCTGAGTAAATCTATCTCCAAAAATACTGTCAACACAACAAATAACACGGCCACATTTGGCGCGCTGTGGGACAATAACAACCTCTACATCGGCGTTAAAGTACTCGACGCTTCCCTGTACAACGATTCTCCCGACGCCTGGGATAATGATGCGGTGGAAATATACATTGACGCCAACAATAACAAATTGTCAGTGTATGATGGCAGCGATAACCAGTTTATTAAAACCTATAACAGCAGCGGCCTTTTCACCAAAGTAGCAGTTAGCGGCGTACAGCACGCCTGGGCTGCCATCCCCGGCGGTTACAGTGTAGAAATAAGCATTCCCTGGTCACAGCTGGGCCTTACTCCTGCAGCCGATCTGGCTATTGGTTTTGATGTAGGTTATGATGATGACGATAATGGCGGCGCACGCGACGGCCAGGCGGCATGGTATGGGAACGTGAATAACTATACGAATACCAGCGCGTTTGGTACGCTGATTCTGTCAGGCGCCAGTGCAGCTGCTGCAAGGGAAAGCGGTCTGTTTGTATCCGGCCACAAATTGCCGGCAGCAGAAAAAGGCGCATTGCTTATCTCGCCTAATCCTGCTACTGCAGGACAAGCCAGGGTAACACTATCTGGTTTACAAGGCGGCGGCGCCTTACAGGTGTTTGACCTGCAGGGTAAAATGGTGCATACAGAGCGGCTGCAATCGCAAACCACGCTGGACATCAGCCGTTTACCAAAAGGAATGTACGTAGTGAAATATGTGATCGGAAACATTGCTATCAATAGTAAACTATTGATCCCTTAGCCTTGAAGACGTGATGTTGTGGAGCCCTCCGAAGGTTGACGGGGGGCTTCTTATTTTTGGTTTGAGGTTAAGGGCGGGGTGCAGGATAAAAGCAAGATTTCTTAAGGGGGCCTGATAGAAGATGCTTAGCTTGCAGTCATGAATAGATATGATCTGGAATTAAACCCGCTTGTACCGGCTAACTGGGAACAGTTCGAAACCCTGATGGGTGAAAAAGGAGGATGCGGGGGCTGCTGGTGCATGGTGTTTCGCTTATCCAGCAAGGAGTTTGCAGCTAATAAATTTGATGGTAATAAGGATCTGATGAGGGGCCTGGTACAGGCCGGTAAACCAAGTGGCTTGATAGCTACCATGAATAATATACCCATTGGATGGATTGCCATGGCCCCCAGGGAAGATTATATTAAAATAGAGAATAGCCGGAGCTTTAAGCGGATAGATGATCAGCCGGTGTGGTCTATTACCTGTTTCTTTATTAAGAAGGAATATCGCCGCAAAGGGCTTTCAAAGCGCCTGATAGCAGCAGCGGTGGCGTATGCCAGGAAGCGGAAGATCAAAGTGCTGGAGGCCTACCCGGCCATACCCTATGATGATAAGGTACCGGCGCCTTTTCTGTGGGTGGGTATATTATCGGCTTTCACAGATAATGGGTTCAGTATCGTGCAGCAAAATGGGAAAAGCAGGGCGATGGTGCGATTGCAGCTTACTTAAAGTTCCTGCCATCGGGAAAGATCATTTCTATGTTGGCGTCTTTTGCGTCTTCCGTTGCAGGCGCGGTCAAGCCACGTAATAATTTCGATACATCATTACAGCTGCTGAGGATCACATGCACTACTTCGCCTTCCTTTTGCAGTTTGCCTTCTACCATCAAGAATCTTGCAGGCAGTATCTCTTTCCTGAATTGATCAAATAGCTTTTCAAACACTACCAGGTTGGCGGTTCCGGTTTCATCTTCGATCGTAATAAAAAGGATGTTGTTAGCAGTACCTGGTCTTTGGCGTACCAATACCAGTCCGGCTACTTTTACCGGCATACCGTCGCTCATATTGTCCAGCTCTTTGATGGGTATTACCCGCAGCAGCTCCAGCTTCTCCCGGACAAAGCTCACCGGGTGGGCTTTCAGGGACAAAGACGTAGCTGCATAATCATGCACTACATGTTCAGACAAGCGCATCTCCGGCAGCGCTGCAGGCGCTTCAACCGCACTCTCTGAAGGCTGGCCGGTGAATACTCCGACAGGACGATCATGCAGGGCAGATACTTCCCACAATGCACGCCGCCGGTCCAGTCCCATTGACCGGAATGCATCTGCATCCGCCAGTTTCTCGATGGCTGTTTGCGGTACACCGGCATCCCTTAATGAATGAACAGCTGTATAGCCGTTTCCCCTTGCGGCTACCAGTGCCTGCATATCATCCTCCCGCAGGCCTTTTACCTGGCGGAAGCCCAGGCGGACTGCATAAGGCTTGCTTTCTTTGTTTTCAATTGTATTATCCCAATAGGAAAGGTTCACATCTACCGGCCTTACCTCTACTTTATGCTTTTGTGCATCAATCACTATCTGCGCTGGCTGGTAAAAACCCATGGGCATGCTGTTCAGTAATGCACAGGCAAATACATCCGGGTAATAATATTTGATATAGGAAGATACATATACCAGCAGGGCAAAGCTCACGGCGTGGCTTTCCGGAAAGCCGTAGCTGCCGAAACCTTCTAACTGTTTAAAAATGCGAAGGGCATATTCTTCCGTATATCCTCTTTCCAACATACCACTTACCAGTTTCTCCTTAAAATTAGAGACCTTCCCTTTCGCCTTAAAAGTAGCCATGCTTCGCCTGAGCGCATCAGCTTCTGTTGCGGTAAAGCCTCCCGCTACGATGGCAATCCTCATAGCCTGCTCCTGGAATAAAGGGACTCCTAATGTTTTGTGTAAGATCTCTTCCAGTGCTTTAGAAGGATACTCAACCAGTGATGGATCCTGCCGACGGCGCAGGTAAGGATGTACCATCCCACCCTGGATAGGCCCTGGCCTTACAATAGCCACCTGGATCACCAGATCATAGAATTTCTTAGGCCGTAATCGCGGCAACATGGACTGTTGTGCGCGGCTTTCTATCTGAAATACTCCAATAGTATCTGCGCGGCTCGTCATTTCATATACAGCCGGATCATCCTGCGGGATATTAGCCAGTGTATAGTCTTTATTGTGATGCTCTTTCAACAAGTTGAAAGCCTTTCGTATACAAGTCAGCATGCCCAATGCCAACACATCTATCTTCAGAAATCCCAATGCTTCAATATCATCTTTATTCCATTCAATACAGGTGCGGTCTTCCATTCGGGCATTCAGTATAGGACAGAGATCGGTCAGTTTGCCTTCCGTGATCACAAAGCCGCCGGTATGCTGTCCCAGCTGGCGGGGGAAGCCCATGAACTGTTCAGTAAGCTGTATCACTTTACTGAGATGCGGATCTGTAGGATCCAATCCTTGTTCAACAATGCGTTTTAGATCGATCCCTTTATCTGTATAATGCCAGCCCGCGCCTGCGAGAAGGTTAAGGGTATCAACAGAAAGTCCCATGGCTTTCCCTACATCCCGCACGGCACCTTTCTGATGCAATTCAGTCACGGTGGCTACGATAGCAGCCCTGTCACGACCATACTTATTGTAGATGTACTGCATTACTTCTTCTCTGCGTTCATGTTCAAAATCCACATCTATATCAGGCGGCTCATTACGTGCGGCAGAAAGAAAGCGCTCAAATAACAGATCAAATTTCTCCGGGTTAACAGAGGTGATACCGAGGCAGTAGCAAACAGTGGAATTAGCCGCAGATCCGCGGCCCTGGCACAAAATATCCTGGCTCCTGGCAAAACGTACAATATCGTAAACGGTGAGAAAATAAGATGCATAGTTTCGTTCTTCAATAAACTGTAGTTCTTTTTCAATGTTCGCGTGTGTTTTTTCCGGGATCACCCCATTAAACATCTCCTTTGCTCCCTTATATACCAGGAATCTAAGCTCTTCCTGTGGTGTACGGCCTTCCGGCACCACTTCTTTCGGGTAAACATATTGCAGCGTATCCAAGGAGAACTGACAGGCATCCGCTATTTCCTGTGTGCGGCGGATAGCATCAGGATAATTGCGGAACAGGCGGCACATCTCTTCTTCCTGTTTCAGGTACCTTTCCGCATTTTCGTGCAAACGGTAACCTGCGTTATAAACAGTGCATTTCTCGCGGATACAGGTCAATACATCCTGCAACTGCCGCCGGTCAGGATAATGATAATGTACATCATTGGTAGCTACCAGGGGAACATCATAACGTTCAGCCAACTGTGAAAGGCGATATAGTTTTTTCAGGTCATCTCCCTGGTAAGAACGGATGGCGCCCAGGTAGAGGTTCGCGCCCAAAGCTTCACGACAGGTTTTCAGCGCCTGCTGAAAGGAGGAATCGAACTCAAACTTTTCATTCAAAGCAGCAGGAGGTACTACAATAAATTTCATGCCCGCTGCATGCTCAAAAACATCTGCTTTATACAGATCGCATTTACCTTTCTCGGTACGGAGATTCCCTTTTGTGAGCAATGCAGAAAGCCGTCCATAGGCTGCTTTATCGGTAGGATATGCCAGCAGGCTGGGGCCATCCAGCAGGTCCAGGCGGCAGGCAGGAATAAAACGGATGCCTTTCTCTTTAGCGGTAACATGGGCCCGTACAATACCGGCAAGGGTATTACGGTCTGTAATGGCAATGGCAGTATATCCATAGATGGCGGCCTGTTCTACCAGCTCTTCCGGGTGCGAGGCGCCCCGCAGAAAACTGAAATTGCTGGTGACCTGCAGTTCTGTGTATTTCGATATTTCCTCTTTTGCTTTCATGAAAAAAAACCATGGATGAACCATGCATGCGGGTTATCAACATCATAATGGCCGGAGCGGAAAAGCCAGTAACGCCGGCCTTCCTGATCTTCCACTGCATAATAGTCCCGGTGCTCTCCTTCCTCCAGCCACCATTCACGTTCGATGCGTTCCGGTCCATCTGCCTTCTTTATTTCATGCACCACACCTTTGTAACGAAATACCATAGGCGGATAATCAGGTATAGGCGCGGAAACCATCACCGGCTCCGGTTGCGCCAACAGGCGAATAGGACGCGGTCTGTCTGTACGCCATGGAGTGGCCGGCCTTTCGCCAAGGGAAGCTGCCAGTTTGATAGAGCGTTCGGGCCAGTGATGCTGATCCGGTACATAACGGCGGATGCCTTCTTTGGCAGCCTTAGCAGCCAGGCGGTCCAGCAGTTCTGCCAGTCCCACATCTTCCATAGCACCGGCATCCCGCCATAATGCTTCCTGCGAGGTTGTCACCTCTTCTACTTTGGGCGCTTCCAGTACGAACAGCTCTATGCCTGGATCAGGCCTGATCCCGTCTATTTTAAGCTCAAACAGTTTGAAAAGATGATCTACATGATGCGAAGCACGGTTGGTGCCGATAGCTGCCTGCTCTATTTTACCATCGATGCGATAGCATTTGAGCATGGCAGTACGAATACCTTTGCCTTCCTGCTGCAGACGCTGGCAGAGTGTATTTAACAGGCGCTCCAGGGCTATTTCAATGCCTTTGCGTGTAATAATGGGTTCCAGGCAAGGCAGCCGTTCCTGGTAAGGTTCTACAGGTATTAAAGGCAGAATGGTTTCCCGTTCCATTCCGGTGGCCTGGTCCAGCCGCAAGAGCATCTCCACGCCAAAACGCCGCCGCAGGGCGGAACGTTGCATGCCTATAAAACTGCCGATATGGTGAAGTCCCAGTTTGAGCAGGCGTTCCACTACCAATGGTTCCAGGCGTAAGGCAGCCGGTGGCAAAGGTAGCAATGCCTCCTGTTGTTCACCGGCAGGAATAATGGTAGTGATCTCTTTTACGGAATGCGCCGCTGCCCATGCCGCGCCAATAGTATCCGCCATGGCGGCGCGTACATGGTAGCCGGCAATTTTCAACCGGGTGGTAAGGTCTTCCAGGTAGGGCGTCTCTCCTCCCCAAAGATGGGCGCAGCCGCTGGCGTCAAGGATCAGTCCATCAGGCAGGTCTACGGCTGTTACAGGTGTAAACCGGATGCACCATTTGCCCAGTGCATCCAGGAGCTTTTCTGCTTGTCCGGGTATATCATCTATCACCTGTAAAGAAGGATGCACCGCTCTTGCATCTGCCACGGCCATACCTGCTGCAACGCCCTGCCATTGCGCAAGAGGATTGGCTGCTGTGATGATCATCCGGCCATGATCCGGCGCTGCCAATACAAAAGCGGTATTACGCAGTTCCGGCCGGCGGATGGAAAACCAATCCGTCATTAAATGCGGAAACCATATGTTGACATAGCGTTGCGGCATAAGATTTTACACTCTCAAACGTGTTTCATGTTCAGGCTGCTGTGGGCCGGCGATAGCGGCAGTTGTTAACAGGTTGCACCGTCCGCCGGACCATTCCACCTGCCAGACGCCCGGGCGGCCGTTACGGATCTTCAGCAGCGACACCTGCCATCGAGGAAAGCCAATGCCGGGTAAACCGGTTTCCAGCTCACTGGGTAAGGGTGTGATCTGCCAGCGGGATACACAGGCTGTAACACCAGTATACCGGGGCTGGTGACGAATAATAAAACCGGTCACATTGCTTTGTTCCACTGCCAGCTGCAGGCGCCGGGAGGCCATAAAGCTGAGCTCTTTTATTTCTCCTACCACTGCTGCCAGTCCTTTACATTTCAGCGCTTCCTCCATGGCCCAGAGCACATCTCTTTCCCGTTCCATGGTCACAAAAATGACCTGGTCAGGTTCGATACCAAAAACTTTCAATGCAGGAGGAAATAATGAGCGGGCAGTACTGATCCATACGCAGGCGCCGGTATTTTGCATCAGGCGCCCTAAAAGACCGCTGATAAAACCGGCTGTTGCGGCGGAATGTTCTGCCGCGCCGCTCAGGAACTCATGTATTGCATCTGTAGGAAAAGTAGCGTTGGGGAAAGCGTGTTTGATGGGCCCTAAGCCAAGGTCAGCCGCCGTGCTTTTTGCGGTTGATCTGAAGCCTTGCAGGGAAAGAATGTCCCTTTGCAATTGTGCAATAATATCTGCCTTGCTTCCCCCCATGGGTAGATTAAACGGTTTAGAATTACCAACTAATTTGTTTAGCAAACATACTAAATTTATTAGTAATTCTTATGGTTTATTTTTTGGACGGAAGTGCTGCTGAAAAACAGCCACTAGCTTTGCTCTATCAATTGTATCCCTGTTTTGGTGAAGGCTATCTTATGCTGCTTATACAATGCGCCGGTGACCATCTTAAAGGTTTTCTTGCTCATGCCGAAGAAAGCGTAGATCTCCTCAGGGTCTGATTTATCATGGTAAGGCAGGTAACCGTTATTCTCCTGCAGCAGCTGGAGGATCCTGCCGGTTTCATCTTCCACTTTCTTATAGCCTGCCTGTCCGGCTACGACATCGATCCTGTTCTCTTCCTTGATCTTCTTTACAAAGCCCTGCAGGCGATCGCCGATGTCTACCGGGCGGAACACCTCATTAAAATGCAGCAGGCCGGTATGCTGCTGGTTGATGATCACTACATAACCGAGGTCGGTACGCCGGTAAATGATCAGGTCTACCGGGTCCATTTCCTTCACGGTGAGGTGCTCGTTACTCAGATAGGGGTCTATTTTCTCCGTGGCGGCAATACGGCCGCTGAGGTTATCTATATAGATCTTTACCAGGTATTCCTGGCCTTTATGCATACGGGTAAGCTGTTGTGATTTGGGCACAAACAGGTCTTTTGCCAGTCCCCAGTCGAGAAATGCCCCCTGTTCAGTGGCATCAACCGCCTTCAGGTTCACTATATCGCCCACGATACCTTTAGGCCGCTCAGTAGTAGCGGTCAGCCTGTTCTCAGAATCATGGTAGAGGAACACTTCCAGCTCATCCCCCGGTTTAGCCCCGGCTGGTACATATCTTTTAGGCAGGAGTATCTCCTGGTCTCCTCCGTCCATAAACAGTCCGAAATCAGAGGTTTTCTTCACTTTTAGCTTGTTATAGGCGCCGATGGTAATCATTTATAAAAGTCGTTAATGCACAAAGGTACAATATCGAAAGTATTATTTATTATAAACTGTTTATCAGCTATTTATAGAATCGACAACTTTTTTTTACCCCTACTGACATAAGGCTGTCACTTGCCCGTAGTTGCTTTGTATCATAAAACAAACACTATGTTACAAACTGCAACTATCACCCAAACATCCGCCAATCTCGCCACACTTACACGTGATTATGCTACCTACAACCACTGGGCCAATGAACAGCTGATCAACTGGCTGAAGAACAAACCGGCCTACCTGCAGGATGAAGCGGTGGCATCCAGCTTCTCCGGCATCAAACAGACCTTATACCATATTCTGCAGGTACAGGAATTCTGGCTTTCCAGCCTGACAGGTGTTACGCCGGAGCTTGCCTATGGCGCCGTTTTTATGGGCAAGGTAGAAGATCTGTATACTGATATCCTGGAACAGTCTGCACAATTTGTACAGCACCTGCAATCTCTGAGCGATGAAGAGCTGGCTGAAGAATGTTATGTGAATATTCCTTTTGTGGGAGAAGTGAGGCGCCCGGTATTCGAGATCGTGCAGCACACTATGAATCACAGCACTTACCACCGCGGTCAGCTGATCACCATCGGGCACCACCTGGACTGGCACGATGCGCCCATGACAGATTATATGTTTTACCTCTTAATGGCTAAATAAACACGTTGCAAATGTGATAGAAATTCGTTTAATTCGTTGAACCTACCCTATCACTATGACCAACTGCAAAAACTGCGGTGCAACACTTACCGGTAAGTACTGTGCGCAATGTGGGCAAAAGGCCTCGGTAAGCCGCTTCACGATCCCAGAACTGATGCATGAGCTGTCTCACAGCATTACACACCTGGAAACAAACATTCTCGGGCTTACTGCTGCCCTGATCTCCCAACCCGGACAAACCGCGCGTAATTACCTGGAGGGGCAGCGTAAGAAGTATTTCAATCCCTTCATTTATTTCCTGATCATGCTGGGCTTGCAGAGCGTAGCATTTTCGCTGGTGCATCATGCCCCGCCGCATGCCACTCCGGCGCAGCTGGAAGCTTACGACATGCAGTCGTTCGTTTTCAGGTACCTTAAGATCTTTTTCGTATTCCTGCTGCCCATGAGCGCACTGCTGATGTATTTATTCTACCGGCGGCACAACTATGCAGAATATTGTGTGATCAATGTATTTATAGCAGGGACCATCTCTTTATCCCATATACTGCTGTATCTATTGCTGGGCAGCAGTATGGAGACAGACAGCAGAACGATGTTGTATATACAATTGCTGATAGCGATCAGTTACACCACGTTTATGATAAGTGGTTTATATCGGGAGATCCCCTTGTGGAAAGTGTTGCTGTACCAGGTGATCATAACGATTCTGTATTACAGCTTTAACGTAGTGCTGGTCATGCTGGCTATTATTTTATTCAGGCATTAACTGTTACTCTCCTAAATAAAAATGGAAACTATCTCCCCTTAAGCCTACACGCATCGCTTCGAGGGCGATCACCTCATAGGATGGGATATTACCCAGATTAGCGTTACAGCCTATCAGGTCAAGGAAGTACAGCTGCTGGTTCTTCAGCGGAGCTTCCCATATGATCTTTTCATGGGGTATCCGGGTAAGGATTTCCTGCACCAGCCCTTCGCGTACTTCGCCGGAATCACGGTAAATGCCTACAGTACCGCTCTCGCCTGCTTCGGCAACAATATACTGTGCCCCGGCTTCCATTTCGGCGTTCATTACTTCAATGTATTTGTAAGGCGGTGTGATATGCTGGCGGTCTTTATCCTTGGAGCCAACCTTGCTGTAAACAGTGCCCAGTTTGGAGAGCTTTTCAATATAGCCACACTTTTCTGCATGGGGAATAGTAACGGCGCCATCAGACACTTCTATGTGCGTAATGCCATATTCTTTGATCGCTTTCACAAAATCGTCGTACTGGTTACGGACCAGGAAGGCTTCAAACAGCAAACCACCGAAGTACACCGGGATATTATATGACTGGTATAGTTTTATTTTCTCCGCCAGGTTGGGGGTAACATGTGCTGTGCCAAATGCCAGCTTCACAACATCCACATGAGGCGCTGATATGGAGAGAAAATCTTTTGTATCCTGCAGGCTAAGCCCTTTGTCTGTTACCATTGTCAGTCCAAAAGAGCGTGGTTGCGCTGTACGTCCGGGTATCTTATCCAGGTTAAAATTCATAGCACCGTTTTTTGATTCCGGGAACAAATATAGGATCAATAATCAAAAGCAATGCATGTCTATGTGTTTTTCCCTTTGTTTGAATTATGTAACTATTCGTTTGATATGGGCAACCCGCCTCCCTCCTGCCTGGTTTAACTTTGTGCCATCAAAATCAATGATGATGAGCAACAAAAAAGTATGGTTTATTACCGGCGCTTCCAAAGGCTTTGGCCTTAGCCTGGTGAAACAGCTGCTGGCTGCCGGGCAGCAGGTAGCAGCCACTTCCCGCAACATCGATGAGCTGATCAGCGCGGCAGGCGGTCATCCGGCCAATTTTCTACCCCTGCAGGTTAACCTGTCAGATGAACAAAGCGTAGGCGCCGCACTGGAAGATACCCACAGCTCCTTTGGCAGGATCGATGTGGTAGTGAATAATGCCGGCTATGGCATCGGCGGTAGCCTGGAAGAGCTAACTGATGAAGAAATACGCCAGGCATTTGACGTAAATGTATTCGGTGTGATCAATGTGATCCGTAAGGTAATGCCCTACCTTCGGGCTCAGCGTTCAGGCCATATCATTAACATCGCTTCTATTGCAGGCATTACTGCCGTTACCGGCTGGGCCGCCTATGCCGCCACCAAAGCGGCTGTGATCGCTTTGTCTGAAGTGCTGGCAGAAGATGTACGCACTTTTGGTATTCATGTAACCGCCGTAGCACCCGGTGCATTCAGGACCAGCTTCCTTTCACCGGGATCACTGAACCTGGCCCAACGCCCCATTGACGCCTACCAGGAAGTAAGGGCCTCCCATGCAAAGTTCCTGCAGATGGATGGGCAGCAGGCCGGCGACCCTGACAAAGCTGCTGCAGCCATGATCCGCATTACGGAAAGTGCACAACCACCCGTGCTCCTGCTGCTGGGTGGCGATGCCTATCAGCGCGCCCAGACAAAACTGGAAAAGCTGCACCAGGATTATAAGGAATGGGAAACAATCAGCAACTCAACGGGGTTTTAAAGTTTGAGGTTTGAAGTTTGAGATTCGTTAGAAGTTAGAGGTTAAGGAAGAATACCTGTCCCTAACTTTCAACATCTAACCAACCTCAAACTTCAAACTTACAATAGTAACACATCTATCCTGTGCGCCTGTACCGCCTGCGCCTGCTTTGACCAGGAAAAAACTGTGAAATACCCATCCTGGGAGGCCACCAGGGCCAGGGAATCACGCTGATCATGTACAAACTGGGCGGCCGACAAGTGCCGGGTGCCCCCAACACTGGAAGGATGTACCGATACAGGATGCCCACCAATGACCGGCTCTATGAAATGCATCTTTTCTACCGGCGTAGAATCATTAGCACGCGCTATTTTAGCGCCAAAGGTCAGCAGCTCATGGCGGTCATTGATCACCGTAGCGCCATCTACTGCCGTGAGACCGGTAATATTTTCCACCTCCCTTCTCAGGGCATTCTGCCAGTAAATATCGCTGGCTGTGCCCCCGTCCTGGCGCACGAGGTCTGACACGCCTGAAAACGCAGGAGATACCGGGTATTGCAGCGGATGGATAATAGACGCTTTCCAGTGATCATGGCATGAAGGCGTAACGAGCAATATACCGCCCCGTCCATGCGCCCGCATAGACACTGCGATCTGTATCAGCACATTCACGGGATCATTCCAGAGGGCCGAAGAGCTCAGGCCCAGGAGAGAAGTAAGAATAGCCGGGCTATCAGGCGCCAAGCCGCTGTTTTCATCTACTACTTTGATCTGGTCGCCGCGTAATACTGCCACGTTGGTAAACTTGCCGAGGCCGATAATACGCCGCTGCTTTACTACCAGCAATGCAGGCTCTGACACATCCAGCACAAAACAGTAATTCGGCAGCTTAATGGTGGTGCCCCAGATATAGAGTTCGGAACCTTCATACCATACGCCCACATGCACCCCTGCACGTTCCACACCAGGCGCCAGTTTACTCAACACCTTTACCGTAAGCGGCATGCGCTTTTCGAACAATAATGGTTTCCCGGCCTGGGTGGGTTTCAGGAAAGCCAGTGATATCTTGGTGGAGTTACCTTCTTCTTTACGGAGGCTGGCCCAGAAGGCCACGTCGATCATTTTTTCAACGATCCCTGCATCCGGCGCGCAGGCCAGGTCTACTTCCCCGTTCTCTTTAGCAAGCGCCAGATGTTTGAAGAAATGCGTTTCTATAATTTCAGCCACCTTACTGGCAGCCTGATAAGTTGTTTCGTGAACCAATTCCATACGAATGCTGTTAAACCCTTTTCAATTCAGTCTTGCATCGCAAAGTTAACTATTTTTATCGCGCCATGAGGGGAGCGCCCGGCTGCGTCATGGAATTGTAAGGACCATTACCAGCGTCCATTTCCGGACATTACTTGTTCACATGCGTACAGCATTGGGCAGTGCGCGTACAATAAATGCAGGCCTGTTGCGGAGCCTATAAAGTGGCAACTTTCTTGCTTGGCCAGACAAGGGAAATTTCCCGTGAGTAATCAAAAAACACCACGATGTTCAGGAACTATTGCAAAATAGCTGTTCGTAACCTGCTTAAATACAAAACCTTTTCCGTGATCAACATCTTCGGCCTGGCACTTGGCATGGCCGTAGCCTTGTTGATAGGGCTCTGGATATGGGATGAGCTGTCTTATGATAAGAACTTTCAGCATTATGAACAGGTAGCGGAGGTATGGCAACGCCGCAGTGGTAATGGGGAAACCGTGGCTTTTGCAGGTGTGCCCATTCCTCTCGCAGCAGCCTTACGGCAGGCTTACCCTGGTGATTTCAAAGAAGTGGTGAATGTGGCTATGAGCGGGTGCATGCTTTCCAACGGAGACCGGATATTTAACGTGAATGGCGGGGCGGCGGAGGCTGGGGTACCCGAACTGCTGGCGCTGAAAATGTTACAGGGCAACAGGGCCGCGCTGAAAGATCCCGGCTCGATACTCCTGGACGGCACCACAGCGAAAAAGCTATTCGGCGATACAGATCCAATGGGACAGACCGTCAAAATAAATAATATCATGACCCTGAAAGTGGCCGGGGTATATGAAGACTTCCCTGTTAACTGCAGCTACAGTAATATCAGGTACATCATGCCCTGGGACTTTTATGTAAACTCATGGGATTGGATCCGGGCCATAAAAGATAGCTGGGAGAACAGCAGTTGTGGGCTGCTGGTACAATTAGCTGAAAATGCGGATGCCGCTAAAGTGTCCCAAAAGATAACGGACCTGCTGAATAAAAGAATCCCTCACAGGGATGATGTGAAAACTGCACTGTTTCTGCACCCCATGCGCAAATGGCACCTGTACTCCGAATTTAAGGATGGTATCAACACCGGGGGATTGATCACGTATGTATGGCTCTTTGGCATCGTCGGCTTCTTCGTGTTGCTGCTGGCCTGCATTAATTTTATGAACCTGAGCACCGCCCGTTCGGAAAAACGCGCCAGGGAAGTAGGCATCCGCAAAGCGATCGGTTCGGAACGCATACAACTGATCGGCCAGTTCTACAGTGAATCTGTACTGCTGGCACTATTTGCACTGGTGCTGTCTGTAATATTCGTGCAATTGGCCCTGCCCTGGTTCAATAATGTATCCAACAAGCAAATAACAGTGCCCTGGTTCAACCCTGTATACTGGTTCATAATAATTGGTTTCAGCCTCCTGACCGGCCTGGTTGCCGGCAGCTATCCTGCCATATACCTGTCCTCTTTCCAGCCCATAAAAGTGCTGAAAGGCACTTTCCGTGCAGGGCGATTGGCGGCGATCCCCCGCAAGGTGCTGGTAGTGGTTCAGTTTACTGTTTCCGTATTGCTGATCACCGGCACCGTGATCGTTTTCAAACAGATACAGTATGCAAAGGAGCGGCCTGTTGGCTATGACCGCAATGGCCTCTTATCCATCCGTGAAACAACACCGGAGATCTATAAGAACTATCAGGTTATCCGGAACACGCTTTTGAGCACCGGCACGATAGTGGATATGGCCGAATCGCAATGCCCCGTAACAGACATATGGTCTGGCGGCGGCGGCTTTGAATGGCCGGGAAAGCCGGAAGGCATGAAGGATCTTTTTGCCACCATCGAAATAAGACATGAATATGGTAAGACACTGGGCTGGCGGTTTGTGGCAGGCCGCGATTTCTCCAGGGCTTACCGCACAGATTCCAGCGCCATTGTACTGAACGAAACCGCTGTGAAATATATGGGATTGAAAGACCCTGTAGGACAGGTCATCCGTCGTAACGGTGAAACATATACGGTAATCGGCGTTATCAAAGATATGATCATGGCCTCCCCTTACCTGGCAGTGCCTCCCACCGTTTACAGTATCCTGCACGTAGGCGGGAACTTTATCAATATTAAAGTAAATCCCGGGATGAGCATGAGCAAAGCATTGCCGCAGATCGAAGCCGTCTTTAAAAAATATAACCCGGCCGCTCCCTTTGAATATACCTTTACCAGCCAGGAGTACGACCGGAAGTTCGGTGACGAAGAACGCATTGGAAAGCTTTCTGCCGTATTTGCCTGCCTGGCTATACTCATCAGCTGCCTGGGCCTCTTTGGCCTCGCCTCCTTTATGGCGGAACAACGCACCAAAGAGATCGGCATCCGCAAAGTAATGGGGGCATCGGTATTTAACCTGTGGCGCATGCTGTCCAAAGATTTTGTAATACTGGTAGCCTTATCCTGCTGCATTGCCCTGCCCTTTGCCTGGTATTTCCTGCAGCAATGGCTCAATAAATTTGAATACCGTACATCCATTTCCGTGGGTATCTTTATCAGCGTTGTAGCCGGCGCCATGTTCGTTGCATTATCAACCGTTAGTTATCAGGCAGTTAAAACAGCACTGGCCAACCCGGTGAAAAGTCTGCGGGCGGAATAAGCAAAATGTGAATATCATTAGTTATTCACACCCTCAGGAATGTAAAATAATTTCTATATGTTTACAGCCGGTTAATCCCTGAAGAAGTTATTTTATCATTCCTATGCCGACTACATCATCTGGCCTTAAAAGTGCTCAGTTACTGACATTCAATGTAATTGGGCTTGTAGCCCTGCCATGTTTCTTTTCCGGTGATACCGGCGTTGTGCACAGCGCACGCCAGCTACCGGCACTCATCAGTCATGAACTGCCCGCCTGGCAGGAACCGAAAGATGACACCATCAGCATCTCTATTGTAGGCGATATGATGGTAGGCTCCAGCTATCCTTCACGTACTATGCTGCCGCCCGAACAGGAGGGCAGTATCCTGCAGCATGCCCTGCCCTACCTGCAGCAGACCGATCTTCGTATAGGCAATCTCGAGAGCGTTGTATCAGACAGTGTGCCCGTATATAAAAAGTGCGGTGTTACACAATGCTACGCTTTCTGCACGCCGCTGAAATATGCGCAGTGGTACAAGGATGCAGGCTTTGAGTACCTCAATCTTTCCAACAATCATTCCTTTGATTTTGGCCCCAAAGGCGTGCAGCATACCCTGGATTTTCTAAGCAGGAACAATATCCGCACCAGTGGTGTGCAACAACACCCTACAGACACACTAACCGTGAAGGGCACACGCATCGGATTCGTTTCTTTTGCACCGCATAACAATTGCCTTAACCTGAACGATGATTCGCTTGTGCAGGCCCGTGTTACACAACTGCGGCCATTCTGCGATGTGCTGGTCGTTTTCTTTCATGGCGGCGCAGAAGGATATTCCCGCACGCGCACCCCTAAAGCGAAGGAGTTCTTTTACGGTCAGGACCGCGGCAATGTGGTACGTTTTGCGCATCTTTGTGTAGACGCCGGCGCCGATATGGTGATAGGTTCAGGGCCCCATGTGGTAAGAGGTATGGAGCTGTATAAAGAAAAGCTGATCGCCTACAGCTTAGGGAACTTCGCCACCTATAGCCTTTTTAACCTGAAGCATCCTTATAACCTTGCGCCGCTGCTGCAGGTAAAGATCACCAGCAGAGGCCAGTTAGTAGAACATAAAGTAGTTTCTTTCCTCCAGTACGGAGAAGGCGTACCCAGGCCCGATTCCACCATGAGTGCATTCAAGCTCATGCGCACCTTATCGCAGCAGGATTTCGGATATAAAATGGATACGCTGACGAATGGTTATGTGGATGCAAATTAGCAGCGCACATTTGTAACCTAATATCCATAATTTATGAAAACCAGATCTTTCTTTTCCCTCGTCAGGGTACTTTGTACCCGCATGGCCTTTCTCCTTGCATGCACCATAATGCTTAAAAGCAAAGTACAGGCCCAATCTCCCGTTCCCTTCACGTTGTCCAACAACTCAGCCTATGCTGATAATAACGTGTATGTGGCAGTTGTAGGTATCATTGGTGACAACCATGTATGGATCGATCCAAAAACAGGTACCGTCAACCTGATGAGCGTAGCCAACAACACCGTGCCCGGACCGGTGATCAATGGTAACCAGGGCCCCGGTGGTAACGGCAAATATGCCAACTGCTTTGCCCGGCTGAGTGAGATACCGAATAAGACGATCAGTATTCCGGGCATTAAAGGATGCCGTATGCTGATCTCTTTCAACTCGCAGCTCTTCCTTTACTTCTTCGGTGCATCCGGTGCGCCCAGTGGCTATGCAGCGCCCAACCTCGCCAATCCCACGGATCCCAACCAGGGCATCCGCTACGAAACCATTGAGCTGGCCAATGCACCCAACGGACTTTGGGCCAACACCACCCGCGTGGATGGTTACCAATATCCCATGGGCCTGGAAGTGTGGGGCAATGGCGGCTTCTATCAGAAGGTAGGCGAGTTCATCCCGCACAGCCAGATCCTTTCTTTATGGCAGTCTACCGCCCCGGCTGAATTTGCCGCCTGCTATGAAGCCGCCAATGGTATCATCAAGTTTCCGTCAAAGACCACCGCATTCCAGCCCGGCGGCGCCCAGGCCAATTATTTCGGCGCCTACATTGATGCCATCTGGTCTAAATACCGGAACGGCACCCTTGTTTTTAACGCAGGGGATGCCGGCGTTTTCAGCGGCCGTGTATCAGGAGATGTATTTACATTCACCAGGAGTTCCGATGGCCAGGTGGGCACCATCTCACGTAAGCCTACCAATATCGAAGTGATGGAAGGCAGTGGTGTAATGGCCACCGGCAGTGACCTGGACAAGGTAGTACAAGCACAGATCTGCGCCGCCATCAATCGTCATGCGATTGATCTGAACCTGACGACAGGCGCTACCCAGGATCTTGCCACTGCATCCAAATACTACCAGACAGCTCCCTATAACTGGTATTGCAAATTCTGGCACCGCAGTGATATCAGTCTCCAGAGCCTCACTTATGCCTTTTGTTATGATGATGTATTTAACCATTCATCAACGATCAACAGCTCCTCACCTATACGGGCAACTGTTACCATCGGCGGTTTTGCGGGCACTACGCCCAGCGGACCTGTGACGGTTTATAAAGATTGTAATTATGCCGGTTATGCAGCAGGGCTCAGCCAGGGAACCTATACCCTCAGCCAGCTGAATGCATTGGGGATACTTAATGATGATATTTCTTCCATCAAAATAAGTTCCGGCTATAAAGTGACGCTGTATAAGCACGATAATTTCGGCGGACCAACACTTACTTTGACAGCAGATGATAATTGCCTGGTTGACAACAGCTGGAATGATTCAACAAGCTCACTGAAAGTAGAACCGAATTCCTCCTCTTTCTCCACTGTTATCCAGGCGGAAGCCTATAATTATATGTCTGGTGTGGATGTGGAAACCACCACCGACGCAGGCGGCGGACAAAATGTGGGATGGATAGATGCCGGCGACTGGATGTCCTACCCGGTGACCATTCCCGCAACAGGTACCTATCGTATAGACTATCGGGTAGCCACTCCGAATGCCAACACCTCGCTGCGGCTTGAAAAAGATGCAGGGGCTACACAACTGGGCAGCGTTGTGATACCGAATACCGGCGGATGGCAGAACTGGGCCACTGTCTCCCATACGGTAAGCCTGCCTGCAGGCAGCTACAACATCGGTATTGCCACTACTACCGGTGGGTTCAACCTGAATTACCTGACCATTACCAGTGTTTCAACAGCCAGACTGGCTCAGGCAGCGGTAACTCCTAAAGCAGATGAGCCCAGCGTGCTGCTGTCGCCCAATCCGGTAACAGAACAATTGCAGCTTCGCGGCTATGAAAAGGTGAACAGGATCATCATCTATGATATTAATGGCCGTGGGATCATGACAGTGAAGAAACCCGGGAACACCATTTCCGTATCGTCCCTTACACCCGGCATGTATATCGTTGTTATACAACAACAGGACGGCATTCAGAAAAAGGTTAAAATAATCAAACAATAAAAAGAGAGGGCGTATCAAAATAAATGATACGCCCTCTTCACTTTTATTAAGTAGTATTACTGCAAAGCCGGGTTGTTCTGCAGCTCTACATCCGGCAGATCAAACAGCAATTTTGCGGGCACCGGTTTACGTGCCGGACTGGGGATCAGAGCGGCTGCTGCGCTGATAATGCTGGCCACCCGGTTGGTGCGCACCATGTCAAACCAACGTTTATCCTCTCCTATAAACTCATAGCCTCTTTCACGGAACACCAGATCATCGAACGCGGTTTGAGAAAGACCGGCAGGCAGATCTGATACCGGGCTGGGTGTGCCGGCAGGCAAGCCATAAGCCCGCCTTCTTACCTGGTTGATAGCCTCATAAGCAGCGGCAGTAGCGCCGTTCAGCTTATTCTCTGCTTCTGCATAGATCAACAGTACATCTGCAAAACGCCAGAAGTAAAAATCATTGCCGTTGCCGGTATCTATCGGCGCATTGGGGTCCCTGTACTTGCCAAGGCGCATATCGTAAATGCCCGGCTCTATTTCCGCCTTTACTACGGCGCCATTGATCACATAAGAGGTATACAGGCTGAACTGCTTGCGGAGGTCATTGTTATCCCAGTCGCGAATCAGCGGCACCTGGGAGATGATACCTCCGAACTTGTTGCCGCTTACAGAATAACCGGCGGCCTTTGCCTTGGAATCAGCCCAGTAGGAAGCCATAAAGGCGCCACGGTCCACTACCTGGGAGAACTTCAGCGAGAACACGTCTTCCCGGTTGGTAGCTAAGGATGGTGAATATACAGTAGCCAGTGAAGGTTCCAGCTCATAGCCATAGGTGGCTTTCTTATCCAGCACTTCCTTCGCTTTGTCACGCGCCAGCTGGTATTCTCCACGGGTAAGATATACATCTGCCAGCGCTGTCTTTGCCGCGCCCTGTGTGGCCCGTCCGGCATTATCAGAAGGCACGGTTACCGGCAGGTTGGCTTCTGCAAACTGCAGATCCTTGATGATCTGTGCATAGATCACCGGGATATCAGACAGCGGCATGGCCACATCAGATACGTTCTGGATGGGCTTGAGCCGCATGGGCACTTTACCCCATACACGCACGGCGAAGTAATAGCTTACCGCTCTTACGAAATAGGATTCTGCATAGGCCCGGTTCTTCAGGCTGGCGCTGATATTGGTATTGGCATCCAGTTTGGCGATCAGCTGGTTGGCCCGGCCAATGGCTTCATATAAGGTGGTCCAGGATTGCGCAAGCGAGTTAGGTGTAGTGAGCAGGTTATTATAATTGCTCCAGTTGATCTGCGAGGGGCCGCCGTCTGCATACTCGCTCATCAGCTCAAAGCCCAGTCCTACGGTAGATTCCCATAAACGTCCGCGACTGCGGGTCATGGGTTCATATACGCCTATGGTCAATTGCTGAAGGGTTACCGAATCGAGGTCGCCCAGTTCCAGGGTGGCCTTGGGTTTTTCTTCCAGCAGTTTTTTACATCCTGTTTCACTGCAGATGATCAGTGTGAGGATGGTGAATATCATTAAGATGTTGATCCGTTTCATAACAATGTGGTTAATGGCTTTAAAATGTTACACTGCATCCCAGGTTGTAAGTTTTGGCGGAAGGATAGGCGCCGAGGTCTACACCTTGCCGGCGATCGTTCCCGTTGAAGGTGTTTACCTCCGGGTCATAGCCTGAGTAATTGGTGAAGGTGAGCAGGTTCTGCGCGCTCACATATACATTCAGGTTTTTGATCGCACGGCTTTTGCTCATGTTAAAGCTGTAGTCCAGCCGGATATTGCGGAGACGGAAATAAGAGCCATCCTCCATAAAGCGGGAAGAACGGAGATGCGCATTACCCGCGGCCTGGCTGGGCGTAGGGTAATACTCATTTACCACCTTCAGCTTGTTATACTGGTTAGCCACCGTAGGGAGGGTCAGATCAAACAAACCGGCATTATTGATCTTGCCGCCGCTTACACCGGCCCATACGGAAGTAAGGGTAAGGCGTTTGTAACGGATGGTGGGATTGATGCCGTAGTAAAGATCCGGGTAGGGACTGCCGATGATCTGGTTATCCAGGGCATTGATGATGTCTCTTCCCTGGCTGTCCTTATCCCCGTTGAGATTCTCGTGGATAGGTACGCCACTCTTATCCAGGCCCAGGAATACAGGGCCAAAGAAGGCAGACAAAGGCTGGCCCGGCCGGATAATGCTGTTAGCCCCGGATGCATCGTTACCCCCTGCAATGGTGGGAATATCTTTACCATCTTTTGTCTTTGTCACCTTATTCTTGTTTTGTGAAAGGTTCACATCCACCGCCAGGGTCCAGTCGCCGGTGCTGATAATGCTGGCGCCCAGGCCAATCTCCCATCCTTTGTTCTGCACTTCTCCTACATTATCGATCACCTGGCTGGGACCCGAGCCAATACCGGCGCCTACGCCTGCGGAAGGCGGCAATTGTACCAGTGCCAGCAGATCGCTGGTGGTCTTGACATAATAGTCAAAGGTGATGCGCAGCCTTTCCTGGATAATGCCGGCGTCAAAGCCAATATTCGTTTGCGTAGTGGTTTCCCATTTCAGGTTAGGATTGGGGAATGAGGGGCCTAAGCCTACTGCCAGGCCCGTACCGGCGCCCTGGCCGGTGTTCACCGTCAGGCCCAGCGGCAATGACTGGTAAGGCTTGATGGCGGGGTTACCTGCTTGTCCCCAGCTGGCACGCAACTTCAAATTAGACAGCCAGGCGCTGCTTTTCAGGAAGGGCTCTTCAGATATACGCCAACCGGCAGACACAGAAGGAAACACGCCATATTTGTTATTCTCTGCGAATACGGAGGCGCCATCGCGGCGCACGCTGGCGGCCAGCAGGTAGCGGTCTTTATAGTTAAAACGTACACGGCCAAACGCAGAGATGATGGTGTTCTCTGTAACATTGGTCAATGGTTTGCTTACAGAGGTGGCAGAGCTGAAATTATAATTCTTCAGCGCATCATTCCCGAAGCCGGAGGCGGCCAGGTCTAAGCTGTTATAACGTTCACGCTGGAAAGAAACACCGCCGATGGCTTCGATATAGGTTGCTTCGCTGAAGTTGTAACGGTATTCCAGGAAGTCTTCTGCCAATACGGAGGTTTTATCATACTCTCCCAGTTCTGCAGAGCCGATATTATTACCCAGCCGGGGCAGGATGCGGGGAAAATAGAGGTCGCGGCGGATCTGGTAAAAATCACCTGCCAGGCGGGTGGTATTGGTCAGCCCTTTAAATAGCTGCGCCCTCACATCGATGGCGCCCTGTACGCGGGTAGTGGTATTGCGGTCAAGCACCTCATCTGCCATGGCCACCGGGTTCTCGGCGTCGATACCATTGAAGCTGAAAGGCGTCACATCGGTATAGGTACCGTCCGGGTTCTTCACACCTACAGTGGTAACAGCGCGCATGATGGAGCCGATACCCGACTTACCGAAGTTACGGGTGTTATCGCCCACGGATGGGGAAAAACCATTCTGTATGGCCCGGGAAGCGGTAAGGTGAGTATGTACGCTCACAAAATCGTTTACCTTATTATCCAGGTTCATACGCACTGCAGCACGTTTATAACCGGAGTTCTTTACAATCCCCTGCTGGTCCGTATAGCCGCCGGAGATAAAATAACGGCTGCGTTCTGTGCCGCCTGATACATTGAGACTGGTATTGGAAAGCACGCCCGTCTGGAACACTTCATCCTGCCAGTCAGTACTAATGGTCGGTGTAAAGTTGGCCAGGTCGGCCGGCATTGGCAGGTTGGAATTAGCGTAATATCGTTTGGCAAAGTCCACATATTCTGTGCTGTTCATCAGCTCCAGTTTTTTGCGAAGCTGCTGAAAGCCCAGGGACGTTTCGAGCGTTACACGGGGAGGCCCGGCCTTACCTGTTTTGGTGGTGACCATCACTACGCCATTGGCGCCCCTGGAGCCATAGATCGCGGTGGCGGCGGCATCTTTTAATATCTCGATAGATTCAATATCGGAAGGGTTGATCGTTGCCAGGCCGTTGGCGCCTCTTACATCATCATTGAACTGCGGCAGACCGTCTATTACATACAGGGGCTCGTTGCCGCCTGCTATGGAAGACACGCCGCGCACACGAATACTGATACCGGCACCCGGTTGTCCGGAGGTCTGCTGCACCTGCACGCCGGCCAAACGTCCCTGTACGGCCTGTTCAATGCTCACTACCGGCATTTCCTGCAGCTTTTCTGCCCGCAGGGAAGACACTGAACCGGTAAGATCTGTTTTGCGCTGGGTACCGTAGCCAACAACCACTACTTCGTTCAGCCCTGCCTGGTTATCCTGCAGTGCGATGTTGATGGTTGACTGTCCGTTCAGGGCTTTTTCCCGGGTGGCAAAGCCTACGGCCGAAAAGAGCAGTACGGCATTGGAAGGAACATTGGGCAGTGAGAACCTGCCGTTGGCGTCTGTGGTAGTTCCTCCGGAACCGCCTTTAACCCTCACGGTTACGCCAGGTACAGGCTTCTGTTCTGCGGAAGAGGTAACGGTGCCGGAGACACCGGCTGACTGTGCAAAGGCGAATGTGCTGAGCAATAGCAGCCCGGCCATCAGCCATAACCTGGAGGCCAGGAATGGTAAATTGACAATCATAATGCGGAATTTTTTAGGTGAAATGAGCATCCCTTTAATGTTAATGGATAAAGTTTCAAATAACGTGTTGTGATCTGTTGTCCCTGTCTACTTGCAATCGGTTGCACGTATAGACATAAATAGTCGCTGCTGTTGTTCTGTTGGCGTTAATTCATTGGTTTAAAATGATTTGTTTGGTTTTAGTTAAAGTATTTCGTTCCCGGAAATGGCCGTATGCTAATCACGCAATCGTTTGCATAACAGAAGCAAAAAAAAGCGCCGGTAAAGTGCCTAAGTTTCTGATCTTAAATGGTTTGTCTGGTTTTGCTAAAAGTGTTGATCTTGGCTGATGTGCTGAAGGAATTTTAGCATTGTTCACCCCCGCTGCTTTCTTCTCTGTTTAAAGATATAAAATATTTAATTTACAAGACTGCCTTTCCCGATAAATTCCTGCTATTTTTGGAGTGGACCCCGCACTAAAACCCCAGGATAAAGTACCGATATAGTATCGGTATAGTAACTCTTTAAAGATACCTTATACTTAAATTATACGAATGTCTTAGGAAAAGTGGCTGTCTTCGTCACTCTTTACAGGAAAGAGTTTAAGATTTGGTAATCGCTGATCGTTTGACAATCCAGTGCAATATCACTAAATTCGATCCTTCACCTTAAACCATTAACCCATGAGAAAAACCCTCATTTTCAGTGTACTGTCGCTATTATTTGTTACTCAGATCTATGCTGCAAACCCTGCCAACGAAATGCCCGCAACGGTTGCACAACAAAACAATGTTAGCACTGCCTACAATGTACGAATAAAATTAGTACGTACCGATGGCAGCCCCGTTACCGGCAGCATTGGATTGCGCGGATGCTGGGCCCGTAATGAACAAACCGGCGTGGTGTATGAGCCTACCGACCGCGAAGGATACGAATTTGAAGGATTGCCCGGCGGCACCTATACCTTCGGCGCTTATCCCGGCAACTGGGAAGGCGCAGTGCCCAAAACTGTGACGCTGGATCCCTCTCAGGTGGGCGCTGACGGCTTCATCGAAGTAACATTGGTGTACTGGGTAGAATAGTACTGTTGCCAATTTATTACACAGGGTCACCAGGAATGGTGACCCTTTTGTTTAGAACCTTTTTCTAAAACCAATTATTGCCCGGGTTTTTTGCCTCAGACAATGTCATCAAGATGTTTATTGAGAAAAGTGTTTGCGATAAATACCAGTAACGTGCCGAGCAGCAGTAGTATAGATGTTATCATGTAAAAGGTTTAAGGATAAACAGGATTTCCAAAAATCAATCAAAGTGATATCTTAATATGATGGTTGTTACCATTTGACATTCAATTCAGAACGCCTGTTCATTTTATATTCTTCTTCTTTACAGGGCACCCCATCCTTACAGCCATTCACCGGGTTCTTCTCTCCTTTATTGCTGTAATAAAGCTGCTGTGGATTGATGCCTTTAC
>Ga0209050_1000401_pt1 | contig 81113 bp, 64 predicted proteins | sample Araplavi_mTSA_r2_FD_184276 | JGI IMG/M metagenome (GOLD analysis project Ga0209050, IMG submission 184276) | Arabidopsis root microbial communities from North Carolina, USA - plate scrape MF_Cvi_mTSA_r2 (SPAdes) (version 2) | ecosystem: Host-associated > Plants > Roots > Endosphere | place: USA...
GTCCGACGACGGCGAGAAACTGAAGCTCCACGGACCGTCCAGGGTCTGGTAGCGGACCGACTTGGTCGCATCGCCCGCCAGGGCCGCCTGGCGGCTCTCGAACGCAAAGTGGGTGGCGCTGGCCGCCAGCTTGCCCCGCGCATACACCGCCGGGTTCTCCCAGTCCGGCCGCGAGGCGTCCACCTGCACCGGCTGGACCTGCGGTCCCTGCGCGGCCGCCGCGCCCGCCACACCCAGCCAAGCCACGCCGGCCAACAGAACCTTCTTCATACGCACCCTCCCGACCGGATCGGGCCCGGTCTTCATTTATCGGACAACTCGGACTAGGCCGGCGTCAACGCCTTTGCCTGGCAATGCGCGGCGATGAAGTCGGCGTGGCTAGGCATGCGGCCCACGGCCTCGGCGGCCAGCTCGGCGATCCGGGCCAGCCGCGCGGCGGCGACCTCGCGCGGGACCGCCAGGGCCAGCGGGTCCTCGCCCAGAACCTCCGCCTCCTGCCCGTCCAGCACGGCCAGCCAACTCGTCTTGGTGAACAGCTCGTCGGTCTCGCGGAAGATCCGGCCAGTCGCGCGGTGGATCGCCAGCCGCTCGGCCAGGCTGTCGGGCGGGTCCATGGCCCGCAAGTCCCGCCAATAGGCCGTATCGTCGCGCCGGGTCACGTGGAAGTGCAGCACGAGAAAGTCCCGCACGTTCTCGAAGTCGGCCGCCATCAGCCGGTTGTATCGGCGCGCGTCGGCCGGCTCGCAAGCCTTGGTCGGCAGCATCTCCAGAAGCCGCGCGATGCCGGCCTGGATCAAGTGGATGCTGGTCGACTCCAGCGGCTCCAGGAAGCCCGAGGCCAGGCCCAGGGCCACGACGTTCTTGACCCAGCAGGCCTCGCGCCGGCCCGCCTGGAAGGTCAGCAGACGCGGCTCGGCCAGCGGCGGGCCGTCCAGACCCGACAGCAGGGTGTCTCGCGCTTGTTCGACCGAGACATGGGCGCTGGAGAACACATAGCCGTTGCCCGTGCGATGCTGCAGCGGGATGCGCCATTGCCAGCCGGCCTCGCGCGCGGTCGAGCGGGTGAAGGGCGTCGACGGCCCGGCATTGGCGGACGGCACGGCTAGAGCCCGGTCATTGGGCAACCAGCGCGACCAGTCCTCGAACCCCGTCCCCAACGCCTGGCCCAGCAGTAGCGAGCGGAAGCCCGAGCAGTCGATGAAGAGGTCGCCGGCGATGCGCTCGCCGCTCTCAAGGGTGACGGCCTCGACGAAGCCGTCTTCGCCGCGCAGGGCGACATCGACGACCTTGCCCTCGCGCCGGACGACGCCGGCGGCCTCGGCGTGGGTGCGCAGCAGGCCGGCGTACAGCCCTGCGTCGAAGTGGAAGGCGTAGCCCATCGGCGGCGGGCCGTTGGCGCTCTGCGGGACCGGCGCGAAGCGGCCTTGCGCGGCGGCGCGGGCGCAGACGGAATAGGCGTTAAGCGGCTGGGCCTGACCCGCGCGGCGAAGGCTACGCCACACGGCCTCGAACGGGGCGGCGCCGAAGTCGTGACCGTAGACGCCGAACGGATGGAAGTATCGGTGGCCGAGATGCGTCCAGTCGACGAACTCGATGCCCAGCTTGAAGGTCCCTTGCGTCTCGCGGACGAAGGTCGCCTCGTCCAGCCCGATCAGGGCGTTGAAGGCGCGGATTGGCGGGATGGTCGCCTCGCCCACCCCGACGATGCCGATCTCCTCGGATTCGACCAGGGTGATGGCGGGCCCGCGCGGCCCCAGCACGCGCGACAGGGCCGCGGCCGCCATCCAGCCGGCCGCCCCGCCGCCGACGATGATGACATGCGAAAGCGCGCCGTCCGGGGCGGACGGCGCGGCGGCCGAGCTCTCGAAAGCCTGGGTCATCGGCAAACCTGACGAAAAAGACGCCGGCGCGGCGACGCGCGCCACGCCGGCGAGCCCAGGGGAGGTCTTAGTAGGTCACCCGCACGGCGAAGCCATAGCGGCGGTCGTTCAGCTGGTACTGCAGCGGCGCGGCGGGCGTGCCGATGTAGAGGACGTTCATGCGATTATTCAGGTTCACCGCGTCGAACGACACCGCGACATGGTCGTTGATGTCGTAGCTGATCGAGGCGTCCAGCGAGGCGTAGGGCTTGGCGTACTGTGGAATGCCGTTGGCGCCGCTGCCCGTCGTCTGGTCCAGATAGGCCGAGCGCCAGTTGTAGGCGACGCGGGCGCTGACCGGGCCCTTCTCGTACAGGCCGACGAGGTTGTAGCTGTTCTTGGACAGTTTCTCGAGCGGCACCTGGGTCGGGATGCTGGAGCCCGCCGTGGCGAACGGGTTGCTGACGCTGCTGTCGACATAGGTGTAGTTGGCCTGCAGGCCTAGACCGCTGAGCAGGCCCGGCAGGAAGTCGAAGAACTGCTGGTAGCCCAGCTCGATCCCCTTGACCGTCCCCTTGCCCGAATTGACCACCGTGCCGACGTCGTAGACGACGCCGTTATAGGTGCCCGTCACCGTACCGCCGGCCAGGAAGCCGTCGACCTTCTTGTAGAACAGGCCGGCGGTCAGCGAGCCGGTGCTGGAGAAGTACCATTCGGCCGTGACGTCATAGTTGTCCGACTCGATCGGGTGCAGGTTCGGGTTGCCTGAGCTGGCGCTGGGGTGGCCGGTGACCGGGTTCACCTGGTTGGGATTGTTCAGGGTCAGGTTGGTCGACAGCTGGTCGAAGTTCGGACGGGCCAGACCCTTCGAATAGGCCAGTCGCGCCTGCAGAGTGTCGGTCAGCTTGGCCCGGAGGTTGAAGCTGGGCAGAACCCGCGTGTAGCTGTTGTCGACGTCGATCGCCTTCGAGGTGCCATCCGAGTTGAACTGGGTGCCCTGCGAAGTGGCCTCCGTCTTGATCACCCGCACGCCGATGCCGCCGTCGATGGCGACGCCGCCGATCTCCGTGTCGTAGTCGGCGATCGCCCAGCCGGTATAGGTCTTCTCGGTCTGGCTGTTCAGGTCGCCCGGCGTGAAGTTGTCCTTCGTCGTCGCGCCCAGCATGGCGTAAAGCGCCTTGGTCTGGGCCCAGACGCCGTCGCCCGACGGGAAGGCCGGATACAGCAGGCCGCCCTTGATGGTGTTGCCGTCGAACCAGTCCTTGGACGGGCCCTTCATCGCCAACTGCGGGTGAGCGCTCAGCGGCACCAGCGGCGTGCCGGCCGGGGCCGAGCAGTTCGGATCCGCGCCCAGCGAGGTCACGCAGACCCCATGCCAGGTGCCGCGCAGGTCGATGCTGTTGTCGGAATAGCGCGCGCCGCCGCGCAGCTTGTCGAAGAAACCGCCCTCGAAGTCGTATTCGAAGTCGCCGGCCACGGCGAAGGTCTCGGCGTCGTTCCGCTGCAGCGAGTCCGCGATGTACGGCGTGGTGTAGTTGGCCGGATTGTTCAGCAGGCTCGGGTCGCGGACCTCGAATTTCGGATACTTACCGGTCAGGTCGAAGTCGACGATCGTCTTGTGCGGCGTGGTCAGGGCGTTCTGACCCGCCTGGGTGTACAGCGACAGGACGTGACCGTTGCGGTCGGCGTTGTAGTAGGATTTCAGGTACTGCACGTCGAAGCTGGTCTTCAGCTTGTCGCTGACGCGCCAGGCGGCGTTCACGGTGAAGTTCTGGCTCTGACTCCACAGCTGCTGGTCGAAGCGGCCGGTCTCGAAGGTCTGGTTCTGCAGCGAGCCCTTGGTGGCGTAGCCCTCGCTGTTGAAGGTGAAGGCCGCGCCGGGCAGCGGGTCGGTGCCGTAGCTGGTCACCACGCCGGCCGCGTTCCGCTGGTTCGAGCGGTTGTTGTAGTCGTAGTAATAGGCCCCGGTGCGGTTGAACCAATACTTGGTCCGCTGGTACTGAGCCGTGATCAGCAGGTCGTCGCTGGGCTTCCACTGGAAGGCCGTGGCGATGCCCAGGCGCTTGCGATCGCCGCTGTCGTCATAGATCTCGAAGCCGTAGGGCACCTGGGCGTTGGCCGGGGCGTTGGCGATCGAGCCTGCCGGAACGGTGTCGAACGGACCGGCCAGCAGGCCGTCCTGGCGGTAGTGGCTCTTGCTGAGCACGGCGTTGATCAGGAAACCCATCTCGCCGGCCGAGGTATCCCAGCGGTTGCTGTACAGGCCAGAGATCGAACCGCCGTCCTTGCCGACGCGGTCATAGTAGTTGCCGCGCACGGTCGCGCTGAGCACCCGTCCCGAGGCATCGAAGGGCTTGCGGGTCCGCAGGTTCACCGCGCCGCCGACGCCGCCCTCGATGATGTTGGCCGGGGCGTTCTTGTAGACGTCGATGCCCGACAACAGTTCGGGCGGAACGCCTTCCAGGTCGAACGCCCGGCCGCCCGAGGCCGAATAGACGGCGCGGCCGTCGAGGAAGTTCTGCACCTGGGTCAGGCCGCGCACGGTGACGGCCGGTTGGGTGCGGTGATCGAAATCGGTGGCGCCTTCACCATATCGGCGCTGGATCTGCACGCCGGTGATGCGCTGCAACGCCTCGGTCGTGTTGGCGTCCGGCAGCTTGCCGATGTCCTGGGCCTGGACCGAATCGACGATCTGGTCGGCGCTGCGCTTGATCGCCTGGGCCGAGCGCAGGCTTTCCCGCACGCCCGTGACCACCACCTCCGACACCGTGTCGTCCTGGGCCGCGGCCGTCTGGGCCATGGCCGGAGCCGCCAGCCCCAGCGCCACGACCGACGCGCCTACCATCAACGCCACCTGCATGGTCCTCATGAGATCTCCTCCTCGCGTAATGTTTTTTACGACCGCGTTTAATTCCGGAACGCGGTTTCATGTCCGACATATTACGCTACCATTTATCATACAAGTATGATTTCGATGACGTTATACGATTTTGGGTGATCGCACTGCAGCCGACCGCAGGCGTTCCACCAACAGCCGAAGAGTCCAAGATGTGGGAAGATATAGGCTAAGTATAGATTTTTTCGGGCTTTTTCCAGCTAGACGGAAGGGAGCCCAAGGTCGCGGTAACCTCGCGCGCGATCCACGAAACCATTACGTTTCGTTTTAATCTTGAAACAGCGTTGTCAGACAAATGTGACCGCTAACACTTGCAGGAAGCTTCGATGACCAAGGCCCCCTCTCCCGCTTCGCCCGCGCGACGCGCTCTATTGGCGGCGGCGGCCTGGGCGCTGGCGACGCCCTGCCTGGCGCGCGCCGCGGAGCCAGCGGTGTCGATCCCGCTGCGCCCCGACCTTTCGCGCGCTGGCGTAGTGTTCGAGGGCTGGGGCACGGCCCTGGCCTGGTTCGCCAATGTCACCGGCGGCTGGCCCGACGCCGACCGCGAGCGCCTGGCCGACCTTTTGTACGGCCCCGAAGGCCTGGGCTGGACCATCGCCCGCTACAACATCGGCGGCGGCGATAGCCCCGAAACCAAGCCCTATCTGCGCCCCGGCGCGGCCGTGCCCGGCTTCTGGCGTCAGCCGCGGGGCGCGACCGGGACCGACTGGTGGAATCCCGACGATGCGGCGATGTGGGACTGGTCGGCCGACGCCAACCAGCGTTGGTGGCTGGACGCCATCAAGGCCCGCGTACGCGCGCCGATCTTCGAAGCCTTCTCCAATTCGCCGCCTTGGTTCATGACCATCAGCGGCAAGGTCTCGGGCGCCGAGAAAGGAACCGACGACAACCTGCGCCCCGGCCAGGAGGCCCCCTTCGCCGACTATCTGGCCCGCGCCGTCGACGAGCTGCAACGCCGGCATGGCATCGCCTTCCGCACCTTGTCGCCGGTCAACGAGCCCAATACCGACTACTGGTTCGCCGCCAACACCCAGGAGGGCGCGCACTGGAGCCCCGAGCGCCAGGGCAAGATGATCCTGGCGACCGACGCGGCGCTGAAGGCGCGCGGCCTGAAGACAGTGGTCAGCGCGCCGGACGAAACCAACTCCCACCTCTTCCTGGCCGATTGGACCGCCTATCCGCGCGAGGTCCGCGCCGCGATCGGCCAGCTGAACGTCCACAGCTACGGGACGGTGAACCAGACGGGCGTGCGCGACGCCGCCCGCGCGGCTGGCATTCGCCTGTGGATGTCCGAGAACGACACGCCGTTGGATAAGGACCCGGAGGCCTTCGAGGACATGGCGTCGCCCCTGGCCTTCGCCGAGCACGTGGTGCTGGACCTCAAGCGTCTGGAGCCGGCCGCTTGGGTGTTCTGGCAGGCGGTGGAGAACCTCAGCGCCCGCGACGGCGGCAAGGGGTCGAACTGGGGGCTGATCAAGGCCGACTATCGCAGCCCGCCGGATGGTCCGCACGCGATCCACGTGACGCGCCGCTACTGGGTGATGGCGCAGTTCAGCCGCTTCATCCGGCCCGGCTACCGGCTGGTTCCGGTGGACGACCTGGACACGGTCGGCGCGCTGTCGCCGGATGGCCGCGAACTGGTCCTGGTTCACGTCAATGGCGGGCTGTCGCCGCGCCGCCTGGCCGCGCCGCCGGGCTGGTCGAGCCGGATGGTCGTCACCGACGCAGAGCGCCGCGCCCAGCCGGTCGCCGGCCTGACCGTTCCGCCGCGCGCGGTGGCGACGCTGGTCCTGAGGCGCTGAAGTTCAAGGTCATCAGGCTCTGCCGGCGGCTATGCGCCGAGATAGTCGGGGCGGATCGGATCGTCCGAGGTTAACAGTTCCGTCGTCAGCGGAGCGCCGCTTTCGATCGGCTCCCCGTCGATCGCTCGTAATACCTTGTCGACCGCGAGGCGGCCCAGCTGCGCCGTGGGCTGGACGACGCAGATGTAGGGGGACGGGAAAAAGCGCGCCATTTCGCGCACGCCAAAGAAGATCACCAGCACGCGGCCGATCGCCTCCGGCGCCAGGACGCGCATGGCGTCCACCACCCCGACGGCGATGGGGAAGGAGGTGCAGAAGATCGCCTCGGGACGGTTCGGCTGCGCCCACAAACGCTCGAACCCGCGATAGCCGTCCAGCTCGCCCAGGCCGCCCTCGATGATCCAGTCGGGATCGGCCACGATACCAGCCTCGGCCAACCCCGCCTCGTAGCCCGCGCGCCGGTACCAGCCGATATTGGTCTCGGCGTAGCCGGCCAGATGCGCGATGCTGCGGCGGCCTTGGGCGACCGCCGCCAGAACGGCGTTCCGCGCGCCGCCGAAGTCATCCATCACCACAGCCGGAACGTCGCCGGCGCGGTGCGGCGCCCGGTCGAAATAGACGAGCGGAACGCCCGGCTTCCCGAGCGAGCTCGCCCCGCCGCCCCGTGGGCCCGGCCGCTGACTGACCGACACCAACAGCCCTTCCACCCGCATGGAGAGGAACGTCTCGATGTGGCGTCGCTCGCTCTGGGGCTCCTCTTGCGACACGCCCACCAGGATTTCATAGCCGCGCGCGGCGGCGGCTTCCTGGATCGCGGCCAGGGTCTCCGCGAAGAAGGCGTGCCGGATCTTGGGCACAACCACGCCCAGCAGCCGGCTGCCGCCGCGCGACTGCAGCGAACGCGCCAGATGGTTGGGAACATAGCCCATCTCGGCCGCGACACGCTTCACGCGCTCAATGGTTTCCGGCGCCATGTCCCGGTGGCCTCGCAGCGCCTTTGACACGCTCATCACGGAAAGACCGACGTGGCCGGCGATGTCGACAAGCCTGACATGGGGCTTGGTGCGGTCGGTCACGAAAACTCCAGCGCTACGCACACCCAGTACAATCAATACGGACCGCACCAACGCCAAGCACGGTTCCGCCCCTCGGCTCTAGAAGCGGTGGAGTCTCGTCTCGGCGATCCGCCTGTCGCGGATCGGCGCGCTGTCGCGCAGCTCGAAATCCTTGACGGCCTCCAGCTGGAAACCGGTCTTCTGCCGCGGAAGCTTCAGGCCCGAGAGGCGCGCGCCCTCGACATCCTGCATCCAGAAGGAGGGACGAGCATCGGGCGCCAGGGTGCGCACCTCGACCCGGCTGATGTCGACATTGCGCGCGTGGCGCACGAAGAAGCCGGTGGCGGGCAGGTCACCGAACATGTTGGGCTCGGGATAGCCCTTCTCGTTCTCGGGCGGACGCAGGGCGGCCATGGCTGCGTCGCCGCCGCCGACCTGCTCCAGGAAACACTGGCTGATCTGCACGTCCTCGACCGGATAGCCTTCGAGGCCGGCGATGATCGAGGGCATGCGGTCGCCGCCCGACGAGGTGATGTTGGTGATCAGGACGCGCTTGAGCGTGCCGACCGGCAGCTCCGGCGGGCCGCGCATGCGCTTGCCCAGCCGCATAAAGATTGGCGCGGTCGTCACCCCCTGCATGGTGATGTTGCTGATGGTGATGTCTTCCAGCTTAGCGCCGTCCACCGTCTCCAGCGCCAGTCCCCGGCACTTGTCGAAGACGCAGTTGGTGATGGTGATGTTCTTGAAGCCGCCATTGGACTCGGTGCCCAGCTTGATGCGGCCGTGCGTGCCCTTGGGCGCGGGCATGAAGACCTGCCAGGTCCCGTCCAGCACCGAACCGATGCGGTAGCGGCCCGAGACATAGCAGTCCGAGATCGTCACGTTCTCAGTCGCGCGCGGATAGCCCAAGGCGTAGGAGCTCTTGGGGCAGATCGCGTCGTCCCAGGGCGAGTTGATCGTGCAACGCGTGACGCGGACGTTGCGGCAGCAGTCGATGTCCAGGCCGTCGCGATTGGTGTCGATCAGCAGGTTGTCGATCGTCAGGTTGTCGACGCCGGTGGCCAGCAGGGCGAACCAGCCCGCCTGCAGCATCTTGAAGTCGCGCAGCAGCACGTTGCGGCAGTTCTTCAGGGCGATGGCCTTGTCGCCGACGCCCGGCTTGCCGGAGATCGGCATGTCCTTGTCGTAGTCATGGCCGCGCCCCAGGCCCTTGCCCCAGATCAGGCCCGGGCCCTCGATGGCGATGTCGCTCAGGCCCTCGCCATGGATCAGGCTGTTGCGCCAGTGGCTGTGGCCGAAGTCCTGGAAGGCCGCGTAGGCGGGATCGATCGGTTCGGCGTGGTCGTAGCCGCCGCTCTCCATGCCCTCGACCGGCGTGGAAGCGGCCAGGATCGTCGCGCCCTGATCTAGATAGAGGCGGATCCTGCTCTTCAAGTGGATGGTGTAGCAGGCATAGGTCCCGGCCGGCACGAACACCGTCCCGCCGCCGCGCTCGGCGGCGTGGGCGATGGCGCGGTCTATGGCCGGCGAGTCGATCGTGACGCCGTCGCCCTTGGCTCCGAAGTCGCGGACATTGACCAGGCCTTCCGAGGACAGCGCCCGGGCTCCCGTCGTCGAAGCGCCGACACCGAGGGCGACCAGGCCGCCGAGCAGATGGCGGCGATGCGGCAGGATCAGCGACATGGGCTCTCCCGGAAAAGCGGCCGGCCCACGAGGGACCGGCCGTTAGTCGCTTCAGCCCGGAGGGGAGTGAAGCTCAGGCCTTCAAACTCACAAGGAGGAGGTTTGAAGCTTAGAACGTGGCGCGCGCCGTCAGGGTGATGGTGCGGCCGTCGTAGTTGGCGGTGCGGACGACATCCTCGTCGTTCTCGTACTCGAAGCGGATGGCGTCGGTCAGGTTGTAGACGTCCAGGCCCAGGCTGAAGCGGTCCGTGACGTTGTATGACGTCGCCAGGTCCAGCTGGCCACGCGGGCGCACCGAACGCGAGCCGCCGGTGAAGGTGCCGTTGGCGTTCAAATCGTAGGCCGAGCGGTAGTTGTAGACCAGGCGCACGCCGTACTTGGGCGTTTCGTAATAGCCGATCAGATTGACGTTGTGCTTGGAGATGCCGGGGAACGGCGCGATCGCCGGGCTCTTCGAGGTCGTGTAGGCGTAGTTGAAGCTGCCGCCGAAGTTCTTCCAGAAGCCCGGCAGGAAATCGAGGTTCTGCTGAACGTTGAACTCGACGCCGTGCACGGTCGTCGGCTTGTCGAGGTTATAGGATCCCGAGGCGACGATGTGCGTGATGTTGGACGCGGTCGACGAACTGGTCGAGCAGTAGGTCCCATCCCAGGTCAGGGTTCCATAGCCCCAGGTCGAGCCATCCGACGGGCAAAGGATCGCCGGGTCGCTGGTGGCGACGATGCGGCCGGTGATCTTCTTCTCGAACACCGCCAGCGACACCAAGCCGTTGGGGCGGTTGTACCACTCCAGCGACAGGTCCATCGAGGTGGCCATGTAGGGCTTGAGGTTGTTGTTGCCGATGGTGATCGGCACGTAGCTGACCGTCGTCGAGGCCGAGGTCAGGGCCGTGTCCAGCGTCTTCAGCCCGATCTTGGTCACCGGCGAGAACTGGCGCGGGTGCGGACGGACATAGGTCTTGTAGTAAGCGCCGCGCAGGATCAGGTCGTCGGTCACGTCGGCCGCGAAGATCGCCGACGGCAGGAAGAAGTCATACTTGTTCTTGTAGTTGACCGGCGCGTAGATGGCCTTGGAGCCGATGGCGTCCGCCGGCGGCGTCTTCTGGTCCAGCACCGACAGCTTGTTCTCGGTGTTTTCGTAGCGGGCGCCGAAGTTGCCGCGGACGCGGTGGCCCAGCAGCTCGGTGTCATACTTGGCCATCAGATAGGCCTGGGTGGTGTCGTCGTCGTTGGTGTAGTTGCGCAGGGCGTAGTTGTCGTCCTGGTAGCGGATATTGAGGCCCGTCGGCGACAGGCCGCCGCCCGACGGCGCGTACTCGGTCACCGGCTTTACGGCGCTGAGGAAGGCGTCGAGATCGATGACCTGCCAGTTCGAGGTGTAGTTGCCGCCCTTGCCGCCGAAGAAGTCGTCGACATAAGGAGCCTGCTTGACCATCGCGCTGGTGATGTTCTGCATCTGCAGGCCGTAGGCGTACACGCGGTATCCGGAGCTGGTGTAGCTGGTCCGCTCGAGGCGAACACCGCCCTGGATGCTCTTGATCGGGCCGAGCTTGACGAACCGTTCGGCGTCGAACTGGGCCGCGTACAGGCTGTTCTCGGCATAGCTCTGGGTGCCGGTGATCTGCATGCGGCGCGTGGCGTTCGCGCGCGTCGGCGAGTTGTAGATCGCGGTCGGATCCGAAACACCGCCCCAGTACCAGGTCGTGCCGGCGGGAATGCCGGTCACCGGCGTGGGCGAGATCGTATAGGAATAGTCGCCGATGTTGTCGCGACCGGTGCTCAGTGAGCCGCTGATGCCGTTGCCGCCCGAAACGATCAGCGTGTTGATGTCGACCTGGGTCTCGACCGAGGCGTTCTTGCCGCCCGAGGCCGTGAAGACGCCGGCCAGGCGCCAGTCATCGTTGTTCCAGTCGATATTGCCGATAACGCCCTGCGACTCCTGGTGTTGGGAGTAGAGGCGCGAGGACATCAGGGCGTCGGGATTGGTGAAGGTGATCGAGTCGTAGACGTAGCGGCCGTCCGAGACCTTGAACGGCGTGCCGACCGGCGTGACGATCGAGCCCGAGTTCAGGCCGTTGATCATCAGGTCCTGGCGGGTCTTGGGCAGGTCGCGATTGGTGTAGTAGCCGACTAGGCCGAGCTTGGTGTTGTCGTTGGGCTTCCACTCCAGCCCGCCCGAGGCCGACCAGGTCTCGCCCTTGTTCATCCGCGAATACTGGCGGGTCTGGGAGTTGAAGTAGAGACCGCTGGTCCCCTTGGTTCCGGAGGCTCCGGCCATATAGCTGCAGAACGCCGAGCTGCCCGTCGTACAAGGGGTCGAGGAATAGTACTCGCCGTACTTGGCGAGGAAGTTGGCCGTGCTCAGCCCCGTATAGGCGGGGGTCAGCACGCTGTAGCTGTTGATCAGGATGCTGTCGCGGCGGAAGTTTTCCTTCTTGTACGCCACGGTGCCGAACACCGCGAGGTCGTCCGAGAAGTGCTTGTTGTAGCTGGCCGTGTAGGCCGGCGCACCCAGGTTCCCAAGGGTGTTGTACTCATAGGCGGCCTTCAGCGAACCGCCGTCGCGACGCGATAGCGCCGGGGCGATCTGCATGTCGACATTGCCCGACAGGCCGCCGGCAACGGTGTTGGCCATCGGCGACTTCTGGATGACAAAGGCCGAGAAGATGTCCGAGTTGAACGCGCCCAGCGGCGTGCCCTGGTTGTCGCGCAGCAGGGGCGGCTCGGCGAAGGCCTGACCATTCAGGGTCATGCGGGCGTATTCGCCCGGCATGCCGCGCAGATTGATGGTGGCGTCGCGGCCTTCGGCTTCGCGGTTGATCTGGACCCCGGGAACGCGCTGCAGCGCCTCGCCGACATTCAGGTCCGGAAAGCGGCCCAGGCCGTCCGACGAGATGCCGTCGGTGATCTCGATGGCGTTCTTCTTGGCGCGGACAGCGTTGGCGTAGCTCTGCTTGAAACCCGTCACCACCACGGCGTCAAGGGTTTCGCTGGCGGCCGCCGGCTTTTGAGCCTCTTGCGCGACGGCGAGCACCGGCGCGGCGGTCAGCACGCTCGCCGAAAGGAGCGCGACCTTCAGGACGCGCGACGAACCGATCGTGGAATTCATTTTACTCCTCCCTCTAGTTGCAGCCTGCGCGCCTTGCTTGGCGGCTTATTGGCCTGATCTCTTTAACGTTAAAGCAACGAATTCTGTCAATGTGGAAAATTGACGCGGCAGACGTCACCTGGTGCCAGGATTCATATTAAATTGTTGATTTTGAACAGTTAAATTCAAATAGAAAAGTATTTTTTCTAATTCTCTTCGGGCCCGTAATGGAATATCCGCGCCATCCACCCCAATTGGCCAGGCCAAATTAGGTCGTCAAACCAGCCGCACGAGCGGCCAGGCGGTTCACGCAGACTGGTCGCGCCGGAGAGGCGCTGCCGAAGAGAGTCCAAGATGCACGCGAATGGGCGGCGAGCTTCACACCGCGCCCCGGCCTTATTCGCCGGGCGGCCGCGCCTGATCTAGGGAGCGCGCAACACCTTGAACCAGGCTCCGCCGGGGCGATCGCGCTGGGTTCCGTCGCGCCGCTGCGCTTCGGCGGGTGGAGGAGCGTGCGACCCGCGCTGTTCACCGATGGCGAACAGGCGGCCGACCGGGGAGCCTATCAATTTCGACTAGGTGAAGATCGCGCCCGCCAAGCCGTGACGCCCATTTTCACGGAGCGGCTTTACGAGCCCGGCGTCGAGACGCCTTCCTGCGTCTGCACGACCGGCCGCAGGGTGCCGTCCGCATTGTAGTGAAGCCGCTCGACCGTGACGGCGCGCCGCCCGATCGCCCCGCTCTGGTCGCCGACCGCCAAGGTCGCGTTGTGCAGGAAGATGTACCAGTCGCCCTTGAACTGGACGATGCCGGGATGGATCGTGAAGCTGTACTTGCCGGAACCCGTGAGCAGGCCGCGATAGGTCCACGGGCCGGCTGGGGACGGCGCGGTGGCGTAGGAGACATGCTCGTCCCGCTGCGTCGCGCGATCCAGCGAGGCATAGGTCAGGTAGTAGAGATCGCCGCGCTTATGCAGCCACGGCCCCTCTTCGAAATGCGGCGGAGTGATCTCCGTGATCGGACCGTCGATCTCGATCATATTCGGCTTGAGCTTGGCGATGTAGCACTGGCGATTGCCCCAGGCGATCCAGGTCGTCCCGTCGTCGTCGGTGAATACGGTGGGATCGATATCCTCCCAGCTGTGCGTACCCTTGGGCGTCATCTCGTTGGTGATCAGGGCGCTGCCCCGCGCATCGACGAACGGCCCCGTCGGCTTGTCCGACACCGCCACGCCGATGGCCTTGCCGGGATGCGAGGCGTCGTGCTCGACCGCGGCGTAGAAGTAGAACTTGCCGTTCTTCTGGATCGCCTGCGACGCCCAGGCATCCTTCCGGGCCCACTTGAAGTCGGTCGCCTTCATGATCGGTGGATAGGACGTCCAGGTCTTCAGGTCGGTCGTCGAATAGACAAGCCATTCCCGCATGTTGAACATCTCGTCACGCTGCGCCTCGTCGTGGCCGACATAGAGGAACAGCCGATCGCCCACGACCAGGGGCGCCGGATCAGCGGTGAACTTGTCCCGGAACAGCGGATTGGAGCCCGGCGCAGGCGGCGTCTCTCCACTGGCCCAGCAGGAGGCCGAGACGCCCAGGGACACGAGAAATCCTAGCGCCGCCAGTCCGCGTTTCATCTCAGCCCATCCCTTTTCGATCGATCGGCGATCGTGATTACTCAGACAAAATATGCCGTCAATTACGATCTTAGTCGTAACCCAGACGCCCCAGCGATCAGCTGGTCAATCGGTCAGCAGCAAGGTCCTTTCGACGGGCTCGGCGCTCTTGATCTGGCCGGCTAGTCCCAGTTGCCAGGCCACGACCGTCACCTTGATCGGCCGTTTCGCCGAAAGCGGAATCGGCTCGAACCGAAGCCTGTCGCCCTCCACGCGCGCGGGCCCCTTCTTGACGAAATAGCGCACAGGCAAGCGCCGGTCCGAAGAGGCCGTCAGCCTTAGCGCCCCGCCCGTCGCCTCCAGACTGGCTGTGGGCGGCAGGTCGAACGTGATGATCTGGTCCAGGCCTGTCGAATTGCCGACGGGTACGCGCAGCAGCGCCTGCTGCGTCGCGCTCTTGTAGCGATCGTCGCCAGCCTGAGTCGCGACGAACCAGACGTCGCCGCCCCGCTTGCGGTTGTCGAAGCCCGTCCGGTTGAAGCTCAGGGTCCAGCAGTCGGGCCCCATCCGGGTCACGGGCCCGGTTTCCCGCACGATGGCGATCGGTCCGGCCGCATGGCCAAGCGCGGCTCCCGCGGGGAGCCCTGTCCAGTGCACGGGTTGCGGGCTGCCGTCGGGCACATGGTCCAGAAAGGTCGCGCCCAGCCTGAAACTAACGCCGTCGGCCAAAGGCTCGAACTTCAATTCGATCTGGGCGTGGCTCGCCCTCGGCGCGACCACTGCGCCCTGTTGAACGAACCCCAGCAGTTGCGGCGCCTTGCCGGCGCCGCGGCGATAATGGGCTTCCGCCCGCCTGGCCATCTCGGCGTCGAAATACCAGAACGACTGCTCCCGAGGACCGGCGTAGCGTTGCGCCGGGGCGGCTGACGGGGCGCGTCTTGGACCGGGGCGCCAACGATCCGCGCGCCACCCTCTACCAGGATCGACAGGCGTCAGCGCCGCGCGTCCGGGCGCCAACCGGGCGCGCGCGGCCTTGACGATGAAACGCGCGACATAGTCGGCCAAGTCGTCCGAAACATCGAAATGGCCATGACCGGCGTCGGCGTAGAGCGAGATGGGCGCCTTGGGATGTGCTTTCTGATAGAGTAGTGCGGGCGTCAGGCGCTCATCCCGCCACTCGTACTCGCCCATGACCATCAGGGCCGGAACGCCGTCGAGGGTCCGCTCCCCCCAACCCGGATTGGGCTTGCCGCTGCCCGTCAGGGGGCTCAGCGGCCCATCGCCTTTCAGCGAAACCACCGCCAGGGTTCGTTCGGGCGACCATGCCGCGAAGTTCCAGGGAAAGCTCGCGGCCGCCGAATGGCCGATCGGCGCGATCGGCGCGCGAGCCAGTTCACGATAACCGGACTCTTCAGCCAAGGCGCGCATCATGGCCTCGGTGCGGTCGCCGGCGCCTCGCGTGAAATCGAACACCATATCGAACATCGGCGTCACCCAGACTTCGCCGATGCAGGCCCTGGAGAGCGCCCGCCGAAATGGCGGCGCGGCAAACAACGGCTCCTCCAGAAGGTTGTGCTGACCCAGCACGACGGCGCGCAGCGTTCGGCACCTGGGCGGCGCCCAAAAATAGGCCTGGGGTCGCGCGTTCGTCTCGGGCGATACCGGACCGTCCACTGAGACGGACCACTGGAAAGTCGCCTCGGCGGCGCGCGCCGCCGAGGTCGCGGTCACGAGCAAGCCCGCGATCAGGATCGGTTTCAGGATCTGCACGACGGCCCTCAGCAATCTGCTAGCGACAGACTACGCGATCCCGCGCCACGATGATATCGTTATCAGATGCGCCTTACCGCAGGATCTCGTCGCGCCGGGCCGAGAGTGTTTAGTGCCTTCCCAGGCGTTCGAGCATAGCCTGGTGACGCCGCACCATGGGCAGAGCGCCGAGCGCCACGGACCGGAGCTGGGCATTGTCCCCGTGCTCCGCATAACCCTCGAGCAGGGTCGCCGTCTCGCGATGGGCCATGCGCTGCTGATCGACGAACAGCCGATCAAACGCGTCGTCACTGGCCTGCGCCAGATGGTCGAGCAAGCCCTGGCGCCGCTCGTCCAGGGTGGGAGGCGGCTGGGGATCGGGCAGGACCTTCGCCGTCTCGCTGCTGGCCAGGGCCGAGCGCAGTTGGTGAGTCGACGTCGTGTGGTGCTCGACCATCATCTCGCCGAAGGCGCGGATGTCTTCGGTCCGACCGCGCCGGCGCGCCAGGCGCCCAGCCTCGACCTCGTACAGATCGCCCATGGCGGCGTTCGTCACGAACGCTTGGCTGTCGTGACTGCCGGCCGTGCTGGCCGACGCCAGGCCGACGGCGCCGCCGACCATGTCTTGCATCTTGTTGACGGCGCCCTTGAGCCCGCCGTTGGTATGGTCCTCTTGCGACATGACCTGTCCTCAAGCCTGAGTGGGGGTGGGTTCGGATGCGGCTTCGGCTTCGCCCACCGTGCGCCAGTAGACGAACTCGTCGTGCGGCCCCGCCTCGCGCAGCGAAGGGATCGGATGGTCGCCCTCGGTCTCGAAGCGATATTCCTGGCCGAACTCGGCGCGATGGCGCTCGATGACCTGCTCGCTCGGAACACCGCCGGCGTTCACCTGCGCCTGATAGGCGAAGTAGCGGTGCCCTTCCGGCAGCTCCGTGACCGGCACGAACTGCGAGTCCCAGGACGACAGCTCGATCTGCTCGCCGACCACCTTGCGCAGATAGGCCTTGTTCTCCTCGAAGGTCATCGGCGCCTCGTAACCGGGGCCGATCAGCTGGGCGGCGTCGACGCCCTCGATCTCTTCCAGCGCCTGGGCCGCGATCCGCACGTGCTCAATCTCCATGGCCAGATGCAGCTCCCAGAGCTGGCGGATGCGCGGATCCGTCTCGGTTTCCAGGCACGACCAGTACAGCCAGCATTCGTGGTTTTCGTGAAGGACCCAGTTGGTCAGCCAGCTGACAGACGGATCCAGGCACGACTCGTAGTGGCTGACGTGCTGCTCCTCGATCTCGGCGATCTCATTATAGAGCGCCCGCGCCAGCGGGTCGGTCGGCCGGTTCCCGGCGTTCATGTAGTAGTTCATCGTCTGCTGCTCGGCCGAGACCAGCGTCATGGCGTTCAGGATAGACTGGCGATGCGCCGCCTGAACCGTCATGGGGCGGCGGATGTCGTCCTTGGGGTCGCGATGCTCGAAGATGGTCGGGCGGCCGGGCGTGATCTCGGTATAGGCCCCGGTGATCTCCTCGGCACGCCGGCCGTTGCCCATCAGGTCCATCAGATTGGCGTAGCGGTAAAGGTGATCAAAGTCCTCCAGCAGACCAAACTCGTAGACCTGCTTTAGGTACGGATCGGGCTCGTGCCGCGCCAGCCAGGCCGTCAGGTCGACCGCCACCTGCTCGTAGCCGATCGTGACCTCGAGCACGTTCTCCTGCGCCTCTCCCGGGATCAGCCAGTTCACCGCCCGCTGCTGCTGGTGCTCGACCCGACGGACCATCTGCAGACGCTGCTTCAGCTCCACGTCGGCGCAGTTGCGGTTGAAGTTGTGCGAGAAGATGATCGCTTCGGTCTCGATCCCGTTCATCAGGATCACGCGACAGCGGGTATAGGGATGCACCGTGCGGCTGTCGTAGGGCTGGCTGTTGAGTTCCGACCAGTTGCGAAGCTGGCGCTCGAGCGGAAGTCCCCGCTCGGCGAGAGGGTTGAAGGGCATGAGGCGTCTCCGGTTGGCCTCCTCTGAACAGACCCTGGCGGCGCCTGTTCGCCCAATTCTCAAATATTAAACCGGCGGATGAGCGGAGCGTCTTTCAAGCGCCGCTATTGGCGCCACGCCGAACGCGATGAATTCGCCCCATTGGGCAGCAAATGATATTGACGCCCGAGATCTATACTTGGCTCATCAGGACGTTCACTGGCCAGCCATGCGCTGGGCCGGGGCATGGAGCGCGCACCAGGCGTCGCGGCAGTGCCAAAAGCCATCCTCGGGCGCTTGGCGCCGCGCGGCGCATTTCGCCGACCAGAGGCCGCGTCGTGCGGTCGCAGGAAGGATCTATCATGCGCTCGCTCATCGTTGTCGCCGCCCTCGGATGGGCCGCAACGGCCGCCACCCAAACGCCCGCCGCCGCTCCGACTTTCGCCGCCGACTACGTGATGAAGGCCGGTCAATCGGACGCCTTCGAGATCCAGTCGGGCCAGCTGGCGGCTAGCAAGGCTTCCAGCCCCGACGTCCGCGCCTTCGGTCAGCGCATGGTCAAGGATCATACCCAGAGCACCCAGATGGTGCTGGCCGCCGCGAGAAAGAGCGGCCTGCCCACCGCGCCGCCGCCGGCGCTTCGTCCCGACCAGCAGGACAAGCTGACCCAGCTGCGCGCCGCCGACGGCGCGGCCTTCGACACGCTGTTCGCATCCCAGCAATTGCAAGCTCACCAGGAAGCCCTGGATCTGCAAGGCGCCTATGCGCGTAACGGCGACGACGAGAACCTCAAGAAGGCGGCCGCCAAGATCGCGCCGGTCGTCACCATGCACCTGGATATGCTGCGCAAAGGCGGCGCCCATGCCGCCAGCGGCATGACCCACTGATCCGACCAGCCTGACGGCAGGATCGCGAGGGACCGCCATGCCCGACTTCACGCCCGATCCGGTTCCGCCGGCCGGCAAGCCCAGGATCGGCATCATCTGGATCTGGGTCGCCGTGGCCATCGCCTTCGCGGTGGCCGGCTGGCTCTATTTCGCGACCAAGGGCGCCGGGGCGCCCGGTCAGCCCGGCCCGCGCGCGGCCCTGGTTAGTCAGGCGCTCCAGGCATGACCGCCTCCGATCACCAGGCCGAGGGCCCGCCCGAAACGCCGGTCCGCAAGTTCAACATCAACTTCGGCCCGCAGCACCCCGCTGCCCACGGCGTACTGCGCCTGGTGCTGGAACTGGACGGCGAGATCGTCGAACGCGTGGACCCGCACATCGGCCTCCTGCATCGCGGCACCGAGAAGCTGGCCGAGGCGCGGCCCTATCTGCAGATCATCCCCTATTTCGATCGCCTGGACTACGTCGCGCCGATCAACCAGGAGCACGGCTTCTGCCTGGCGCTGGAAAAGCTGCTGGGCGTCGAGGTACCCATCCGCGGTCAGACCATCCGCGTTCTGATGGACGAGATTGGACGGATCCTGAACCACCTGCTCAATGTCACCACTCAGGCCATGGACGTCGGCGCCCTGACCCCGCCGCTCTGGGGCTTCGAGGAGCGCGAGAAGCTGATGGTGTTCTACGAGCGCGCCAGCGGCTCGCGCCTGCACGCCAACTTCGTCCGCCCCGGCGGCGTGCGCCAGGACCTGCCGCCGGCGCTGATCGAGGACATCGACGACTGGGCCAAGGCCTTTCCCAAGGTGCTGGACGACATCGAAGGCCTCATCACCGACAATCGAGTCTTCAAGATGCGCAATGTCGACATCGGCGTGGTGGGCAAGGACGAGGCCCTGGCCTGGGGCTTCTCGGGCGTGATGGTGCGTGGTTCAGGCATCGCCTGGGACCTGCGCCGTAACCAGCCGTACGAGAACTACAACGACTTCGAATTCGATATCCCGATCGGCCGCAACGGCGACTGCTACGATCGCTATCTGTGCCGCATGCAGGAGATGCGGGAGTCGACCAAGATCATCCGTCAGGCCTGTGAACGACTGCGCAAGGAGCCGGGCCCTGTCCGTTCGGAAAACCGCAAGATCTCACCCCCGCCGCGCGCCGAGATGAAGCGCTCGATGGAGGCCCTGATCCATCACTTCAAGCTTTACACCGAAGGCTTCCACACGCCGCCCGGCGAGGTCTACGCCGCCCTCGAGGCGCCCAAGGGCGAGTTCGGCGTCTATCTCGTCAGCGACGGAACCAACAAGCCCTACCGCTGCAAGATCCGGGCGCCCGGCTTCTCGCACCTGGCCGGCATGGACTGGATGACGCGCGGCCACATGCTGGCCGACGTCTCGGCGATCCTCGGCTCGCTGGACATCGTGTTCGGCGAGGTGGACCGCTAGCCATGCCGCCCCGATGAACGCGCGCTAGGTTCTGGCCGCCACGTCGTGGGATCGGCCGAGGCGCTGCCACGGCGGCGCGCGAATTAGCCAGGCCGGTCACAGCGCCACGGCGCCGCTGCTTCCATTCGCCACGCCCCAGGGACGATGTGCCCGGCTGCCGAACCACGCGTTCGGCGCCATATCGGAACTCGCCCGTCACCCTCCGAGTCCGCCATGTTCTCGATCTATCGCCGCGCCCTGTCGTGCCTGGCCCACGAACGCCGCCGCGCGGCCGTCATCGTCGCCGCCAACCTCCTGCTCGGCGTGCTGGCGCTGCTGGATCCTATCGTTTTCGGCAAGGTTGTCGGCTCGCTGGGAAGCGGCGCGACCACCTGGCGTTACATCGCCGCATGGGCCGCCCTCAGCGCCGTCGGCGTCGCGGCGGGCGTCACCGCCTCGATCGTCGCCGACCGGCTATCGCACCGCCGCCGCCTCCAGGCTATGACCCAGGCCTTTGACAACGCCGTCACCCTGCCCGGGACCCTGATCTCCGAGCGCGGCACCAGCCGCGTGGTGCGCATCATGACGGCGGGCGGCGACAGCCTCTTCTGGGTGCTGCTCGGCTTCCTGCGCGAGCAGATGCCGGCCCTGTTCGCCCTGGCGCTGCTGGCGCCCGTCGCCTTCTGGATGAACCCGCTGCTGGCCAGCGTGCTGGCGGTCCTGGCCAGCGTTTACGTCGTCGCCAACCTCTACGTCATTCGTCGCACCGAGAGCGGCCAGCGCGCCGTCGACGACCAGGCCCAGGAAGTCTCCAGCCGCATTGGCGACGTGGTGGCCAACGTCTCGGTGATCCAGGCCTACGCCAATCTTCGCAGCGAGACCGCCAAGCTGGAGCGCTTGGCCCAGCAGCTTCTGAAGGCTCAGTTCCCGGTGCTGAACTGGTGGGCCCTGCTGATCGTCCTGACCCGCAGCGCCTCGACGATCGCCCTGGTGTCGATCTTCACGGTCGGGGCGGCCCTGGCGGCGCACGGCAAGTCCAGCCTGGGCGAGATCGTCGCCTTCGGTGGCTTCGCCACCATGCTGATCGGCCGTCTGGACCTGCTGTCGAGCTCGCTGTCGCGCCTGTTCGTCGGCCTGCCGACCCTGAAGGCCTTCTTCGCCCTGATCGACGAGCGCCGCGGCTTCAGCGACGCGCCCGGCGCGCTGCCGCTGGAGAACGCCAGGGGCGAAGTGGCCTTCGAGGGCGTCACGCACTGGATCTGCGACCAGAACGACCTGGGCGTCTTTGATCTCGATGTCCGAGTACCCGCCGGCGCCACCGTGGCCCTGGTCGGGGCCTCCGGCGCGGGCAAGACGACGATGATGTCGCTGCTGCAACGGGTGCGCGAACCGGACCTGGGCCGCGTCACCATCGACGGCCGCGACCTGCGCGACACCACCCTTTCGTCGCTGCGCCAGTCCATCGCCGTGGTCTTCCAGGAAGCCGGCCTGTTCAACCGCTCGATCGCCGAGAACCTGCGCATGGCGCGTCCCGACGCCACGGACGCGGAACTGAAGGCGGCCCTGGTCGCGGCGGAAGCCTGGGAGTTCGTCGAGAAGAAGGACGGCGGTCTGGAGTTCGTCATCGGCGAACGCGGCCAGCTGCTTTCCGGTGGCGAACGCCAGCGCCTGGCCATCGCGCGGGCGATCCTGAAGGACGCCCCGATCCTGATCCTCGACGAGGCGACCAGCGCTCTCGACACCGTCACAGAGGCCAAGGTGAAGTCCGCGCTGGACGCCGCGTCGCGCGGACGCACGACCTTCATCATCGCCCACCGGCTGTCGACCATCATCGACGCCGACCTGATCCTGGTGCTGGACAAGGGCCGGATCGTCGAGCGCGGTACGTTTGACGGCCTGGTCGAGCAAAACGGCCGGTTCGCGCGAATGGCCCGCGAGGCCGGCCTCGCGCCAGCGGACGTCATCCCCCTGTCGCCGCGCGCGGCCTAAAGCCAACGAACGCCGCGCTCGCCATCGATCAGCAGGTCGAGCGCCGCGTCGATTGTGCTCTGGGGGACGCTGAAGGCGTCTGGAGACGTCCGGGCGATCAAGATACGCGCGTCCATCGCCAGCAGTTCGCGCTCCGGCGTCGTCCCCTCCTCGCTCTCCTGCGCGCGGAAGAAGGTCAGGAACGGCAGGCCGCGAACGGCGCAGGCAGCGGCCCATGAGACCGCGGCGGCCGCCTCGCCGGCGCCAAGGTCGAGCGCGCCGATCACCGCCCAGGGCTGGCCGGCGTCGATGAGGTCTCCCGAGGCTTCCGCGCCCAAGGTCACGATCCGGTAGTCCAGCCCCCGCCACTGACAGGCCGCGGCCACGGCGTCACACAGGGCCCCGTTCCCCAGGATCAGAAGCGACGGCGCCGGATCGGGCGCCTGTCGGCGACGCGGCGGCGGATCGTCGGGCGGTCGGCGCACCGGCTGATACTCAAGGCGGATATCGCGTCGCCACCATCCCGCCCCCAAGGCGGCGGGCGGCGGCGCGGAGCCCTCGGCCAAGGCCTTCATCAGGCCGGCCAAGCCTGTCGCCCTGGGCGCGCCGTCGCGAAGGTCGAAGACGCCGGGCTCATAGGCCCCTGCGCCGCGGGTCAGCAGGCTGTTCCAGTCGAATGCGCCCAGCAGCGACCAGGCGGTGACGGCCTCGATCGGTATCCCGTCCTCGCGCAGATACTGGGCCGTGCGCCACGCCTCCAGCAGCCAGCGCATCTGCTCCTCACGGGTGCAACCGTTGTGAATCTCGGTGACCGCGATCGGCAGGCCGTAGCGGGCGTGAGCTTCGCGCAACACGCCTTCCAGGCCGGCAGGTTCCGGCAGCAGGACCCGCACCGCCTCGACGTCGGCATAGGCCTGGGTCTCGTTGCCGCCGTGGCGCTCCGGCGGATAGCGCTCGAGCCGATGATCCAGGAAACGCTCGCTGGTCAGATAGTGGTTCACGCCCAGCATGTCGGGCGGACACGGCGCATCGGCGATGGCCAGCAGCCTATCCGCCAGTCCGCATCGGGCCAGCCGTTCGAACATCCCGTGCTCGCGGTCGACCCGGCCGGTCAAGAGGTCCCAGGTCAGCCAGCGCCGCAGGTTCTCGAACTCGGCCTGGGCCGAGAGCGGCGGCGTCGCATAGGTGCGCCCGAGGTCCTCGGTCTGGATCAGCCGGGCGCAGGAACGAACCCGCCGGATCGCCTGCATCGACAGGCGAACCGCGTCGACCTGGTTGAGCAGCGCGGTCCAGAACGCCGTCTCGTCGGCGGCGTGCGGATACCAGTGGCCGTAGAGGGCGCTGAACCTGGCCGTGGTCAGCGGCTCGTTGACCGGCGTCCAGTCCTCGATCCAGGCGTAGCGGCGCGCGACCGCCTCGGCGTGCGCCGCCAAACCCGGCGCGAACGCCGGGTCCAGCAGATGGGTGTGGGCCGGCCCCGACCCGTGGTGACACAGCCCGACGATCGGCCGAACCGACAAGGCGCGTAGTCGCGCCAGACGCTCGTCGCTCCAGCGCCAGTCCGCCTCCGCCGAGGGATCGGGGGATATCCGCTCCCAGAGCACCGGATAGCGCAGCGCGCGGCATCCCAGCGCCGCGAAGCGATCCAGATCTTCAAGACGGGTCTCGTGACCGCAGATCACGGTCTGATCGCGGTAGCCTTCATGCGTCCGACTGACGGTGCACTCATGCCCACCCCAAAGCTCCAGCATTAAACCTCCTGGGAAGCAGAAGGCTCAAAGCGCAACTCAGTGCAGTGCACGAGATCAATAACATTTGTTACCAACTCGTCCGAGGCGGCAGCATCAAAGTATATTCTTCGCAACATTTACCGCTCGGCAGATCTCCTTCTGACAAACCTGGAGGGAAATCTACGTGCCGCCGTCGACATCGAACACCCTGCTCGCCGGCGACACCGCCGATGCGGCGCTCATCGTCTGCTTTTCACACCTGCGGTGGGACTTCGTGTTCCAGCGCCCTCAGCACCTGATGAGCCGGTTCGCGCGTGAGCGGCCAGTGATCTTCTGGGAGGAGCCGCAGCCCTATCGCGGCGGCGCGCGGGTGGAGCTCAGGACCTGCTTGGAGACCGGGGTCGTCGTGGCTACGCCGATGCTGGACCCGGACCTGTCCGAGGATGCCCGCGAGGCGCTGCTGGGGCGGCTGTTGAGCGAGGCCATCGCCGACCGCCCCGTCCACGCCCGCTGGTACTATACGCCGATGATGCGGCCGTTCTCACGCCGAACCGTGAGCGCGTGTGTGGTCTACGACTGCATGGATGAACTGGCGAACTTCAAGTTCGCGCCGCCGCAGCTGGGCGCGCTCGAACGAGAGCTGCTGGCGACGGCCGATGTGGTCTTCACCGGCGGCTACAGCCTCTACGAGGCCAAGCGGAAGGCCCACCCCGACATCCACCCCTTTCCGTCCAGCGTCGACCGCGACCACTTCGCCAAGGCGCGGGGCCCCTGCGATCCGCCGTCGGACCAGGTCGATCTGCCGTCGCCGCGGTTGGGCTTCTACGGCGTCATCGACGAGCGCATGGATCTGGACCTGATCGCGGCCGTCGCCGACGCCCGGCCCGACTGGACCCTGGTGCTGGTCGGGCCAGTCGTGAAGATCGACCCGGCCTCCCTGCCGCAACGCCCCAACATCGCCTATCTGGGCGGCAAGTCCTACGGCGCCCTGCCAAGCTATCTTGCCGGCTGGGACGTGGCGCTGATGCCGTTCGCCGTCAACGAGTCCACCCGCTTTATCAGCCCCACAAAGACGCCGGAATATCTGGCGGGCGGCCGCCCGGTGGTCTCAACGCCGATCACCGACGTGGTCCGTCACTACGGCGAGCTGCCTGGCGTGCGGATCGCGCCCGATCCCGCCACCTTCGTCGCCGCCTGCGCCGCCGCGCTGGAAGACGCCAAGGCTCCCGGGACCTGGCTGCCTCAGGTGGACCAGGCGCTGGCCAAGCTGTCTTGGGACCAGACGTTCGATGCGATGAAGGCGCGCATCGCCGCGGCGATCAAGCGACGGGCTCTGCAGGCCAGCGCCGATATCAAGGTGTCGCTGGCCTATGCCCCGGCGATCCGGCCCGCCTCGCGCCAGAAGCCCTTCGACTATGTCGTGGTCGGGGCCGGGTTCGCCGGCAGCGTCCTGGCCGAACGCCTGGCCGCCGGTCTGGGCAAGCGAGTCCTGCTGGTCGATCGCCGCGCCCACATCGGCGGCAACGCCTATGATGAACACAACGCCGACGGCGTGCTGATGCACCGCTACGGGCCCCACATCTTCCACACCAACAGTCAGGACGTGGCCGCCTACCTGTCGCGCTTCACCCGCTGGCGGCCCTACGAACATCGCGTGCTGGCCGAGACTGGCGCGGGCCTGCTGCCGATGCCGATCAACCGCACCACGCTGAACGGCCTCTACGGCTTGAACCTGACCTCGGATGACGAGGCCGCCGCCTTCCTGGCCAGCCGCGCCGAGCCGGTGGCCAGCGTCCGCACCTCCGAGGACGTCGTGATCTCGGCCATCGGTCGCGATCTGTATGAGCGCTTCTTCCGCGGCTACACCCGCAAGCAGTGGGGCCTGGATCCTTCGGAACTGGACAAGTCTGTCACCGCTCGTGTGCCGACACGCGTCAACACCGACGACCGCTACTTCACCGACAGCTTCCAGGCCATGCCGGCGGCGGGCTACACGCGGATGTTCGAGGCGATGGTGGATCACCCCAACATCACCGTCGAGACAGGCGTAGACTGGGAGGACGTGCGCGGCGAGACGGTGTTCGACCACGTCATCTACACCGGTCCGGTCGACGACTATTTCGACCAGCGTTTCGGCCCCCTGCCCTATCGTAGCCTCAGGTTCCGGCACGAGACCCACGACCGCGAATGGTTCCAGGCGGTGGGCACGGTCAACTATCCGTCCGAGGACACCCCCTTCACGCGCATCAGCGAGTACAAGCACATTACTGGTCAGACCCACCGCAAGACGACGATCACCTACGAGTATCCGTCAGCGACCGGCGACCCGTACTATCCGATCCCGCGACCCGAGAACCAGGCGCTGTACAAGCGCTACGAAAGCCTCGCCCTGGCCGAGCACGGGGTGACGTTCGTCGGCCGCCTGGCCAGCTACCGCTACTACAACATGGACCAGGTGGTGGGGCAGGCTCTGGCCACGTTCCGACGGCTCGCGGAGAGCGAAGGTCGCGTGCTGAAGGGGGCGGAGATCGGGTCGGTCGTGGCCGACGCCTGATGCTGGAAGCGACCTGGAGACCCGTCCGCCGTGCCCTCGCCTGACCTCATCGTCGATCAAGCTCGCGCCGCGCCATTGGCCCCGTCCGAGCGCATGGTCTTGCTGGATCAAGCGCTCGCCCGGGCGCCGCACGACGTGGCGACCGTCGATACGTGGTTCTTCGCCTATGGCGCCATGCTCGAGGAGCCGCCCTTCAAGCCCGTCAGCGATGAAGTGGTGGTCTGCGAAGGCTGGAGCCGGCGCTTTTGCCTCTCCGATCCTCTGCTGCGCGGCACGGCCGACCAACCCGGCGTCGTGCTCGGGCTGGTGGCGGGGGACCGTTGCGCGGGGGTGGCCTGGCGGCTGCTGGCCCAGACCGCCCGCGCCGACCTCGCCCGCGTTTTCGAAGCCGAGCTGCGCCTACCGTTCTACAGGACCACGTGGGCGCGCGTGACCTCGTCCCGGGGCGAAGCCTTCGCCCTGGTCCTGATCGCCGACGAGACCAGCCCGCTCTTCGCGCCCACCCTGGCGCGACGTGAAGTGCTCGATCGCTTGAGGACCGGCCACGGCGAGGCGGGTCCCAACGTCCAATACCTGGAAGAGGTGGTGGCGAGCTTGGATCATCGCGGCATTCCTGATCTCGACCTCAATCGCTTGCTTCGCGAACTGCGCCTCCAACAGGAGCCCTGATGTCTATCCCTGTCCTGGTCACCGGCGGCGCGGGCTATGTCGGCTCGCACGCGTGCCTGCGCCTCGCCGAGAGCGGGTTCCTGCCGGTCACGCTGGACAACCTCGGCAATGGCCACGCCGAGTTCGTCCGCTGGGGGCCTCTGGAAGTCGGCGACATTCGCGACCGGGCCTTCCTGGACGCGGTCCTTGTTCGGCATCGGCCGCTCGCCATCCTGCACTTCGCGGCATTGATCGAGGTGGGAGAGTCGGTGCGCGACCCCGCACGCTTCTACGACAACAATGTCGCCGGCGCGCTGTGCCTGATCCAGGCGGCGCGGGCGGCCGGCGTGCGCGCCTTCGTCTTTTCCTCCACCTGCGCCACCTATGGCGCGCCCCAGCGCCTGCCGCTGACCGAGGATCATCCGCAGCGCCCGATGAGCCCGTATGGCTGGAGCAAGCTGATGGTCGAGCAGATGCTGTGGGACCATTCGGCCGCCTACGACTTCAAAGCCGTCGCCCTGCGCTACTTCAACGCCGCCGGCGCCGACCCGCTGGCGCGCATCGGCGAATGGCATAGTCCGGAAAGCCACGCCATCCCGCTGGCCATCGCCGCGGCGCTGGAGCCGGATCGGACCTTCACGGTCTTCGGCGACGACTACGCCACCCGCGACGGCACGGCGGTGCGCGACTATGTCCACGTGCTGGACCTGGCCGACGCCCATGTCCTGGCGCTGAAGCGGCTGTTGGACGGCTGGGACTCGGCGGCTTTGAACCTGGGCACCGGCGTTGGCACGACGGTCAAGGAGATGATCGACGGCGTGGCCCGGGTCGCCGGACGCTCCCTGCCGCTGCGGATGACGGGACGCCGCCCGGGCGATCCCGAGAGGCTGGTCGCTGACAACGCCAAGGCGCGTGACGTGCTAGGCTGGACGCCGTCTCGCACGCTTGACGACATCCTGGCCGACGCCTGGCGATGGCATCAGGCGCTGGCTGGTCGGTAGAGGCCTTCAAAGCTTTTGAGGCGCCGCGCATCGCCATCGACGCCGGCGCGTAGGATGAACGCGACGAACAAGGAAGACGCGTGATGCTCGCCAAGCGATCCATCCTGATAGCCACGGTCGCTCTGGCCTTGTCGGCCTGCGCCACGGCCACGCCCTATCGTGCGGCGACGCCCGGCGACACCGCCGCGGGCGGCTTTTCGGACGTCAGGCTCGAGCCCGACCGCTATCGCGTCAGCTTCGCCGGCAACAGCCTGACCTCGCGCGAGCGGGTCGAGCGCAGCCTGCTCTACCGCGCCGCTGAAATCACGGTTCAGCAGGGTTACGACTGGTTCGAGGCGGCCGATCGGCGCACCGAAGCCAGATCCCAGACGGTCGCCGATCCCGATCCCTTCATGCGACCCGGCTTCATGTGGAGCGGCGACAACGGCTTCTGGCGTCCGTCCTGGCGCTATTCGAGTCCGCGCTGGGGCGGCGGCTGGCGCGCCTGGGATCCGTTCTGGGGCGAGCCGTTCTTCGAGAACCGCACCCAGGTGCGCACCATCGATCGCTACGAAGCCACGGCCGAGATCGTTTTGCACAAGGGCGCCAAGCCCGCGGGCGACGGCCGCGCCTATGATGCGCGCGAAGTGCTGGCCAAGCTCGGTCCTGAGATCCGCCGACGCTGAGCTGCGGCCGCCGAGACAGCCTCAAAGATCGATGTCGCTGAAAGTCGGCTTCTAAACAGACTGTGCAACGCAAACGGTCCAAACCCGTTGGAGCATGGCCGTAGGGCCGCCGGTTTCGATGAGGTGTTGCAATGTCGCAAGGGGGATCCCGCATTTCCACGGGGAACGCAGGTCTCGACCTCATCCTGAAGGGCGGTCTTCCGACCAATCGGCTGTACCTGATCGAAGGCGAGCCGGGCTCCGGCAAGACCACGCTGGGCCTGCAGTTTCTTCTTCAGGGCGTCGCCGCGGGCGAGCGGGTGCTTTACATCACCCTGTCGGAGACCGCCGAGGAGCTGCGCGGCGTGGCCGCCTCCCACGGTTGGGATCTCGACAAGATCGACCTGTTCGAACTGTCTTCCGCCGAAGAGGTGCTGGGCGAGAGTCGCCAGCAATCGATCCTGCATCCGTGGGAGATCGAACTCGGGGGGACGATCAAACTGATTCAGGACGAGGTCGAGCGGGTGGCGCCGACCCGTGTGGTGTTCGACAGCCTGTCAGAAATGCGCCTTCTGGCGCAGGATCCGCTTCGCTATCGACGCCAGGTCCTGTCGCTGAAGCAGTATTTCGCGACCCGCGAATGCACGGTGCTTCTGGTCGACGACCTGACGGCCAGCGAAGGCGGCCGCGACAGCCACCTTCATAGCCTCTGCCACGGCGTCATCACGCTCGAGCGCCTGACGCTGGAGTTCGGCGCCGCGCGGCGGCGGCTCCAGGTCCAGAAGCTCCGAGGCGTCAACTTCACGGCTGGTTATCACGATATGGAAATCCGGCTCGGCGGCCTGCAGGTCTTCCCACGTCTCATCGCCGCCGAGCATCACGTTCCCTTCATCGGCGAGCCGACGCCGAGCGGCGTGCCCGAACTGGATTCACTGCTGTCGGGCGGCCCCCTGCGCGGCACCTGCACGCTGCTGACCGGCCCCGCCGGCTCGGGCAAGTCGACCATTGCGCTGCAATACCTGCTGGCGGCCTGCAGGCGTGGCGAGGCGACTTCACTGTTCGAATTCGACGAGCGCATCGGCACCTTGATGGTGCGCGCCAAGGCCATGAGCCTGGATCTTCAACCGCACATCGACGCGGGGCTTCTGAAGGTCCATCAGATCGATCCCGCCCAGATGTCGCCCGGCGAATTCGCATCCATCCTTCGCCAGGAGGTCGAAGGCCGCGGCGTGCGCGTGGTCGCGATCGACAGCCTCAACGGCTACCTCGCCGCCATGCCGCAGGAAAGGCAGTTGATCCTGCAAATGCACGAGATGCTGTCCTACATGAACCAGCAAGGCGTCGTGACGCTGCTGATCAATCCGCAGTCCGGCCTCGTCGGCGGGATGTCGACCTCGCTCAATGTTTCCTATGTGGCCGACACTGTACTGCTCATCCGGTTCTTCGAGGCCGAGGGGCGCATCCGAAAGGCGATCTCGATCCTGAAGAACCGGGGCGGCCCGCACGAGGACACCATTCGCGAACTGCGCATCGATGGCGCCGGCGTGCGCGTTGGAGAACCGCTCACCCTGTTCAGAGGCGTCATGACGGGAACCCCGGAATATATCGGCAAAGGTGGTCCGTTGATGGAAGATCGCGCCCTTGCCGACTAGGCGCGTTCCGGGAGGCAGCTGCGTCCTGATCGCCGCGCCCTATGGCATCGACGCCCAGAGCATCGCGCGCCTGCTCAGCGCGCGAAACCTGGACTCGCGATCATGTCCGACGCCGCAAGCCCTCGCAGAGCACCTGAACGAACATACCGGCGTCGTCCTGATCACCGACGAGGCGCTGCGCGGCGATCTCTCGCCCCTGCAGGACGCCCTAGAACGGCAGCCAGAGTGGTCGGATACGCCGTTCATCCTGCTCGTCGCCCGCAATGCGCGCCACCCCGGCGGGGCGGAATTGGCGCGCTTGGCGCTCGCCGACCTGACGACCAATCTCATCGTTCTGGAGCGGCCGTTGAGCTCGGTCTCGCTGCTCAGCGCCGTGGACACCGCCCTTCGGGCGCGCGGCCGACAGTTCGATCTGCGCGACCGCCTGGCCGAGTTGAGCGCGAGCCAGGCGGCGCTCGCCGCCAGCGAGGCCGAAGTCCGCCTCATCGCCGACGCCCTGCCCGTGCTGATCGGCTTCATCGACCGGGACCTGATCTACCGTTTCGCCAACAAGGCCTACTCCGACTGGTTCTATCGCGAGCCTTCGGACGTCGTGGGACGGCACGTCGGCGAGATCGTAGGCCCCAAGGGTCTGGCGCTAAGGTTGCCCGCCATGCGAAAGGCGCTGGACGGCGAGCCGGCCCACTTTGTCCTGGACTGGCCCCACGCCGATGGCCGCCGTCGCGACGCCGACATCCGCTACCTGCCCCGCCGCGACGACCATGGCCAGGTCGACGGGTTTCATGTCTTCGTCGCCGACGTCACGGATCAGATGCAGGGCGAAGAGCTGCTGCGCCAGACGGCCCAGGCGCTGGAGCATCGGGTTCGGCAACGCACGGCCGATCTCGAGAGGGAGATGGAGCGGCGCGCTCAAGTCGAGGCCGCTCTGCGCCAGAGCCAGAAAATGGAGGCCGTCGGACAGCTGACCGGCGGCATTGCGCACGACTTCAACAACATGCTGACGGGCGTGATCGGAGCGCTCGACATGATCAAGCGCCGCCGCGCCAGCGGTCGCGATCAGGACATCGACCGGTACATGGAAACCGCGCTGACCTCGGCGCATCGCGCGGCCGGCCTGACCCATCGGTTGCTGGCCTTCTCGCGCCGGCAGTCGCTTGATCCGAGGGCGTTGGACGTGAACGCGCTGGTCCTGTCGCTGGAAGATCTCATTCAGCGGACGGTCTCCGAACAGATCACGGTCGATTTTCAGCTCTCGGCCACGTCGGCCGCCGTCGCGGACGCCAACCAGCTCGAGAGCGCCATTCTCAACCTGGCGATCAACGCCCGCGACGCCATGCCGGACGGCGGCCAGCTGACGGTCGAGACCTCCGACGCCGAGATCGACGAGCGCTATGTCGAGACGCGGCCCGACACCCGTCCAGGGCGCTATGTGGTCATCGCCGTCTCCGACACGGGGGTCGGCATGGCGCCGGATCTTCTCGAGAAGGTCTTCGACCCGTTCTTCACCACCAAGCCCATAGGTCAGGGAACGGGCCTGGGCCTGTCCATGGTCTATGGCTTCGCGAAACAGAGCGGCGGCCATGTCCGCATCCACAGCCAGCCCGGCCAGGGCACTTCGGTGAAGATCTTCCTGCCCCTCGCGGAAGACGAAATCGCGCCTGCGCCCCAGGCTCAAGCGTCCGCGGCGGCCGACGGCGGCGGGCGCACCGTCTTGCTCGTCGAAGACGAAAGCGCCGTGCGGCTCCTGGTGCGCGAGGTTCTCGAGGAGCTTGGCTATCGCGCGATCGAGGTCGCCGAGCCGCAAGCCGCCATCGCGGTCCTGACCTCGTCGACGCCGATCCACCTGATGATCTCGGACGTGGGCTTGCCAGGCATGAACGGACGCCAACTGGCCGAGGTGGCGCGTGACGCCCGCCCCGACCTCGCGATCCTGTTCATCACGGGCTACGCCGAGAACGCCGCGATCCGCGCCGGCTTCCTCGGGTCGAACATGCAGATGATCAGCAAGCCGTTCGCCCTGGACGCCTTGGCCGCCAAGATCGGCGAGATGATGTCGCCCGGCGCGCCGACATAGGGATCGAAGGGCCGGCCAGCGCCCCCGTCCGGCCGCTAACCTCCCGGATGCAGTCCCGGCGCTTCCTGGCCCGTGCGGGCCACATATTCCGTATAGCCGCCGCCGTACTGATGGACCCCCTCGGGCGTCAGCTCCAGCACCCGGTTCGACAAGGCCGCCAGGAAATGGCGGTCGTGCGAGACGAAGAGCATCGTGCCCTCGAAATCCGCCAGGGCCGTGACCAGCATCTCCTTGGTCGCCATGTCGAGGTGGTTGGTCGGCTCGTCCAGCACCAGCAGGTTCGGCGGGTCGAACAGCATCTTGGCCATGACCAGGCGCGCCTTCTCGCCGCCGGACAGGACGCGGCAGGGCTTTTCGACATCATCGCCGGAAAAGCCGAAACAGCCCGCCAGGGTGCGCAAGCTCCCCTGCCCCGCCTGCGGAAACGAGCGCTCCAGGGACTCGAAGATCGTCTCCTCGCCGTCCAGCAGGTCCATGGAGTGCTGGGCGAAATAGCCCATCTTGACGCTGGCCCCGATGTGGACCGCGCCCTGGTCGGGCTTGGTGTCGCCGGCCACCAGCTTCAGCAGCGTCGACTTGCCGGCCCCGTTGGCGCCGAGCACGCACCAGCGCTCCTTGCGGCGCACCAGGAAGTCGAGACCTTCATAGATCGGCTGGGCGCCATAGCCCTTGTGGACATTGCGCAGGCTGATCACATCCTCGCCCGAGCGCGGCGGGCTCTGGAACTCGAACTGGACCGCCTGGCGACGGCGCGGCGCTTCGACGCGTTCGATCTTGTCCAGCTTCTTGACCCGGCTCTGGACCTGGGCGGCGTGCGAGGCGCGCGCCTTGAACTTCTCGATGAACTTGATTTCCTTGGCCAGCATGGCCTGCTGGCGCTCGTACTGCGCCTGGCGCTGCGCTTCGCCCAGAGCCCGCTGCTGGTCGTAGAAGTCCAGGTCGCCCGAATAGGTGATCAGCTGGCCGCCGTCGATCTCCACCACCTTGCCGATGATGCGGTTCATAAACGCGCGGTCGTGCGAGGTCATCAGCAGCGCGCCGTCGTAGTTCTTGAGGAAGGCCTCCAGCCAGATCAGGCTTTCCAGGTCCAGGTGGTTGCTGGGTTCGTCCAGCAGCATGCCGTCGGGCCGCATCAGCAGGATGCGGGCCAGGGCCACGCGCATCTTCCAGCCGCCGGACAGCAGGCCGACATCGCTATCCATGCGCTCCTGGCTGAAGCTCAGGCCAGCCAGGACCTCGCGCGCCCGGGCCTCCAGCGCATAGCCGTCCAGCTCCTGGAAACGCTCCAGCACCTCTCCATAGCGCTCCATGACCGCGTCCAGCTGATCAGCCTGGTCCGGATCGACCATGGCGGCCTCCAGCGTGGCCATTTCGGCGGCCAGTGCGCTGACGGGCCCCACGCCATCCATCACCGCGGCGACGGCGCTCTGGCCCGACATTTCGCCGACGTCCTGGCTGAAATAGCCGATCCGCATGCCCGGATCGATCGCGACCAGACCGTCGTCGGGCAGCTCCTGACCGGTGATCATACGGAACAGCGTCGTCTTGCCAGCGCCGTTCGGGCCCACCAGCCCGACCTTCTCGCCCTTCTGGATGCCCATCGAGGCTTCGATGAACAGGATCTGGTGGCCGTTCTGCTTGGAGATGTTGTCGAGGCGGATCATGGTGCGGTCTGTTAGAGCCTGACGGGTTTGGATGGAACCCTCTAAACCCGATAAACAAGCGCTAGAATCAGACATTTAGGGCGCGGGCGAGAGGAGATCGCCGGCCTCTGGCCTGATGAAGTCGGCCGCTAGACGATTTCCATGAGGGTGGCGGGGAAAACCATTGTCACACGCGTGCCGGCCCCAGCCTTGGTGCGAATGTCGAAGCGCCCACGCGACTGAGCGACAAAGCCGCTGACCATCGAGAGCCCCATGCCGCGGTGGCGTGCCGACGATTTGGCCGTGAAGAAGGGCTCGGCCGCGCGAAGCAGGACCTCGTCGCTCATCCCTTCGCCATCATCCTCCACGCTGACGCCGACGGCGGGCGCGCCATCCAGGTCGGCGTTCTGCACACGGATCACGATTTCGCCCAGGCTGGCGGTCGCCTCTCGGGCGTTGGCGACGAGGCTCAGCAGGGCCGCCTCGAACTGGCTGGGGTCGAGCAGAACGCGTGGCGTCGGCGTGTCGAAGACCAGGCGAAGACCCAGTCCGCCGACCGCGCCCTCGAGCAGCGGCCGCATCCCTTCGAGGGTTTGCGTCAGCTCAATGGGCTTGGGCGCCAACGGCGCCTTGCGGGCGAAGGCGAGAAGCTGTTGAACCATCTCGGCGGCGGCCCGGGCGGCTTGCAGGGCGCGCGCGCCATGACGTGAGACCCCCGCGTCCTGGACTTTCGGGGCCATCAATTCCAATGCGCCGATGATCACTTGAAGCAGGTTGCTGAGCGTGTGGGCCAGCCCCGTGGCGACCTGGCCGACCGCCTCGATCCTATGCTTCTGACCCAGGGCGGCTTCGGCCGCCTTTTGCTGGGTGATGTCGAGCTGATTGCCAAGGAAGTAGCGGAGCTCGCCGCTATCGTCGAACACCGGCCCCATGAACAGCGCGTTCCAGAACTTGGACCCGTCCGCGCGATAATTGATAAGGTCAACCGAGATTGGCCGCAGGCCCGCGAGCGCGTCGCGGATACGATCCACGGCCTCGCGATCCGTGTCCGGCCCTTGAAGGAAACGGCAGTTGCGACCCAGAACCTCTTCGCGCGCATACCCTGTGAGATCGAGAAACGCTTGATTTGCGAAGACGATGGGATGATCGGTTCGCTTCGCGTCGGCGAGGATGGTGGGCATCCGGGCGCCGCCCAGAACGGCTTGCAGGGCTGCGAGGTCGCCGTTCCAACTTTGAGGCAATTCGGCCTCCTCATGATCCGACGCACGAAGGCGAGGTTTCTAGACTGGAGCGCCCGCGGGCAGCAACGGCCATCTGGTCGGACGCCGCATAGCGGACAGGCTCACCCATGTCGCTGCGAAGCGCCGGCTAGAGCATTTTCTGACGGCGAACCGGCGTCCACTTCGTCGGAAAATGCAGTAGATCGACGACGGCCGAACACGCGTCGCGCCGTTCAGATCCCTCAGCTCGTCGCTTGGCTGTCGCGCACCATCTCGGCGCCTCGGATCAACACGAGCCGCGCACCTGGATAGGCGGCGAGCGCGGCCTCGTAGATCGCGAGGGCCAGCGTCAGGGTCGCGCCGCGTCCGAGAACACGCATCGGCCCGTCGGCCGGGCGCAGTTCGACGGCGAACGGGATGGCGTCGTCGGAGCTCTGGGTAGCCATGGGGTTACCGCTCAGACTACTGGGGCTTAGCGTCCCATCGGCTAAGGACACGGTCAAGATGGCGCAGGATGATAACGCGCCCCGGATACTCGCGTGTCGCGGCGAAATAGGCTGCGTACCCGATCGACGGGGAAGCGCTGACGGCGACGACCTGCTCGATTACGCTCTGATCGGCCGACCACAGTTCGACGCTGTAGGGAAGATCCTCATCGTCATGAGGGAACCGCCCCTGGGGCGGGGACGTTTTCGACCGTCGGTCGAAGGGATCGTCAGTGGGGCTTAGCTTCAAAACCTGTGGCACCGCAGCGACTCCATGAAGCGGCGGGAACCATTTCGCCTGAGGTCGAGGCTGTCAATGTCACGGGCGAATTCGCCCCTTGAGCATGAAGAGAAGGTCGATGAGGTCCTCTGAAGACCGTCGTTTCGAGCTGCTTGTCGAGGCGCTCACGGGCTATGGCGTCTACATGCTCGACCTTGAGGGCCGGGTGACCAGCTGGAACCGCGGCGCGCAGAACCTGAAAGGTTACACCGCCGAGGAAATCCAGGGCGAACCTTTCCATCGCTTCTTCACGCTTGAGGATCGCCGGGACGGCTTGCCGCAACGGCTGATCAATCAGGCGCGCGCGGCGGGGCGCGTCGACAGCGAAGGCTGGCGCGTGCGCAAGGACGGAAGCCGCTTCTGGGCCGTCGCGACGCTGCACCTGATGCACGATGAAGCCGGCGCACCGATCGGGTTCGCCAAGGTCACCCGCGACATGACCGAACAGCGCGAAGCCCAGCACGCCCTCGTCGAAAGCGAACGTCGCTTCCGCTATCTTGTCGAGGGCGTCGTCGACTACGCCATCTACATGCTCGACGTGAACGGGGTCGTCACCAACTGGAACCGCGGCGCGCAACGCATCAAGGGCTACGACGCCGATGAGATCATCGGCCATCATTTCGGCGCCTTCTACACGCCGGAGGATCGCGCCGCGGGCCGGCCCGCCGTGGCCCTGGCGACCGCCAAGGCCGAGGGCCGCTTCGAGGGCGAAGGCTGGCGCCTGCGCAAGGACGGCAGCCGCTTCTGGGCTTCCGTCGTTCTCGATCCGATCCACGACGACGCCGGGACCCTGATCGGCTACGCCAAGATCACCCGCGACATCAGCGAGCGCAAAGCCGCCGAGGAGGCCTTGGCTCAAAGCGAGCGGCAGTTTCGCATGCTGGTCGAAGGGGTCGTGGACTACGCGATCTACATGCTGGATCCCAACGGCATCATCACGAACTGGAATGCTGGCGCAGAGAAGATCAAGGGCTACAAGGCCGGCGAAATCGTCGGTCAGCATTTCTCCAAATTCTACAGCCCCGAGGACCGTGCGGCGGGCTTGCCGCTGGCGGGTCTCAACCGCGCGGCCGCGGAAGGTCGGTTCGAGGCCGAGGCTTGGCGCGTGCGCAAGGACGGCAGCCGGTTCTGGGCCAATGTCGTCATTGACCCCATCCGGGACGAGACCGGCCGCTTGGTCGGCTACGCCAAGATCACCCGTGACATTACCGACAAGAAGCGGGTCCAGGCCGAACTGGATCAGGCGCGCGAACGCATTGCTCACAACCAGAAGATGGAGGCCCTGGGCCAGCTCACGGGCGGCGTGGCGCACGACTTCAACAATCTCCTGATGGTGGTGAGCGGCCAGGCTCACCTGCTGCGCGCGAAGGTCGGCGATGACCCGAAAGCTCATCGGGCGCTCGACGCCATCGAGACCTCGGCTCTGCGCGGGCAGGACCTCACGCGCCATCTGCTGTCGTTCGCCCGCCGCCAGCGGCTGCAGACGACGGTCGCGCCGCTGGCCGAACGGATGAGCGGCGTGCGGGAACTGGTCGCAACGAGCCTGCCCCCCAACATCGAACTGGCGCTTGATATTCCGGAGACGCTTTGGGCTGTCGAGGTCGACCAGGGCGAGCTCGACCTTGCCATCCTCAACCTCGCCGTCAATGCGCGTGACGCAATGCCCAAGGGGGGACGCCTGACGATCTCGGCGCGCAATGTCGACATCCCCCGCTCGGCCGACAGCGTGAGCGGCGAAGTCGTCGAGATCGCGATCGCCGACACCGGCACGGGCATTGCGCCCGATATTCTCGAGCGGATCTTTGAGCCGTTCTTCACGACCAAGGACGTCGACAAGGGGACGGGGCTTGGCCTCAGCCACGTCTACGGCTTCGCCCAGCAGGCCGGCGGCGAGGTCAAGGTCTCCAGCGAACTTGGAAAAGGCACGCGCTTTGCGATCCTCTTGCCGCGTTCGCTGGAAGCGTCGACGACAAATGCTGATCCGGTCCGACCGCCAATGGATCGCGGGGTCGTCAGAATCCTGCTCGTCGAGGACAACCCCGACGTCGCCGACGTCGCTATCGGACTGCTCGAGAGCCTGGGACATCAGGTCCGTTTGGCTTCCAGCGCCTCCGCGGCTCTGAACGCACTTCAGGAAGGCGCTTACCCGGATCTCGTGTTCAGCGACATCGTCATGGCCGGCGAACTGGATGGCGTAGGCTTGGCCCGGCTGCTCCGAGAGCGCCATCCCGAGTTGCCCATCCTTCTGGCCACCGGCTACAGCCAGTCGGCCGAGCGCCTTGGCGGCGAGTTTCAGATTCTGCGTAAGCCCTACAGCCTGGAAGAACTGAGCGCAGCGATCGCCACGGCCTTGGCGCACGCCCCCGCGACGCACGAAGGCAAGCTCATTCCGCTGGCGCGGGCGCACGCCGCGCGCCGACGCAAGTCCTAGAACCTTCGCGGCTGGCGCGGCGACGGCGGCGTCAGACATGCCGCTCTCGACGCCAGGACTGGACCGCCCGCTCCGGGGCTTCCAACGCCCGGAAACGTCACGCGCCTGCCCCGCCTGTCCTGTCGATCTTGAAGCTCTGCTCGACGAGGATGGCGCTGCCGAAGATCGTCATGAAGGCGATGTCGGCGGCGTCGCGCCCCGTGGCCACGCGGACAAGACCGTCGAGCGGCGCCAGACCCGTTGCGTCGATCAGTCTCCAGCGGCCTCCAAGATAGACCTCGGCGACGGCATGAAGATCCGGCGGCTCCAAAGTCCAGGCATAGGCGCTGACGGCCCGGGCTGGAACATTGGCGGCGCGGCAGAGCGCGATGACCAGGTGGCTGAAGTCGCGGCAAACGCCGGCGCGATCGATAAAGGTGTCGATCGCCGTGGTCGACGAATGGCTGACGCCGGACCGATAATCGACGTGCTCGGCGATCCAGGCGAGGATCGCGGCCACCTTGGCGCCGCCGCGAAGATCGCCAAACTCTCGGTCGACGAAACTCAGCAGCCGATCGGAAGGGCTGTAACGACTGGCCCGCAGGTAGGCCAGCACGTCACTTGGCAGATCGGCGATCGCCATGTCCGCAGCGTCCGTCAGGTCATGGTCGGCGGGCGCGACCTCGACGGTGGCTCGGTAGAGCGCGTTGATGTGACCCGACGCCGCGAAAACCGTGCGCCGCTCGCCGGTCACCGGATCATCGATGCGCTTGGCCCGCGTGGGCGGCCAGAACGTCAGGGCGTCACTGATCACCTCTTGCCCCCGCCCATGGGCCGCCTCGACAAGCAGCAGCACCTCGCACGGCGCGGCGAAATCGTAGGTCAGGGAAGCTTCGATCTCAAAGCGCATGCACATCCCAAAGCGACCGCGCCGCCGTTTCGTTCCGCAGCGAGAGCCAGGCTATGAATAAAAATGAAATAAATACACAGGCGCGCGTAGCAAAAATCAAAATATTCTGTATAGTGGAAAAACATATCGCGCATCGAAATTTCACGTCGCGCTGTAAAATCGTCAAATAATAAGCGGGACCGCTGATAAATCCTTCTCAACAAGAGGACGCATCATCCTGTTTCAAACCTTTTAGGAAGGAGCGCCCACCATGCTTTCTCGTCCAGCTCGCAATTTGCAGTACATGGCATTGTCTCACGAGCTTCAGCAACTGGCCGACCGACTGCAGCCCGACCGGAACGCCGCTCGCTTCCTTGTTCATGAAACCCTGATCGCGGCCTTCGCCGCGCCATCCGATGGCCGACCGATGGCCGCCCAAGGCCGCGACCTGCGCCGTTCGATGATCGCGCGTCTGCGCGCAAACCGCGGCGAAGCCAGGCGTCCCGGCCATCCCGTGCGCCGCTGACCGCGGCGCGGATCGGAGACACGGATGTCAACACCAGAAGATTTCGCCGTCGCGGTATCGAGGCTGAGCCTCGTTTCCGAGACTCAGCATGACCTTGGCCCGCGCCAGCTTTCGCCGGGCGAGTTCCGAACCTTGCGCCAGCTCGAGCGGAGATTGCGCACCGGGCAGTTGGACGCCGTCAACATCCGTGACGTTCAACAGCTGGCCGCGCTCGGTTTGGCGCACCACGACCGAGGCGGATGGCGCCCTACCAAAGACGGCTTGAACTATCTCGATCAGCAGCCGAGCCAAGGCCTCAGCGACGAGGAAGCCGCCACCACCTAAGCGCGGTCTCGCCCCACCGATACGCTCGTTGGGGCCGCTTGCGCGACGAACAGATCGAGGAAGCACATGAGCCAGGATCTTCTCCGTCTCCGCGACGAGTGCGACCACCTTCGCCAGCAGTGCGACGCGTTGCAGCGCCAGTTGAACGAGCTGACCTCGAGGGTCGGCGGACTGGCCGACCAGCTCGGACGCCGCTTCGCCGACGACGCCTTCAATGCGTCGCGCCCCTCACGAAAACGCCAATCCTAACCGCGATGGCGCACCGCCATCGCCCACCGACGACAGGACGCCCATGAGCAAGCCCCCGATCCATCGCATCGTCATCACAGTGCGCCGCAACGATGGCCTATGGGCGGTCGAGGAAGCCGGCCTCTTTTTTGGCGCGTCATCCGACAAGGACATCGCCAAGGCTTCGGCCGCACGCCGGGCTCGAGAACACATGGGCCAAGGCCACGCCTGTCAAATCCGGGTTTCCGGTGAAGGTGGCTTTGCGATCTAACGCGGCGTCATCCGATCTTGACCAGGTCATGCTCAAAACGTGATTTGAGCGGGCGCACCGCGCCAGACCGTCATCGCCGACGATGCGCTGAGTCAGCCTTCGTAAGGGCGCCCTCCTCCCAGATGTCCAAGGTCGCCGTCAGCGGCTCGGCCCGGCGTCGTCCACGATCAGATGATGCAGCACGCGCTTTTCCAGCACGTGCAACGCGCTGGCGCCATTGGCGCGCATCACCAACCCCTCGGCCAACGGCCTGGCGGCGTCATGCACGGCGCGCGCCAGGCGTTGGAAGTCGGGGCGCCCGGCCCCGCCAACGCCATACAGCGCGCAGAGCTGGCGCCAGTCGAACACGAAACTCTCCAGCAGCCTATCGAACCGTGCGGCGCGCGCGTGGGCTTCCGCGGTCTCCGTCGAGGGCGCTACCTCTTCACGCAGGTCGTCGACCAGCCATTGCACCTCGGCAGCCGGCATCACCGGCGAGCGCTGGCCGTTCTCGGTGAGCAGCTCCGGGTGGCCGCGCGGCTCCCACCTTAACATGCGCCACTGATCGCGAGGCGGCGCGGGCTCACGGGCGAGCCGCCAGAACGACGCCGTCCCGGTGGTGTCCGCCACGAGGTGGATGCGCGCCTCATTGGCCTTGTTCTCCACATGATGGCGACGCCAATTGTCGAAGATCCAAGCTTCGCCGGCGGCCATGTGCACGGCCTGCCCGTCGCAGTGAAAGCGCACCTGCGGCTGGGTGAAGACCGGAATGTGCAGCCGCACGCGCGTGTGCCAATGGTAGTTGATGTCGGCGTGTTCCGGCACGTTCGCGCCCGGCGCCAAGCGCATCAGGCGCGAGCGGCTCCAGACGACGCCGAAGCTGGCCAGGACTTGCCGCAGATAAGGCATGCCCTCGAGCCAAGGCGTCGGCAGCATCTGACCGTGAACCGCGTCGGTCTCCACGCCTCCAGAACTGATCAGCCGCGCGGCGCTGTTGCCCGGCGCCTGGTCAGGATGGGGAACCCAAGCCTCGTCGGGCAAGGCCGCCACCTCGACCTGAAGGCGCGCCGCGTCGAACAGCACAGGCAGCTGAAAGAAAGGTCGCGACAGCCGCATCGCTCAATCCCTGTAGCCGGTCAGGGCGTCACCCAACGCCTCGCGCAGCGGTTCCAGCCACGGCGCGTAGTGCTTCCACTGCGTCATCCCTTCGCGGCCGATCGGCTGGCGCACCTGTTCGGAGCTGGGTGTGCGCACGCTGCGCCGCGTTTGGTGGAAGGCCAGGCACGCCGGTTCGAACGGCAGCTGGCAGAACGCCAGCATCCGCCGCACCGCGCTCTCCAGTTCCGTGACGACATCCTCGTAGGGCACGCGCAGCACCCTCCCCGGCAGCACCCGGTCCCAGTGCCGCATAAGGTCGAGATAGACGCGATAGTAGCGGGCGACATCGTCGACGCCGTAGGCGAACTCCTGATTGGTCGTACCGAACAGCTGCTTGAGATTGGAGAAGCCGCAGGCCAACGGCTCGCGCCGCACATCAAGGATTGTCGCGCGCGGCAGAATGAGGTGGATGAGGCCAATGTGCCAGAAGTTGTTCGGCATCTTGTCGATGAAGAACGGCCGCCCCAGCCGGCGATAGGCGCGGGTCTCGGCCAGGAAACGCTGGCCCATCGCCCTCGCCTGCTCGGCCGTCAGATCCAGCAGCGCCTCCGTCTCCAGCGGGAGACCGCAGGCCGGATCGCGGCCGCACAGCTCGCCGACATAGCGCCCGATCTCGGTCAATTCCTGGGCGCCCTCGACCAAGGGGTGGGAGGCCAGGATCTGCTCGATCAGGGTCGAGCCCGAACGCGGCAGGCCCACCACGAAGATCGGCGCGGGATCGTCCGCGCCCCAGCCCGCGCGGTCCGCGAAGACTTCGGCCGTGAACACCGATTTCAGCCGCTGGGCGCAGGCCTCCGCGACTTCCGGGCGCCAGCGGCCCAGAGCCCGGCGCGCGGCGTTGCCCTGCGCGTAGTGCTTCCAGGACGCTTCGTAGTCCCCCAGATCCTCCAGCGCCTTGCCCAGGGCGAACGCCAAGTAGATGCGGTCCATGTCCTGAAGGCCAGAGCGGGCTAGAGCGGCCCGCAGGCGCGTGACGTCGTCGGCGCTGAAGCGGTAGGTCTTGAGGTTGGCGAGGCTGAACCAGGCCACCCCGTTGTCCGGCCGCGCCGCCAGCGAAGCGCGATAGTCGGCGATGGCCTCGGCCTGTCGGCCCGTGACCTTCAAGGCGTTGCCCCGCCACAGGCGCAGGTCGGCGACCTCCTCGCCGGACAGGGGTTGGTCGGCCAGCAGCCGGGCGTAGAGGTCCACCACCGCCTCGTAGTCGCCCAGGGCGACGCAGGCCGCGCCATAGTGCTTGAGATAGTCGCGGTTGGCCGGATCGCGCTCCAGCAGGCGCTGGGCCTCCCGTCTTGCCGGCTCTGGCTTCTGCCGCTGCAGCAGCGTCATGGCGTAGTCGAAGCGGGCGGCGTCGTAGTCCGGGGCCCGCGCGACCGCCGCGCCCAGCAACGCCTCGGCCTCGCCGAGATCGTCGCGGTCGGCGCGGATCCGCGCCAGCAGGCGCAGAGCGCCGACATTGCCAGGGTTCTTGCGTAGATAGTCCCGCAGGATGTCCTCGGCGGGCGCGAGGTCGCCGTCGGCGTGAAGGCTGTTGGCGACCACGATTTCGGAGGGCAGCTGCTTCAGCATCGCCAGTTGGCGGGCCGCCGCGGCCGCCTCGGCGGCGTCGCCCCGCAGGCGGTAGAGCTGCTCCAGCATGTCCCAGCTGGCCGGCAGGGTCGGGTTCAGGCGCACCGCCTCGCGCAGCGCGTCGATGGCCGAGTCGCCGTCGCGCTGCAGGATGTGGCAATGGCCACGCTCCTGATAGAGACGGCTGAACCCGGGGTGCAGGGCCTCCAACCGGGCCAGTGCGGCCAGGGCGTCCTGGACACGCTGGCGGCCGCGCAGGTCCCTGGCCTCCTGTAGCAGGGCGTCGCGCTCGGCGGTCATCGCGCCGCGTCCGCCAGCAGCAGCGGCGCCAGCCAGTCCGGATCCGGCTGGTCGGCGTCGTAATATTCGAAGATCAGGTGGATGCGGTCCGTGTCGCCGTCGTTGCGCACCCAGTGTGGGCTCAGATTGTCGACCTCCACCGCCTCACCGACCGGGAAATGGCGCTCCTCGCCGCCGAAAAAGGCGACAACGCCGGGATTGGTCGTCAGTGGCGCGTGGATCTTGTGGGGCCACTTGGCCGCCGGATTGGCGTCGATGTGCGGGTGGATCACCCCGCCCGGCGGCATCCGGGCCAGCATCACCCGGGGGAAGACGCCCCGCGAATAGCCATAGTCGCGCACCGCCTGAGCCAGCACCGGCTCCAGCAAGGCGCGCCACGGGGCCCAGGCGGGACGGTCGTACGACCCGCGCCAGTCGCGTGGGCTGTCGATGAAGCGAAAGACGATGTGGCGGGTCGCGCCCAGCGCCTCGAACTTGTTGGGCTTGCCGGCGTTCTCGGCCGCCCAGACCGCCTCTGGGATCGCCAGCACCGCCGCGCGCAGGGCGGAGATGTCGACCGCGCCCAATGGGCGGACGCTCGTGGTCTTGCGCGGGTTGGCGGCGAGCCCAGCTGGGTTCATCGCGGGCCTTCGAAGGTGTAGCCGAACAAGTCCAGATCCTGCCCGTAACGCGCCATGACGCCGTCGATCAGGGCCTGGTCGTAGTAGTGGCGATAGTCGCCGCGCTGCGTGCGATTGACCCGATCGAGCGCGCGGGCGGCGATGCCGATCCGTGCGCAGATCGCATCGTACGAGCCTTGCATGTCTTCCACGCGACCGACCGCGTCGGTCAGTAGGGTTGCGCCATCCTCGTCGACCAGCAGCGAGGCCTGCGGCTGGAACAGGACGTGATGCTCGGGCGGCTCGGTGAACAGGAAGTGGCGCATCACGTCGCGCGGCCGTCGCTGGAAATCGTCGCTCCCGCGCAGCATGAAGGCGCAGTACGAGACAAAGCGGTCGAACGGATTGCGCACGAAGGCGAACTTGAAATAGCCGGCGAAGGCGTCCTCGCCGAGGTACGGACGCACCTGTCGCAGCGACAGGTGGCCGTGCCGGATCGCCGCCAGATCCGCCCACGGGAAGCGCTTGTCGACGAACAACCCCACCTGCTCGACGTCGCCGTCGTCCAAGTGCTCGCGCAGGGCCTGGCGCACCGCGTGGGTGCCGGTCTTGGGCACCGCGGCGAAGATGAACTGGCGGCTGTGGGAAACGATCATGGGTCTGACCTCATGGAAAAGGCGCTCCTTCCCGTGGAAAGAAGCGCCCCGTCCGGATCCCTAGAACTTGTAGCTGAGCCCCATCATGTAGGTGGAGCCGCTCTGGTTCTGGTTATAGAGATACCGGTTCTGCCCCCAGAACTGGGTGTCCTTCTGGTTGGTCAGGTTGATCGCATCCAGCGAGACCTGGAGCTTGTCGGTGATGTTGTAGAAGGCCGCGGCGTCCACATAGGTGGAGCCTTCGAAGCCCCGGGTGCTGGCGCTCATCACGTCTTCGCTGCGTCCCGTGTACCAGCGGGTGCGATGGCTCAGCGAGCCGCGCAGGCCCCAGCGGTCGGTCTCGTAGTAGAGCGTGGCGTTGTAGCTGGTCTTCGAGATGCCGGTCAGGGCCTCGTCGGCGTCGACATAGGTGTAGTTGGCCACCACGCCCAGCTTGTCGAACGGCGCCGGCAGGAACGAGAGCTCGGCCTGCGCGGCCAGCTCGACGCCCGTCAGCTTCTTGGTCCCCGCGACGTTCACCGGCATCGAGAATTCCGAGACGATGGTGTTTGCGGTCGCGCCAGGGATCGTGGTGTAGGGCACCCCGGTCTCGCTGAAGGGCACGTTCTCGAGGGTCTGCGAGCCGATGAAGTTCTTGATGTTCTTCTGGAACACGCTGGCCGAGAGCAGACCCACCTTGCCGAAGTAGTACTCGACCGACACGTCCAGCGTGGTGTCCTTGTAGGGCTTCAGGTTCGGATTGCCGCGCGAGGCGGTGATCTGGCCGCTGTCCTCATCCTTGAACGCGCTGCCTTCGGCGGCCATCGAGCCCATCCCCGGACGGTTCAGGTTCTGCGTGGCCGAAAAGCGCACCAGCACCTCCGGCGTCAGCTCCAGCACCGAGTTCATGGCCGGCAGCACGCCCGAATAGCTGCCCTTCACGTCGGTCGTGCCCAGATAGGCGTAGCTGTCGCCCTGGATCCAGCCGGTGCTGTGGGTGTCGGTCTGATAGCCGCGCAGGCCGACATTGCCGCGGAAGCGCTTGCCGAAGAGGTCATGGTCCCAGTCCACCTGTACGTACTCGGACGTGGTCTCCTCGGTGGTCTTGTAGACGTTCTCGATGTCCTGAAGCTTGCCGCCGGTCCCGTCGGTATTGGTCTCCAGGCGGTGGTATTCCTTGTACTTGGCGAAGGCCTTGGCGTAGTCGCCGATCAGCCACGAGCCGAACTTGTTGGTGAACACCGAGGTGATGTCGCCCACGGCGGTCCCGCGCGTCTTGGCCCGGGTGCCGTTGACGTTGTCGTCGTAGAACAGGTCCATGCCGTCCTGCGCGAAGCGGTGATAGGCCGCGCCCGCCCGCAGGGTGAAGATGTCGGACAGCTCGTAGCGCGCGTTCAGCACGCCTTCGCGCAGCTCGGATTCATTGTGGAAGCTGCGGTAGTAGAACGAGTCCATCGCATAGGTGGCGGCGCTGGTCGGGTCCCAGTTCGGATATTGGAACGAGGCCGACCGGCCGTCCGCGCCGTAGTTGGCGATCAGATTGCCCTTGGCGCGCATGTACAGCTTGTCGTCGTAGGGCGTCTTGTAGGTCGACTTCTCGTAGCCGGCATGGCCGTCGATCGTCAGGCGGTCCGACGCGTCCCACTTGCCGGTCAGGGCGATCTGGTTGAAGCGGTTCTTGTTCAGCGAGCGGCGATGCTCGCTGCCGAACGTCGTACCGGTGACGTCGGTCATGGTGACGTAGTTGTTGCTGTCCCAGGTCAGGTTGTTGATCACCGACCCCTTTTGGAAGGCGGCCGGCCAGACCCCACCCGCGGGGGTGTCGAACGCGACCGAACCCGACGAGGCCAGCGGACGCGTGGCCAGGTGCAGTTCGTCGCGGTGGGTGGTGAACCGGCCGTGCAAGGCGTCCAGCGTCAGCAGCAGGTTGTCCACCGGCTTCCACTGCAGCGCCGCCGTCACGCCCAGGCGCTCCATCTTGGCGTCCCAGGACGAGATGCGGTTGCCATCGGCGAAATAGAGGTCGCCGGACAGGAATTTGGCCTGCTGGGCGGCGCTCAGCTTGGAAATGTCCAGCCCCTTGGCCACCAGGGACTTCATGGTCGCGGCGCTGGGCTGTTCGTAGTTGTAGGTGTTGTGGCCCTGCTCGGTGGTGCGGCGCTTGGCGTAGGCGACCGAGACCAGAGCGCCGAACTTGTCGTCCCAGTTCCGGCTGAACAGGGCGGCGACACGCGGCTGGGTGTCCTTGGTGTATTCGTTGGTGCCAACCTTGACCGAAACGGCGCCCCTGGCGCCCGGGCCGTAGTCGAACGGCTTGCCGGTGAACAGGCCGACAGTGCCGGCCATGCCGCCTTCGTTCTGAGCCGCCTGGAAGGTCTTCTCGACCTCGACCTTCGAGAACAGTTCCGAGGCGAAGATGTTGAAGTCAAAGGCGCGGTCGCGCGAGCGCTGGCCGCGGCTGTCCTGGGCGGAGTCGACATTGCCCAGCACTTCCATGCCGTTCAGCTGCACGCGGGCGAAGTCGGGACCCAGGCCACGCAGCGAAATCCGCCGCCCCTCGCCCGCCTCGCGGTTGATTTGGACGCCCGGCAGACGTTGCAGCGACTCGGCCAGGTTCAGTTCCGGGAACTTCGCCATATCCTCGGCGACGATGGCGTCCTTCTGGATGACCGCGTCGCGCTTGATGGCGCGCGCATCGGCCAGCGATTTGCGGTAGCCGGTGACGACCACCTCGTCGACCTGGCTGGAGGTCGCGTCGCCGGAGACCTGCTGGGCGAACGCGACCGACGAACTGGCGCCGACGACCAGCGCCGAGACGGTGGCCAGCAACAGGCTTTTACGGTCCGGACGCGCGGTCCGGACAGGATGATGGTTTGACATGAGAGTTCCCCTGCCCCCAAACTGGTATGGACCAGTCAGCTTAAAGCAGCTTGCGGCGACACCTGCGTGACAGTCCCGGCCGTGGGGAATGAATTTCTCCGCTCGATCACCATGCCTATCAATCACGGGGCGAGTGGTGGCTAAGGCGCCGAGCGGAACGCGCCTTCTTGAGAGACCCGCGCCCCTCAAACCACAAGTTTGGACTATACCAAAACAACAACCCCTCTCAGGGTCGTTCGCCCCGTCGGATCCGGCGTTCGATTTCGGCCAGCACGGGGCCCAGGTGCGCGACGCTGTCGACGACATAGTGCGCCCCGGCGTCCGTGAGCGCCTTCGTCGACGTCGCGATTCGCGCGGCGCGTTCGGCGGCGGGTAGGGTCGCCAGGGCCGCCGCGGCCAGGCCGACGCCATTGCCCGAAGCCGACAGACCGACCGTCCAGACGCCGGCCTCAAGCCCCTCGCCGATCCCGACGACGGCGTCGTCGACCTTTACGCAGGCGTGGGCGGGCCAGGCGCCCAGGTCGACCAGGGCCTTCCAGATCATCAGCGGCGAAGGCCGGCCTTGCGGCGTCTCGCCGGCGCAGACCACCACATCGGGCGCATAGCCCTGCTCGGCCGCCAACGGCAGGATGTCGGCCATCATCGGGCGGGTGTAGCCGGTGGTGGAGCCGATCTTCACGCCCCGACTCCGCAGGTCGGCGACCAGCTCGGCCGCGCCGGGAATCAGCCGGGCGCACTCACGGGCGGCGGCGCGCATCTTCGGCTCGAGCGCGTCGTGCAGGCCGCCGACATCGGCCTCGGCCGAGGTCGCGCCGTAGCGCTCCATCCAGACACCCGCGATGCGCGGCATGGCCAGCAGCGCCCGCACGTGGTCGCGCTTGGCCTTGCCCATCTCGGCGCGCGCCTCGGCCTCGGAGATCTCGATTCCCGCCTCGGCGAAGACCTCACGCAGAGCCATCACGGGCGCGCGGCAGCCGAAATCGATCATGGTCCCGGCCCAGTCGAAGACGACGGCCCGAATGGCGCTCCGGGTCATGCGGCGGCTCCCGGATAGGGAAGGTCATAGAGACCGGCGATGACCTCCTCGGCCAGGCCGAAGGCAGTCGAGGCGCCGGTTCCGCCGGTCACGGTCACCAGCCGCACGCGCGGCAGGGGAGCTTCGACCAGGCTGTGGCCAGCGGCCGAGGCGTAGGTGCCCGTCCAGCGTTCCAGCACCGGCGGTGGGGCTTGGCCGAACACCGCCGCGAATTCGTCGAGAATCAGGGCGTCGACGTCGTCGCGGGCGAAGGGATCGGGGGTGGCGGCGTAGTGGTGGCTGTCGCCGACCACCAAAGAGCCGTCGGCGCTCTGCGCCACGATCAGATGAACCCCATGCTCCAGGTGGGCGGCCTGCTCGGCCTCCAGCCGCGCGCGCAGGGCGGCCGCTTCAGGCAAGGCCGCGTAGCCCAGATAGCGAACGAGGCCCAGATCCGACATCACCGGCGCGGGCAGGCGCCAGCCCGGATCGGCCAGACGCAGCATCTGCAGCTTGCAGCGCGTCACCTCGGCCTGGGCGAAACGGTCGGAAAACAGGGTGACCAGATCATCGCCGGGGCAAACCACGATCGCCTCGGCCAGGATGACTCCGGCGGAGGTCTCCATCCGCCCCGTCTCCACGCACCGGACGGCGACGCCGCGCCGAAAGGCGACGCTGCGGGCCTCGCCCAGCCAGGCGGCCAGGCGCGGGATGGCCGTGCGCGACTCCACGCGCAGATCGACGGTGCTGGTCATGGCGCCGAGAGCGTCTCCCTGGCCCGGCAAATGTTCGCCCAGGTCGCCGGCCTCGCGCCAGGCGCAGCCCTCGGCCATTTCGGTTTGAAGAAAGGCCTTCAGCACGGCCTTGGCCTCGGGCCGGCGGGCGACCATGGTCAGGCCGCGCTGCAGCACCTCGATCCCGGCCAGGCCGGCGACCTCGTTCCAGACACGCGCCGAACGCCGCGCCCGCCGCCACACCTCGCCGCGCGCCTGGCCGGTGACCGTCACGAAGCCGAAGTTGCGCACCGAGGCGCCGTTGGCCTGGGCGTCGCGATCGATCACCACGACCCGCTTGCCCAGGCGCGCGGCGGCCAGGGCGTGGGCCAGCCCCACGACGCCCGCCCCGACCACGGCAAGATCGAATGAACGCTCCAAGGTCGCGGCCTACGGCTCGACGATCTGGCCGAGAGGGGCGAAGCTGCCCCCGCCCGGCGCCGCCTTGCGTCGTTGAAGGAAGTACGCACCCGCCAGGACCGTGCAGACAGCGCCGACGACGCTGGTCGCGTAGAGGCTGCCGACGAAGAAGCCCAGCCAGTCGAGGTCGACCATGGCGAAGTTGCGCCAGACCAGCAGGGCGACGCTGCCCAGATAGCCGGAAGCGTCGGCCACATAGATCAGGAACCCTGCCGTCCCGACCCGGCCGCTGAAAGCGATCATCCGGTCGAAGAGCATGGCGTTGAACGGGGTGTAGGCCATGTAAAGGCCCGCGCCCGTCAGGATCATCCAGCTCAAGGGCGCCAGCAGGTGCGCCTGAAAGGCCAGGGTCGAGCCGCCCAGCAGCAGGAAGCCGGCCAGGATGACGCCGTGCATGACCAGCAGCGCCCGGAGGTTGTCGCGCACCAGCATCACCGCGCCCATCACCACCAGGGAGACCACCGCCACCGGCAGCTCGCTGGCCGTGAACACGCCAGAAGCCTCGCCGAATCCCAGGGCCGCCCAGATCTCGGCGGCGAAATTGTCGCGGAAGTCGCGCAGCGCCGTGAGCAGCACGTAGGACAGCACCAGCAGCGTGACGCCCGGCGCATAGCTGGCCAGGAAGGCGCGACGCTGGACCAGGCCCATCGGCTCGCGGCGCACACGGGCGGCCTCGTCGGCGGCGTTGGGCGGCGGCAGCTGCACCAGGGCCCAGACCGAGCCGGCTAGCAGCGGCATGAAGATCGCGCCGGTCGCGGCCGGCATCCAGAACGGCGAGACGTGGACGTCGACCATCAGCCACTTGCCGACCGACTTCACCACGCCCGACGAGAGAATGAAGCTGGCGCAAAGGATCGCGCCCAGCACCTCCGAGGTGCGCCGCCCCTCCATGAAGCCGAACACCAGGCCCCAGATCATCCCCAGCGGCAGGCCGTTCAGGAACAGGGCGACGACGTTCCAGGGCGCGGGAACGACCGCGAAGGCCAGCAGGGCCACCCACGAGACGCCGATCAGGCCGAGGATCGCGCCGCCGCGATGACGGGGCGCGATCTCGGAAATCACCTTGACCCCGATCAGCTTGGAGGCGGCGTAGCCCGCCACCTGGGCCAGGACCAGGGCGATCTTATAATCGACCGCGAAATGCCAGCCGTCGACCGCGCCGAAGGTCGCCGCCGCGAATGGCTTGCGGAACGCATACATCGAGAAATAGGCGCAGAAGCCCGCCAGGCCCGCGAACAGCGTAAAGGCCAGCGGATTGGCCCGCTCCAGCCAGCGTCGAGGACCCGTCGTCATGGAAACGCCCCTTCATGGAGCGTTTTGGTCTATACCAACTAGATGTCGGCTCGATGACACTGGCAAGGCCTACCGGACGCGGATGTCGACGCTGACCGTCAGGGCGTCGTGACGCCAGTACTCACGGTCGAACTCGACCACATGGCCTTGCGCGTCGTAGCAGGTGCGCACCAGGCTCAGGCCCGGCAGGCCCGACTTCACCCGCAGGGCCTCGGCCTCGTCGCGGGTCAGGGCGCAAGGCCGCATGTCGACCTTGTTGCGCGCGACGCCGATGCCGTAGACCGTCTTCAGGACACTGGTCAGAGAGCCGTTCAGGTCATGCTCGATCAGGCCCGGCGCACGCGCCGCGTCGACGACGATGCTCTCGATCAGCACCGCCCGCCCGTCAATCAGGCGCCGCCGGCGGATCCAGTACATCGGCGCGCCGACCGGGCGCGAGAAGATCTGGGCCAGCATGCCGTCGGCCTCGATCTCGACCTTGCTCAGCGTCTCGGTCTCGGGCCGCCGCCCCTGGGCCTCGACGTAGGACATGAAGCCTTCCCAGCGCGTCGGATCATAGGACACCGGCGGCGGCGAGACGTACCAGCCGCTGCGATCCTTGCGGTAGATCACCCCTTCCGCCTCCAGCTGGAACAGAGCCTCGCGGACGGTGCCGCGCGCCACTCCGCCGCCAATCTGCAGCTGGCGCTCGGACGGCAGGCGCTCGCCCGGCTTGAACTCGCCGCCGGCGATGCGCGCGGCGATGTCGTCGCGCACGCCGAGATACTGAAGACTGTCGGGCTGTTGCATCGAACGACCTGGCCAGCGGTCGAATCCCGCCTCGCGCGAGGATGGGAGGGCGCTTCCCCGGGGTCAAGGAAGCCGAAATGGCGGTCCGGTCGACCGCTTTGATCGGAGTCAAGATGTCATGAAAATTTCGCCATCGTTACGCGCCATCTGGTCTATACCAAATATGAACTGAGGAGATGACCATGGCGACCGATCGCCGATCGTTTCTGCGCGCCGCAGCAGCGGGCGCCGCCGCCGGGCTGCTGCCGGCCACAGTCGCCAAGGCCATGACCATCCCCGCGCGTCACCGCACTGGCACGATCATGGACGTCGAGCACGTCGTGATCTTCATGCAGGAGAACCGCTCGTTCGACCATTATTTCGGGGCGCTGAACGGGGTGCGCGGCCTGGGCGATCCGCGCCCGCAGCGCCTGCCCGGCGGCGCTTCGGTATGGCGCCAACCCTCCAGGGAACATCCGGACGGCTTCGTCGCCCCGTTCCATGGCGACGCCTCGGCCACCAACGCCTACACGGTCGATGGCTCGGACCAAGGCCACCAGGCGGCGATCACCATCGTCAACGGCGGCCGCTACGACCGGTGGGGCCATTCGGGCGAGCTTCACAAGCGGATGGTCTATTACAAGGCCACCGACCTGCCGTTCTACCACGCCCTGGCCAGCGCCTTCACCGTCTGCGACGCCTATCACTGCTCGACCCTGACCCAGACCTATCCGAACCGCCTGCATCTCTGGACGGGCTGCAATGGCGGCGGCAAGGTCGGCGGCGATCCCGAGATGAGCAACTATGGCGAGGACGAGACGCCCAGCGCCGACATGGCCGAGGACAAGGTCATGGCCAACGGACCGCATGACTGGACGACCTATGCCGAGCGTCTTCAAGCGGCCGGGATCAGCTGGAAGGTCTACCAGGAGTACGACAATTTCGGCGACAACATCCTGTCGGTGTTCAGGACCTTCCGCCCCTGCGCCAAGGACTCCGAACTCTATGCGCGCGGCCGCTCCTGGGTCAGCGAAGGCAAGCCGGGCCCCGACCGCACCCGCTCCGACGGCGAACAGTTGGTCGCTGCCTTCCGGGCGGACGTCGCCGCCGACCGCCTGCCGCAGGTCTCATGGATCGTCACGGCCGCCGACCTCTCCGAACATCCCTCGGCCGAACCGTCGAAGGGCGAGCATGTCTGCGCCGAGCTGATCAGGGCCCTGGTCGATCATCCCGAGGTGTTCGCCAAGACAGTCTTCATCGTCAATTACGACGAGGCGGGCGGCTTCTACGATCACGTCCAGCCGCCGATGCCGCCGCTGACGCCGGAGCAAGGTTGGAGTTCGGTCTCGGTCGCCGGCGAGACCAAGGACTATGGCCAGGCCAGCGAACACGCCAACAAGGGCGCCCATCCCCTGGGTCTGGGCATTCGCGTGCCGGCTATCGTCGTCTCGCCCTGGAGCCGCGGCGGCTTCGTGTGCTCCGAAGTGTTCGATCACACCTCGACCCTGCGGTTCCTCGAGAAACGCTTCGGGGTGCGCGAGGACAACATCAGCGACTGGCGCCGGACGGTCTGCGGCGACCTGACCTCGGCCTTCGACTTCGCCACGCCCAATCGGGACTGGACAGCCCTGACGCTGCCGGCGACCGCAGACTACATGCAGCGGGTCGCCCGCTCGAAGGCCGCGCCGACCCTGCGCATTCCGGCGGTGCAACGCCCCGCGGGTCAGGACGGCCCGCAGCGGGGCGCTCGCCCCCTGCCCTACAACCTGTCGGCCGACGCCCGCGTCGAACGCGGCGCCGTGTGGATCGACCTGGTCAACGCCGGCCGGAGCGGCGCGGTGTTCCAGGTGTTCGACAACACCGATCATGATGGTCCTTGGCGCTTCACCCTGGCGGCGGGTCAAAAGTACGCGGCCGGTCACTGGAACACGGCGAACCGCGCGCCGGGTCCCTACGACCTGACGGTCCACGGGCCCAACGGTTTCTATCGCCGCTTCGCCGGCGACACCTCACGCCCTCAGCCGGTGGTCGCCATCGCCGCCGACACCCGCGCACGGCTGGTGGTCAGCCTGGCGGGCGCGGGGCGTGCAGCCCTGCGGATGGCCGAGGACTATCCGCTAGTCGAGGGCGAGGCCCGGCAGGAGGTCGTGCTGAAGCCCAAGGGCGTACGCTCGGTCTGGGACCTGCGAGGCAGCGACCACTGGTACGACCTGACCTTGACCCTGGCCGAAGACCCTTCGTTCACCCAGCGGTTTGCCGGCCACCTCGAAACCGGCCGGGCCAGCCGCACCGATCCGGGCATCGGGCGCATGCGCCTGTGAATCTTTCGTCTCCTCCCACGACGGGAATTTCGATGACCCCCCATACCGCGGCCGACACCTTCGTAGCCGAGCTGACCGATCTCTTCACCCGCCTGGGCGACCGACGTTACGGCGAAGGCGTGAGCCAGATGGAGCACGCCGTGCAGACGGCGCATCACGCCAAGCTGGATGGCGCGCCCCCAGAACTGATCGCCGCCGCCTTGCTGCACGACGTCGGCCACATGATGCAGAAGATCGGCGAGCACGCCGCCGACCTCGGCGTCGACGCGCGCCACGAGCACATAAGCGCCGGCTATCTGGCTCGCGCCTTCGGTCCCGCGGTCACCGAGCCGGTCCGTCTGCATGTCGCGGCCAAGCGCTACCGGGTCGCCGTGGATCCGACCTATCTCGCGCGCCTGAGCCCAGCCTCGCTGCAAAGCCTGGCCTTGCAGGGCGGCCCCATGGACGCCGAGGAGATTGAAGCCTTCCTCGCCGATCCGTGGTCGCAGGCCGCCCTGCGTCTGCGCGAATATGACGAGGCCGGAAAGGCGCCCGAGGCCGAGGTGGCCGGCTTCGAGACCTACCAGCCGCTGCTGCGCGACCTGATCAATCGCCAAGAGAGGCAAGCCAAGGCGGCGTCTCGCGCGCCGTGACGGCGGTTGAGGCAGGTCAAAACCTTCAGGCCATTCCTGGGACAACCTCTCAGCTAAGCTTGAGAGGTTGTCGCCATGCTCGCATACGCCATCGCCGCGGTCCTTCTCGCCAGCGCCCAGTCCGTCCCCGCGGCGCCGGCGGCGAACGCCCCCTTGGATGTGGAGACGCGGCTGAACGGCGTCGACATCGCCTGCACGGGAATTGGCCTGGAAGCGCGCGCCGACCCCCGTTGGGGAAGCTATGGCGTGCGTATCGAGCTCTCCAATTCGCGTAATGAATACCTTTCCGACGGTGTGATCACACTTCGGGATGGCTCGGGCCGGCCTTTGCTTAGCGCCCGGTGCGACGCGCCGTGGCTTCTGTTGCGGCTGCCGCCGGGCCGCTACTCGGTCGAGGCGACCCTGCCGGACGCAGCGCCGCGCTCCTCCGCGTTCGTCGCGCCACGGACCGGGCAACTCCGGGTCGTGCTCCAGTTCAAGGATTTGTAGTCGGTGGCGCTGGGCGATCGCCTCGTCGCGCGCCCGCCAAGCTTGGGACGCCGAAGAGCCAGCCTCTTTCTACGCCGCCTAAAGTTCAACCTAAGGAATTCACCATGCGGAAAGGTCTTCTCACCAGCGTCCTCGCCCTTGCGATCGGGCTCCAAGGTCCGGTCGCCGCTTTCGCGCAGCGGGCCGAACGGTTCTCGCACCAAAGACAAGGCTACGAACGGCGTCCGCCGCCGCCCGGCTGGGACGACCGCCAATGGAACTACCGCCAGGACTACGTTCGCCGCCATCGCGACCGTCGCGATGATCACAGCGACGCCATCATCGCCGGCGTGCTGGGCTTCGCCCTAGGCGCGGCGATCGCCGGGTCGCAGCAGGACAAGGCGCGTGTCCAACCGCGCTTGAACGACCCGGACTGGATCGCCTACTGCGCGCGCAAGTACAGGTCTTTCGACCCCCAGACCGGCACCTACCTCAGCTATGATGGCCTGAGGCGCTATTGTCAGTGAAGACCGTGGGGCCCCTGAGTGTTCTGAACCGTCTAGGGATTCGCGTCGGATGAAGCCGGACCGCCTTGAGCCTTAGGCCCGCGATGATCGCCGTGGTCCAAACTCATGCCCGTTTGCGCCGATCCCGCCGACCTCCGGACACGGGGCGCCAGTCCCCCAGCACCGCGGCCTTCGTCATTGTTTGGACCTGCGAACCTGAAAGCGTTGCGCCGCGTGAAAATTGCGCCGCGCCAGGGCCCCGCGGCCGGTATTGCGAGAACCGGGCGTCCTCGGGCTGCAGCATGGTGCGGGGATTGCCGTCCTTGCCGGTGTACCACATCTCGGTCCAGCCGGCCGGGGCGATGTGGTCGTCCATCCAGCAGTCGATGAAGGCGGCCATGCCCACGGACTTGGGGTCACCGTAGCGGCCGTCCGGGAACTGGCTCGACGGTCGCCAGGGACGACCGAGATAGACGGAGCCCTTCTTCGTGCCGGCCTCCTTGGTCAGGCGGCAATTTTTAAAGACGAAGCCGAACGGCTGGTCGATCCGGGTGCTGGGCGCGACGATGTAGCCATCGACAGGGTCCACCGGCCGGGGTCGCGAGCGGATCTCGCAATCCTCGAAAAAGGCGGCGCCACCGCCGAAGATGAAGTCGTAGCTGCCGGTGATCAGGCAGTGCTCGAAGAGGCTCCGCCCGGCGTCGGGGAACAGGGTGTCCTGGTAGCCGAGCAGGTCGACCTCCGTGAACCGGGCGCGGTCCGAGCCCTTGTCCAGCATGAGCGCCACCGCTTGGGGCCCACCGCCGTCGTGTGAATGCAGGCCGCCCGGCTTGGACATCTCGGCCAGACCGTCGAAGGCGTTTTGGATCGTCAGGTTCGCGGCGGCGAAGTCCGGCGCGCGGACGAACAAGGTCGGGGTGCGGAAGGTGCCCCAGCGCTTTCCATCCGGCGCCGTCAGACCTGACGCGGCCAGATGGCTGATCACCGAAGCTTTGCGGTCCTGGCCCACCAGGTGGACGTGTGGCTTGTCGATCACGACCTGCTCGTCCCAGACGCCCCGCGTCACCAGGATGCGGAACGGCCTGGTCCCGTTCGCCGGGGCCGCCGCCACCGCCGCCGACAGGCTGGCGTAGACGGGGGCGGCGACGGGCGGCCTCCCCTTCTCGCGCCACAGCACCGCGTCATAGCGCTGGGCGGCCAGGGCCGTGGCGCCGGGAGCGAGAAGCATGACGCCGGCCAGGACGTTTCGGCGCGAGGGAAGGATCAGCGACATGAGCCTCTACCAGAACAGGGCGGGCGCCGACCGGGAGGACGGCCGACGCCCAAATTCCTCGGGAGGAGGAATGGCTGCAAGAGCCGGGATCAGAACGCGTAGCGCAGCCCGAAATTGAACTGCCGGCCCGTGTGCGAATAGACGTAGACGCTGTCGCGACGGCTATCCGTATACTGATCGTTGAAGGCGTCCGTCAGGTTCAGCCCCTCGAACGTCAGCTTCAGCCGCGTATTGATCGCGTACGAGGCCGAAGCGTCGATGGTCGTGATCGAGCGCACGCCGTCGATGTCGTTGGTGCTGGTGCCGCTGGGGACGGCGGTCAGGTACTTGTCGCGGTAAGCCGCCGAAACGCGGGCGCTGAACTTGGCGTCCTCGTAGTACAGCGTGGCGTTGAAGGCGTTCTTTGACAGGCCGACCAGATCGTTCTGCACGAAGCCCGTTGGCGAACGGGCCGAGATATAGTCGATCTTGGAGTCGACCACGGTGGCGTTGAGGATCGCGCCGGTGTGCTTCAGGAAGCCCGGCAGGAAGCTGAACGGCTGCTGGTAGCTGACCTCGATACCCTTCAGCGGACCGCCTTCGGTGTTCACCGGCTGGCTGAACAGGAAGGTGTCGTTCGCCGAGACGCCCAGGCCGTCCAGCAGGCTGGTCGGCAGGCCCGAGGCGCTGAACGGCTGCGAGATCCGGGACGTCTGGATATAGCTCTTGATGTCCTTGTAGAACAGGCCGACCGACAGCAGGCCGTCCTTGGCGAAGTACCATTCGGCCGACAGGTCATAGGTCGTGGCGCGGATGGGCTTCAGGTACGGGTTGCCCGAGCTGACGCTGAACACGCCCACGGTCGACAGGCTGCCGCCGGGGGTCAGGCTGCCCAGGTTCGGACGCGTCATGACCTTGGCCGCGCCGAAGCGCAGCAGGAAGTCGGGCGTCACCTCGGCCGTCAGGTTCAGGGCCGGCAGGATGTCGTCATAGTCGCGCTTGACGGTGGTCTGCTGGGCCGTGCCCGCGACCAGTTGGTAGCCGGTCGAGCTCTGCTCGGTCTTGACGTAGCGCACCCCGACGTCGCCGCGGATCGGCCAGGCGAAGCGGTCGGTCTTGAAGTCCAGCTGGGCGTAGGCGGCGCTGTCCTTCTCCTCTACGCTGCGGATATTGCCGCGGGCGTTGGCGTTGCTGGCGCCTGACAGCTCGAACAGGCCCGTGCCGCTGTAGATGTTGAACAGCTTGGCGAAGGCGTTCAGGTCCGGCGCCGCCCATTGTGTCGGAATACCCGAGGCGTCCAGGCCCTTGCCGAAGCCCGACACCATCTTGGTCAGGCTCGACAACGTGACCCCGGCCGGCAGCTGCGGCACGACCCCCTCGTTGACCCGCGCCTGGGCCCAGGAGTCGAAATCGTACTTCTTGAAATTGACCCCGACCTTCAGGTTCAGGCCGTCGTTGAGGCGATAGTCGCCATCCAGCTGGACCGTGCCGATCTTGTTGGTCACGCCCTGAGGCCGCAGGCGGATCTCCGAGCGCGCCGCGCCGAAGTTATAGGCCAGCGGATCGGTGACATCGAAGCCGAAGTTCATCGACGGGAGGTTGGCGTTGCCGCGATAGTCGTACGAGAAGCCGTCGGCGTTCTCGCGGTTCAGGATCACCGTGGTCTGGATCGGATTGTTGAAGTCCGACTTCGAGAAGCCCGCCAGGCCGCTCAGCTTGAAGCGGTCGCCGAACTCGTGCTCGGCGGTGAAGGTGGCCTGGGTGTACTCGGTGTCCAGCTTGTCGAAGCGGGTCTCGCTCTCGACGTCGACATCGTCGAACAGGCCGTAGACCATGTCGCCTTTCGCATTGACCACGCCGTCGCGGACGATGATCTCGGGCCGGCCGCCCTGCGAGGCGTTGCGGGCGAACGATAGGGCTTCCAGCCAGTTCTCCTCGCGCGTGGCCTTGAAATCGGAATAGAGGACGTCCAGGCCGATCAGCGTGCGGTCGTCCGGACGCATCTGGAACGAGCCGGTGATCCCCAGGCGCTTCTGCTCGTGGGTCAGGCGGCCGTAGCGCGGGAAGCGCGGCGTGAACACCGAGGCCGAGCTGGCCTGGGTGAAGGTCGAGGCGGGGCTGAAGCCGCCGACTTCCGTGCCGTTCAGCCAGCCGCCCGAGCCGTGCCCCTCTTCCAGAAGGCCGCGCTCGGTATAGGCCACCGAGACCAGCGCCCCCAGCTTGCCGTCGAACCAGGTGTTCGAGGCCAGGACCGCGAAGCGCGGGTCCCACGACTTGGAGAGGTCGTTGTAGCCCTCCTGGGCCGAGACCACGAGGGTCGCGCCCTTGTAGTCGAACGGCCGGCCGGTCTGCAGGTCGACCGTGGCGCCCAGCGAGCCCTCCTCAGTCTGGGCCGAGGCGGTCTTGCGCACCGTGATGCTGTTGAAGAGCTCGGAGGCGAAGACGTTGAAGTCGAAGGCGCGGTTGCGGTTAGCGCCGCCCGAGCTGTCGGTGCCGCTGGCCGTGCTCTGCCCCTCGACGCCGTTGATGCGCACGCGGGTGAACTGCGGGCCAAGGCCGCGCACGGTGATCTGACGGCCCTCGCCGGCGTCGCGGGCGATCGAGACGCCGGGCACGCGCTGGATGGATTCGGCCAGGTTGGCGTCCGGGAAGTCGGCGATGTCCTCGGCCTTGATCACGTCGACGACGCCGCTGGCGCGACGCTTTAGGTTCATGGCGCTCTGCAGGCTGGCGCGGAAGCCGGTGACGACGACCTCCTCGACCTCGGCCGCGGTCTCGGGCTCCTGGGCGGCGACGGGCGCGGCGGACTGGGCGGCGATCAGCGGCACAGGCGCGGTCGAGGCCAGCTGCAGCGAGGCCGTCTGCCCCAGCACCGCGGTGCGGCCGTTGTTGGAGACCACGGTCAGGTCGGCGCCCCGCAGCAGGCGGTTCAAGCCCTCCTCGACGGTGTAGGCGCCGCGAACGGCGTTGACGCGCTTGCCCTGCACCGCGCCCTGCGGGGCCAGGATCTGCAGCTCGGCCTGCTTGCCGAACTGCGGAATGCCCGTGGCGGCGGGCTGCTCGGCCACGTCAAACTTGCGCACCTGCGCGTGGGCGCCAGCGGCGGCCAGCAGGGCCGCGGCCCCGGCGGCGATCATCAGACAGGACTTGGTGTCTTGGTTACGCAGCGAGATCCGCATGCGGCCCCTCCCTCTAGGTGTCGTTCACGCGGCGCTTCTTGGAGCGCCTGCCTGGAGCAATGGATAGGAAACCGGTTTCCGTCAGGCGCCAGCGACTTTTTTTAAAGATCGTCAGCCGCCGCGCAGGACGATGGCGTCGCCGCTCTGACTGACCTTGCCATTGAAGGTCATGGCCGCCGCCTCGGCGAAGCCTTCCGGGTCGTTGGTGCGGAACCAGCCGACGAAGCGCTGGTCGGCCAGGCGCGCGTCGGCGATCTGGATCTTGTGATCGTTGTAGCGATTGAACTCGGCGGCGGCCTCGGCCAGCGTTTGACCGTCCAGCACGATCTGGCCGTCGCGCCAAGCCAGTTGGCGGGTCAGATCCGCCTCGGCCTTGGGCGGCGTCAGGACGCCGGCGTCGTTGTCGGCGAAGACGCTCTGGCCGGCGGCCACGCGACGCGGCGGCGCCCCGCTGTCCTGTGTCCAGACCTCGACCACACCTTCGGTGACCAGCACGTCGCTACCGCCCTCGCGCTTGCGCACCGAAAACGCCGTACCGACCGCGCGCACCCGCACCGGCCCGCTCTCGACCACGAACGGCCGGGCGGGATCCTTGGCCACCGCGAACCAGGCCTCGCCGCGCTCCAGCTTCACGGCGCGCAGCCGGGGCTGCATGCTCACTTCCAGTTCGGAGCTGGTGTTGATCGCCGCCACCGAGCCGTCGTCCATCGGGACGCGGCGGATCTCGCCCAGGGCGGTGCCGTACCGGCGCGCCAGAAGGCGGGGGGCGACCACGGCGGCGACGAGACCGGCCGCCAGGGCGCCGAACCCCGCGATCACGCCCCGACGGCGCGGCGGGGGCGTCGCAACCTTGGCCGGCGCGTCCTCGATCGGCAGCACGCTGGCGCGGTCCATGTGCGTCCAGGCGGCCTCGGCCCGGGCAAAGGCACCGACGCGCCGCCGGTCGCCGGCCAGCCAGACGTCCAGTTCGGAGCGGACGGCGCCGCCGTCGCGGTCGACGCGGACCACCCATCGGGCGGCGTCCGCCTCGATGTCAGCGGCGCTTTCGCGTTCGACCATCGGTCTTCTCTTTCACGCCCTTGGCTCCAGTCGGAGCATCCTGTTCAGTCATGGCCGCAAGGATGGCGCGAAGCCCCCGCACCGCCTCGTTCTCGACGATATGCTCGCTGACGCCCAGCCGCCGGGCGATCTCGCGCTGGGGCACGCCCTCGATCTTGCGCATCTCGAAGATGCGGCGGCAGCGCTCCGGCAACGCCGCGATCAGCCCGCGCACCCGCTCCAGCTCGCGCCGGCCCGAGACGATGCGCTCGGCCGATGGTTCCTCCAGCGCCAGGTCCAGCGCCTCGATCTCGCTGACCGTCTCGATGCGCACCACGCGGGCGCGGCGGATCTGCTCCAGGGCGACGCTGCGAGCCGCCTGGAAGAAATAGCCGCGCGGCTGATCGATGTGCTCGATGTTGGTTAGGGCAGCCAAGCGGCAATAGGTCTCCTGGATGATGTCGTCGACGTCCCCAGCAGCGGCGAAAGATCGTCGCAGCCAAGCGCGCACGGCCGCCTCGTGGGGCAGGATCTCCCGCCCCAGCCAAGCCACGACGCGCGCGCGTCCTTCCGACAACGTTCCTCCCGATCTCCGGCCTTCTTGGTCTTACACAGTGCGATGCACGGACAAGAAACTTCCGTCAATGAAAGGGCATGATTCCTTGCGCCGGAGGCGGGGTCACGGCTTCAGCACCACCTTGATGCAGCCATCCTTCTTGCCCCGGAACTTGTCATACATCTCGGGACCTCGCCCCAAGGGCGCCGTGTGGGTGATGACGAAGGTCGGATCGATCTCGCCTTCGTCGATGCGGCGCAGCAGGTCGTCGGTCCAGCGCCTGACGTGGGTCTGGCCGGTGCGCAGCGTCAGCCCCTTGTTCATGAGCGCCCCCATCGGCACCATGTTCGACAGTCCGCCATAGACACCGGGCACCGAAACGATACCGCCGGCCTTGCAGGCCATGATCGCCTCGCGCAGCGCGACCGGCCGTTCGGTCTCCAGTTTGAGGGCCGTCTGGGCCCTGTCGATCAGTTCCAACACCGGCGTCGGTCCATGGGCTTCCAGCCCGACGGCGTCGATACACTTTTCGGGTCCATGGCCGTCGGTCATCTCCTTCAGGGTCGGCAGGACCTTGGCCTGGCTGCGGTCCAGGATCTCCGCGCCAAGACTCTGCGCCTTGGCGAGGCGCTCGGGCACGTCGTCGATGGCGATCACCCGCCTGGCGCCCTGCACGAGCGCGGACTGGATCGTGAACAGGCCGACCGGACCGCAGCCCCAGACGGCGACCGTGTCGGTGGGCTTGATGTCGGCGAACGCCGCCGCCTGCCAGCCGGTCGGCAGGATGTCGCTGAGGAACAGATATTTCTCGTCAGCCCCGGTTTGCGGGACCTTGACCAGCGTCGTGGCGGCGTAGGGCACGCGCATGTACTCGGCCTGACCACCAGCATAGCCGCCCGTGATATGCGAGTAGCCGAATAGGCCCGCCGTGGTGTCGCCGAAGAAGACCTTGGCCAGATCGGCGTTGCGGTTGGTGACCTGACAGACCGAGTAGTTGCCGGCCCGGCACTGCTCGCACTCGCCGCAGGTCATCTGGAACGGCACGACCACGCGGTCGCCGACCTTCAGTCCCTTGGCCTTGGCCTCGGGACCGACCTCGACGACTTCGCCCATCGGCTCGTGGCCCATGACGTCGCCCACGCACATGGTCGGAACGAAGCCGTTCATCAGGTGCAGGTCGGACCCGCAGATGCAGGTCGAGGTGACACGGATGATCGCGTCCTTGGGATCCTCGATGATCGGATCGGGCACTTCTTCGCAACGCAGGTCCTTCTTGCCCTGCCAACAGATCGCCTTCATGGCCGCTCTCCTATTCGCAGTTGCGCTTGACCGCGGACATCCGCACGGCGGCGATGACGTCCAGGGCCGTGACGGCCAGCACCACGCCCAGCGCGAGGCGGGCGTTCTTGTGCTTGGGATTGGTCCGCTGGGTCAGGCCCCGCAGGATAGCGATATCGAACATGTCCCCCATGACCCGCGCCCACAGGGCGCTGGACTTCGTAGGGTCGGAGAACAGGGCCATGCCGGTGGCCATCTCCCGCGCGCCGAACAGAAGCTGGGTGGCCTGGGGAGATCCCTTCAAACCGAGGAAGCGGTTGACGCCCTTGGGCGCAAGCAAGCCCCAAAGGCCAAGGCCAATGGCGTTCTGGCCGAGCATGAAGGACGCCTGCGGCGTCACCGCCGGCCTGGCCCGCACACGGTCCGTGGCCAAGGTCATGGTCTTGCCGCCGGGCAACCTGAACGTCCGGCTAGGCGAGACAGCGACGCTCGCTTCGGAGGGCTTGGAGGGGGAGCCGCCCCCCCAGCTCCGGGTTTCGGCCGGCCTGCCGCCGTCGGTCAGGGAACCGCCGGGGCTCTTGCGACGCCTGGGCGTCGGTGCGACGGGTTCGTCGAGCGACATGATCCATCTCCGGATTGAAGTCGGTGATGGTCAGAGATCGCGGTCGGCCGGCATGTGTTCGCCGGGACGCCATTTGTTGTTCGCTCACGCAAGGGCGCCCCCCGGCGCTAGACGTCGGAGCTCCCCGGATGAACGTCCATCAGAACGCCCGTCTAACGCCGCTTGGTCGAGCGGTGATGATCGGGCCGACATCGGCGGCGAGGTCCGCCAGGGAAATCGCCGCGAGGCGCCGCGCCAGCACCTGGTTCGCCTCGAGCATCGCTTGGTCGAGCCGACGGTTGACGGCCTGCTCGACCAAGCAGCCGGGGCTTTCAGGGACTGGCGGGACGGCCAGAACGGGTTCGCCCAGAGCCTCCTGGATCTGATCCAGGCTGATGTCGGCCAGACTCCGTCCCAGGCGCCAGCCGCCGTGGTGCCCCTTGGTGGAGGTGACGATCCCCGCCTCTCGCAAACCGGCGAAGGTGCGGCGGATGACGACAGGATTGGCGCCGGCGCACGCGGCCATTTCCTCGGACGTCATGGGCTGATCCATGCGCTCGGCCATGTGCAGCAACACATGGAGGGCGACGGAAAGGCGGCTGCTTCTTCTCATGGAACATTATTCGTTACATGGCACTTCGGAGTTCAAGCCGAATTTGTGACGACAGGCTCCTGGAGCGGCGATCTGAAGACAAACATCGACGCCCGCGTGACGCTACAGACTCATCGGCCAAAACTTGGAACGGCGGCCGACAACCTTGGCGCCAGTGCGGATGCAAGATCCATGGAACCGCCTGCCTCACACGCGTTTCTGAACTCTCGGGGCGACCGACCGTACTGTTCGCGGAAGGCCCTGCTGAAATGGGCCGAGCCGTTGAATCCCCAGCGAAAACAGATCTCCGAGATGGACAGCCGCGCGTGCTGCGGACTGGCCAGGTCGATACGGCACCGCTCCAGGCGACGCGAGCGCAGATAGTGGCTGAAGGTTTCGTTGGCCGAGGCGAACAGCTTCTGAACATAGCGCGGCGAGACGCCCTCCTCGTCCGCCACGCGACGGAGCGACAGGTCAGGGTCCGGCAGCAGGGTCTCGATCGTCTGGCAGAGGCGCTGCAGATGCGCCGTCGGAGTCGATGGATCCAGCGCGTCGGACGTTGCCGCGCCCCGCTCAAGAAGGCACTGAGCCAGGAACTCGGTCAGGGCCAGATCGACCGGCCGCAATTGATCGACCGACAGATTCTCCAGCTCCTCGGCCGTGCCTCGCAACAGGTCGGACAGAATGCGGGGTACGCCTCTTGAGCCCTCGAGCCAACCGACGCGCAGGTTGAAGGGTTTGATCAAGCGATGATCCAACGCCACGCGGGGCGCGCGAACGAAGAGCAGGCGTGAACGGGTGTCCAGGCGCAGGGCCGCAGCCTGTCCCGTCGGGCCAAAAGCGATATCCCCGGTCGAGACGCCCACGGCCAGATCGTCGGTCACGAGGGTCGCTTCCCCGTGCAGCAGCACCGCCAGCCAAACGGCGGCGGGCTGCCCCGATAAACGGCCCGAAATCGTCTGGGCGCCAGCTTCGACCAGGGCGAACTCGATGCCCAGCGGTGAGGTCAGGCAGATCACCGAGGCCGCCGCCGGCTCGCCGGCCGACAGACCTTCGATGGGCAGACCCAGGCGTCCCATCGCTTCGCGCCAAGCCTCGGCGCGTTCGCCGCGAGGATGGCTTTCAGTGCTGAACGACCAGGCCTTCATCGTCCTATTCCTTGAGCTTGGGGAAGATGTCCCGAGGAATCCTGACGTGGCAGCCCTGGGTGCCGTCGACCACCTGGGTGACGCCGAAGTCGGCGGCCACGCTCATCAGCGAATAGGCGTCGTTCTTCGACAGGCCGACCTGGTCGCTGAGAAGGCTCAACATCTTGGTCGAGGCGTCGCGCATGGCCAGGTTCAGGTCCTCGTTGAAGCCGTGGACGATCCACCACTTGGGCGTCTCCAGCAGCGGCCCGGGGGTCTGGATGTCCTTGCGCAGCACGATCTGCATCAGGACGTTCAGCGAGCTCTCGATGGCTGTGCCCGACAGCTCGCCGTCGCCCTGGCTGACGTGGGGGTCGCCGATCGAGAACAGGCCGCCGTCGACCTGCACGGTGTAGTACATCGTCGCCCCCGCCCCGATGCGCCAGTTGTCGATATTGCCGCCGTGCTCGCCGGGCGGAATGGTGCTGACGCGGCCGTCGACGGCGGGCGCGACGCCGGCGGTGCCCAGGTGGGGCCGGGCCGGGATCCGCACGCCCTTCAACGCCGGCTGGCGGTCGCATTCGGGGCAGTGGGTGATCGTGCCCGGGATCAGGTACTTGCCTTCGAAATCGTAGGCGTAGAGAGCGCTGGCGGTATTGGTGTTCGGATCCAGCTCGTAGATCGTCACCCGCTCCTTCTCGCCGAACTCCTTGTAGAGATAGCCCCAGTTGGCCGCGAGGTTGGAGCCATAGTTGTTGCGCGGGACCATGCGCAGATAACGTACTTCCAGCACGTCGCCAGGCTTGGCGCCCTCTACGTGGATGGGACCCGTCATGATGTGGACGCCGGGATTGCGGTCTTCCTCGGGGATCTCCTTGAAGATCCGCGTCACAGCCTTGTCCATCATCAGCTCGGGCGCGTCGCCGGCATGGTGGGTGATGGCCTCGGCCTGGATCAAGTCGCCGCTTTTGACCCGCAGGGCCGGCGGGGTCGAAGGATCGAAATAGCCCCAATGCACGGTCTCGGGCGTAGCCCTCAGGGTGTGCAGGGCGCCGGGAACGACGTCGGGGCGGGCTTGGCCGGGTTCGCAGATGAACGGCATCGGGTCTTGATCCTCAAGCGCTCGCGAGCGTGACCGAGGTCATGCTCAGCGAGCCGTGCTCGATATGGTCGGGGGCGAAGGTCGGGACGTCGCCGGGCAGGCGCGCCCCCAGCACGTACAGCAGCGGCCAGTAGTGGTCCGGCGTCGGCACGGAGAGCCTGGCGTCCTGGCCTTGGCTCTCGAACTCGACGGCGCGCTGCGGGGCGTCCTCGACGATGGCGGTCTTGATGTAGTCGTTGAAGCGCTGCGACCAGTCGTAGGGCGGGCAGTCGCGGTCGCCCCAGTCCATGGCCGGCAGGTTGTGGACGATGTTGCCAGTGCCGACGATCAGGACGCCCTCGTCTCGCAGAGGGGCCAGGCGCTGGCCGATCTCGTAGTGCCAGGCCGGCGGCTTGGCCGCGTCCATGCTGAGCTGGACCACCGGCACATCGGCATCCGGGAACGCCTTGCCCAGCACCGACCAGGTCCCATGGTCCAGGCCCCAGCCGCCCTCGTCCAGCGTCACACGGGTGGGCGCCAGGATGTCGCGCACCCGCGCGGCCAGCTCGGGCGAGCCGGGCGCGGGATACTGCTGATCGAACAGGGCCTTGGGAAAGGACGCCCCGAAATCGTGGATGGTGCGCGGCTTGGTCATGGCCGTCACGGCGATCCCCCGCGTCAGCCAGTGGGCCGAAACACAGAGGATCGCCTTGGGCTTGCCGACGGCGTCGCCCATGGCCTTCCAGGCCCGTGTCGTCTCGTTGGCCTGCAGGGCGATCATCGGGCTGCCGTGACCGAAGAAGATGACGGGCAGCCGGCTCATGCCGCGGCCTCCGAATTGGCCGGCGCCGGCGCGCCGCCATTCATCCCAGGAAGGGCCTTCAGCGCCGCCCAGGCCTTCTGGTAGCGTGGCGTGAGCCACCGGTTGAACTGCACCTGCGCCCCCTCCTGCCAGGAATAGCGGCCGCGGATGGCGAAGCGCGAGCGCAGGCCCTGCTGGACCAGCTCGTCGACATGCATGTCCTGGGCGATGATCTTGCCGGCCGAAGTCATGATCATCTCGAGGCGCTCCTCGAAGCCCGAGGTCTCGGTCGCGCCGGGCGCCACGAGGATGCCGGTGTCCTGCTCCATGGTCTCGGGCCCGGTCGGGCGCAGGATCAGATAGATGACCATGTCGCTGGTCATCACCAGAGACAGCGTCGGCGGGATATTGGCGAAGGTTGCGCGGTTGCGGTCCTCGTCCGTCAGCTTCGGGAAGACCGGCAGCACCGCCTTTTGCGTCGGGTTGAAGCTGGCGTCGGCATGCAGCGTGCCGTTGTAGCGCAGGAAGCCGGCGTCGCCCTCGCCCGCCTCGGGAAAGCTGCACAGCTCGCTGGGAATGAAGTCGTGCAGCGGCCCACGGTGCAGCTTGCTGGCGTGGTAGCCGTCGTTGTTGTTCTCGAACATCACCTTCCAGTTCCAGGCGAACTGGCCGGTCATCGGCGGAGAAAGACCATCGGCGTTCTCGAGGTCGTAGTTGGCCACCGCCGCCTCGACGGCGGCCAGGCGCGGCGCCAGCGGCGCGGCCTCCGCGTCGAAGTTGATGAAGATGAAGCCCAGCCAGAGCTCCACCTTGAAGCTGGGCAGCTTCACCGCCTTCTTGTCGAAATCGCAGGTGCGCTCCATGGCGGGCGCGTTCACCAGATCGCCGTTCAGCGAATAGACCCAGTGGTGATACGGGCACACGAAGCCGCGCGCATTGCCCCGCCCCTCGGCCACCAGCATGGCGCGGTGCTGGCAGACCGCCGACATCGCCTTGATCTGGTTGTCGCGGTTGCGGGTGACGAGGATCGGCTCGCCGATGATCCGCGTCGTAAAGAAATCGCCGGGCTCCTTGACCCAGTCGACGCGGCCGACGCAAAGCCATTCGTGATTGAACAGCGCCTCCTTCTCGAAGTCGTAGAAGTCGGGATCGACATAGCAGGCGGGCGGCAGGGTCTCGGCGGTCCCCACGTCATGCATGGAGCGGGAAAGGCCTTCGAAAAAGGCGTCGCTGAAGAGGCCGTTGGGCGGGCGCAGGCTCATCGTGAAGCGCTCTAAGAAATCGGAAGTCGACCCTTACGCTAGGACCGCAGCGTGGGACGGTCTTGCTCCAGCGCGCACGAAGAGTTGGTCGTCGAGCGGCCTTCACGGCGCGACGCCGCATTCGCGGGCGATCGGCGCCGCGATACAGCGCGCGGCGCCCAAGAGCCGGTCAATCACGCGGCGGACGAGAAAGCCGTCGTGCGCGCTGATGCAAGACCATCGCCTCGCAGAGGCCTAGGGTTAGCGACATCGCATCACGGAGGACGCCATGACGCTGGCCGCCGACATCGCCATCCAGGACCTGAAGCCCGGCTTCGGGGCCGAGATTACCGGCATCGACCTGGCCTCCTCCCCAGACGCGGTCCTGGACCAGGTCGTCGCCACCTTTCATCGCCACGGCGCCATCGCCTTGCGCGACCAGAAAATGACGCCCGACGACCTGATGCGCTTCATCGGGCGGTTCGGTGATCCCGAGGACCACACCCAGACCCGCTTCACCCTGCCGGGCTATCCGAAGATCTTCATCCTCAGCAACCGGATCGTGGACGGCAAGCCGATCGGCGCCCACAACGACGGCGTCGGCTGGCATACCGACTACAGCTACAAGCCCGAGCCGGTGATGCTGACCATGCTCTATGCGGTCGAGGTTCCCGACGAGGGCTCCGACACCCTGCTGGCCGACGGCTGCGCGGCCTGGAACGCGCTGCCCGCCGACAAGCAGGCCATGCTGGAAGGCCTGCGGCTGCACCACAGCTACAAGCACTTCATGGCCACCCGTCAGTTCGGCCAGCAGCAGACCCTGTCGCCCGAGCTGGAAGCGGCGAACCCGGATGTCGAGCATCCCTTGATCCGCACCCACCCCGCGGATGGAAGAAAGGCGCTGTGGCCCTCGACGGGCACGGTGACCGAGGTGATCGGCATGCCGGGCCCGGCCGGCTTGGCGCTGCTCGATGAGCTGGTCGAGTTCATGACACAGGACCAGTTCGTCTATCGCCACAAGTGGCGGGTCGGCGACCTTCTGATGTGGGACAACCGCTGCACCCTGCACACCGGCACGCTGTATGACGACACCAAGTACGTCCGGACCATGCATCGCCTATGGGTGAAGGGCGACAAGCCCTACTGACCAGCCTTTCGGTGGAGTTGGCATGAGCAAGACCTGGATGATCACGGGCGTCTCCGGCGGCCTGGGCCGTGAGATCGCCCGAGCGGCCCTGGCGCGCGGCGACGCCGTCGTTGGCACGGCGCGCAAGCCCGAGGCCATTGCGGCGTTCGAGGCGCTGGCGCCCGGCCGAGCCCACGGTGTGGCCATGGACGTCACCGACACGGCGGCGGTAAACGCGGCGGTCGCCGAGGCCGAGGCCGTCACGGGCGCCATCGACATCCTGGTCAACAATGCCGGATACGGTTTGGTGGGCGCCGTCGAGGAGGCCTCGCTCGAGGAGGTCCGCGCCCAATTCGAGATCAACGTCTTCGGTCCGCTAGCGGTGCTGAAGGCCGCCCTGCCCGCCATGCGCGCGCGCCGCGCGGGCCGGATCATCAACATCACCTCGGTCTCAGGCCTGGCCGTCTGGGCGGGCACCGGCGTCTACTGCGCCAGCAAGTGGGCGCTGGAGGGCCTGACCCAAGCCCTGGCGCAAGAAGTCGCCGAACTGGGGATCAAGGTCGTCAACGTCGCGCCCGGCGGCCTGCGCACCGACTTCGCCCAAGGCTCGAAGACCATCGTGGCGAAAAAGCTCGCCGACTATGACGGCCTGGCCCGCGACGCCGAGCGGATCATGGCCGATCACGCCGGCCGCGAGCCCGGCGATCCGGCCAAGGCCGCCCTGGCTGTCCTTGCGATCGCCGACGCGGAAGACCCGCCGATGCATTTGCTGCTGGGCGAGGACGCCCTGAAATACGCCGGCTACGCGGCCCAAAGCCTGGCCGCCGACATCGAGGCTTGGAAGGCCCTGACCCTCTCCATCGGCTTCAACGACTGACCCAAACCGCGAGCACGCCTCAAGTGACCAACACCCTGATCTTCGTCGACCTCGCCTCCGAGGACCCGTCCGTCGCCGGCGACTTCTACGCCAAGGTGTTCGGCTGGCAGAACGACGCGCGCCCCGAGGGCGTCTATCACCGCATGGTGCCGGGCGGATTCTTCAAGAAGCCCGACGGGACCGATAGCGAGATCGGCAACCTGCACCTGGGGATCTTCAAGGCCGCCAACGCCCGCCCCCATCCGGAGCCGGAAGGGGTCGAGCCCCGCGCCCTCAGCGCCGACGGCCGCAAGCCGCGCGTCTGGGTGCTGATCAGCGACGACGACAGCGCCGATCGCATTCTGGGGACCGCCGAGAGCCTGGGCGCCACGATCCTGTGGCGGAACCACTACTGGAAGGAGTTCAACGGCTACAACCACGCCTTCCGCGACCCCTGGGGCAACGAGATCGTTCTGTGGGGCAAGGCGGGTCCGGATCCCAAGATCCCGGCTGACTTCACGCGCGAATAGCCCGTCGCCGCGCGCCCCGACGATGCGGGGCGCGCGAAACCTCGTCAGAACGGCTTGTCGCCAGCGATCGTGACCCGATAGCCGGTCCGGGTGTCTGGATAATAGTCCCAGATCGCCTGGTGCCAGGTGCAGCGGTTGTCCCAGAACGCCACCGAGTTGGGCTTCCAACGGAAGCGCACCTGGAAGTCCGGGTTGCTGGCGTGCTGATAGAGGAATTCGAGGATCGCGCGGCTCTCGGCCTTTGACACGCCCGCGATGTGGGTCGTGTAGGACGGATTGACGAACAGGCTCTTCCTGCCGCTGACCGGGTGGGTTCGCACAATCGGGTGGGTCGAGCAGTTGTACTGCCGGTCGATATCGGGGAAGATCGCCTTGTAGACCGGATTGGCGTCGTGAACGGCGTGCAGGCCTTCCAAATAGGCCTTCATCCGATCCGAGAGGGTGTCGTAGGCCCAGTACATGCTGGCGAAGCAGGTGTCGCCGCCGTCATCCGGCAGGACTTTCATATAGAGGATGCTGCCCAGCGGCGGCTCCGGGTCGCAGGTCAGGTCCGAGTGCCAGTTCTCGCCGGCCACGAACTTGGAATTGGCGTCGGCGTGGATGGCCACGATCTCCGGATGGTCCGGCAGGCCGGGCACGCCCGAATGGATGGCCAGGTCGCCGAACTTGCGCCCGAAATCCTTATGCGCCTCGTGCGACATCTCCTGGTCGCGGAAGAAGATCACCTGGTGCTGGGTCAGGGCTTGATGGATCTCCTCGAACTGTCGGTTCGAGAGCGGCTTGCCCAGGTCGACGCCAAAGATCTCCGCGCCGATGCGGCGGGTCATGGGCTTCACGTCGAGCACGTCGTAGGCCATGCAGCACAACTCCAACTAAGCGTTCAGAAAAGCGCCGCGCACATAGACCAGCGGCGTCTTGGTTTCGTCGGTCGTCACGCGCAGGACGCGCCCGACCAGGATCTCGTGATCGCCGCCGTCGTGAGCGGCCCACAGTTCGCATTCGACCGAAGTCACGCAGCCGGCCAACAGCGGCGCGCCGCAGACTCCGGCCTCCACGGCGGTCAGGGCGAAGCGATCGTCGGCCCCGCTCTTGGCGAAGCGGTAGGCCAGATCGCCCTGCTCCTGGGCCAAGATGTTGACGCAGAAGCTCCGGGCCAGGCTCAGCGCCGCCAAGGTTCGGCTGTCGCGCTTGAGGCAGACCATGACCAGCGGCGGGTCCATGGACACCGAGCTGAAGGCGCTGACCGTCGTGCCGACGAGGCGCCCATCGTGGCAGGCGGTGACCACCGTCACCCCGGCCGGGAAGCTGCCCATGGCCTTACGGAAATCCGCCGGCTCGGGCGCTCGGGTTTGACGCGCGGGGCTCATCACGCGTCCCCGAACGGGTTGTCCGGATAGACCGCCGAGGCTGGTCGCCTGGCGCCATCATGCGGACTGGCGCGGCCGCAGATGGCGAGCGCCGTCAGGGCGTAGATCACGGCGCTGTTGACCAGGTCCTTCGGCGTCGGCCGCCAGCGGCGAAAGCCCGTGGTGATGGCCGGAATCCGCTGCATGTTGAAGACGTTGTGGTCGCGCCACATGCTGGAATAGACCGGATTGGCCAAGGCGACCGGATGGCCCAGGCCCAGTTGGGTGGCGACGTCGACCGCCCCTACCAGCGGCGCCACCTCGGCGGCGTCGGCCTCGAAGCCGTGACGCACCACGACCGGCTCGATATCGATGCGGCCCAGGCCGGCCTCACGGACCATGGCCTCCAGCGAATGCTGTACGTCGGCGACGCGCTGCCTGGGCGTCAGGCCGACCTCCAGATAGAGGTTCACCAGCTCGGTCCCCGCCCCGAAGGCGAACGGGATCCCGCCGCGCACCGAGGCGATCTGCGACTTGGGCTGGGCCACGCCGCCCGGGCTGTCGTAGCGACTCCTTTTCTCGTATTCGCCGCTCCACGCGTGGATGGCTTCGGTCAGCTTGCCGATCTTGTAGATCGGGTTGGGATGCTGAGCCGCCGTCGGCGGATGCTCCAGCAGCGGGGTGAAGACCCCCTCGCCCCACACCTGGAAGCGGAACACGGCATAGCCACAGCCGACCCAGGTCAGGCCGAAATCGCAGCCTTCAGCCGCGATGGCGTAGTCAGGCGCGACGCCGCCGTGGTGAAATAGATAGTGGGCCCCGATATCCTTGCCCATATAGGCCACGCCCCGGTGCTCCTCGATCGGTTCGGGGCCGATCTCGCCGGGACAGGCGGTCAGGTACATCTTGCCGGCCAGCTCGTAGCCAGCCTTCTTCAGCGCCTTGGCCGCGATCAGGAAGCAGCTCATCGGGCCGCGGTCGTTCGCGATCGGATAGCCGTAGAGCTTGCCGTCCTCCAGCCAGCACTTTTCCCATTCGGGATTGGCCAGGGTCTCGGGGCCGTACTTGTAGGCGTCCAGATCCGGGTTCCAGGTCGGCGCCTCTGTGTCGAGGTGGGCGGTGAACAGCAGGTTCTTGCCGACACCCTTGCCGCCGTGCGTGCCGATGACGTTCGGTCGCTCGGGCGTGGCCCCCACCTTGCGCGGCGAGAACCCCTCGCGCGCCATCCATTCATAGACATAGTTGGCGACCTCCAGCTCCTTGCCGGAGGGCGCGGGAATGTTGCCAAGGGTCAGGGCCAATTCGACGATTTCGCGTTCGTCGATGGCGGCGGCGATCGCCGCGCGGTCGGCTTCGGTGACCTGATAGGGGGCGGCGGCGCCCAGGGTGGGGAATCCATCGGCCATGGCTCAAACGCTCCAGGCGGCGGCGATCGCGGCCGTGTCGGTCAGGATCGCGCTGTTCAGGTCCATCGCCTTCAGCGAGGTCGCGTGGAGATCGGCCTCGTAGGCGGCGCACGCGTCGGCGGCGACGAACACATGGTAGTCGAGACTGAAGGCGTCGCGCACGGTGCTGTCGACGCAACATTCGGTGGTCAGGCCCGCCACCACCAGGGTGTCGACGTCCAGGGCCCGCAGCCGCGCGTCCAGGTCCGTGCCGACGAAGCCGCTGTAGCGGGTCTTCTTGACCACCGCCTCGCCGGCCTGCGGCTTGGGCCCGTAGAAGTCCGAACCGACGTCGCCCTCGCGGCACAGGGCGCTCTCGCTGTCGGGATCGCCGCCCCGGCGGCGCATGCGTTCCTTCCAGCTCGGCGAATCCTTGTCCGGCGTCGTGAAGAGGCCGACGAACACGACCGGGACCCCCGCCCCGCGCGCAGCCTCGACCAGGCGCTCGGCGGCCGACACCGCCGGCTGCACGGCGGCCATGTCGACATAGGCGCCTAGCGCCCCCTCAGGCGAGGCGAAGTCGACCTGGATGTCGATCACCACCACCGCGGTGCGCGAAGGCGCGATCCAGGCGGCGAGATCGCCAACGACGCTCGGGCTCTTCACCGCCGCATTCACGAGAACACCGCCCGCAGACCCGGCAGAATCTCGGCGCCAAACATGGTCAGCCCCTCGACATAGTCGGGGAAGATCATCATCAACCCGTCCAGCTCGCAGTAGCGCAGGAATTCCTCGATCTGGGCGCCGCAGCTTCGGGGCGAGCCGACCACGGTGTGGGTCATGAACGCCCCCTGGGCCGCCGCCACGGTCGAGAGCTTCTCGGCCGGCACGCCCCAGCTTTCCAGCATGGCCAGGATCGCCCCCATGTCGGCGCCGCTCTTGTAGTGCTCGACCTTGGCCTCAGCGTCCGCGTCGGTGTCGCCATGGACGACCGTGCACATGGCGAAGGTCTTGATGGTCTTGCCCATGGTCTCGGCGGTCTTCTTGGCGCGCAGCGAGGCGTCACGCCGCTCGTCGGGCGTGCGACCGCCGATGAAGCAGATATCGGCCTCGCGCACCGAGAACTGGAAGCCCCGGTCGCTCATGCCGGCGCAGACCAGGTCCGGGCGCGGACGCGACAACGGCTTGGGCTTGGAATGGCAGTCCTTCATCGTGAAGTACTTGCCGGCGAAGTCGACGCTGTCCTCGGACCACAGCCGCTTGACGATCGTGGTCCATTCCTCGGTCAGAGCGTAGCGGTCGTCGTGGGATAGGCTGTCGTCCCAGGCGCCCATCTGGTCAAACTCGCCCTTGTAGGCCCCGGCCACGATGTTCAGGCCAGCGCGGCCGCCGCTGATGTGGTCCAGGGTGGCGATCATCTTGGCCGCCACCGCCGGGTTCTGCAGCAGTGGATGGATCGTCGCCCAGATCTTCACGGTCTTGGTGGCCTCGGCGATGCCCGCCATCATGGTGACGGACTCCAGGGCTGTGCCCCAGTGGTCGGTCTCGCCGCCGAAGCCGCGGAACTTGCCCATCGACATGACGAAGTCCATGCCGACCTCGTCGGCGGTCACGGCCGCGGCCCGGTTTTGGGCGTAGAGACCATCGAGCGTCGGCGTCGTCTTGGAGATGATCCAGCCGCCGTTGGCGACCGGCAGGAACACCCCGAAATCCTTGTGCTGGGAAGGACGGTGGAACATGGCGTTACTCTCCTTGTTCTTTGATCTTGGTCCTCACGCGGCGTCGCGCAGCAGGACGGGGGTGGGCGCCGGGACGGGCGCAAGCGTGCTTTCCTCGATCGTCTTGCGCGGCGGACGCATGAAGAGGGCGGCTACGAAGATCACCCCGATCACGGCGGCGAAGACCTGGAAGGTCGGTGCGAAACCACCCAGGCGATCGCGCATGAAGCCGCCGATCACGGGCCCGAGGGCCGAGACGGCGCCAACCAGGCAGACCATCGAGAAGAGCTCCAAGTTATTCTTCCGGCCGTAGTAGTTGAGCAGGAGGATGCTGACGGCCAGCACGGTCATGCCGAAGCCGACGCCCACCCCCAGCGCGAAGATCACCATCATCGGCCAGGTCGTGGCGTGGGCCAGGACAAGCAGGCCCGCGGCCATCATCCCCTGCGCCCCGGCCAGCAGCCAGCGCGGGTCGATCCGATCGCCCAGCATACCGCCGCTCATGCGGGCGATCACCTGCATCAGCGATTCCAGGCTGAGCGCCGCGACGGCGACGGCCGAGACCACGCCCATCTGGCTAAAATGGCTCGGCGCCAGGCTGACGGCGGTGACCCCGCCCAGCAGGTGGGCGAAATAGGCTGCGACGATCACATAGAACTGCGGGGTGCGGAGGGCCTCCTTGACCGTCCAGTCGACCTGGGTGCGGTAGACGCGGGCGTTGGCGGGCTGGGCGGCGGCCTCTTCGGCCACGGCCTTGTCGGTTTCGACTGCGGCGCTCTCCAGCCAGGCCTTGCCGCCGACCAGGGCGGCGGCAAGGGCGCCGACCACGGCGGAGGCGACCGCCTGCCAGGCCCAGTACGGCCGCCAGGCGCCGTCGGCGATCTCCATGCCCGCCAGAGCCATCCAGGGGCCAGCGACGCCGCCCAGCGAGCCGATCGTGAAATAGATCCCGAACGGCAAGGCGCGTTTCTTGAACAGCATCGACAGCAGGTGCGTGCCGGGGATCAACGCCATCATCTGATAGCCGACGCCCAGCAGGGCCGTACCGAACAGGTAGATCGGCAGACCGTGCGCCATAGCCAAACAGACAAAGCCGGCGATCATCACCGCCGAGCCGGCGACGATCGTCGCCCGCACGCCGATCCTGCGGATCAGCAGGGCCGGCAGCCACGACGAGCCGCCGCAGAAAGCGCCCAGCAGCGTAAAGCCCAGGAAGGCCGAGGCGAAGCTCCACTGCTGATCCTTAATCATGGCCGGCAGCACCACGCCCAGCGACGAGAACGTCGAGGCCGTGATCAGGAACAGCAGCAGCGAAAGAGCGCCCAGGAGGGTCCAGGAGCGCCATTGGATCGTCGACATCGCCATCGAGGCTCCATGCAAGCTCGCGGCGCGTCCCTCGCAGGGCGCGCCGCGCGGGGAACTAGAACTTCCGGGCCAGGGTCACGCGCCACTCGCGCCCCTTGCTGGGCAGCGCGCCGAGGTTGGCGTAGCTGTCCGCGTCGGGCGTGAAGTAGAGCTTGTCGAACAGGTTATCGACGTTGAGCGTGGCCGTGTACGGGCCGTATTCGTAATAGACGCTGCCGCTGGCCACCCAGTAGGCGGGATAGGTCACGGCGTTCTGGACGGTGCCCGAGGTCTTCGTCACGTGGGTCACGCCGAACGTGCCGCCGACCTTGCCCCAGTCGTGGTCGTCGCTGGTGTAGGCGCCATAGAGGCTGACCACCGACTTCGGGATCAGGGTGTAGTCGTAGTCTCCCGAGCGGCCCGGCAGACTGCTGAACGCCCAGACCACATACGTGCCGCCATAGGCCTGCGCGCCCGTCACGCCGGCGGTGTAGGCCGGGATGTACTGGAACGAGTTGTCCGGCCCTTTCACCGTCGTGTGCTGGGTGTTGCCCGAGAAGGTGAAGCTGAGGTTCTCACTGGCCAGCCAGCGCACCTCCAGCTCCACGCCCTTGGCGCGGGTGCCGGTCGGGGTGCCGGTGATGCCGGTCAGCTGGGTGCGGTTCTGGCGGTAGCCCGCCACCGAGCCCACCAGCGTGCCGCGCAGCCACTGGAACTTGAAGCCGGCCTCGGCGAGGTCGCTGTTCGACAGCCAGGCGTCGCTAGCGTCCGCCACCAGGCCCGGCGCGATGTCGCCCGCCTGGCTCATCTCCAGGGCCGAGGCCTTGGCATAGGTGATGTAGGGCATGACCCCGCCCGGCGCCTTGTACGTCGCGCTGGCGCTGTAGGTGAACTTGCCCTTGCTGGCCTTCTGCTTGCCGGCGATCTGATAGCTGAGGAAGCCGGTGTCGTGCGAGGTGACGTCGTAGTCGTCGTAGCGGCCGCCCAGCATCAGGTTCAGGCGCTCGCCGACCTTGATGTCGGTCATCGCGAAGACGCCGGCCTGGGTCCATTCGCTCTTGTTGTCGTTCTCCCACTGCAGGCCCTGGACGCCGGCGCCGGTCTCGGTCGAGAACGGGCTGTCGACGATGTCGGTCGGCGTGGCGCCGAAGCTGATGTCGCGCCGATCCAGCGCGATCATGCCGCTGTTGTAGCTCTCGCGGCGACGACCGTCGAAGCTGCGGTAGGACGCGCCGATGAACGACTTGGAGCTGACGATCCCGGTGTCGTACGCGAAGTTGTAGGTCAGGCGCGCTTCCCACACCGAGCTGTCGAACCAGGCCGGGTAGCCGTAGCTGACGAAGCGCTTGTTCTCCTGGTCGTCGTAGAACAGCTGCAGCTTGATCGTGCTGTCGGGCGTCAGCGACTTGGCCAGGTCGTAGTAGAGCGTGTTGGTGCGGGTCTTCGAGAAGTCGGCGCCGCTGATATAGACGGTGCGCGGAGACAGCTTGGCGGTCCCGACGCCGGTGTCCAGCGTGTGCAGCGCGTTGCTGTCCGGATAGCCGTAGTACGCCAGATACGTGGCGCTGCCGTACGGATAGAACCCGACCTCGTTCGGCGTCAGGCGGCCGTTGCCGTCGATGTCCTTAAGCGTGGTGTCGCGGCCGGTGATGTAGGTCTGGTTGTCGATCAGGGCCTGGGTCAGGCGGTTCCAGCCGGGCGTCTGAACGTCGCCGTCCGAGTGGTAGTACATGCCGCCGAACGCCGTGGTCCAGCCGGAGCCCAGGTCGAAATCCGACGAGGCCTCCAGCGTCTGGCGACGCGGATAGATGCCCTTGTAGTAGCTGTGGCTGTCCTCGACCTCGCCGTACAGGTAGACGCCGCCGGTGACCGAACCGAAGTTCGCCGGCAGGCCCACTTGGGCCGTGGCGTTCTTCTTGTTGTACGAGCCGTAGGTCACCGTAACCTCGCCGGTCGGCTCGGTCAGGTAGCCACCCTCGTTCTTGCCCGACTTCGGGATGAAGTTGAGCATGCCGCCCACCTTGCCCGAGCCGTAGATCGGGGTCGGCGGGCCGCGCACGATCTGGATCTGGTCGGCCGCGCCGATCGGGGTCGAATAGGTCCCCCGGTTCTCGATGCGCTTGAAGCCGCGGAAATAGTTCTCGGCCAGGGTGCCGCGGATGTTCAGCGCGCCGGGCACGCCGTAGAAGCTGGCCGTATAGGTCCCGGGCGAGACGGCGGTCAGGCCGTCGATCGTCTCGATGCCGTAGCGCTGCAGCGTCACGTCGCTGACGAAGCTGGCCGAGCGCGGCGTCTCCAACAGCGGCTTGTCGATGCCAAAGACGGTGTTGTTGGGCTGCTTCTCCAGCAACCCGGCCTTGTCGCGCGCCTTGACCACGACCTCGTCGACGGTGTCGGACGGCGTTGCGGCCTCGTCGGCGAAAGCGATTTGCGCGTGCGCCAGCAACACAAGGGCGGAACAGCCCGCCATCAAAAGCCGGTAGTTCGACATGCGGTCCTCATGCGAGGCCGTCGCGCCCACCGCCTGCGGCGGTTATCCCCAAGGTCGACGCCTCGAAGGCATCATCGACCGGTCGGGCGCGCCGACGAGGCGCGCCGCCTGACATTTCACTCAAAATGTCCCCGCCGCATGCATCTTGAGCCGTTAGCGACTGCGAAAGCGGCGGGACGGCTCCGAAATTTGCTTCAGGGCGAACCAGACGCGCCTCAAAGGCGTCCGTCGCCTCTCGCGATCGGGGCTCGGACGCCTATCGCCCCTTCACTGTCGCCACGCCCTCGAGCAATCGCCGCGTGACGCCATTGGTCCAGCCGAAGCCGTCCTGTGTGGGGTACTCCCCGCCGCCGCCGGCCCTGGCCTGCTCGACGTCGTACTTCTCCAGCATCTTGCCGCTGGCCTTGTACTCGCGCTCGACCGTGGCCAGCCAGCGCTTGGCGATCTCGGCCGCCAGGGCGTCCTCGCCGTAGCGGCGCAGGCCCGAGACGGCCACCCACTGCAGCGGCGCCCAGCCATTGGGCCCGTCCCACTGCTGGCCGGTGCGGACGGTGGTGGTGCGCAGCCCGCCCGGCGCCAGCAGCGCGTCCCAGGCCTTCTGGGCCACGATGTGGGCCTGGCGCTCGTCGGCGGCTCCGACGAACAGCGGATAGAAGGTCGCCGCGCTCAGGCGGTCCAGGCGCTGGCCGCTCGTCCACTGATAGTCGAGAAAGGCGCCCCTGGCCGCATCCCACAGGTAGAAGTTGATCGCCTCGGCCCGGGCGGCGGCCAGGCCGTCGAACTCGCGCACGCAGTCGGCGTCGGCCAGCCTGGCGCAGCCGTCGGAGATCGCCTTCTCCAGGCCGTAGATCAGGCTGTTGAGGTCGACGGGGACGATCGTGGTCGTCTGGATCGTGGCCAGCGTCTCGCCGTCGGCCATCCAGCGCGAGGAGAAGTCCCAGCCGCTCTCGGCCCCGGCCCGCAGGTCGCGGAACACCTCGGGGGCCGGACGGCCGCTCCTGGCCGCCGTCTCCAGGTCCTCGCGATAGGACTCGTCGCGCGGCGTGGCGCGGTCGTCCCAGTAGCGGTTGAGCACTCCGCCATCGGCCATGGCCACCACGCGGCGGTGCGCCTCGCCCGGCTTGAGATCCTCCGCCCCCTCCATCCAGAAGGCGTGCTCGCGCCGCATCCGGTCGACGCGGGTCTTGAGCGTCTTGGGGTCGCTCGCCTTCGACAGCCCGACCATGGCGAAGAAGAACGGCGGCTGCGAGCGGCTGAGATAGTAGGTCCGCGCGCCGTTGGGGACATGGCCGTAGGTGGCGATCAGGCCGCCGAAGTCGTCGATCATGCCCTCGACCAGGTCGTCGCGGCCGTCGGCTTTCAGACCCAGCATGGTGAAGTAGCTGTCCCAGTAGTAGATTTCACGGAACCGCCCGCCGGGAACCACGAACGGCTTGTCCAGGGCCAGGGCCGAGCTTCCCGCCACCGGCTTGACCGGCGGCCGGGTCAGCCTGGGCCACAGGGCCGCGATGTGGGCCTTCAGCGGCGGCCGGGCCTTGCTGGGCCTGGGCGTCGCCACGGCCTCGGGCGCGACGAAGTTGGCGCGCACGAAGCGCCTCAGCTCTGCGTCGCTGAACCGCTTGCGGGCCCGGTAGTCGGCCAGGATCTTCTCCGGCGCGCGCTTGGGAACCGCGTCGACGAAGGTCTTGCCGTCCGGGAAGATC
>Ga0209050_1000402_pt1 | contig 80873 bp, 93 predicted proteins | sample Araplavi_mTSA_r2_FD_184276 | JGI IMG/M metagenome (GOLD analysis project Ga0209050, IMG submission 184276) | Arabidopsis root microbial communities from North Carolina, USA - plate scrape MF_Cvi_mTSA_r2 (SPAdes) (version 2) | ecosystem: Host-associated > Plants > Roots > Endosphere | place: USA...
TTCGGATATTCGAGATAGCCGGGGTCGAGGCTCATGCGGCCGCCTCCGTGGTGTGAATGGCGCGCCAGGCATCGGCGATGTCGCCCGAGCGGGTGATCCAGGCGCGGCCCCCGTCCCCGGCGTCCGCCGCGATGTGGCGCAGGACTTCCTCGAACGGGCCGATGCGGTGCGGTTGGCCGATCAGGTAGGAATGAAGCGGAATGCACATGACCGTGCCCGAAGGTTCGGCAGCAAGACGCTCGTACTGGCGGATCAGCGTCTGCGCATATTCGCGCGGGCTCATGTTGTAGATGAAGAAGCCGTAGTGGTCGTTCACCTCAAGGCTGTAGGGCATCGAGATCAGGTCGCCGCTCGCCGTGTTGACGCGCTGGGGCTGGTCGTCGTGGTAGAGATCGCAAGTATAGTCGAGCCCGTATTCCGCGATCAGGTCCAGCGTGCGCGGGGTATGGGTGAGCGCGGGGGCGAGCCAGCCCCGGATGGTCTGGCCGGTGGCCTCACGCACGGTGCGGATCGAATCCCCGATGATCGCGCGCTCCTGTGCTTCGTCCATGCCGTAGGAATAGCGGGTGTTGTAGATGCCGTGGCTGAAGAACTCCCAGCCACGCGCATTGGCGTCCGCCACCACTTCGGGATGGTGCTGGCACAGCGCGACCGAGAGGCTGACCGAGCCCGGAAAGCCGTGCTCGCTCATGACATCGGCCATGCGCCAGTGGCCCACGCGGTTGGCATGGTCGCGGTGGGCGTAGCCGACGACGTCGGGGTGCGGCTTCGCCCAGGACTTGCGATGCGGGTTGGCGGGCGGGTCGATCTCGTAATATTCGAGATTGGGAGAGACCCAGACCGCAACCTTCTTGCCGCCGGGCCACGCGAACGGCGCACGGCCGCGATAGGGGCTGAAGCCGTAGAGGCCGGGATCGGGCTGGTTTTCCTGCATCAGCGCGCCTCCAGCCAGTCGATCACGGTCTGCACCGGTTCCACGTCCGCGTACTTGAGCTGGAGGTCGGTGAGGTTGGCGAAGTGATAGCTCTCGTGCTTGTCGGCGCAGGTCTCGATCGGGACGATGGTGCGATAGCCGCGGCTCAGGCTGTCCACCGCCGTCGCGCGGATGCAGCCCGAAGTGGAGCCGCCGGTGATGACCACGGTATCCACCTTGTGCCAGACCAGCAGGCTTTGCAGCGGCGTCTCGAAGAAGGCCGAGGGCATGCGCTTGGTGTAGATCATGTCCGATGTGGCGATCTCGCAGCGCTCGTCGAACTGATGGCGGCGGCTTTCGTACTTGATGTTCTGCAGCGAGTCCGGCGTGTCGGTGCGGGTGCCCCAAACACCGGCATCGCTGGCGTCTTCGGCATAGGCGACGTGGGTCCAGATCACTGGCATGCCCTTGGAGCGCGCGAGGGCGGAGATCGTGTTGGAATGCTCGATCTGGCGGGGATCGGTCTCGTAGGCGGTCTTGAACTCGTCGATCCGGGTATAGGCGTTCTGGAAATCGACGTTCACGATCGCCAGTTTCTCGCCGAAGCCGAACTTCGTACGGGCGGGGTTAGCCATGACTTCCTCGAAGATCTGCCGCGCGGTCTTGCCGTCGCTGACCATCCGGGTGCCGACGATGCTCATGGGAAATACCTCGTTCTGGGGGAAGGACGCCCCGCGATAGGAGCGTGCCGGTCGCGCGGTGTCCGCTGGGAGGACCAGCCTGTCCGACCTGCGGACACCGCGCGGTGATGCTGAGGGTCAGATCTGGAACTTGAGTCGCACCGTGTAGCGGCGCGGATCGCCCGGGAAGAGCGAGATGAAGTTCGCGGTGACCGTCTTCTGGTCGGTGAGGTTGGAAACCTCGAAGGCGATCTTCATCTTCTCGTCCATCGTGGTGTAGCTTACGGCAGCGTCGATATAGTCTTCGGTCTGTGTCGTCGCAGTGTTGAGCACGGCGATCCAGTAAGGTGAATTGTGCCGCCAGGTGGCAGAAGCGCCTAAGGTTCCGCCCAGAGCCTCGACCGGCACGTCATAGGCCGCGCCGCCGCTGAACTGGAACTTCGGCACGCGCACCGGCTTGAAGGCGGTGGTGAGTGTCGTCGATGTCGGAACGATGTAGGTGTATTCGCCGTGCATCAGCGAAGGATTGGCGAACAGGCTGAGATAGCCAAACTTCGCCGTGCTCTCGATTTCTAGGCCATAGGCTTCGAACGTGCCGGCATTGAAGGGAAGCTGGGAGATCGTACCGGTGATCGGGCTGGTGACGGCGGCGGTGACTTGCAGATCCTTAGTCTTCGCGTAGTAACCCGTCGCGTTGAAGCGCAGCTTGCGATCGAACAGTTCGGACTTTATCCCGCCTTCGAACGACCAGGTCTTCTCGGGATCGAATAGTACGGCATTGAACGGCGCCGCAGCGCCGCCGTTCCAGCCGCCCGACTTGAAGCCATTGGTGGCAGAGGCGAAGACCATGACGTCGGGATTGATCTTGTAGTTGACCGCCACGCGCGGCGTGAACTTGCGGTAGGTGCGTTTTAGCGGAATGCCATAGGCGGAGACGGCGGCGCTGTCGTAGCCGAAGCCCGGAAACTCCTCAGACGCGCGATATCCCACCTTCTTGGTCTCGATCGTATAGCGTCCGCCCGCCGTCAGGGTGAGCTGATCGGTCAGGTCGAAGTCCGCCTGAGCGTAGACGGCGCCGGTTTCGGTCTTCGGCAGGAGATGTTGATCCTGGACCAGCCGGAACGCGGTGGTCCCGCCCGAGAAGCTGGTCTGGCGGTCGTCCGACTTTTCATTGAGGTAGAACAGGCCGGTGACGAGGTGGACGCGGTCGCCGAAAAGGTCGGCGTTGTATTTCAGCTCGCTGGACCACTGTTCATGCGTGCCGTTGTCGGTGATGATATAGCCGGCGTACTTGTTGACCGCGCTGGCATTGTACTCGGTGATATAGCCCTGATCGAGATGGCGGTAGCCGAAGATGTAGGTCAGCGAGCCGTTGTCGAGTTCGTAATTCGCATTGGCGCTGATCGCCACGTTCTCGGAACGGTTGCAATTGCCAGCGCCCACCGAGAGCAGAGTGCCGACATTGTCACCGGTGCAGCTCGTCGTCGGCAAGCCCGAGGCGGATTCGTAGAAGATCGGGCGCGTGGTGGCACCGGCAATATAGGGGTTCGTGCCCGGGACATTGCGAAGGCCGGTGTAGGTTCCCGAATTGCGGGTATATTCGGCGGCGAGGTCGATAGTCAGGCGGTCGGTCGGCAGCAACCGCACGTCGCCGCGCAGTCCGTAGCTGCTTTCGCCGTTGAACCAGTCGCCGGTGGTGATGTTTTTCAGATAGCCGCGGTCCTGCACGACGTAGCCCGAGAACTTGGTGAGGACCTGGTCGGTAAGCGGCAAGTCGGCGGTCGCCTTGACGGTGTAGCGCTCGTAAGAGCCGCCGGTCACCTCCATCTTCATGCCTGCCGTGTCGGATGGCTTGCGCATGATGACGTTGATTGCACCGCCGGTGGTGTTGCGGCCGAACAGGGTTCCTTGCGGACCACGCATGACTTCCACGCGCTCGGTATCGAAGAAGGCATAGTTATTGGCATTCTGGCGGGCCACGTAGACGTCGTCGACGTAAGTGGTCACGGGAGCATCGAACGTCGGCGTTGATTGGCTGTTGCCCAGTCCGCGCAAGTAATAGGCATTCGCGGATGCGAGGCCGGCGTTGTGCTGCGAGACCATGCCCGGAACGAACTTGGATGTGGAGATCGCGTCGTTGACGTTAAGCCGCTCCAGCATGGCCTCATTGAACGCGGTGACCGTGACCGGAACGTCCTGCAGCTTTTCCTGGCGCCGCTGCGCGGTGACGACGATGTCTTCGAGCCCGCCGGTCTTTGCGCCGGTTTGCGCGGGTGCGTCCTGAGCCGAGGCCTGAACAGAGATAAGGCTGAGCGGGATGAGTGTCGTGAGGAGCAGTCGGTAATCGGTCATGGCGATTCCCTCATGGAATGGCGACCATTCGCCGAAGCATATTGGTATATTCATATAACAATATGTCAATCGATTGACGCGGCCATGTCCATTCAGGAGAACCGCGGATATCGGCCGAGTAGGAGGAATCCGGCGGCACTTATCGGCAGGATCGCGGCGCACGTCATAAGCGCGGGATTGAAATTGTGAGCAGCGTCGCGAATCATTCCGAACACAAGCGGGGCGAAGCCTGCTCCCACGGTGAAGCAGACGTAGAACAGCCCGTAGATCGCAGCGTAGGCTCGCATCCCGAAGTATCGCGCAGTGAGATAGGCGACGACGTCGAACTCGACGCCAAGGGCAAAGCCGATGAGGAAAATCGCGAAGCCGGCGGTGGTGGGTTCGAGATGTCCGGCCGATAGGATCAGGCAGGATGCCAACGGCACGCTGAGGATCACGAAAGCCACGGCGGGGGCCCAGAAACGGTCGAGCAGGATGCCGCCGACTAGTCGCCCGGTAATCGATGCCAGACCGATGAGCGGTGTAAGTCGGACGATAGTGTCAGAATCGAGACCCTTGTCGCTTAGAATGGATTCGAGGTTGGGCGGCGTGCCTGCCAATGCGAATGACAATGGGATCAGCAGCATTGCGATCAGCCAGAAGCGCCACTGGCGCAGCGCTTCACCGCGCGAGAAGCCGGAAACTGGAGCAATCCGCGCGTCATTGCCGCTTCGGCGCAGGTCGGCAACGGATGGGTCGCGGAACAACATCAACGTGATCGGCATCGCGAAAAGCAGGGGCAGGCAACCAAGCGCCGCATAGCCGGTACGCCAGCCATAATCGCCGATCACCCAGGCGAGAATCGGTTTGCAAGCTATGCCGAACAGGCCGGTACCCATCATAGCAATGCCCAGGGCCAGCCCGCGATTGCGGTCGAACCATCGGTTCACCGTGCGGGTGAAGGTGATCGGCAGGCTCCCCGCGCCGACGGCAGCGGCCAAGCCCCAGGTGACGTAATACTGTATGAGCGAGCCGTTCAGCGTGGCGAGCGACACGTAGGACAGCCCGAACAGGGCGAGCGAAGCCGCTGCGACGGGCCTTGCGCCGAAGCGCTCGCACAGCAGCCCAGCTATGGGGGCCGCCACGAGGAGGGCGAGTGTTGTGATCGTCAGGCCGCCCATGATCTCGCCCATCGACCAACCGAATTCGCGGGCCAGATGCGGGGCGAAGATGCCGAAGGTGTAGAACGGCAGCGAGACCAGGCCGCTGCCTATGCCAATCATTGAGGCCAGCAGGATCGTCCAGCCTCGGGCGAACTCGCCATCGATACTTGTCTCGGCGCAAGGTGCGAAAGCGGCTTGTTCGATCCGGTCTGCCTGCAAGTCTGCCTCCATGAAATCCGCGGTAGGGGCAGGGAACCGCGTCTGCCTTGGCAATTACAGCACCGGTGCGCGTGCATCCGCACAGCGGATAGCGCGGACCGCACTGTGCCGCACGGCACACGATGGAGGGACTGTCGGCGGGCAATCACGTCGCAACCAACACAAGGAGACAATTCCATGGCCGCCTGGCTCGTCGTTACCGCCCATCTCAAGAACCGCGAGGCATTCATGTCCTGCGGCTATGCGCAGGCCGCCGCCGAGGCGCTGGTCAATTACGGAGGGACTTATGTGGTGCGCGCACCTGGCGGCACGGTTCTGGAAGGCGACGGCAAGGACGGAGGTTCGGTCGTGGTATCCGAATGGCCAGACCGTGCAAGCGCGCTCGCGTTCTGGAATTCGCCGGAATACTCCTCCGCAAAGAAGATGCGTGAGGGCCTGGCGGATATCTCAGTTACGCTTGTCGGCGCGTGACACGGATGCGCCCCTGCCGGTCGCGAGCCGGCAGGGGGAGAGAGCGTCCGTCAGATGCCGGGCGCGCCGTCGTTAGTCCAGTTCTGCCAGTCGCGGGTCACGAAGACCTCGTCGATCAGCGTCCGCTGGTAGCACTTGCCATCACGGAACCACTGCCAGGTGCGTGCGCGATGGGTGCGCTCGTCGTTGTTTTGAATCATCTCGTACAGATAGATGCCCGGCTCGTCGGTGCGGGTCCAGTTCAGGCATGTCGAACGATTGAAGTCATCGGGTTGCATCGCAGCAGCCCAGCCCTTGATGAGGTCGTTGTCCCACCAGATCCGGCCGTTCTTGTAGACTGCTGGAAAGTCTCGCACTTCGACGCGGCCATCGTCCCAATAATAGTAGTTGGTCTGGTGATAGTGATCGACGCCGTCCTTTTTAAATAAGCGGCAGATCAGGCGCGAGCGGTGCTGGTCCGTCAGTTCGCCGGTTTTCGCGTCGTAATAGCGGTACCAGCCCTCCCAAACGCCTTCGTTCGACGCGAGCAGTGGCATCGCGTCGCGCACACCGGGCTCGTTCATCAACTCGGACATGATATCTCCTTGTCTCCGCAGCTCTGAAACAGCAGGAGTTACCCCCTGTTTCGCAAGTTTGCGCGGTTATCGACGAACTGGTGGACGATGGGTCGAACCTATCCGTTATGCGGATAGAGGCTGTAGGTCCCGCATTGCCTTGGCAGGAAGGTATAGGAAAGCTTGAGTTGGGCCTGGAAGGTTAAATACTTCTTCGACCCCATTATGTTCATTAGGAGGTGAGAGAGGTGGCCTGGTAAACTGGACAGAGGGTTAAGTGGATTTTCTGCCTGACGGCGGCCATGGTGGCCGCGTGACAGGAGCAGAGATGAGCAGACGTCCCCGCCGCAATCACAGCCCGGCGTTCAAGGCGAAGGTGGCTTTGGCTGCCTTGAAGGGCGAGAAGACGCTGGCCGAACTGGCGCAGCAGTTTGATGTCCATGCCAACCAGATAACCACGTGGCGCGCCCAGTTGCTGGAAGGGGCAGCGGGCGTGTTTGGTGGCGAGAGTGCCGCAGAGAACGCCGAGCCCACTGTCGATGTCAAAACGCTGCATGCCAAGATCGGCGAGTTGACGCTGGCGAATGATTTATATGTGGGGCCTTGTGTCAAGCGGCGCGTGCAGGACCTGCGGCAGACCTTGACTGGTTGCCTTTGTCATTCCGTCGGGATCGGCGGGGTCGATCGTCCTGGTGCAGGCGTGCGACTGGCGCATCAACTTATATCCGGCAGCTCCATGACGGCTTGCCACAATCCTGCATGCACGGCTCAGACGCTCAAGGGGACGGTTTTACGCTTTTTGCCGGTGCATTCGCACCAATCATACTCTCGAAGCCCGTCACCCCGCTTTTAGGCCCTGGCCGGGGCCTGAACTTTCAAACGCTGGGTCAGCCAGTCGCAGCGGCTTTGGTCGGCATTGCCAGGCCTTCAGGAACGAGGCCGGTTTCGACATAGCGCCAGAGTGTGATCGCCAGCTTGCGGGCCATGGCCACCAGCATGATCCGACGCATGCGCGCAGATTGCCCCTGTGTTCTTACCCTGAACCATTTTGTCAGCGGGCTTTCGGGATGTTTGTGCTGCCAGATCCAGGCGAACTCGATGAGGATGCGCCGGGCCCAGCTGTTGCCGGCTTTTGAGATGCCCTGGCATTTCGTGGTAGTGCCGCTGTCGTAGGCACTTGGCGTCAGACCAAGATAGGATCCCAGGTGCGAACGGCTACTGAACTGCCGCGAGAAGATTTCCCGCGCCATGATCGCGGCAGTCGTTCCGCCAACCCCGGGCAGAAGACGAAACATCTGACGCTTCTGCTCGATCGCAGGGTCTTGCGCATCCACCACATCGCGCTCCTTTTCGGCGCAGCGGATCTGCTCCTCGACCAGAGCCAGCCGTGAATATTCACGTTCAAGTTCATGGAGCAGGCGTTCCGGAAGCGCTCTTCCTTCCGCGGTGACAAGGGAAGCAAAATCAATTCGCGTCGCGCGCAGTTTCGGTTCGATGCCCCTTATCCCCTGGCCAAAAAGCAGGCCTTTGATCCGATTGATATGTGCGGTACGCTCGTGGACCAGGCGTTGCCGTTCGCGGTGTGATCGACGCGCATCTTCCTCTTCGACATCGGGAACGCGCACAACAGCACATACATGATGGTCGCCGCGGTCTATCGCGATAACGGCCCGGAGCAGCATCAGGGCGTCGATACGATCCGTCTTCACCCTGCGCGCACGGCGGTTTACCTGCAGGCTGGCCGGATCCAGCACACGGCACTCGATCCCTGAACGGGTCAGACGCCGTGCCAACCAGAACCCATCATAGCCCGCCTCATAGCAGATCACGATTCTCGCGATTGATCCGGCAACCTTGCGAAGTCGCGCCACCAGCGCATCAAAATCACCACCTGGCAGGCGATAGATGCTCGGCTTGGGCTGGCCGGGGTGGGCCACCGATATGACCCAGTTCTTCTTGCTTAGTTCGATCGCCGCATAAACGGTCTCAGTGTTCGATGCTGGTGAAGCAAACTCCTGTTCCATCGTCATGGCCAATCTCCTGAATGACACTGCCGTCAGGATACCGGTTAATCCCGGCGACCTGCATAGGATCTTTTTGGCAGGCGCGCTCGGCAAAGCGGGTCCGTTGCCGAGCGCAAAGCGATGATCGATCGGTCACACAGCCTGCCGGTGGCGCGTCAGGCTCGGGAGCTGGGGATCAGCCGGAGCAGCGTGTATTACCTGCCAGCGCCCGTGTCTGCCACCGACCTGGGCATCATGCGGCGCATGTATGAATTGCATCTGGAATACCCGTTTGCGGGCAGCCGGATGCTGCGCGACCTGCTCCGCCAAGAGGGCACCGCGATCGGCCGCTGCCACGTCGCCACCTTGATGAAGAGGATGTCGATCGAGGCGATCTATCGCCGGCCCAACACATCCAAGCCCGCGCCTGGGCACAGGATCTATCCGTATTTGCTGCGGAAATTGCCGATCACGCGGCCCAATCAGGTGTGGGCAACTGACATTAGCTACATCCCCATGGCCAGAGGCTTCGTCTATCTAGTGGCCATTGTCGACTGGTTCAGCCGCAAGGTCCTGAGCCATCGCGTGTCGATCACGATGGAGGCTGACTTCTGCGTCGAGGCGCTGGAGGAAGCGATCGCCCGCTACGGCAGGCCCGAAATTTTTAACACGGATCAGGGCAGCCAATTTACCAGCATGGCCTTCACCAGCGTGCTGCTGCGCGAGAAGATCGCCATAAGCATGGACGGCAGGGGGCCTGGCGCGACAATGTCGTGGTCGAGCGCCTATGGCGGTCGGTGAAATATGAGGAAGTCTATCTCAAGGCCTATGCCACGGTCAGCGAAGCGCGGGCGGGAATTGGCCGATATTTGCGCTTTTACAATGAGAAGCGACCACATTCCAGCCTGGCCGCCAGAACGCCCGACCAAACCTATTTTGACAATCTGCCCACGATAATGGCAGCATGACTTTGGCCGCCGGCGGTGGGCCTCATTCCAGTCGGGCTACGCCCTTCTTCCATGACACCCACCGCCGGCATATGAAAACGACAACCCGCAGACGACCCACTTATCCGTGGCCAAATGCTGTTCAGCCTAACTGGGCCACCTCTAGCAGCGATATTGGCTGCGGTGATTGCGCCGGCGCGTCTGCAATGCCGGCGTGTCCGGAAGGGCGGCAAAGTCGGGGGAGCGGACATGTTGTGGGCGCCTATTCACGTGTCTCGATGACGTGAAGCATGAAAGTATCCCCCGAGATGTCCAAAGAGCATGCCCACGTGCGTAGAGCCCCCGGAACCGGCTCAGGTCGCATCCGCATCAAACCCCCAAAAGCGGGTTTAAGTAACGGAAACATGGCGGCGATGGGAGTTAGCAAAAACCCTGTGTAATTGCTGCTCTTGTGCTGCGAGACCTTCGTGTCCCCCTTGAAGGACATGACGTAAGTGTACAGAGGCATTTGCTTCCCTCGGGGGCTCAAGGAGTGCTTTTGGGGGGAGATAATTGAGCCAACAAACGTCCGCAATGTTGGCGTTGCTGACCGGTCGCGTTCGGCATCACTGTCGAAATAGCTGTCGCGGGGCCAGACAGCTTCCCCTCTATCAGGAGTTGTGCGCAGGCTTGCTTCAAGCCTGTTTCGCCTGATGCTTGAGAACCGCCTCGTTGAAAGCTTCTTTGGGAATTACGCTTACTCGCGGAGAAAGGCGGAGCCATGCAAGAGCATAATCCCGAACTTGATGATCGCCTTTTTCAGCGAAGAACAGATCATCCAACTGGGTCAACATTGGTGGCTGGAATAGCGGCAGCTCCGACCAATTCAGCACGCGCGCGACTTCATCGGAATGGTGTTGCGCCCAGGCGATTGTCGCTTCCACGAAACGCTCGTAAGGCTGCGCGCCAATCACCCGCAGACCGTTCTGCGCCGCGATTGCAATCGGCCGCTGATTGTCGCTGTTGCTGACGAACTGGGCATGCCCGCCATTGTTGACTTCCCCTTCATACCACAGAGCAAAATAGAGGTTCACAACCTCATCGGTCCCATCGGGCGACCACAGAACCTCGCGCGGCGATGTGGTATCGACGAGCCACCGAAAATTCTCGACCGCATCGGTCGCGTTATCGAGCGCACCCTCGGGCAGCAATATCTCGGTCAGAATCATCGCACCACCATGTCTCCGCTGCTCCGCACCACCACTGGCAACTGCCTTCCCTGCGAAAGACCGGGCTGAGGGATGGATTGATATAGACGCGGACTCTCGGCAATGTAACGAGGCTTACTCAGAATTCGGCGATTAGCGCGAAGCGCGGGGGCCGGGAATCCATCAGTATCAGTCACACATAACCATCTGAACGAGTGGCGGCTTTGGAGATGCCCGTCAGGCAAGTTGAACGACAGGGATGGCGCGGGTCCGGACAGGTGGCTTTCGGATTAAAATCTTGCAATCCTGCCGTTCCGGTTTCGGCAGCGCGGATGCGCGCCACCCATGACGGAAATGTCGGGGAAGCTGCCATCAAGTGCACGCATCGTGCTCCTGAAGCTTTTTTTCGATTTGAAGGATGAAAGAAGGAGGAGGTGGCCCAACCTTAATTATTTGAGACGCGAAAAAATCGTTGGGAAACGCGCCTAAATGTCCAAAATTCCTCGGATATGAAGCCATCCATCCCTCAATTTCCGCATACGCAATCCCGGCAGCGGCCCGACTATGGGGGCAGGAAGCCGATGAATTTATGCTAAGCTGGCGCTCAAGATTTTCGCCACATCCGTCCTTGGGGCAATGAAACGACGCATATTCACCTGTCTCGGTATGAAAAGCCGCCGCCTCGCCTCCGATCATTACCATGCCAGAGTATGCGCGCTTTTCCTCTAAAATTGCACAGCCAACGTCCTTGAGGGCCAACATCTCCGGAAGAGTCGCATTGGGAAATCCGATTGCGCATGCTGCGTAATATACAGCAGGCATATTCTGGAATAATATAACGAAGCCAACTGCCAGCATAGCGACTGACACAATTGGCATAATCCAGCGCCGTTTCTGCTCCATGGCGCAAGCATGCACAGATTTTGTATGTCCGCAATGTCGGCGGGTCCGGTCAGGCACCTTTCGGATCAAAAATCGTGAAATCTTGCCGTTTCGGTTACGGGAGCGCAGGTGCGCGCCGCTTACGTCGGAGATGTCCGGGTGAGCGGACATTGCGACTAGGTAGCTTGCCGTCTAGTCCGCACTGCCGCGCCGCTCAATTCCTTCTATCACGCCCTTTAAAAGGACAAAGCCGATCGGACCTCCCAGCAGGACGGCCAGCGCGGCAAAAATGAACTGAAAAACGAGTCCTCCAACATCGCCGTGTGAACCAGAAGACAGTAGGCAGAAAAATCCAACAATGCTTGCGACTGTCATCGAAACAGCGATCAATCCCGCACACCATCTCGGCAATGGCGAGAAGGCGTAGATGGCGGCTGCATACGAAAATGTCAGCACGGACCCTGCGAACACCGATGACAAAAGCCAGACCAACATCGGTTCTGTGTAGCAGCGCTGTTTGCGTCTGCAATGTCGGTGGCTCCGGAATAGCAGTTCATGGATTAAAACTTTGATACCTTCATTCAGGCTGACCGGCCGACCGCTCTTCACGTCGACCAGGGTGTCTTCGAAGGCGGAATGTCGGGGCTGCTGCCATTGCGCCGCTCGCGGCAGCTTTGCTCAGCGGTCGCATGCCAATCTATGGCCACTCCGTGGAGCACCACCATGCAAGCTGGGAGAGCAAGCGCGATCAAGAACACTCGAAGCCTCGGCGCGAGCTTCATTTTCTCCATAAATATCGCGCTCAAGCCGAAAACAGGAATTAGGCCCATCTTCGTGAGGCCATAGAAATCGCCATACGGTTCGCAAGGGATTGCGGTGCCGAAAACAAGATAAGCGACCGACGCGAGCGCAGCGACAAAAAACAAAAGGCTCAGCACGGTAGCGAGGGCAGGAACTAGCCAACGTTCGAACATGATGCTGTTTGATACTCGCAAATCGAACGACCACAATGTCGGCGAAGTGAGTGAACAAGGACCCATTCGCCCGGCAAATCCTATCTTTGCCAACGTTCCTCATTCGGAGCACAATGGCATTTCTGCGGTAGCCTCGCGGAGCAGCCAGTGGCGGAAGGACCGCATGGCTTCGCTTTCTTTGCGGGATAAGAGCCGCGTCAGCCAATAGCGTCCGGCGTCGACCGCAATGTCGAAGGGCTGAACCAGACGTTCGGCAATCAGTTCGCGGGTAAACATGGCGGCGGGCGCCAGTGCCACACCCAATCCATTGACCGCCGCCGCGACCATCAAGGCGGAACTATCGAACACCGGGCCGCGCAACACGGGCTGGGGGATGCCTGCCGCCTCAAACCAGCGGCGCCATTCATCGGGCCGATACGAACGCAGCAGGGACTCCTGCATCAGGTCGCGCGGGCTCTTCATCCGGGTGGCGATTGCCGGCGCACACAGCGGGGTCAGGCTGGCCTCGAACAGGGGTTCGGCAAAGGTGCCATGCCAGGCGCCGTCTCCGAACCGGATCGCGAAATCGAGCGCTTCGGCTGCGATATCAACGCGATTGTTGTTGGTTGAAACCCTTAGGTCGATGTGAGGACAGGCACGCGCGAACCCATCCAGCCTGTGAAGCAGCCAACCGGTTGCGAAAGTGCCCACAACCCCAATGTTGAGCGCGGCGCGAAAACGCCCGTCGGCATATTGGTCGAGAACCGCGCCCACCCGGTCGAACATGTCGGCCAGCGCCGGCACCAGCGCCTGCCCATCATCGGTCAGCGCCAGGCCGCGCGGCAGGCGATGGAACAGACGCGTGCCAAGCCGCCGCTCCAATTGCGCGACCTGATGGCTGACGGCCCCCTGGCTGACGCATAGTTCGATCGCGGCGCGAGTGAAGTTGAGATGGCGCGCCGCCGCCTCGAAAGCGCGCAAGGCGTTGAGGGGAAGTTGGGCACGGTGCATCGACAGAGCCATGAAGAAAGTTCATGGCTCTGTCGAGAAATGATGCTTTGTTTCGGCGCCTCCTCTGCCGCAGTTTTTGCCGCGAAGGAGACGTGCGAATGTGGAGAACACAATGGATAGCGGGCGCACTGGCAGCTTTGTTGGCCCCTGTTAGCGTATCAGCGCAAGCTGCCCAGGATCCGCTGACAAAACCGATCATCGGCTCCCATACCGCCGAATGGCTGGCCCCGGCGCCGCCGGAGAGGATCTTTGGCAATAGTTATCTTGTTGGCTTCGGTGGCCTGAGCGTTACCCTGATCGACACCGGCGCGGGCCTGATACTGATTGACGGCGCCCTGCCGCAGGCTGCACCCGCCATTCTCAACAATGTCAGGCGGCTTGGCTTTGGCTCACGCGACATCAAATATATCCTGAGCACAGAACCTCATTTCGACCATGCAGGCGGCATCGCTGCGCTGGCGCGCGAAACCGGCGCCACCGTACTTGCCAGTCCGCGCGGCGCGCAAGGGCTGATGGCCGGTCGCATGGCGGCCGACGATCCGCAGCGTGGCTATAACTCTTCCTGGCCCGCGGTCAAAAAAGTGCAAACGATCCGTGGCGGCCAGACCTTGCGGCTGGGCAACACAACAGTCACAGCGCTGGCGACGCCGGGGCATACGATGGGCAGCATGAGCTGGCGCTGGCAATCTTGCGAAGGGCGGGCGTGTCGGACGATTGTGTTCGCTTCCAGCCTGAACCCGGTTTCGACCGAAGATTATCGCTACACAGCGCCGGGCGCCCGCCCGATCGTCGCCGGGTTCCACAGCAGCTATGCCACGATGAGCGCGACGCCTTGCGACGTCCTGATTTCCGCCCACCCCGACAATGCGGGCAAAGGCCGATACAACAACCAACCGGGTGCGTGCCGCGCCTATGTCGAGCGCTCACGCAAGGCTCTGGATCAACGCATAAAGTCTGAGCGGGGCCAACAGCCTCTATAGCCTGGGACACTGATCGCCGGCGGGTTGGGCATGCCGCTTGGTCGAGAGTAATTATGGGGAGCTTTGTCTTCGTGATTTGCCTGCGCTCAAGATTCTTCCCTATGCAACGCTCACCGCCTCCAGCAATCACCTGAACCAATGACTGCTTCAAACGAGGAGATAGGGGCGCATGGATGTCGCCTTTGTCGCCGGAGCAGGGCAGGGCAGGGGCGCTACCGGCAGGTCGCGACCCATTGAAGACGTTCAGTCAGTGATTTTGCGTCCTCAGGTGCAGAACGTCCGCTCATCGATTCCACATTGGCAGCATTACGGGATGAAACGATCCGCGCGGAGCCGTTCGAATAGCGCGTAAAAGGCGTCGTCGGTCGCTTGATATGCCGTGAAGCCGAGCCGCCGGCTTTTTGACATGTCCGTCACGACCTCAATGGGGCGGCCAAGATCTGCATCGGTGTGCCAGGGCGATACGAGGCGCGACAGATCCGGCTCATTCAGACCTTCACGCTCGGCTAGTGCCCGCCAGATATTGGCATCATTCGCCATCTGCTCTTCCAATGGTCGGACGGTTCCGTCAAAGGGCTCTGCTTCGATGCCGAACCAGCCTGCGATACGCCCCCACATCCACTGCCAACGGAATACATCGCCATCGACCACGTTAAAGTCTTCGTTGTGGGCAGCCTCGGTCTCCGTCGCCCATAGCAGATGACGCGCCAGTTGCCCGGCGTCGGTCATGTCGGTCAGGCCGTTCCACTGAGCCGCCGAACCCGGGAAGATAAATGGCCGGCCGGTATCTCGGCACAGGGAAGCATAGACTGCCAGGGTCGTTCCCATGTTCATGGCGTTGCCAACCGCCTTGCCGATGACCGTATGGGGGCGATGAACGCTCCAGGTAAAACCATCGCGCTGTGCCGCCGCAAACAGTTCGTCCTCCTGAGCATAGTAGAAGTTCTCGATATCGAGCCGACCCTGCTCTTCACGGAAGGGCGTCTGAGGCAAGGTGCCCTTACCGTATGCCTCGAACGGCCCCAGGTAATGTTTGAGCCCGGTGACCAGCGCGATGTGACGGCGGTCGGATGCCTTCGGCAAGCCAGCGAGCAGGTTGCGAACCATGGCGCCATTCACCCGGATGTTTTCAGCCTCGCTGTCCTGGCGTAACCATGTGGTGATGAAGACTGCCTCAGGGTCGATCTGCGCGAGAGCTGCAGAAGTAACCTGCGCATCCTGCAGATCGGCGAGGATGGGAAGTACGCCGTGTTGCTCGACCGGGCGCCGGGACAGCCCATGAACCGTCCAGCCCTGCTCGACCAACAATGCAGTCGTCGCGCTTCCCACGATACCGCTAGCGCCCACTACCAATGCGGTCTTCCCCATGATCATCACCTTCATCTCGTTCAAGAGCAACGCAACTAGGCACGATGCGCGTTTGGTTCTAGACGGAACCAAATAGGTCACTAGGCACCAAGAGGTAACCAGTCATGCTCCCCGGCACCGCAGAAGAAGAATGGCGCGAGGACTGCGCACCGCGCCGTGTCCTGTCGCTTTTCGCGACCAAATGGACCAGCATGGTGTTGCACACCTTGCATGCGCGCCATTGTGGCGCTTGCCGCACTGGGGTGTTGCAGCGAAGCCTTCCGGGCATCTCCAAGAAGATGCTGACGCAGACTCTGCACGATATGCAAGAAACAGGCCTGATCAGCCGCCATGTCCAGAGCGCTATTCCGCCGGCGGTCGAATACCGCCTGACTGCACTGGGTATGCGTTTCGTTGAGCCGGTCGAATTGCTTTATGCATGGGGGCGTGACAATCCCGATGCGCTCGATCAGCTTGGCACCAGGCCAACAAGCAGACGAAACTGACATCCTCGGTAGCGGATTGATCTAATTGATGATCACGGCCGCGCCTGAAGAAGCGTCGTAGCGCTGGTTCACGTCTTCCAAGACCGCTAAAAATCTTTATGGTGCAATCCTAGTCGCCAACGGGCCCGACCCTTGTCGGTCATTCAGCCGCCGATCTTGCGCTCCCAGGTGCGGACCGGCAGCTTTTCCCATTCAGAAGGCCTTGGACTGGCCGGTAGGCGGCCGTCCGGTTCAGAGCGTGGTTGCGGGAATAGCCCCGTTCGATTTCCAGACAGTCGATCGCATCGATATCGAGGATGGCATCTGACCAAGGCTATCATATCGAAGATGCACGTGGACATCGGACACAGCTATTCCTGCCGCATCCGCTATGATGACGATCACATACTAGAGGTGGCCCCCAACTGTTAGACAGTCGGCCTATCATTGCCGCCAGGAATACACGCATCACCGAACTACACAGTCCCATATCTTGAAATCATATTTCATCTAGCGATAATTCAGTATCCTCATTAGCATGTCCTCCAATGGAAGGATGAGAGAGAATCATGCTGGTTCGGAGTGCAAGACTGATCGGATTACTGGCATTCGTGGCATCGCCGGTCTTCTCTGCGCCCCCTTCCAATCAGCCAGCGCAGGATCCCTCCCCGGATGCCAAAGCAGCGTTAGGCCCCAAGCCGTTCATCTCCTATTTTAAGCCGATGCCTGCTGCGCGGCTTTCAGCGTCAGTCTGGGGCGCGGCCGAAGTCGGCCGGCGAGATCCGCTAAACGGTCTCGAAGATGCGACCTTGGTCAAGTGGAACTATTGGGACGGGCAGATACTGCAGGGCCCAGACGGCAAATACAGGATGTTCGCCAGTCGTTGGGGCCAGGCGCTAGGCCATATGGCTTGGGGGCAATCGCTGGCTGTCTCGGCAATCAGCAATTCGCTCTACGGTCCTTATCGTGACACCGGGCTGATCTGGCCAAATGACGAGGGTGGCAAAGGGCATAATGTCATCGCCTTGAAGCTGCCGGACGGGCGTTACGCCGTCGTGGTGAGCGAAACGCGAAACGGTGACGTGTTCGTTTCCAAAAGTATCGATGGTCCCTGGCAGAAGCTCGGCAGCATCAGCGTGGACCAAAGTGCATTCACATCTGTGAAGACGCCTGGCGATCTGCCCAGTTCGGCCCCCAAAGCGCCTTGGAAGGCATCCAATGTCAGCCTGATTGTCCGCCCTGACGGTCGGTTTGAAATTATCCAGCGATCTGGTCAAATCCTGATCAGCAGCGCAGGCATTCTCGGTCCTTACAAGGTCATGGGCGACAGCATTTACCGGGGCGTTTCCGGCATTCCCCAGACCGACATGCGCGCCTATGAAGATCCCGTGATCTGGTACAGCGGCGGATGGTATCATGTGATCGTCAATCACTGGCGTAGCCGCAAGGCCTACCATCTCATCTCGCGCGACGGCATTGCGGGCTGGCGCTTCCAGGGGATGGCCTACGAACCCAATGCGAAATTCATTCGCTATGCCGACGGCACCATCAACAGCTGGAACAAGCTAGAGCGCCCGGGCGTGGTCATCGAGGACGGCCATGTGATCGCTATGACCTTCTCGGTCATCGACACATCGAAGGAAAGTCAGGCCGGCGACAACGGCCATGGCAGCAAGGTGATCGTGGTCCCCTTTGACGGAGCATCGATGGACCACGATTTAATGGCCCTCCGGTAACCCCGGCCGCTGCAACCGACCCTTTGTCGCCGCTCAGCCCCTGATTTTCCGTTCTTAGCTGCAGTCGGTCCGCTTTTCCCTTCGGAGAGAGCAAGACGGGCCGGTAGGCGACCGTCTGGTTAGGAGTCTGGTCGTTAGAATAGCTGACGCTCGTGCGGCGTCGACCTAGGCCAGAGCCAGTCGCTCAGATTAAGCACCGTGAACCACCACTTCTGAAAGAAACTGCTACTCATTCAGTTTTATCAGAATCAGTTCTATGTCTGCGAGATATTGGCATGGCACAATGCCAGTCTGGGAGACGGATGCCATGTGTTGTCCGTTTTTTGGGATTGATCAGGCTGTCACTTCTATCGGGTTGCTTACGACATCTAGCTTTACGCGTTGGTCTGCCGAGAGTTGAAGCGTAGCACCTCCGAGATTGCTCTGCGCTTGCCCCAATGTGCGCGGCCCGATGATCGGCACCGCGCCGTGGCCCATGGCCCAGGCAATAGCGACCCGGTCCGGGCTGGTGCCGAGTTCCTGCGCGATCGCCAGCAGAGCATCGACCGTTGCAGTACGCACTGCGCTATTTTCCGCCTGGAAGACGCGACCGCCAAAGCCTTCCTTCCGGCCGGTCTCGCCCTTGCGATACTTGCCGGTCAGCGCGCCGCCGCCTAGCGGCGACCAAGTCACCGGTGCGATTCCCAGCGCCTGACACGCAGGGAATAGATCGGCCTCCGGTTCGCGATGCACCAGACTGTGCTCGAACTGGGCAGCAGCAACCGGCACCGCATTTGTAAGAGCGGCGATAGTGGCGGCGTGGGCCAGTCGCCACGCGGGGAAATTGGAGAGCCCAGCATAGAGGATCTTGCCTGCGCGGGCTAAATCGTCGAGGCCGCGCACTATCTCTTCCGACGGCGTGGCCGTATCGGGATGGTGGACCCAGTATAGGTCAATCCGGTCGGTCTTGAGGCGCTTGAGACTGGCTTCGACCGAGGCGACCATCGCCTTGCGACTGTTGCCCGTGACGAGGCGGTTCGGCGCAGGCACGGCGCCGTTGGCGAACTTGGTTGCCAACACGAAATCTTCGCGGCGCCCCTTCAGCAGGTCGCCGACGATCTCTTCGGACTGGCCGAACTGATAGACATCGGCGGTGTCGATGAAATTTCCCCCCGCATCGACATAGGCATCGAAGATCGTGCGGGCGGCGTCAGCGTCGGCGCCATAACCCCAGCCCGTCCCGAAATTGCCGGTGCCAAGTGCAAGGCTCGAAACCTGAAGGCCGGTGCGGCCGAACGTCACATAGTCCATGTTCGTATCTCCGTGTCGACCGCTCAAGCGGCGAGGAAGGCTCTGACCTTTTCGAGGAAGGCCTCATGATACTGAAAGATGCCGCCGTGCCCGGCATCGGGATACAGCACGAGATCGGCATTCGAGATGCGCCGCGCGAGTTCGCGTGAATTTTCGGTAGGGACCATGATGTCATGATCGCCATTGGCCACGAGAACGGGCCGGCGGATCGTCTCCAACGGTTGCGGCGCCTGACGCCCCCACGCCTCGATCGCCTTGAGCTGGCGTGCGAACGCGCTGAGCCCAACCGTCTTGTCGCGGTCCGCCTTGCGCATCTTCAAGCGGTTCAGAAAAGCCTTGGCAGCGCTGCGGCTCTGCATGCTCGCCGTGAAGAACAGATAGGTCTTGGGATCGCGGAAGGTCAGGAGCCCCTTGATGATCAAGGACCAGGAAACCGAGCCGACCTTTTCAATGCCGACGCCGCCGGCCGGCCCGGTGCCGGCTAATATCGCCCGCCGCACCAGATCTGGTGTGTCGAGGAGGATCTGCTGTACGACGAAGCCGCCGAGCGAAAAGCCGATCAGATCCACCTGTTCGAGGCCGAGCGCAAGGATCGCAGCGACCATGTCCGCTGCCATTGCGGCAACGGTCAGCGGCGGTTCTCCGCCCGATGCGCCAATGCCGCGATAACTCATAGCATAGACGGGTCGGTCGGCGGCCAGTCCCATGACGATGGGTGGGTCGAAATTATCGAGGTTCGCGCCCCAGTGGTTAAGCATCACCACCGGCAAGCCCGCTTCCGGTCCAAGGCGGCGATAGGCAAGGCGTGTTCCTGCCGCCTCGACATGACGGGTCTGCGCGGTGTTCCAGTCATCCCGGCGCTGTGTCATGATCCGGGGGTGTCCTTCAGACTGACGACGACCTTGCCCTTGGCGCGGCCCGCATCGATATACGCCATGGCGTCATTCAGCCGAGAAAACGGGAAGATACGGTCGACGATGGGGCGGATCGTCCCATCCTCGATCAGCTTGGCGATCTCGCCAAGCTGACGGCCATCGGCACGCATGAACAGGAACGAATAGTCGACACCCACGCGCCTGGCTTTCCGGCGGATGCCTGCACTCATCAGGCGCAGGACGAGACGAAGCACGGCGTTGAGGCCCTGCGCTTTCGCAAAGGCGGGGTCGGGTGGCCCTGAAATCGAGATCAGTTGGCCGCCGGGTTTGAGCACCTTGAGCGAGGCCTCCAGCGTCTCGGCATCAAGGCTGTTGAGCACGACATCGTAGCCCGACAGTATCGCCGTGAAGTCCTGCGTCCTGTAATCGATCACCTCGTCCGCGCCGAGACTGCGCACGAGGTCGGCATTTGCCGCGCTGGTCGTGGTCGCGACGGTGGCGCCAAGATGTTTGGCAAGCTGGATCGCGATCGTGCCGACGCCGCCCGATCCGGCGTGGATCAGGATCTTCTGCCCGGCCTTCAGGCGCGCCCGTTCGACCAGCACCTGCCAGACGGTGAGAGCGACCAGCGGCAGCGAGGCGGCCTCTTCCATCGAAAGGTTGGCTGGCTTGTGGGCCAGATCGGCCTCGTTGACCGTGATGCGCTCGGCAAAAGTGCCGATCTTACCATCGCGAGGACGGGCATAGACGGCATCGCCCGATTTGAAGCGCCGCACGGCGGAGCCCACCGACAGGACAACCCCGGCCAGATCATGGCCCAGCACGAAAGGCGGCTTGTACGGCAGGATCGGCTTGAACGCGCCGTCACGAATCTTGCTGTCGAGCTGGTTGAGCCCGGTCGCGTGGATTTCGACCAACACCTCGTCAGAGCCCGGCACCGGATCGGGCAGATCGCCAAGGCGAAGGGGCTGCCCCTTGCCGTAGCGGCCCAGAATATAGGCCTTCATGGCATTCTCTCCCTGTAGTCGATCACGCCGCCGTATCGGCGTTTGCTACTGGGTAATCGATGTACCCCTCTGCGCCGCCACCGTAGAGGGTGGCGGGATCGATCTCCGCCAGTGCAGTACCGGATTTCAGGCGTTCCACCAGATCGGGATTGGCGATGAAAGGCCGCCCGAAGGCAATCAGGTCGGCGTCGCCCTTCGCCAGATGCGCCTCGGCCAGCGTGTGATCGAAGCCGTTGTTGGCGATGTAGGTGTTGCGGAACGCCTTGCGCAGTGCTGCGAAATCGAAGGGCGCAACGTCGCGCGGGCCACCGGTCGCGCCTTCGACAACATGGATATAGGCAATGCCCAGCTTATCCAACTGGGCCACGATATAGTTGAACTGCGCCTGCGGATTGCTGGACGAAATGCCATTGGCGGGCGACACGGGAGACAGGCGGATGCCGGTGCGGTTCTGGCCGATCTCTCCGGCCACCGCCGCCACGACCTCGATCATCAGCCGGGCCCGGTTCTCGACCGAACCGCCATAGCTGTCGCTGCGTCGGTTGGCGCCGTCCTTGGCGAACTGGTCGAGCAAGTAGCCGTTGGCGCCATGAACCTCCACGCCGTCGAACCCGGCCGCGATCGCATTGGCGGCGGCCTGACGGAAGCTATCGACGATGCCAGGGATCTCATCGAGTTCCAGCGCGCGCGGCTCGGACACATCGGCAAAGCCATTGTTCACGAACGTCTTGGTCTCCGCCCGGATAGCCGAGGGCGCTACGGGCGCTTCGCCGCCATGGAGATCGACATGGCTGATCCGTCCGACATGCCACAGCTGCACGAAGATACGGCCACCCTTGGCATGGACGGCATCGGTCACTTTGCGCCAGCCGGCGATCTGTTCGGGCGTGTAGAGGCCGGGGGTGTCCTGATAGCCCTGCGCCTGCGCTGACACCTGCGTCGCCTCGCTGATGATCAGCCCGGCGCTGGCGCGCTGGGCATAGTACTCAGCCGCAAATTCGCTTGGCACCAAGCCTGCACCTGCGCGGTTGCGGGTCAGCGGGGCCATCACGATGCGGTTGGCAAGCGTGATGCCGCCGAGGTCATAGTTCGAGAAAAGTGTGGTGACGGTCATAAGAGGTCGTCCCTTCGTATCGATATGGTGAAAGTTCAGGGGACGTAGCGCGATGCGGGCTGCGTCGTGCCGAAGCCGGGGAGCATCGCCGTGCGGGCGCCATCGAAGGCGTCCCACAACGTGCCATCATGCAAAGGCGGGATAGTGACGCCCTCGCGCTTGTCGAAGCCGACCAGCGCCGCGTCGACGAGATCGTTCACGTCCATCATCGGCGGCAGGTTCGCCTCGTCGGCACCGGCACGTCCCCATAATTCCGTGCGCGTCGCGGCAGGAAGTACCGCCTGAACATACACACCCTTTGGCCCAAGCTCCAACGCCAGCCCCTGCGACAGGAACAGCACGAAGGCCTTGGTCGCGCCATACACTGCCATGCCCAGTTCCGGCGCCAGCCCGACGACCGAACCGATGTTGATGATCGCGCCATCCCCGCGCGCTGCCAAGCGGGGTGCCACTGCACTGGCGAGGCGCGCCACCGATGTCGAGTTGAGCGTGATCAGCTGCGTGACTGCATCTGTCGATTGATCGACGAAGCTGCCGCCCAAACCGGCACCAGCGTTGTTGAGAAGGATGCCGATTCGATCGTCATCGCGCAGCCGCGCCTCTACCGCTGCGATCTCGTCCGCCCGCGTCAGGTCGGCAGGCAGGACGTCGATCGACACGCCGGTCTGCGCGCGCAGCCCGGTTGCCAAAGCCTCCATGCGCGCGGCGTCGCGCGCAACCAGCACCAGATCGTGACCTCGCCGGGCGAACCGATCGGCATATGTGGCGCCGATCCCAGTCGAAGCCCCAGTGATGAGAATGGCAGGTTTTGTCATCGCATTGCCCTTTTTCCAGAAGCTCACTATATTCATGATGGTCATCGCGTTTCCTTAAATGTGATGGCCATCATGAAAGTGTCAATGGGGACCGTGGAGATTTTTCGATGAGGGTCAGTCGCGAGCAGATGGTGGAAAATCGCGCACGCATCCTGCGCGAGGCCAGTCGCTTGTTCCGCGAGCATGGCTTCGCTGCAGTCACCGTAGCCGACGTGATGAAGGCTGCCGGGCAGACGCATGGCGGCTTTTACAGCCACTTCGCCTCTAAGGATGACCTGATCGCGGCTACGGTCGCAGCGGCGATGACGGGAGAAGGCAGCGGCATGGCGGATCTGGAGACATGGACGGATGCCTATCTCTCGCCCCTGCACCGCGATCATCCCAGCCAGGGGTGCCCGACAGCAAGCCTTGCCGGGCTGATGCGTCAACAAGCGCCTGCCGCGCGCGGCGCGATGGCACTGGGGCTGGAAGCGCAAATTGAACGTTTTGCGGCGGCGCTCCCCGGCGGCGATCATGCCGAACGCCGCCGCGATGCGATTGGTCGATGGTCGGCGATGGTCGGTGCAGTGGTGTTGGCGCGTGCGGTGGACGATCCGGTACTTTCCGACGAATTGCTTGCCGAGACGCGCGCCTGGCTTTCCGAGAAGGCCACGGGATAAGGGAGACCGACATGAACGTGACGCAGGACCTCGTCCACCTTGATGGCCATGACCAGCTGGCAGCGTTGATGGCGGAAAACCACCATCCGCCGATCGGCGAGACACTGGAATTCCGGCTGGTCGAACTGGAGCATGGGCGCGTGGACTTCGAAGGATCGCCATCACGCAAGGCGTTCAATCCGATCGGCTCGGTCCACGGCGGTTATGCCGCTACCTTGCTTGACAGCGCCTGTGGCTGTGCCGTGCATTCTAGCCTCCCGGCCGGACAGGGCTACACGACGCTGGAACTCAAGGTCGCCTATCACCGCGCGCTCAGCGAAACGAGCGGCCCGGTTCGCGCAGAAGGAAAGCTGGTATCGCTGAGACGCCGTGTGGGCTTCTCCGAGGCGCGATTGGTCGATGCGCAGGGCAGGTTATGCGCCTCCGCTACCTCAACGTTGCTGGTGTTTCCGATAAAGCGCGGAGATTGATGTCCAGCGCTCCGGACTGGCGACTTTCTCGAGTCTGGTGCTAGCTCCTCGCCAGTCTTTTCCTGCCGACGCCAAACGCCGACGATGGCACGCGTGCAAGGCCGGTACGGCCGTGCGGTCCCAGCCCAAGTCGTAAGCAGAATGTCCGCACCTTGGTTTGCCATGATCCCGGTCGAACGGCTTCAATGGGCGCAATACAGGCTGGTAGCTAATCACCAGCCTCAATTACCAAGGCGAAGATACCCCTTCTTTGGTCACGCTCGTGCCGTGGCAATTTTCGCGACTGAGCCTTATAGCAAACCGATGACAAACGAAACTCATGTCGATGCTGTGCCGCGCAATTCTGGCATTGATGTCGTTCGCATCTTCTTGACGATGCTGGTGATCCTTCACCACACGGCAATCGAGTATGGCGGCTCAGGCGGGTGGTTCTGGCGTGAGCAGCCGAACGCTTCAAACCCCGTCCTTGTCATGTTCAACGCGATCAACCAATCTTATTTCATGGGCTTATTCTTCTTGCTGGCCGGGTACTACACGCCAGGATCGTTCGATCGTAAGGGACCGCGGCATTATCTTGCGGACCGTCTCGTGCGACTTGGCGTTCCGCTGTTCGCTTTCTTCTTCGTCTTGTATCCGCTCACCGAAGCTTTGGCCGCTACCTCGGGTACGACGGGTTTGATGGACAGGTGGCTGGCGAGAGTTGCGTACGGACCACGCGGCCCCGGGCCTTTGTGGTTCGCGATCGCGCTTCTGATCTTCGCCACAACTTACGCTGCGGGGCAGGCGCTGCGACGACACCCAGCCACTCCGGCTATCGATCTGCCTTCGTGGCGCGTGATCTTGCTGGCAATAGTCTCCATCGGACTCTCGGCCTTTGCCGTGCGGCTCGTGATGCCGGTGGGATGTGAAATCCTTTGGCTGCAATTGGGCTTCTTCCCAAGCTACATCGTACTATTCGCGGCGGGCGCCGCGGCCGCCCCGAAGCGCTTGATCGAGCGGGTTACGGTTCGGGAAGCGCTGCCGTGGCTCGCCCTCACAACGCTGGCACTAGCTTCGTTGCCACTGATGGTGATGACGCAAGGCGTCTCTGGTGGGTTTGAGGGTGGCATGAATTTCAACGCGCTCTATTACGCGCTATGGGAGCCTTGCGTCGCGACTGGTGTGATCCTTGGGTTGTTAGCTTGGGCGAATAGCCGGCGGCACACAACCGGGCCGGTGACGTCGTGGGTCGCCACTAGCGCGTTTGGCGCCTTCATCCTTCATCCACCAGTTTTGGTGGCATTGAGCGTCATGGCGGCATCTTGGCCTGTTGCGCCATGGATCAAGTTTTTTGTGGTAGGGGCTGCAGCCTGCGGCGCATCGTTCGGCCTGGCGGGCATCGCTCGATCTATACCAGGCGTACGGCGAATTATTTGAGAAGGCTGGTGCTGATCGATGCGAAGCACCAAAGCGCGTTTCCCAGAATTTGCTGCCACTCAGCGCCGCCCTCAGCGATGCTGTCCGGATATCTTTGATGTGCGACGAACAGGTGTTTCGCAGCATGTCTGGTTTGGAATGCGCACCAGTGGCTGCGGAATGACCGACTTGGGCGCAGAGCTGCCGCCAAGCTGTAGGCCCTGGGTCCTTGCAACGGCAAGGACCCAGGCAGTTTCAGATTTCAGTGCCCTCTGCGAGCGTCAAAGCGTCCTCCACGTCCACGCCAAGGTATCTTACCGTGCTTTCTATCTTCGTGTGCCCAAGCAAAATCTGGACGGCGCGAAGATTTCCAGTCGCCTTGTAGATGATCGACGCCTTGGTTCGGCGTAGAGAGTGGGTGCCATAATCTTCGCCGGGCAGTCCGATCCCCGTGACCCATTCGTCAACAAGGCGAGCATATTGCCTGGTGCTTATGTGGGCTGCGTGATCGGTACGGCTCGGAAATGCAAAATCCTCCAAGGATCCACCTCTCAGTTCCAGCCATTTGAGCAGGCTGGCGCGAGCATCGGTCATCAGTTCAAACTGAACCGGTCTGCCGGTCTTTTGCTGTACGACCGTGGCACGTGTTCGAATTTTCCGATCACAAACGATATCGCTGATCCTGATCTTGACCAGATCGCATCCGCGAAGCTTGCTATCGATGGCCAGGTCAAAGAGGGCACGGTCCCGGATCCGCCCATGCTGGTCGAGAAAGAAACGGATCGCCCATATCTGACGGGGCTTTAGCGCTCGCTTCGCACCAACCTTGCGCCCGGCGTTCCAAGATACCCGCTCACGAGCGGCGGGATCAAACTCTGATAATCCCATGCCACATCTCCTATGGCCGTAACGGCCATAGGTAGAACGCTTCAGGAGAGGCCGCCCCATGCACGAACCCGCTTCGCGGGAGGGCGCATGGTGCATTGTAGCGTGTTATATGTAGGCCTTTAGCGGGACGAGGCTGGCAGTTCCTTCAACGGAGAGGAACTTGCCATGACTGTCTCGATCAATACCGCCCCGATCAGCCCGCTGCGCCAGCGGATGCAGCACGACATGATGATGCGGGGCCTCGGTCCTCACACCCAGCAGGATTACGTGCGCCATGTGAAGCGCCTTGCAGCCTTCCTGGGGCGCCCTCCCGATACGGCAACGGAAGAGGACCTTCGCCGCTTTCAGCTCATGCAGCATGAGAGCGGGGTCAGGCCGAGCACCATTAACGGCACCGTGTCGGCCTTGCGCTTCCTGTATAACGTCACGCTCAGGCGACGCGATCTTGCGCGGGCCCTGGTCGTCACCCGCATCGTGCCCCGGCTGCCCGAAGTGCTGAGCGTCGAGGAGGCCGCGCAGCTGCTGCAGTCCGCGCCCGGCATGAAGTACAAGGCAGCGCTGGGCGTGGCCTATGGCGCGGGCCTGCGCGTGTCCGAGGTCGCCCACCTCAAGGTTGACGACATCGACAGCACGCGCATGCTGATCCGGGTCGAACAGGGCAAGGGAGGCAAGGATCGCAATGCGATGCTCTCGCCCCAGCTGCTCGAACTGCTGCGGATGTGGTGGCGTGAGGGGCACAAGCGCGGGGTGCTGATTGCGCATGGCTGGCTGTTCCCCGGCCAAAACGTCACCGACCCCATCTCGACCCGGCAACTGCACCGCGCGGTTCAGGAGGCGGCCGAGGTCGCGGGCATCCGCAAGCGCGTCAGCCCGCACACCCTGCGCCATTCCTTCGCCACGCACCTGCTCGAGCAGGATGTCGATATCCGCGTGATCCAGGTCCTGCTGGGCCACAGCAAGCTGGAGACCACCGCGCTCTACACCAAGGTGTCGACCCGCACGATCCACGCCGTGTCGAGCCCGCTCGACCAGTTGATGGCGCTGATGGAGGGCAAAGCACCCACAGGGTCAGCCGCCCCCGGTTGAACCGGTGCGCGCCGACCTCGAAGTCGCGGACATCTTCCGTTCTGCAGGGCCAGCCTACCGGGCGGCCCATGCCGGGCACCTGAGCCTTACCCAGCTCAAGGTGATGTCCGCGATCGAGACCTGCCGCACCGCGGCCCTGGGCGGGCACGTCGAGGCCTGCGAGGACTGCGGGCACTGGCGGGTCGCCTATAACAGCTGTCGCAACCGGCATTGCCCAAAATGCCAGGGCGCCGCCGCGCGCACCTGGCTGGCCGAACGGGAGGCCGACCTGCTTCCCGTCGGCTACTTCCACATCGTCTTCACGCTACCCGCCGAGGTTGCCGACATCGCGTGGCAGAACAAGGCGCTGGTCTACGACCTGTTGTTCAAGGCGGCCGCGCAGACGATGCTGACCATCGCCGCCGATCCCCGCCATCTGGGCGCCCGGATCGGGATTACCGCCGTGCTGCATACCTGGGGGTCGGCAATGACCCATCATCCGCATGTCCACATGATCGTGCCGGGCGGCGGCATCGCGCCCGATGCAAGTCGCTGGATCTCCTCGCGTCCGGCCTTCCTCCTGCCGGTGCGCGTGCTCGGCAAACTGTTCCGGCGGCTGTTCCTCACCTGGCTGAACGCGCTGCACGGTGCCGGCAAGCTCGCCTTCTTCGGCTCCCTGACCGATCTGACAGAGCCGCGGGCCTTCCAGCGTCACCTTGCCCCGGTGCGCAAGAAGCACTGGGTGGTCTATGCCAAGGCGCCCTTTGCCGGGCCGGAAGCGGTGCTCGCCTATCTCTCGCGCTATACCCACCGCGTCGCCATCTCGAACCGACGCCTCGTCGCCTTTGGCGAAAACGGCGTGACCTTGCGCTACAAAGACTATCGCCGCGACGGGCCTGATCGCCAGCGCGTCATGACACTCACCGCCGACGAGTTCATCCGCCGCTTCCTGCTCCACGTGCTGCCGCGCGGCTTCCACCGCATCCGTCATTACGGCCTGCTCGCCAGCGCCGCGCGCCGCGACAATCTCGCGCTCGCCCGCCGCCTGCTTGACGTCACACCGGAGACGCAGGTGCCAGAGCCCGAAGCCGAGCCCGGCACCTGCGCGCCATGCCCGTGCTGTGGCGGGCGCATGATCGTCATTGAAACCTTCCCGCGCTGGAGCCAACCTCGTGCGCCACCCAGGCCCAACCCGCCGGTCCGGGAGCGCGTCGCATGACCCGGCATGATCCGCCTGCCGCCATGGCCACGCAAAGCGCGCGATGGTCAAAGGACCGACTTGTCCCCGGCGCACACCGCACCCGCGTCCGCTCCTGGCATCAACGTCGACAGCCCGGCAAACACATCTCCGGCGCATCCAGACACCGGCCGCTGCGCTGCTGTCGTGCCTCCATCAAAGCCCGCTCTTCACCCCGCCACACCACACGAAAGCGCAAATCCCCATAGCCCACCCTAACGGGCACGCGGGTTCCTGCATGGGAGGCTTTCGTACGCAAGCGCCCGAAACCCTTCACCTTGTCGGACGCTCACCATCCAGACTCTGATCCTCAGGTGCTGACAGTCCGCTACCCGGGCAAGTGCCAACCAAACCACTGTCATCGCAAGTTGGATTGGTGAACGGCGGCTTGTGACGTGAGGTGCCAGGACCACGGATCAATACCTTGCGGCGTCCACCTTGATAACCCTTGTATCGGCCCACTCGAGCGAGCGGCCATTCGACGCGCGTAAGGTCAAGGGTGCGACAGGCTCGCGGTCGAGGGTAGGCCGAGCGACCGCCAGGCTGTTCGCGGCCGAGGGCGCCAAGGTCGCCGTGCTATCGCTTACACCCGCCAACATTGAGGCCGTCGTGGCCGACATCGAGGCCGCGGGCGAAACGGCACTGGGTATATCGACCGACGTCAGCGACGCCGATCAGATCAAAGCTGCGATCGAGCAGGTCGCCGCGACTTGGGGCGGTGTCGACATCCTCGTTAACAACGCTTTCGACCCTTCCGTCGTGCAGTCGCCCGTCATCGAACTTTCGGTCGAGCAGCTCCAACGCAATTTCGATACGGGTCCCATTGCCTTCTTGCGCATGATGCAGGCCGCCTATCCGTATCTCAAGGCGAGCGGCGAAGGCCGGGTCATCAACTTCGCCTCACTGGCCGGGGTCACTGGCTTGCGGCCCTATGCCCCCTACAACATGGCGAAGGAGGCCGTCCGCGCGCTGACCCGCGTTGCTGCGCGCGAGGGACGGACAAGATCACCGTCAACAATGTTCTCCCCGTGGCCGACACCTGGGGCGCGGAAGCGCAAGACATTCCCGCACCCGATACGCCGCTTGGTCGCTTCGGTTCGCCGGAGGAGGACATCGCGCCTGTCGTGCTGTTCCTCGCCAGCAAAGATGCGCAGTTCATCACCGGCTACAGTCTCACCCCCGATGGCGGCTCCATCATCGACGCTGCGCGCTGACGGAGCTGTGCGCCGAGCGCTGCTCCGGGCAGCCGCGGCCGCGATCATCAGGCACCGTCGTGCGCCTTAGCGAGGCGTGACGATGCATCCGTCCCAAACAAAAAGGAAGACAAAAATGAAAACGCATGGCCTCACTATCGACACCGCCAATCCTCAAGTCCTCGCGGCCTGGTGGGCCAAGGCTCTCGGAGTAGAGATCGGTGCCGACTATGGCGCCCTTGTTACTCTGGTAACGCCTCCCGACTTGCTCCCCCTACAGTTCTTCAAGCTTGAGACGATCGCGGAAGGCCGCAATCGCGTGCATCCCGATTTCAAGACGTCCGATCTCGACGCAGAGACAGAGCGCCTGGTAGCGATGGGCGCGACCATCGTGCAAAAGAACGAGCTGCCGCAAATCCGCTACACCACCCTGACGGATCCCGACGGAAACAACTTCGATCTGGTTCAGGAGTAGCGGCAGTGGCGAAGCGACGGAATGTGGGCAGGCCATGTCACGTCGCTTCAACCCCGCACGTAGATCTCACGGTTTGGCAACCCCTCCCATGTTCGACCTTGACGCTATTGTTCGGCCTCACCAAAACGCCGCCACTTTCCAGAATACTCTGAGATGAACGTCCATTTCTAACGGACCCTGCCGCTCCACCGCATGATCGCTCACCAGCGTTCCACTTCTTCGTCCAGCGTCATGGGGCGACTGTAGGAGATGTCCGCTCGGTCGCGCCGTCCTTTTATGTAGGCGCCTGCCTTGAACTGCGGCATTTCGAGAATCGAAGCATCGCCGGAAATCAGCAGTTCCACAGTGCAGCGACGCAAGGCGATGCTCCAAACCCCGCTACGCTTCTCCAGCCGGTCAATATACCGTCCATTGATGAAGCGCGCCGTCTTGCCGTCCGGATTGAGCAGGCCGACCAGCACGTAACTCTCCACATGCGCGGTATCGCCGTCGATCTCGCAGTTATGTGTGGTGATGTTGTGTAGACAAAGCTGGCATCCGGCGCTGTGAATTCCATTGGCCCATTCGGCATAGTCCGGGCCTCGGTTGACCGCTGATGCTCCGTGCTCGTCAACGCCGTCTGGATGGTACGCGGCTGTAAGCAGGTCCACATCAAAACGGTCGTGCCCGCGAGCATGGCTGTGTACGCAGTCCTCAATGGCGCGGCGGTCCATCAGATAAGCCACGTCACACGCGATCTGTTCGATATCGGCCATGTCACCTCTTCTCTAGCGGATTACTGCTGAGTGAAATACAAGTGGCTCTACGCCGTGCAGTTCTTCGGCGGTCGGCGGCACCCTGCCGCCATCTGTGAGTCCATACTTGCGCGCGATTCCTGCGCCGACCAGCGTTCTGCCGCTCAGGTCCGCGAGATCGGGATCATTGTAGAGATGCCAAATCACGTCGCCGGTGAACTCCGGCGTCTCGCAGTGTCCTTCTATATGACCGAAGCGAATGGGATCGGAAGCGATCACCGCCTTGAGCCGATCGGTCAGCAGTGCTCCCATCCACACGGAGACCGCCGCGACACTCACGCCAGCGTGGCGAAAGTCGGTGGCCATGTCGAAGGCCATCTTATCCATGCCGATCTTGTGTGCGCCATAAGCCGGACCGAGTGAATAATGCGCTGCGCCGGAAGCGGAAGTGAAGACAATCAGGCCATGGCCGCGCTCCGCCATCGCCCTGGCGGCGTGCCAGCTCGCGACATAGCCGCTGCGAAGCCCGACATCGATCAAGCTCGCCAGTTTGAGCGGCTTTTCCCAGAACTCGCCTGCCTGCGTAAGCTCGTCGTGTATGGCGGCAGCATTGTTTACGAGCAGGTCAATGCGGCTTTCGTCTGCCAGGATGCGGTTGTACAGCCCAGCGACTTGCTCATCGTCGGAATGATCACAAGCGACTGCCACGCCCTTTCCGCCCGCCTCGGTGACCGCGCGGGCCGTGTCGAAGATCGTGCCCGGCAAAGCATGATCGCCCGCCTGCTGACTGCGCCCGGTCACATAGACCGTGCAGCCGCGCCTGCCGAGGGCAATCGCAATGCCTCGGCCCGCCCCCCTACTTGCGCCGGTCACCAGTGCAATGGTTGCCTGATCCGTCATGCCTTCTCTCGCTTGAATTTGAACTTGTGTTTAGCGCCACTGAGAATGCATTCAAGGACGGCTCGTCAGGCATCCCCAGCGCGGTTTATTAAGGGTACTTCCCGCACGGAGCCGGCCCTCTCTCAGGGTCGTCAAAATGGCCGCTAGAAATCGAGGATTGGAGCTGACGGTCCGCTTTCTCGGCAGGTGTCGACCATCCCAGGTCGTTGATCTGGGCTCGTGCCGCCGTTGAGCCAACGGCAGCTTTCTTGGGGCAGCCGCCGGTAAGCCGACTGACCGGAAATCCCAAGGTTGGCCGTTTAGGTTCGCGAGCAGCTGGTCGAATCGAGGGCCGCTATGAGGGTGCCAAGCTGACGTGGTCTGCTTCGGCGTTTTCGTACGGGGCTAGCAATGGCAATCCTGCGGCCGTCGCCCAGTTTTTCGATAGTGGACTGGGGCGCAGACGTCGACGATCACGGTCAGAGCGCAGTTTTCAATTCTGCAAGGCGGGCCTGGCAAAGTTCGTTGACAATCTCTCCCAGGATTTCGACCCGTTCTGATAGCCAGGTAAATTCTTCCTCTGTCATCTTAAAATGGTCGGAGTGTCGCGATTTGACGTAAGCGTCCTTGAACAGGAAGTTTTAAGACAATTTGGCTTGATCTTGGGGTGCCGGATCGTTGTGCACTCGGACGGCAAGCGTCCGGTGTTAGGTGGTCAAGGAGCCACATAGTCTTTCCCGAAATGGGCAGCCAAACGTTCGGCTTCCGATGGGGAAATGGGAACCGCGCTCATCGCTGAAACCGCAACCGCATCAGAGGCTCGCTCAAACAAGGCGACGCACCGCTGATTGTCGAACCGGGAGGTGTAGAGAATGCCGTCTGCGCTCGTCGTCTCGTGAATATGTCCGCTGATTTCCCAGGTGCGGGCATAGGCGTCGCCGTGGAGATCGGTGAAGGAGAGGCCGTGTGCAGAGACCCCGGCGTCCACGAGGGGGTAAAGCCTGAGCGCCCGCGTCGTCACCAGTTCGCTCCGGACCCGCGCGTCGATCGTTGTCGATACGATATAGGGTACGGCTGGAGCGCGAACGAATGTTTCGCCGAAGGCGGTCTCGATGGACCGTGCAGCGTAAAGGATCTTGTAGCTGCCGTCAGGAGAGTCGAACCGGTTGACGGGATCCGGACCAACCGGTCCGAAGAAGATCGGACTGTGCATGGCGCGGTGATATCGGTGCAGATGCGCGCCAGCGCCGATACGGCGCATCAAGGTAACCGCCATGACGTTTCAGGCAGCCCAGCTTGTGACGAGCGCAACGAGTTGCTTCAGCGTTTCCGCACGCGGCTTACGGCCCAGGATCTGCAGGGGTGTTTCCGGCTCCGGGGTATAACCTGTGACAGGTGTCGTTAGCAGCATGAGCTGCTCCCACGGATCGGAGTCGCCGAAAGCCTCCAGCAGCTGCTTGAGGTTCGAAATGGTGGCGCCGGCCACGAACTGGGCAGCAGGATACCGGATCTCGTTACCGTAAGGCACCCCCAGGATTTGCCGGCGCTGCCGTTGCTTTTCGATAGCGGCCGCGCTTACTCCAAGCATCTCCGCCACATCCGCGCGCTCCAGCATGCCGCCTGCACGGCTTGCCATTTCGTCGCGGAAACGAGCGGTCTTCTCGCGTGCGGCCTTGATCGCGGCAATGTCCGCAGCCGATTCAGGTGCAATATCCCGAGGGGCGATCGTAAGGGCATGGCGCAGGTCTTCGGACCCGACGATATCTGCCAGCGTATCGTCGCTCGCGGACTCCACTGCCTTGGCGATTGCCAGCGTCAGCTTCTCCAGCGCCTTGCGGCGCAAGGTGTCACTTGGAGCGATGGTTGCGAGAACGGCTGCTTTGCCGCCGGTCGATGATGCTTGCGTAGCCATGATTGTCCTTTCTGTCTACAATATATGAAATCTGACAGAAAGGACAAGTGACCTTGTGTTTTCGATCGTGATAAAATGGGCAATCGATGTGTCCTGGGATCCGAAAAGATTGCGCCGGTGCGGGCGCTCATGCCGCGGATGGCGCGAAGGTGCCGATGGAAAAGTGCTACGGCGTCGCCAAGGCTGGAAAGAACGACTGCAAGGCTGGCGCCGGAACGAGTTGTGCGGGCACTTCGAGGGTCGATTGCCAGGGTAACGCCTGGAAGATGGTGAAAGCCGGAACCTGCACCACGATCAAGACGCCCAAGGGCATGGGATCGCTGAGCCACAAGGCCTGAATAGGCAAGCCTGAAAAGGTCGCGGCCGCCCCATCGCGGGCGGCGCGGCCCCTGATCGAGAGGACCATCATGGGATCCCCCCTTAAGATGTACCGCCACATCTGTGACGGTGCGCAGGACGCTCTGTCCGAAGCTGCGCTGCTGCTCGTCGCCCGGTTCGGCATCGCTGCCGTATTCTTCCAGTCGGGTCGGACTAAGGTGGAGCGCGTGCTCTCCATTACCGACAGCACCTATGAGCTGTTTCGCAGCGAGTACGCCTTGCCCTTCATCGATCCGGTGACGGCCGCTCACCTCGCGACGTATTCGGAGCATCTCTTCCCGTTGCTGCTGGTGCTTGGTCTGTTCACCCGATCTGGGGCCCTTGCTCTGTTGGGCATGACGTGCGTGATCGAGATTTTCGTCTATCCCGATGCCTGGCCGACGCACCTGAACTGGGCAGGGCTCCTGCTTCGTCAGCGGTGAAGGAGGTTGCGATGCCCACAGCCTCCTTCAGTTTTTTAGTGACCGATGGGAATGGGGTTTTCGACAATGCTTTGATTGAAGGCGTGAACCAGAGCATGTTCGTCAGCACCCGGGTTGTCGCGCAGCGGGCGGATGGCGTCGACGATTACTTCAGGATCATCTTTGGCAAGCGCGGCAATGGTCTGCTCGACAAAAGGACCGAGCGGCATGGCGCGCGGATCGCCGCTCTTGTAGATGAGGTCGGTGTCCACCCACGGCGGCGCGATTTCCTGAACGCGCACGCTGGTGTCGCGCAGCTGGAAACGCTGGGTCAGGGCATAGGAATGCAGCGCCGCCTTGGTAGCCGAATAGACCGAGTTGGTGGCCAGCGGAACGAATGCCAAGACGCTGCTCGTATAGAGGATTGTCGCTTCGGGCCGGGTCTTGAGGTGCTCGATCAGCGCCGAGGTCATGCGGATCGGGCCGAGCAGGTTGGTGGTGATCACACCTTGCGCGGCGGCATCGTCGACAGGCGCCGATGTGTCGTCGAAGGGCATGATACCGGCGTTGTTGAAGAGCACGTTGGCCTCGGGAAAATCGCGCTGGATGATTGCGGCAGCACGCTCGATGCTGGCGGGGTCGTTTATGTCGAGTTCGATCGCGGCCATACCGGGGTTGGCGGCGATAACCTCATCGAGCAAGGCGCGCCTGCGGCCTGATACGATCACTTTGTTGCCCAGCGCGTGCAGAGCCTCGGCAAGGCCCCGGCCGATGCCGCTGGTGCCGCCGGTGATGAAGATGGTGTTTCCGGTAAGCTTCATGGTTCCTATCCTTTGAGAGGGCAAAACGGTCAGGCGGCCACGCGCTCGACGCGGGGGAAGTCGAGCGTGGTGCCGACGATCGTATTGATGCTGTTGGTGAGGATGCTCATCGCGGCATGGGCCACGGTTTCGAGGATTTCGGCATCCGAGAGCCCGGCCGAACGGGCGCGGTCAAGCACGGAAGGGCCGGCGCGCCCATGGTCGGCGTTGACCTCCAGGGCGAGTGCCAGAATGGCGGCGACGTGCGGATCGGCGGCTTCTCCGGACTGGGCTTTTGCCAGATCGTCGCTCGAAAGGCCGGCAAAGCGGCCCGCGCCGGTATGTGCGGCAAGGCAATAGTCGCAGCCGTTGGCCGTAGCGACGGCGATGGCGATCTGCTCCTGGACAGGGGCGGGAAGTACGCCCTCGGCAAGGGCGGCGCGGCCATCCCAGTAGACATCGAGCACGGCCGGGGCCTGTGCCATCACGCGCAGGAGATTGGGTACTTTGCCCATGCGGGCGCGAGCTTCGCGAAAGATGGCGGCGGAATCCGCCGTGGCATCGGCGTCGGCAATGAGAGGGATCGTGGACATCATGGTTTCCTTGTTTGTCTGGGGAAGTCAGTGGGCGTGAACGATGCCGAAGCGGGCAGCGGGGCGGCTGGCCGAAAGCTCAGGGCTGAGGGCGGCGCGAGCGGCTTCGAAATCGCTCCAGAGGCCGGCGTTTTCGAGCGCCGGGATAGTCGTCGTTTCGCCGCGATCGAGGCCGACGAGCGCGGCATCGACCATGTCTTCGGCGCGCATGACGATGCTTTCCGGCAGATGGTCCAGAGGTAGCCCGCCGGTTTCCCAGAAGTCGGTGGCGGTGGCACCGGGCAGGACGGACTGGATGCGGATGCCCTTGATCGCCAGTTCGTGATGTAGCGAGGCTGAGAAGGCCTGCACGAACGCCTTGGAGCCGCCATAGACCCCGTTGAGCGTTTCCGGCGTGATCGCGACGATCGAGGCGATGTTGATGATGGTGCCGTGTCCGCGTGCGACGAAACCTGGAGCTCCGGCGTAGGCGAGGCGCATCGGCGCGGTCACGTTCAGGCGGATCATCGCCTCCATCCGGTCGACGTCGCTGTCCAGCAGCGCGGTGTGGGTACCGACGCCGGCATTGTTGACCAGAGTGGTGATGCTGGCATCGCTGCGTAGAATGGCTTCGACGCGGGCCAGATCCTGCGCATTTTCGAGGTCGGCAACGACAACTTCGACTGCTCGTCCGGTCCGGTCGGACAGGCTGGAGGCGAGGCGCTGAAGCTTGTCGCCATTGCGGGCGACAAGGATGAGGTCATAGCCGCGGCGGGCCAGACGGTCGGCGTAAATGGCGCCGATGCCGCCGGATGCGCCGGTGATGAGAGCGGTGCCGGGAGTCTGCGTGGTCATGGTCGAAAGCCCTTTGCGATGCGTGTTGCCGGTTGGCAGGCCGGTTATGATCGCATTGCACAATGTCTCAAATGACGTATAAAGTACGCATTCAGGACATGAAGGATTTAGGATGCCGCAAGTCGCCATGGTGCTTACGCCAGGGTTCCAGTTTCTCGCTCTGGGCGCGCAGGCTGCCTTCGAACTCGCGAACACGGTTGCCGGTGAGGCGTTCTATTCACTCGGCCTCTATTCGGCCGAAGGTGGGCCGATGATGTCGTCCAGCGGGTTTGCCGTGCCGACCGAACCTTTGGCCAAGGCAGGGCAGGTCGATACGCTACTATTGATGGCCGGGCTGTTGCCGCCGCCTGTGCAGGACGCGGCAACGCTTGAGACTCTGCGGGAGGCGGCGCAATCCGCGCGCCGGGTTGCCGGGCTTTGCACCGGCGCGTTCCTGCTGGCGCAGATGGGTTTGCTGGATGGCAAGCGGGCCACGACCCATTGGGCTTATGCCCGGCAGCTTCGCGAAGAATTCCCCGGGGTCCGCGTGGAGGATGACCGGATCTTCATCAACGAGGGGGCGGTCTGGACTTCGGCAGGGCTGACGGCCGGCCTCGATATTGCGGTGGCGCTGGTTGAGAAGGATCTGGGAGCAGACATCGCGCAAGCGGTCGCGCGGCGGATGGTGATGCACCATCGCCGCGCGGGCGGCCAGTCGCAGCATTCCGAACTGCTGGAACTGGCGCCGAGCAGCGATCGTATCCAGAAGGCACTCATCCACGCGCGGGGGCATCTCGCCAATCCGCTGACGGTCGAAGAGCTGGCGGGCGTGGCGGCGCTGTCTCCGCGTCAGTTCAGCCGCGCGTTCCGGGCCGAGACGGGACAGTCACCGGCCAAGGCGGTCGAGCAGTTGCGGCTGGAAGCGGCGCGGCTTCTGTTGGAAGATACGCGCCACGGCCTTGAAGCCGTGGCGCGTGAAACCGGCTTCGTCGACCTGCGACGTATGCGCGAGGCTTTTCTCCGGCAGTATGGGCAGCCGCCGCAGGCCGTGCGGCGCATGGCGCGCGCCTCCTGAGGGGTATTTGTTAGCCCAGAAGCTGAAGCCGTTCCAGCGTTGGCGGCTGGGCCAGAAGATCGCCGAAGCGGACGGCCAATGCGGTGAAGGCAGGGGCCTGCGCATGGGTGTCGAGCGCGACCTGATCGGCCCACGCCTCGACCATCACGATCACCCCCGGCGCGTCGCGGCTGACATGGGCCGTGTAGGCCAGGCAGCCCGGCTCCTTGCGGACTTCGCCCAGAATGGCATCTGTGGACGCCCCTCCGGACGCAAGCAGTAAATCGGGGTATGTTGGCACGTAGTCGGATGCTGTCATCTGTCCGGCCTCGATGAGCAGCGCCATAAGCTGCGGGCCAGTATGGGAGTTCGCGGACTGGATCCATTACAGTTTTACGCGCTTGGCTAGCGCTCTGCCATTCCCTGGTTCTTCCAGCCCCGTCTCGCCGACTGTTGTGCCATACCCTCCTTCGACCGCCTACGTCCCCGACGCCTCTGACCGCAGTCTTGGCTTACGCCGCGACAGCTGTCGGAGCTCTGTAATCTTCCTTTCTGGTTAGCAGCGCCCAGACCATGCGCGCCATCTTGTTGGCGAGCGCTACCGAGACGAGCATGCGCGGCTTGCGCGCCAGCATCCGATCAAGCCACGAGCCGGCAGGCGCGCCAAACCGGCATGCCTGGCGTACCATTGAGCTGCCGCCGATGATCAGTAGTCGTCTGATCGTCCGCTCGCCCATCTTCGATATGCTACCGAGCCGCTGTTTGCCGCCGGTCGAGTGCTGACGGGGGGGCGAGGCCTAGCCAAGCCGCGAAGTCGCGGCCCTTACGGAACGTCTCGACCGGCGGGGCCAGCGCGATGATGGCGGTCGCCGCGATAGGACCGATCCCCGGAATGGTCATTAGCCGCCTGGCTGCTTCATCCTCCTTGGCACGCCGTGCGATCTCACGGTCCAGCACGGCAACCTGCTTGTCGAGATCGGCCAGCATGTCGACCATGAGCTTGAACATGGGCCGCGCCGCTGCAGGCAGACTTGAAGTCATTTCCTCATCCTCGAGCAGGTCAGCGAGCATTGTCATATGCGCTGTGCCGCGCGGTGCTACCCAACCATACTCCGCTAGGTGCCCGCGGATGGCGTTGATCAGCTGAGTGCGCTGCCGCACCGCTAGGTCACGTGTGCGGAACACGAGCCCCGCAGCCTGCTGCTCTTCGCTCTTTACCGCCACGAAGCGCATGCCTGGGCGCTGCGCAGCCTCGGCAATCGCTTCAGCATCAATCGCATCGTTCTTGTTCCGCTTCACGAATGGCTTCACGTAAGATGGCGGGATCAGCCGCACATCGTGCCCCATCGTCTGTAGCTGACGCGCCCAATGATGGGCGCCACCGCACGCCTCGAGCGCCACCACACAGGCTGGCTGACCGGCGAAGAACTCAAGCAGTTTGCCTCTCGTCAGCCTGCGACTGAAAACCATCGCACCCCGCTCGTCAGCGCCATGCGCATGGAAAACGTTCTTGGCGATATCCAGACCGATTGTGGTAACCTGTGACACGGACGCCTCCTCAGTGGTGCTTCAACACCTCCACTTTGCCATAAAGGCTGTCGGGGGGCGTCCACCCCATCAGTTTTGAACTATACCTTCCGTTTGCCGCTGATTGGCTTTGGGTTCAGTGCAAGCAATAGCGTGGCGAAATCAGCTGGTCGTATGATACGCTCAAACTGAAACCCAAGGCGCCCTCCGTGCCGCCAGACCAGATATGCCTCGATTTCACCAATCGTCGGCAGCCTCAACTGAATGCGCTCACCAGGATCAAACGCGATTTCTCCCTCGACCATGAAGCCCCGGGCTGACACGTTGCGCACTTGTATTTTGAAGTCGCCCAGCTGACGGTGTTCGGCGTCGGCGGTATAATCGACCGCATGACGCGTCGCCTGCCGCAAATCCACTATCGACAGCCTTGGCCGCGCATTCATGTTGATCATTTCCTCCATCCCCATCTTCGTCTGGTTTGGGTTAAATGAAACTTAACAGGTCGCGGGAAAAGGCGCTTTCCTTGAGCCGCTTGAGGTGATTCAGATGCCTTCAACTGAGGTTGAAGGATTTAAGATGCGCGGCGGCGATTACCGGAGCGAAGGGCTGTTTTCTTACGTAAGCTGCGAGGCCCGGGTTCCGGCGGGCCATCCACTTCGGGCGATCCGTGCGATCGTCGACGAAGCTCTCGGGATGATGTCTGCTGATTTCGATGCGATGTATTCTCGCATCGGCCGGCCATCGATCCCGCCCGAGAAGCTGCTCCGCGCGTTGCTCCTGCAGGCTTTCTATACGATCCGCTCGGAACGCCAGCTCATGGAGCAGATGGACTACAACCTGCTTTTCCGCTGGTTCGTCGGCCTGGCGATGGATGCGCCCATCTGGGATGTTACGGTCTTCACCAAGAACCGCGAGAGGTTGCTGTCCGGGGGCGTCGCCGCCAGGTTTCTGTCTTCCGTCGTCGGGCAGGAGCGCGTACAGGCTCTCCTGTCGGCCGATCATTTCTCTGTGGACGGCACGTTGATCGAAGCGTGGGCCAGCGTGAAGAGCTTCAGGCCCAGGGATGAAGGCGGCCCCGGCGATGACGGTGACGGCGGAGCGATATCCAGCCAGAACAAGCAGGGCACAGGGCCGACTGGCCGCAATGCCGAACGCAATTTCCGGGGCGAGAAGCGCAGCAATGCAACCCATGCATCGACCACCGATCCCGATGCCCGACTATTCAAGAAGGCCCCCGGCCAGGCAGCGAAACTGTGCCACATGGCCCATGTCCTCATGGAGAACCGTGGTTGGTCTCGTTGTCGATGCGATCCTCACTCACGCCACCGGCACCGCTGAACGCGAGGCCGCACTGACCATGCTGGGCCGGATGGAAGGGCGCCATCGGATCACGCTGGGCGCGGACAAGACTACGACACCGCTGCATTCGTCGAGGCATTGCGCGAGATGGACGTCACCCCGCATGTGGCCCAGAACAACGCCAATCGCCGTTCTGCCATTGACGGGCGTACGACAAGACATCCCGGCTACGGCCTCTCCCAGAAAATCCGCAAGCGGATCGAGGAAGTGTTCGGATGGGCGAAAACCTGCGGCACCATACAAAAAACCCGACACCGTGGGCAAGATCGCGTCGGATGGTCCTTCACGCTCACCGCTGCCGCCTACAACCTCATCAGACTGCTGAAACTGCTGGCTGCGGCCTAGCCTTGCCGGTCCTTTCGCCAAGGACCGGCCGAACAAGGCAGGTCTCGCTGAATTTCACACTGAAATGGCCAAGGCCCTCGTCCCGCAACTTCGAGGTTAGGGGCGTTGGTGATTATGGGGCGCCTTTTTCCGCGACCTGTTAAGATTTGCGTTCTCGCGACGGACTGCCCGCCCTGCGCGCTGCCTGCTATGTCCCTCACGACAGCCCCGACGGCAATGTTGATGCCGCGCTTGAGATCCATCGGATCGACGCCCGCGGAGACTGATTTCATGCCTTCCCGCACGATCGCCTGAGCGAGTACCGTCGCGGTGGTCGTGCCATCGCCCGCATGGTCCTGCGCCTTCGATGCGACCGCCCGGATCATCTGCGCGCCCATATTCTCGAAATTGTCCTTCAGCTCGATTTCCCTGGCGACGGTCACTCCGTCCTTGGTGATACGCGGCGCGCCATAGCTCTTGTTGATGAGGACGTTGCGGCCTTTGGGGCCGAGCGTTACGCGGACGGCGTTGGCGAGGATATCGAGACACCCCGCGCAATGCTTTCGCGGGCGTCGCGCGAGAATTTGACGTCTCTGGCTGGCATATTATCTGATCCTTGTGGCTGGTCGTCCGCTGCCCGGTCGGGCACCGGCAAGAAACGGGAAGGCTTCGGTCAGCCAATGACGCCGAGGACGTCGCATTCCTTCATGACGGGGAGATACTCACCGTTCAGCGTGACTTCCGACCCGGACCGCTTGCCGAACAGGACGCGATCGCCAGCCTTGAGGTCGAGCGGCACGAGCTCGCCATTCTCGGCTTTGGCGCCCGCGGCCGCAGCGACGATCTCGCCCTCCTGCGGCTTCGCCTTGGCGGTATCGGGGATGATGATGCCGCCGGCGCTTTTGTCGGCCGAGTCGATGCAGCGGACCAGCACGCGGTCGTGAAGAGGTCGAAATGTCATGAATAGCATCCTGCCGCTGGACCGCGACGAGATGTCGTCGCTTCACAAGCGGAGAGCCAGCGCTGCCGATTTGCGATTGAATATCGCGGAGATGCGGATGCCGACGTCCTAAATGTGGGTCAGCAATCGAGAAAACAAGGTGTAGCTTTTGCTGATCAGTCCGCTCAGGAAAACGGGCATTCGCGGCGCAATCCAACAAGCTTGGGCTGTCAGCTGACAAGCCGGCCGGGCGAAGCGTCACGACGAGACCGATCAGCTTCGCGTTTGCTGCAACGGATCTTACACTGTCAGTCCACCTCGGGGCTTCCAGGCTTGGCAAATCTTGGTCACAAAGATTGTGTCCCCCCTGTCATTCCGGCTGATCAGCGTATGTCGCCGTCTAGCACCGTCAGTAGCCGTCGTGCATCCCATGGTTCGCGCAGCAACAGGCCATGATCGAGCAGCCTGCGAAACTGGGGATCGTCAAGGGGCGTGGCGAACAGATAGCCCTGGCCGACCGAGCAGCTTTATTGCCCAATGTCAGAAATTCGTATACATGCTTCTGACAAAGGACTTCGCATGCGCGGACCGAGCCTCGATCTCAAAGGTGCGATATCGGACCGAATGGTCTCCGGAGGCGTGCCTTCGGTCTGGACGCCGCAGGACTTTCTCGACCTCGGTTCTCGCGATGCCGTTGACCAAGTGCTCCATCGACTGACCCGCAACGGTGACGCTCGCAGGATTGCCCGCGGCCTCTATGACAAGCCGAAACTCAACCCCCTTACGGGCAAGCTCACGCACCCCGATCCCCGCGCCGTCATCGATGCGCTGGCTCGCCGGGACCAAGCCCGTATGCTCGTCGATGGCGTAACCGCAGCCAACGATCTAGGACTATCCGATGCAGTCCCTGCACGTATCGTCGTCCACACCGACGCAAGGTTGAAGCCCATCACGCTCGGCAACCTCAAGATCGATTTCAAAACCACTGCGCCAAGTCGGCTTCATTGGGCTGGGCGCCCAGCGATGCGTGTCGTTCAGGCCTTGCATTGGTTGCACCACGCTGGAGGCGATACCGATCCGGATATTGCCAAGCGTCTGCGCAACATCTTCGCCCACCCCGACCACGGTGCCGACATCGTCAACGACCTCCAGGCCGATATCCTGACGCTCCCGCTCTGGATGCAGAATATCCTGCGCGATACGATGCCGACTACCGCGTCAGCCAAACGCCCGAAGACCAAGTGAGCATGACAATGAATCCGGCTTACGCCCAATTCCTTGCGGCCGATCCAACGGATCGACAGGATGTGTTTATCGGCGCCGGCCAGCGAATCGGCACAGCGCCCCAGAATATCGAAAAGGATTTCTGGACGGCAATCTCGTTCGACGAACTGGCTTATCCCGCCAGCGCTCCCGCGATTACCGTATGTTCGTGCAAGGGCGCGTAGCTGTCAAAGCACAGATGGCAATCTCTCTCTATGCCAGGAGCGTCAGCTTACTTGGGCTACGTGCTCGGAACCGGACCGAGCAAAATGTCCCATTGCCAGCCGTTCATGATGGCTGATCGCTCGGTGAATGAGTGGCCGCTTCGGAGATGCCCATAGGACGCGCTGAACGGTAGCTTTATCGGCGGCTTCAGATGGGGGCAGGGGGGCATTGGCGGCTACGCGCCCCATCCAAGCCGTCCGACCGCGATTTTGCCGTGCATGGAAGCGGCCATTCAAATTATGCCTGGGTCTGGGACAAGCCCTCCATTCTCGAAGCATTCGACAAACGACAGCTCCGGTCGGCAGCCGTCATTCCACGCGAACGCTGGTGTTGCGACCATGCATTCTGGACTGTCGACCTCGGCAACTCCCAAGCGGAAGATCGTGGACGATTTTAGTGCAATTGCATCCCATAAACCACGGTAAGTAAAATGGAAATCTCGCTTCCCTTCCCAACGCACGCAGTACGATACACCGAGTAATCCGTGTTGCTGCCGCACATCCACTTCGCTAACTGTTGCGCATGAGTAATACAGTTGGTGTGCTGAAGCGGATAGCTCCGAGCGTCATTATTGCGGTTCTGGCTTACGCGTCGATGGCAAAAGCCAGAACCGATGCGTTGTTGCCGGATATGACCACAACCCTCCGCGAACAGCGCGTGGAGAGTGCGTCGGTCGCACTGATCCGCCACGGGCGGATCGTCTCGACGGGCGCATGGGGCATGGCTGGCCCAAGCCGAGCGGCGACCATCGCTACACCATACAACCTTGCATCGCTGACGAAGCCGCTGACGGCCGAAGTCATCTTGCGTTTGGTATCGGCTGGCAAGCTGTCGTATGATGAGCCGATGGATCGCTACTGGAGCGACCCCGATCTGTCGTCCGATCCGCGGCGGACGAAATTGACGGTCCGCATGGCGTTGAGCCATCGCACCGGGTTGCCGAACTGGCGCGATGCGAAGGGGCTGGCGTTCGATCATGACCCCGGCACAACCACCGGCTATTCAGGCGAAGGGTATCAATATGCGGCGCGCTACGCTGAGCGTCGCACCGGGCAGCCGTTCGAAGCGCTTGCAGAGCGGTGGCTGTTCGCCCCCGCCCATATGCCCGCATCCGGTTATGTATCCGCTCAAGGAGCGACCCAGCCACTCGCAGTGGCCTATGACGAAACGGGCAAGCTGTTGCACGTCGAGCCGGTAACGCGCTTCAATGCTGCCGATCTGGCCCATGCAACGGCGCGCGATTATGCGCGCTTCCTAATCGAGGTCCGCAATGATCGGGGCATTGCCGCTTCCATCGCGGCAGAGCGCAACCGATCGCAGGCCGACCTGACGCCCGACATATGCGTCGGATCGAAGGTAACCACCTGTCCGCCTTGGACCGGTTTCGGGCTTGGCTGGCAGCTCCTCGGCTTTCCCGGCGAGACGACCATGCTCCACACTGGCAAGGATGCCGGGGCTTTCACCTTCGCTGCAATCAATCGCGCGAGCGGTGACGGGATCGTCATCCTGACCAACAGCGACAACGGATGGCGGGTCATCCTGCCCATACTCGAACGCACCGGCAGCGATCCGAGACTGATCGCCTTTCTCCGCGGCCAGATGAACTGACAGGAGCATGAGCATGCTGACCGCCATCGCCGTTACCGCAACGTTGCTAGCAGCGCCCATGCCGCCTCCGGCCGATCAGTTGACGACGGAGATTGGCGCCCTCGATGCCAGGGTATTCGACGCCTACAACCGCTGCGACCTGCCGACCTTCTCCGGCTATTTCGACCCCAAGGTCGCCTTCTATCACGACACCGGGGGGGCGACGTTCGAACGTGACGCGATGGTAGATGGCGTGCGCAAATACATTTGCGGAAAGGTGAAGCGCGAGCTGATCCCGGCCACCTTCCGCGTCTATCCGATCAAGGATTATGGCGCGATTGAGGAAGGCGAGCATCGCTTCTGTGAACTCGCTACAGGGCGATGCGAGGGTATCGCCAAGTTCGTGATGGTCTGGGCGAAACAGGACGGCATCTGGCGGATCACCAGCGTCCTGAGCTACGGCCATCGCGCCTTGACGCCCGCCGAGCAGCAGGGCGCTGCTGCAAAATAGATCACAGTGCGCGTTCCGATTTGGAACATCCAGTGGGAGAGCGCAGCACGCGCCATGTTAGCCCAATGGAGATCGTTCACGTTCGCTCGCACTTCGGTTAACGGAGTTCGGCTTTCAGGATGCCCGGATGTGGCATTGAGTGTCAGCGATGTCGGCGATTTCGGATCGGGAGTGCAGGGCAGGGGCTTGGCGGCTACGCGCCCCATTGCTGCGTTTTCCGAGTCTCATTTGTCCTCCTGAAACTTGCCTTTCACGAACGGTCACTGGCACCCACACGACCGGAATAGATCAGCGGCAAGTATCGTGATGTCGCGTTGAGGAGTATTCAAGGGCAGTCGCGTCAATAACCCAATGGTCGCAGCTCTCGGACAAGATCGATCAAAAGACGCAGGCCTACCGGCACCTGGCGGCGTCCGGGATAGTAGATGTGCATGGCAGGCCCCGGAGAGGCCCAGTCCTCCAGCACGACCTGCAGGTCGCCGCCCGCCACCTCGTGGGCAATGGCGGGCTCGGGAGCGTACATGATCGCCGCGCCACTAAGTGCCAGCGCGCGGGCGGTGTCGCTGGAGTCGATCGTGATCGCGCCGGGTACGGCAAGGGCAACCGATTCCGATCCGCGATCGAACTCCCAGCGATAGATCCGGTCGTCTCCCAGACGTATCTGCACGCAGCGATGCGCAAGCAGATCGTCGGGATGGCGGGGTATGCCGAAGCGCTCGAAATAGGCCGGTGCACCAACAGCTACCCAGCGGATGGGCGCTGAGAGACGCTGCGCGATCATGTCTTCGGGCACCGTGCCGCCATAACGGATTCCCGCATCGAAACCGCCGCCAACTATATCGTCGATGCTGTTCGATACGCGCAGGTCGACCTCGATATCGGGATAGCGGTCGAGAAAGGCGGGCATGACCGGCGCGATCAGATATGTCGCGGCGACGTCGAGCACGTTCAGCCTGATGCGCCCGGCCGGCGATCCCCGGAAGCGATTCAGAATGTCGATGGCATTGTCGATCCGGTCGAACGGTTCTGCGATTTCGGCAAGCAGCTCCTCGCCTGCCGCAGTCAGGGTCACGCTGCGATTGGTCCGGTTGAACAGGCGGACGCCGATGCTCTCCTCCAGACCACGCAGCGAATGGCTGATCGCCGAGGTGCTGACCCCGATTTCAAGCCCCGCCAGCCGGAAATTACGATGCCGCGCGATGGCGAGGAAGTATCCGAGGCTCGCGATGTCCGAACGCCGAAATCGCGATTTGCGGCCGGGTGGGGTCCGGGGTTCGTTGTCCATCGTAAGGTCGGGTCCAGCAGTTGGCGCGTAGAGTTTCGCTCATCCTATGCCGGAGTCAGGCAGACCGCCATCCTGCAGGCAGAACGTCAGCCTCCGCGCTGTTCCAGCACTTTGGCGACGACCGGTGCCGCCGAGAACGCCTTGGGCCAACCGGCGTAGAAGGCAATCGTCGTGACTATTTCTCCAGCCTCAGTCGCGGTCAGGCCGTTGTCCATCGCCTTGTTCAGGTGGAAGGGAATCTGCTCTGCCTGTCCCATCGTCATCAGCGCGGCCACCGTGACCATGCTGCGGTCGCGCGGGGCGAGATCGGGGCGCAGCCAGAGATCGCGGAAGAGATAGCTGGTTGTGTAGTCGACCAGCCCCGGCACAACGGCGGCGAACTGTGCGCTGACATGTGTACTGCGCGCCGCCTCCGCCGCTTCGTCGAGCGGAAGCAGCTGGGGGGAAACGTCGGGCAACTGATCGGCGCCGATGCCGCGTCTTTCGAACACGGAAGTTATGGGCGCAACAGCGTTTATCGCATTGCCCCAGCCGGTATAGTAGGCAAGGTGCAGCACGGCTTCCGACAGTTCGGCGGGCTTCACACCGTATTCGAGGGCCTTATCAGCATAGGCACCCACTCCGGTACTCTCACCGCGCGCGATCAGTGCGGCGATTGCCACGAGAGCACGGTCTCGTGGGGAGAGGCCTGTCCGCTTCCAGAGATCGCCGTCGATGCGCTGTTCGGTGTGCGCCGCCAGCGCTGGCGATATGTTGCCTGAAGGCGGGGTGGTCTTCGCTTCTAGGTTGCCTGCGGTCATAGTCGTCAATCCTGCCAGTAGGGGAAGCAGAGCTTTCATGGTCGGCTCCTGCCTTGGATATATGTCAGTGCGCGGTGAAGCCGCCATCAACGGGAAGTCCCACGCCGATCACGAAGCTGGCTCCGGGGCTGCACAGCCACAGCACTGCGGCGGCTACCTCGTCGGCGTGGCCAAGACGGCCGATCACCTGTTCGCGCATGATCTCGGCCATGGCTTCGCGCTGGCCTTCGAGCATCTCGGCGACCATTGGCGTATCGATGGTTCCGGGGCAGACCGCGTTGATGCGGATGCCGCGCGGCGCATATTCCATGGCCGCACTCTTGGTCATGCCGAGCACTGCGTGTTTGGTGCCGTGATAGGCCGCGCGCTGCGGTAGACCGACGAGCCCGCCAAGCGAGGAACAGTTGACGATGGCACCCGAACCTTGCGCGCGCATCACCCGCAGTTCGTGCTTCATGCAGGCCCAAACCCCGCGCTGGTTGACGGCGGTCACGCGGTCGAACTGGTCGCCTGGCTCGTCCGCCGCATCGGAAGGCGGCACCTGAATGCCCGCATTGTTGAATGCCATGTCGAGGCGGCCGAACTCGGCCACCGCCCTGTCCACCATGGCCGAGACTTGCGCTTCGACCGCGACATCGCAGGCGATCGCAATGGCACGGCCACCTTCGCGGACGATGCGCGCGGCCTCCTGCTCGGCGCGATCACCTTCCAGATCGGCAAGCAGGACGGCGGCGCCACTCTGCGCGAACATGCGGGCGGTGGCCAGACCCATGCCCTTGGCCGCCCCGGTCACGAGCGCGACCTGGCCGTTGAAATCATACGTTGGATTCATTGCCTGTTCCTATCGTACGGTGCGCGCGGCGGCCTGATACTCGGCGGCGCTCACCGGTTCTTTCCAGTCGACATTGCGGCCATCGACCGTTTCGGTAATCGCAAGGTGGGTCATGGCGCCGTTGGCCGTGGCTCCGTGCCAGTGCCGCACACCGGGTGCGACGGTGACAGTGTCGCCCTTGCAGATACGACGAACGGGACCACCTGCTTCCTGCGTCCAGCCGCATCCATCGGTCACGATCAGCGTTTGCCCGGCCGGGTGCGTGTGCCAATGCGACCGCGCTCCCGGAGTAAATGTCACCGATCCGACCGACGCCTGTGCCGGCGGCTGCGGTTTGGCCAGAATTCGCACTGAGACATCACCGGTGAAGCTATCCGGCGATGCTTTTACCACCGGTATTTCGTGCTGATGGACAACTTGCGCATGCCCCGCAGCGCCTGCCGCGAGAGAAGCAATGGCTATGAGGGTAGCCACCCTCATGCCTGCAGGCCAGCCAGATACTGCTTATCCGTCACCGGTTCGAGCCATTCCACGTTCTTGCCTTCCAGCGCCTCCTGAATGGCGATGTGTGTCATTGCCGTGGTCGGGCTGGCGCCGTGCCAGTGCTTGTGGCCGGGCGGGCACCAGATGACATCTCCGGCCCGGATTTCGACGATCTCCTCGCCTTCGCACTGGGTCCAGCCGCAACCGCTGGTGACGATCAGGGTCTGACCGAGCGGATGTGTGTGCCAGTTGCTACGCGCGCCAGGCTCGAAAGTGACGGCGGCGCAGCTGTGGCGCGCCGGTTCCGTGGCGGTGTTGAGCGGATCGATCTGCACCGTTCCGGTGAACCACCCGGCCGGACCGGCAAGAGATGGCTGCGATCCTGCACGTTTGAGATGCATGGAGAATGTCCTTCGATTGAGCGACAGGCCGTACTGTTCGGCGGTCCGTCGAATGCGTCTCAGGATGCACCTCCGCGCACCTTCCGCGTCATGAGAAGATCGCCACGAACTCTTGCGCAGAATTCAACGTGTGAGATCGACCATCTCGGATACAATGCATATGCCACCCGAAATCCGGGGTAATCCTGCATCCCACCCTGCCGCAGCGTTGAGGATCACTTCATGAAGCATATCTGCTGGAAGGCTGTGGCCGGGTTTTCGTTTCTGGTTTGGAGTATGCCTGCAATGGCCGAAACCGTGCCGATGGTCCGACTTGCCGAACTCGAAATCGCGCCCGAAAACATCGAGGCCTACAAGGCCCATTTGCGGGAGGAGATCGAGGTTTCCATGCGCAGCGAACCCGGCGTGCTGATGCTCTACGCCGTCGCCGTTCGGGGGCGGCCTAATCAGATCCGTCTGACCGAGGTCTATGCCGACCAGGCCGCGTACGACGCGCATGTCCGCAGCGCCCACTTCCTGAAGTACAAGATGGCGACAGCGAACATGGTGCGATCGTTGACGCTGACTGACACGGATCCGATCTTGCTCGAAAGCAAAAGCCTTTCCGTAGATTGGCGGCTTGTTTGCTTCAGCATTGGCACTGGCAAGCGCCAAGAATAGGAAAACGAATTCATAGCGCCCTTCGATGTGTTCACTGCTACCACCAGCCAAGCTCGTGCGACGGACTTCGAAGCTAATGGTGTCGTGGCGAATTTAGGTCTGCCATTACAGTCGCATGAATGGTGGTCAGCTTCGCGCCCAACCCAGTCATTCACCCTCATTCGGCTTGCATCCAGAACCGGCCATTCCGTGGACCAGGCCAACAATCAGGTTTGAGGCGTGATTGCAATTGCGGAGTGGTCCGCTGAACTATTTACCGAGAGCCCAGCTTCCTTTCGTTCGGAATAGCGATCTACGAGCTGCGCCGCGTGCGGCCGCATCAGGACCGTAAACCGGACCAGTTCCTCCATCACATCGACGATGCGCTCATAATAGCTCGACGCTTGCATCCGCCCGTCTTCGTCGAACTCCTTGTACGCCATCGCCACCGACGACTGGTTGGGGATCGTGAACATTCGCATCCAGCGGCCCAGCAGGCGCAGCGAATTTACGGCATTGAAGGATTGAGAGCCACCGGACACCTGCATGACTGCAAGCGTTCGCCCCTGCGTCGGCCGCATCCCGCGCATCTGGAGAGGCAGATGGTCGATCTGCGTCTTCATGATGCCGCTGATCTGGCCGTGTCGCTCCGGGCTGCACCAAACCATGCCTTCCGACCAGAGCGCATGCTCCCGCAGTTCATGCACGGCAGGGTGATCGTCTCCCGCTATCTGATCGGGCAGCGGCAGATCGCCCGGATCGAAGATCCGTGTCTCGGCACCGAAGAATTGCAGCAGACGGGCGGCCTCTTCCACGGCGAGGCGCGAAAATGAGCGTTCCCGCAGCGAGCCGTAGAGCAGCAGAATGCGCGGAGGCGGTTCGTCCGGGCCAAGGCCAGAGGCGGGACGAGCCAGCGCGAAAGCTTTGTCCAAAGCAGGAAGATGATCGGGGGCGGCGAGTTCGCGCAGTCTCATGCGGAAATACCTTTCTCGTACCAGGGGCGGGTCCGCTTCACCAAGGCGACGATCGACAGCATCACCGGCACTTCGACCAGCACGCCCACGACCGTTGCCAGCGCGGCGCCGGAACTGAGACCAAAGAGGCTGATGGCAGCGGCCACAGCCAGTTCGAAGAAGTTGGAGGCACCAATCAGCGCCGAAGGACCGGCGACGCACCATGCCACGCCGAAACGACGGCTGAGCCAGTAGGCGATGCCGGCATTGAGATAGACCTGAAACAGTATCGGCACGGCAATCAGCGCGATCACTAATGGCTGCCGGATGATCTGCTCGCCCTGAAAGCCGAAGAGCAGCACCAGTGTCAGCAGCAGACTGGCAAGGCTGATCGGGCCAATGGCGGACAGGAAATGCTGGAGCCGCGTCTCACCGCCGCGAAGGAGGGCTCGGCGGAGCAGCTGCGAGATGACCACCGGGGCGACGATATAGAGCCCCACCGACAGTGCCAACGTGCTCCACGGCACCGTGATCGATGCCACGCCGAGCAATACGCCCACGAGCGGAGCGAAGGCGAAGACCATGATCAGGTCGTTCAGCGCGACCTGGCTCAAGGTGTAGTTGGGCTCGCCCTCGACGAGGTTGGACCAGACGAAGACCATCGCGGTGCAAGGCGCTGCAGCCAGCAGGATCAGCCCGGCAATGTAGGACGACGATGCGCCTTCAGGCAGCATCGGCGCGAACAGATAGCCGAGAAAGAAAGTGCCGAGCAGCGCCATCGAGAATGGCTTGATCGCCCAGTTCACCACCAGGGTGACGCCGATGCCCCGCCAGTGCTGCCGAAGGCTATGGAGCGCGCCAAAATCGACCCGCAGCAGCATCGGGATGATCATCAGCCAGATCAGGCCCGCCACCACGAGGTTGACGTTGGCGATCTCCAGCGCTGCGATCGCCTCGAAGGCGCCCGGCAGCAAGTGGCCGAGACCGATCCCCACTACGATGCACAGGGCTACCCAAAGCGAGAGATAGCGCTCGAAAAGCGACATGGTCGTCAGCCCTGCCCAGGAGCGACAGGCGCGGTCGAAATACCGCTGCCCAAGGCGATCTGCATGTAAACCGTGTCGAGCCAGCGGCCGGCCTTCCAGCCCATGCCGGTCAAGCGTCCAGCGTGCTCAAAACCACAGGAACCGTGGAGGGCTACCGAGGCAGGTTCCGCCCCGCCGATGACCGCAACCATGCGGCGGAACCCGTAAACGTCAGCGGCTTGCAGCAAGGCCTTGAGCAGCAATTTGCCGATGCCGCCACCGCGCCGGTTGTGCGCCACGTAGATGCTGTTCTCGCAGGCATAGGCGTAGGCGGGGCGATCGCGGAACTGTGTGGCGTAGGCATAGCCGACCACTTGATCGCCGTCGCAGGCGACGAGGAACGGCCAGCTCCGGCCAGTCACCGTCAAGATCTTCTCGACGATCTCGTCCTCCGTCGGCGGTACGACTTCGTAGGTCGCCGTGCCGTGAAGAACGTGATGCGCATAGATGGCGGCAATGGCCCGCGCATCGTCGACCGTCGCGTTACGAACCGAAAGGGTCATCGCCGGGTCGCTTCCACGACTTCGCCGTCTTCCTTGACGAAAGTGCCGCGCTGCTCGGCGGGCAGCAGGTCCAGCACTTCTTCGGAAGGGCGGCAGAGCTTCACACCCAGCGGCGACACCACCAGCGGCCGGTTGATGAGGATGGGATGCTCTATCATCGCGTCGACCAAGGCCTCGTCCGTCAAGCTCTCGTCGCCGAGACCCAGTTCGGCATAAGGCGTCTCCTTCTCACGCAGCAGAGCGCGCGGGGTGATGCCGGCCCGCGCGATGAGTTCCGTCAGCAGCGCGCGACTTGGCGGCGTCTTCAGGTACTCTAAGATATGAGGCTCTATGCCCGCATTGCGGATCATGGCCAGGGCATTACGAGAGGTCCCGCAAAGCGGGTTATGGTAGATCACGATATCGGTCATTGTTGCCTCTTCAGCAGCAGGTAAGTTCGGCCAGAAGAGGCTCGCACAGTTCGGCGCGCCCCTGGCAGCAATCCTTCGCCAGATAGACCATCAATCGGCGCAGCGCGTCGAGGTTGGCGCGCTGGATCTGTTGGCGGCCACGTTTCTCGGAAAGCACCAGTCCGGCCTTCGCCATCACGGCCAGATGTGTCGAAAACGTGCTTTGCGTAAGCCCCGATGCCTCGACCAGTTCGCCGGTCGACAGGCCTTTAGGCTCATGCCGGATCAACAGGCGAAAAGCATCGAGCCGCGTCGGATGGCCGAGAGCGGAGAGAATCGAGAGTGCATCATCGTTGTGCATTCATCGGAATTATCCGATACGATCTACTTCGTCAATAAAACATCGATTATTCCCGATGCATCGGTGGCTGGTAGCAATGACAGCTTAGGTGAGACTGTCGCGTGAAGCTGCTTGTCGGGAATCGGCCCAAGCAGGTCGTTCAGGAGAGGGCGTAGATTGGTGGACAGAAGGCGGTTTTGCGCGCTGGCAGGTGATGCGCTGAACAGCGGCTCTGTCGGCGCTTCAGATCGGGGCAGAGGGGGGGCTTTGGCGCCTACGCGCCCATTCCGGTCATCAACACATTCGCTTGCGCCTGCGGTCTCCGGACCGAACCGTCATCGATGGGAACACGGCCAAGCCGCCGCTCGCCTTGGTCGAACTCAGATCAAAGTCTCCTTAGCAACGCTGCGAACCGCCTCGGTAAAGGCGCGCAGGGCGGAAGCATGCAGTCTGGTGACGGTCCAGTACAGCTTTACCTCAAGCGAATGACCGGGCATCAGCTCGACGAGCTGGCCCTCCGCGATCTTCGCTTTCGCAATCATGGCAGGATGCATACCCCAACCTAAGCCGGACAATCCAAAGTTCAGGAACCCGAGACTTGAGGGGACCCAGTGCATCGCCGCGTCCAGTTCGATCTTGAAGTTTTCACGCACCCATCGGGCCTGGAGGCCGTCCCTGCGTTCGAACCGCAGGCAGGGAGCATTTTGGAGGGCCTCCGCGGTGACGCCGTCGGGGAAGTGCCGCTCGGCGAATTCCGGGCTGCAGCAGGCGAGATATTGCAGGTTCCCTAACTCGATCGTCTTGCAGCCCTGGACCGTCCCTGCGTCGTCAGAGACGGCGGCGATGACCTCGCCAGAGCGCAAGCGATCCGCCGTATGGGCCTCGTCTTCGATGATGAATTCAAGAAGATAGCCCGTGGCATGAGAGAATTTCGCTGCGGCTTCGGGGAACCACGTTGCCATGCTGTCGGAATTCACGGCGAGCTTCAGAGTGACCGGCTTTTCTGCTCGACCGCCTGCGAACGACAGCGCCGGGGCAAGGTCGGCCTCCAGAAGCTGCACCATGTCCACATGGGCACACAGCTTGCGCCCAAGTTCTGTCGCAAGACACGGTTGCCCACGGACAATCACGATGCTGCCGAGCCGTTCTTCCAAAGCGCGAATTCGCTGGGACACCGCCGAGGGTGTCACGCCCAGTCGTTCGGCCGCGCGCTCGAAGCTTCCTTCACGAACAACAGTGGCGACGGCGGCGAGCGCGGGATAGTCGAGCATGATTTAGATTTACTTCATCAGATTTAGGAGAACAAGTTTTCTTGAATCGCGGCAAGGAGGCATAGGCTGGTCCATGACCAACATCCTGCCCACCTTCGTTACCGGATTCGCAATGTCGGCCGCACTGATCATGGCGATCGGTGCACAGAACCTGTTTGTCCTGCGGCAAGGGCTCAAGCGCGAACACGTAGGACCGATCGTCTTGTTCTGCGGCTGTGCCGATGCGATCCTGATTGCCGCCGGCGTCGGCGGCGTGGGTGCGCTACTCGGCGCAATGCCCCAACTGACTTTGGTCCTCACTCTTGGCGGAGCCGCGTTTCTCACCTGGTACGGCTTCAAGGCGTTTCAGCGAATGATGGCGCCTGAAGCCATGGCTGTGTCGACCCAAGGGAAGCTCACTTTGGGCGGCGCGTTGGGGGCGACCGCCGCGTTCACGTTCCTCAATCCGCACGTCTATCTGGATACCGTTCTGCTGATGGGGGCAGCCGGCACTGCGCATGCGCCGGCTCTGCGTCCTGTCTTCGTTGCCGGTGCGGCGACGGCAAGCATCACCTGGTTCACAGCGCTCGGTTACGGAGCACGTGTCCTGACCCCGCTCTTTGCTCGACCCGCCGCCTGGAAGGTCCTCGATGCCATCGTTGGCGTCGTCATGCTGACCTTGGCGGCATCGCTGATTGGAAGGATTACCTTATGACGCGCCTGACGACGAACCATGCCATGCTTGGGCCATTTCAGCCTCGGCATCCGGATGGCACGATGATCAGCAGCGGCAGGCCGGTATCGATCGCATCGATCTGGCAATGGCTGGTCGCAATATCCGAGGTCGCGGTCAGGCATCGCTATGCTTCCCCGTTGGATCAGGCAGATCGGTGCGCGGGCATGAATGCGACGGAAAGACGATAGGCCATGGCGTGGATCGTACTCGGGATCGCGGTGATCACCGAGATCGCATGGGCGCTCAGCATGAAATGGGCGGCAACCCAGGGAAGCTGGACCTCGGCATCTTTCCCCATCATCCTGAACTTCGTCAACATGGGGCTGCTTGCTTACGCCATGCGCACACTTCCGGCAGGGACCGCATATGCAGTATGGACCGGTCTTGGCGCGGTCGGCGTCGCCGTCATGGGCGTGATCCTGTTTGGGGAGCGATTGAATCCGGTGCAGATGGTCTTTATTTCTCTCGTTGTTGTCGGCGTCGTCGGCACCAAGTTCTTCGCGACCGCGTAACATGTGGAATCATCTATTCCTCGTGTACGGCGCTTATATCCTGACCGCAGGCAGCCCCGGTCCCAGCACCATGGGCATCATGGGAATCGCCATGCGGCATGGACGCAGACCTGCTGCGGCGATGGCAGCCGGCGTGGTGACGATGTCGTTCGCGTGGGGCCTGATCGCTGTGACTGGGCTTGCAGCGCTGGTCATTCGCTATGCACAGGCACTCGCGATCCTGAAGTTCGCTGGCGGTCTTTACCTGCTGTGGCTTGCCTTCAAGTCCGCCCGGTCAGCCATGCAAACGGATGCGGCGCCCTTGGTGATTTCCGCAGGAGACGAAAATCTTGGCGCCATGTATCGGCGCGGAGTGCTCATGCACGTCGGAAATCCGAAGGCCATCCTCGCCTGGGTTGCCCTCATGTCCCTCGGCGTCGGAGCACATGCTTCTACAGAGCATCTGGTCCTGGCCTTTGGCGGCTGCGTCCTTCTCGGGGTGCTAATCTTCTTTGGCTATGCCGTGCTGTTTTCGACCGCAGCGATGGCCAAAGGCTATGCCAGAGCACGAGGCTGGATCGATGGAGCGCTCAGTATCGTTTTCGCCGGCGCCGGCGCGCGCCTGCTCTTCGGCCGATAGTAGATTGGGTTATCCGTTATGACTGTTTTCAAGGGCGTTTCCGCATTCCCGCCGACTCCGGCAAACGAAGACGGCATTGTCGATACAGATGCTCTCGGTGTTCTCGTCGATCGCCTTGCTGAAGCAAGCGTCGATTCCGTGAGCGTTCTGGGTAGCACGGGCACTTATGCCTACCTGGATCGAGAGCAGCGCAATCGTGCTGTTTCAGCCGCAGTGGAAGCGGCTGCCGGCCGTGTGCCCGTGGTGGCAGGTATCGGCGCATTGCGAACAAGCTGGTCGTGCGAACTTGCCGTTGCCGCACAAAGCGCCGGTGCCAGCGGGCTTCTCCTTGCGCCAATGTCCTACGCGCAGCTGTCCGCAAGAGAAGTCGAGCACCATTTCAAGGTGGTCGCCGCGGCAACGGATTTGCCGCTCTGCATCTACAACAACCCGGGCACGACGAATTTCAAATTCTCGCACGACCTGATCGTCGAACTCGCACATGTACCGGGTATCGCGGCGGTGAAGATGCCGCCCCGCGATGATGGAGCCTATGCGACCGAAATCGAGCAGCTTCGCGCCCGAATGCCGGAAGACTTCAGGATAGGCTATAGCGGTGACTGGTGTGCGGCACCGGCATTCCTGGCGGGCGCCGATACCTGGCACAGCGTCGTTGCCGGCGTGCTGCCGGAGCCAGCAATCTTCCTCACGCAGGCTGCGATGGCCGGCGATGCTGACGAAACTGGGCGGCTGCAGGCGCTTTGCGCACCCATGTGGGCGCTTTTCGAAAAGTACGGCAGCCTGCGCACTATCTATGGGATCGCGGAAATCCTCGGGCTGAATGTCGGGACTGCCCCGCTGCCGGTGCAAGGCTACGTTGGCCTGGATAAGTTGGATGAGCTACCGGCTGCGATCGACAGCATGGTCTCGGTTGCAAGGTGAAATTTCGGCATACAGCATCCATCGGACGATGATCCTAATGTTAGCATAAACGATCATCCGGCAACGCACGGCATTACGATTATCCCGCCAAGCCCAGCGGCGACCTAAAAGGCGACCGGCGGCTTGGTCCTGTTCGCATCCCGGACCTGCCGGTCGGCAGGGCATTCGCTGAGGGATGGATATTCTCAATACCGTCGCCTCTTCGGACGACAAAATCAGCGCTCGCATCAGCTCACCCGGGCGCGGAAGCGGCGCTCACGCTTGGATCCGATTTTACGATGACATCAAGATTCAGACAGGTGAATCGAGTTCATCGAGGCTGAGGTAAATGCGTTTGCAAACACTTTGCATCTCTCCCACGAACCAAAAAAGACATACTTGGTATTCGGAGAGGCAGCCATGCTTTTGAAAGACAAGATTTGTATCGTTACTGGTGCCGCGTCAGCACGGGGCATAGGCAGGGCTACGGCGGCGCGCTTTGCTGAAGAGGGCGGCAAGGTCGTCATCTTCGATCTGGATCAAGAGGCCGCAGAGGCAGCCGCCGCGGGCTTGGGCGAAAACCATCTTGGCCTGAGCGCGAACGTTGCCGATGAGGCTGCCGTCGCTGCCGCAGTCGCCGCAGTCATAGAGCGGTTCGGGCGCATCGATGTTCTGGTGAACAATGCCGGCATCACGCAGCCGGTCAAAACTCTTGAAATTGGCCGTAACGATTATGACCGTATCCTCGACGTAAACCTGCGCGGAACGCTCATCTGTTCGCAAGCAGTCATCCCCCATATGGTAGACGCAGGCGGCGGAAGCATTGTCTGCCTATCGTCGGTATCAGCGCAGCGTGGGGGCGGCATCTTCGGTGGTCCTCATTATAGCGCCGCCAAGGCAGGTGTACTCGGCTTGGCCAAGGCGATGGCCCGTGAATTCGGAGGCAAGCAGGTTCGCGTTAACTCGATCACACCCGGTCTCATTGCTACTGACATCACTGCCGGCAAGCTCAGCGACGCGCAGGAACAGTCGATCATCGACGGCATTCCGCTAGCACGCCTGGGCGCTGCGAACGATGTTGCTAATGCCGCTCTCTTCCTTGCCAGCGATCTGTCGAGCTACCTTACGGGGATCACGCTCGATGTGAATGGCGGCATGCTCATTCACTGACCCCCAGTTGCTCGCTGGACTTTTGATGGAGTTCCGCGAGCAACCATTTGGCAAAGGCCGACACCGCCGGCCGATCCTTGTTTCGCTCGGGGTAAACAAGGAAATGCTGAGTATCTGCAGGGGCCTTCGCGAGGCCCGCCAAGGGTTCGACCAGGCGCCCGCTCTTGAGCTCTCGCTCTGCAAGCCTGGTTGAATCGAGGCAGATGCCCAGGCCATCAGCAGCGGCGCTGATGGCCATGAAACTGCGATCAAACCGCATTCCGGCCGGAGGAGAAAGGCCCACACCGTTGGCATGAAGCCACCGTTCCCAGGTGCTTGTCTTCAGCGCACTTCGGATCAAGGTAAAACCCAACACGTCCTTCGGAGTGGTGATCTTTTCGGCAATCTCCGGGCAGCAGAGGGGAACCACCCGTTCTTGCCCTAAAGGATGGACCATAAGACCTGACTGATCACGTGTCCCGTAGACGATATCAGCGTCGAAGTCATCGTTGACGAAGCGCGTATAGTCAGTGTCAGCTGACACTTGCACTTCCATGTCAGGGTGCGCGTTCAAGAATTTCTGCAACCGCGGCGTCAGCCACTGTGCTGCGAAACTGGGAGCTGCGTGCAGGCGTAAAATCTGGGCATGCCGGTTTTGCACCGACTGCATGCCTGTTCGTATCAGAGCGAACGCCTGTTCGATGGGGCCATGCAGGACTTGCCCGTCATATGTCAGCACGAGTTGTCGCCGGTCCCGGTCGAAAAGTCGCGCATTGAGTTCACGTTCGAGCTTCGCGATCGCGTGACTCACCGCACTGGGCGACAGATTGAGTTCTGATGCAGCAAGCTTGAACGAGCCCAGGCGCGCAGCTGCTTCAAAGATTTTCAGAGGACCAAGGAGAATGTGTAGAGCCATGGCCCTACATGAACGAGATTCATGTTCGTTGTAAACATACCATTTGATGAAATTGGGCTGATGCAATTTAAGCAGGCGAAGCGGTGACGCGCAACCGCGCAAAGCTGCGTGAGAGGAGTTTGAAAGTGACTACTGCATCAGCGAACATGCCGTTGCGCGAGCTGGAAGAGCGCGCTTACCATATCCGCAAGCATGCGCTGCGCATGGGGGCTGTGCAAGGCCAAGGCTATATTGGCCAGGCACTGGGCGTCGCGGATGTGCTCGCCGTGTCCTATTTTCGCGCTCTTGATTACCGTCCGACTGAGCCCGAATGGGAAGGACGGGACCGCTTCCTGCTTTCAATCGGTCATTATGCCATCGCCCTCTACGCTGCTCTGATCGAAGCGGGAATCGTGCCGCTGGAAGAGCGCGAGACTTATGGCTCCGATGACAGCCGTCTGCCGATGTCGGGAATGGCGTCTTACACGCCCGGAATGGAGATTTCCGGCGGATCGCTGGGCCAAGGCCTGGGTATCGCCGTGGGCATGGCGCTCGGCCTCAAGCGCAAGAAGTCCGATCGGTTCGTCTACAACCTGCTGTCCGATGGCGAACTTGGGGAAGGTTCGACGTGGGAGGCGGCGATGTCCGCAGCGCATTGGAAACTCGACAACCTTATTGCCATCGTGGATTTCAACAACCAGCAAGCTGACGGTCCGTCGATGGATGTACTCGGCCATCCCGAACTGGTCGCGAAGTTCGAAGCCTTCGGCTGGTACGCCCAGCGCGTGGACGGCAATGACGTGAGCGCGTTGGTCGCCGCCTTCGACGCGGCGCGCGAACTGCGCGAGCCAAAACCCCGGATCATCATCTGCGATACGCTGATGGGCAAGCGCGTGCCTTTCCTCGAAAAGCGTGAAAAGACCCATTTCATTCGCGTCGACGAGGATGAATGGGATCAGGCGATCGCTGCCGTCGATGCCGACTGGGTCGCTCGCGGCGGCACCGTCAACACCGCCATCTGAACCATCCGGGAGAGAGCAAGACCATGAACGCCCCCGTTCGCCTCAAGACCTCCGCCATGATCGCCTCGATTGCCGCCGAAGGACAGCGCACGATCGCAGCCCCCTTTGGCAACGCGCTTGCCAAGGCTGCCGAGACCCGCGACCGCATTGTAGGCATGACCGCCGACCTCGGCAAGTATACCGACCTGCACATTTTCCAGCAGGCGCATCCGGATCGTTTCTACCAGATGGGGATGGCCGAGCAGTTGCTCCTCATGTCGGCCGCCGGCATGGCGCGCGAAGGCTTTCAGCCGTGGGTGACGACTTATGCCGTGTTCGCGGCACGGCGCGCTTACGACTTCCTGTGCCTTGCGATCGCGGAAGAGGACCTCGATGTGAAGGTCTGCTGCGCCCTTCCGGGACTTACGACCGGATACGGCCCGTCACACCAGGCGACGGAAGACATCGCCATTTTCCGCGGTATGCCGAACCTCACGATCCTCGATCCCTGCGATGCGATCGAGATCGAGCAGGCTACGGCGGCGCTGACGGACCATCGCGGGCCGGTCTATATGCGGCTGCTTCGCGGCAAGGTTCCGGCGGTGCTCGACGAGTACGGCTACAAGTTCGAGCTCGGCAAGGCGAAGATGGTGCGCGATGGTGCCGATGTTCTCGTCGTTTCCTCGGGTCTCATGACCATGCGCGCGCTGGAAACGGCCGATGCGCTGAAGAACGACAAGATCGATGTGGCCGTCATGCACGTGCCAACCATCAAGCCTCTGGACGAAGCCGGCATCCTGGCCGCCATCGGCGCGAAACCGGGACGTCTGGTGGTTGTCGCCGAGAACCATTCGGTCATCGGTGGCCTGGGCGAAGCTGTCGCCACTGCGATGATGCGTGCCGGGGTCCATGCGCCGTTCCGCCAGGTTGCTCTGCCGGACGCTTTCCTGGATGCCGGCGCGCTGCCGACGCTGCACGATCGCTACGGCATCTCGACGACGGCGATTTGCGACAAGATCAAGAGCTGGCTGGCTCAGTGAACACAACAAGAGCGGACCTGGAATTCCAGGCCGGATCATCCCGGAGAGGACTATGACTACGATGATCATTTCCGGCACCGACGTCGATATGCGAGGCGGGGCTTACGGCAAGATCGCATGGCGTATCCTGCCGTTCCTGCTGCTGTGCTACCTCGCGGCGTACATCGATCGTGTGAACATCGGCTTTGCCAAGCTGCAGATGGCTTCCGACCTCGGATTTTCGGAGGTCGCCTATGGGCTGGGCGCCGGTATCTTCTTCATCGGCTATTCGATCTTCGAAGTGCCGAGCAACCTGATGCTGCACAAGGTCGGCGCCCGCCGTTGGATTGCGCGCATTTTGATCAGTTGGAGCGTGGTCTCTGCATGTTTCGGTTTCGTCCAGACGGAGGCGCATTTCTATATGCTGCGCTTCCTGCTCGGCGTGGCGGAAGCGGGCTTTGCGCCGGGCGCACTGCTCTACCTGACCTACTGGTTCCCGGCTGCCCGCCGCTCGCGCGCGAACAGCGCCATGTTTCTTGCCATTCCGCTCGCCGGGATAATCGGCGCCCCGCTCTCGGGCCTCATCATGGAAAACATGAGCGGCGTTGCGCGGTGGGAAGGATGGCGCTGGATGTTTGTTCTGGAAGCTCTTCCGGCACTGATCGCTGGTCTCCTGACCTGGCGCTTTCTGCCCGATCGGCCCGCTGATGTCGATTGGCTCTCCATTGCCGAAAAGCAGGTGGTGCTGGCGGATTTGGCAGAAGACGCGGGGACCACGACCCAGCACATGTCGGTGAAGCAGTTCATCTCCGACAAGCGCCTGTGGCTGCTGACCGCCGTCTATTTCTGCGTCGTCATGGGCCAGTATGCCATGACCTTCTGGTTGCCCACTATCGTCAAGAACGCCGGCGCGACCACACCGCTGCTCAACGGTATGCTGACCAGCCTGCCGTTTCTGACCGCGATGGCTGCGATGCTGTTCTTCAGCTTCAGCGCGGATCGCACCCGCGAGCGCCGCTGGCACCTCATTATCCCGATGGTAGTCGGCGCTCTGGCCCTTACCCTGGCATCGTTCTTCCCGCACAACCTGGCGATCTCGATCGTGCTCCTGTCGATTGCGACTGCAGGGATGCTCACGTCGACAGTGATGTTCTGGAGCCTGCCGCCCGCGTTCCTGGGTGGGGTGTGGGCCGCTGCCGGGATCGGCGCCATCAACAGCATCGGCAACGTCGCAGGTTTCGTGTCGCCCTATGTAATTGGTTCCCTCGTCTCGGTTGCTGGCGACCTGCGCCTCGGCCTCTATGCCATTGCTGGCTCGGTTCTCCTGGGCGCTACCCTGGTGCTGCTCGTGCCCAAGAGCGTCAACCGCTGACAATCACAGACCGAAACCAGCGCATCGGGAGAGGTGCGCATCCCACCGGGTAATAATAGAAAGGCGCCGGCAGCGTCCGGCGAAGCCTTGCCTATGCCTATCGATCTTCCCCCGCCGCCAGCCATCACCGCACCGGCACCGGATGAGCTTCATACGGCCGCTGCCACCCAACCGGCGGCCACCGCCCCGGTCTCCAGCCAGCAGCAGGCGAGCACGGCTTCCGCTCGCGCCAAGGTCGTTGCGACCAGCTCCGCGATTCCCGCCGGGCAACCTCATCTGCTCGGAGACTGGGGCGGCATGCGTCCCGCGCTGGAAAGCGCCGGTATCACGCCCTCGATCCAGTATATCGCCATGCCGGCCTGGAACGTGAATGGTGGCACCGGCTCGAAGACGGCCTATACGGCACAGCTGACCTTCGGAGCGAAGTTCGACCTTGGTAAAACCGCTGGAATCAAGGGCGGCTCCATCCAGGGCCTCATCACCAATCGCCATGGCTCCAACGTCAATCAAACGGCGAACATCGGCTTGCTGCAATTCCCCCAAGCGGTTTGGGGGGCAGGGCAGGTCTGGCGCCTTTCGCAACTCTTCTACCTTCAGAAATTCGGTAACTCCGAGCTGAAAATCGGCCGGATGAGCGTTGGCGAAGATTTCGGCACCGCGCCGTGCTTCTTTGAAAGTCTGACCTTCTGCGGCATCGTGCCAGGCCATGTCTCTCCGCAATATTGGTACAATCCGCCCGTCAGCGTCTGGGGCGCCCGCACCAGGATCACGGATAAGCTGGGCTACACGCAGGTCGGGATCTACGAGCTCAATCCCGACAATCTTGATCCCAAGAAGGGCTTCAATCTCGGCATCTCGGGCGCGAAGGGAGCGCTCATCCCCGCCGAGCGGGCTTTCACCGTTAATCTGGGCGGAGATCCCTCCCGGTCAGGCATCTACAAGATTGGTGTCTGGCATGACACGTCGATCAGCAACGATCTGGTGCGCGACTTGGACGGCAACTACGCGGCGCTGACCGGGCGGCCGGCAGCGACAAAGCGCGGGCGCTGGGGCGGCTATGTAGTTCTTCGCCAGCAGCTGCATGGCGCCGATGCTGAAGGCGCCGGTGCCATAAACGTCAATTTCAGTGGTGTCGTAACGGACCGCCGCACGAATCTCATCCGCTCGATCTTCGTCGCCGGGATAACCAAGACCGGCATGATCCCGGGGCGGCCAAAGGATGAGGCGGGCATCGCCTTTGCAAGAACGCACATCAATGGTCGTCTCGCTGAAATTCAGCAGGTCGAGTACGACCGCGGGCTTACCGGCCGAGTGCCGCAACGTTCCGAATATGTGGCCGAGCTGACCTACTCGATCGCCGTCCATCCGGCTCTCAGTGTGAGACCGAACGTCCAGCTCTACCTGCATCCTGGCGGCCGAGGCGATCGACCGACGGTCGTGGTCCTGGGTGCCAGTGCTTTCCTTACGCTGTGATCAGGCGGCTTGGGCAAAAAGCAGGGGCACGCCGGTGGCATCTTCCATGCGCTTCATATAGGCGCGGGCTTCGCGACCGAACCCGGTGCCCTTAACGATGCTCAAGGATCGCAAAAGCGGATAAATCAAGAAGTCGTCGGTGTTGAGGGAGCGGTGCGCGGCAAGGAGCCGCTCGAGCTTTCCGAGCATGACGTTCATCTGGCGCAGCAGCGCAGGCGTCTGGCTGACAAGCTCCTCCAGATCGCCGAACGCTTCGACCTCACGCAGCCGGTACGCTTCGCGGGCGTCGGGCGTGGACAGCTCGACAAACTGCGCGCGTGTGAACCGCGGGATGAACAGCTTCAAGGTGAGCGGCCAAGTAGCCTCGTACCATTGTGCCAGATCGGAAGATCCTGCCTGCCCGATGATCGGCGAACCTTTCAGTCCATCCACGAAGCGGACGATATCCATGCTCTCAGCCATATGCGTGCCGTCCGGCTTCTGGAGAACAGGCAAAACCTTACGGCCCACAAGCCGAAGGGGTGTTTCGGCGTCTCCTTCCATCACGACCTCAATGTCGACAGAAAGACCCTTCAAGCCGAAGATCATGCGGGCTCGGCAGCAGAAGGGGCAGTGTTCGTAGATATAGAGCTTCATGACTTATCTATCCGTGTCAACTCGCCTCATCATCAACGTGGGTCATGCAGAATCAAGGGCATGAGCTAAATTCATTCAGCGTGATAGTTTCTCACGCAAGATCCCAATGCCTTGAGGTGCTTCTGCCAGCAACATAAGCGGTCATTTGGCATGCTGCGCCGGTTCCTTGCGCGCGGGTGCCTTCTCGGCCTGGCGGCGCATCCGCCGCCACTTACCGCGGAGTTGAAAATTGGAATCGCTCGACCGCGCGAAGATAGCGCAATGGATTTTTGGTGCCGTGCTGATTGCACTCGGCGCTTATTTCGCCGGTTTCGGCGGATGGCTGATGACGCTGGGCGGCACAGTCTATTACCTGATCACCGGTGTCGCTATGGCGCTCGCCGGCATTCAGGTAGTTCGTGGCCGGTCTTCCGGTTTTTTCATCTACCTTGCCGTGTGGGTCTTCACCCTTGTGTGGGCGATATGGGAATCGGGAGCGGATCCGTGGAAGCTGGAAGTGCGCCTGTTTGCGCCCAGCGTTCTGCTGGCGCTCTTCCTGGTCCCCACGCTTGGCGGCGCCGCACGCGAAAAGATACCGGCATTGTGGCGCTCGTTTCAAGTCGCGACAGTAGCAGGCGCGGTCGGCCTTCTGGGATTGATCCTCTATGCCAGCTTCGGTCCAACCCCGGGAGAAGCGACCTTTGTGACCTCGCGCGATGGCGCAGGTGCAACCGACTGGCAGTTCTACGGCAATGATGCGGGCGGTTCACGCTTTGCCGATGTCGCGCAGATCACGCCGCAGAATGTCGGCAAGCTGCAGGTTGCCTGGACCAACGAGAGTGGTGACGGTCCAGACGAGACCGAAATCAATCACAAGGGCCGCGAATATCACTCGGAAGCAACGCCGATCAAGGTCGGCAATACCCTCTTCACCTGCACGCCCCACTCGATGGCGCTGGCGATCGACGCGCAGACGGGGAAGACCAAGTGGAAGTTCGACCCCAAGCTTCCGCGCACCAATCCCTACCTGGTGTGCCGCGGCGTGGGCTATTACGAGGCTCCGCAGTCCCAGAGCTGCAAGCGCCGCATCTTCCTGCCCACCATGGATGCCCGCATCATGGCGGTCGATGCTGACACTGGCGAACTGTGCCGCAGCTTCGGTAAGGATGGCGCGGTAGACCTGCGCGACCAGACCGGCAAGTGGCCGGCCGGGTGGCAGGTCTCGACCTCGACCCCGCTGGTCATGAACGATCGCCTTGTCATCGGCTCACGCGTGATCGACAACATGTCGACTGATGAACCCTCGGGCGTTGTGCGCGCATTCGATCCCGTCGATGGCCATCAGGTCTGGGCATGGGACGTTGGCCGCTCTGACGACGCGCTGCCGGGGCGCCTGCCGGAAGGACAGGAATATACCCGCGGCACGCCCAACGTCTGGGGCGCAATCACGGGCGATCCCAAGCTGGGCCTGGTCTATCTGGGCACAGGCAATCCGGCGCCAGACTACTACACAGGCTTCCGCCGACCTTTCGATCGCAAGTTCGGCACCTCCCTGGTCGCTCTCGACGTCGCCACGGGCAAGCTGCGCTGGCATTATCAGCTCGTGCATGATGACATGTGGGACTTCGACGTTCCTGTCGGCCCTTCGCTCTTCAACTTGAAGGACGGCACTCCGGCACTGATCCAGACCACCAAGGAAGGGCAGATCTTCATGCTCAACCGTGCCACCGGTAAGCCGCTGGCGCGCATCGAAGAACGTCCTGTAGATCAGGTTGGGGCAACGCCGAACACTTTCATCTCTAAAACGCAGCCCTTCTCGGTCGGCATGCCGGATCTCACTCCTCCCAAGCTGACGCCGCAGGATATGTGGGGCGCCACTCCGATCGACCAGCTTAGCTGCCGTATCGATCTGGCCCGTGCTCGCAACAGCGGCATCTTCACGCCCATCGGACCGACGAAATCGATCGGCAACCCCGCGTTTGACGGTGTGACCGACTGGGGCGGTGCCTCGGTCGATCCGCAAAGGCGGATGATGTTCATCAACACCATGAACATGCCGTTCTATTTTCAGCTGGTGGATCGCACGTCCGAATGGGGCAAGGAACTGCTAAAACGCAAGAGCAGCGGCGGCGAGAATGCCAAGAAGCTCGATGTGCGCGTCCAGGAGAAGACCCCCTACCTTGCCACGCTCCGGGCTTGGCTGAGCCCCTTCATGGTGCCTTGCGTGCCGCCGCCATGGGGTGAGATGGTCGGCATCGACCTCGATACGCGCAAGGTTGTCTGGAAGAAAACGCTTGGTACCGCGCGCGACAACAACCTGTTCGGCCTGCAGCACAACCTGCCACTACCGACGGGGACTCCAAACCTGGGCGGCTCGATCGTGACCGCAGGCGGAGTTGTCTTCATCGGGGCAACGACAGACCAGTATATCCGGGCCTTTGACGCCAAGTCGGGCAAGGAGCTGTGGAAGCACCGCATGAAGGCGGGGGCAACCGCGACGCCAATGACCTACCGCGGCGCTGATGGCCGCCAGTACGTCGTCATCACCGCAGGTGGCCATGGTGCTCTTGGCACCCGCTACGGCGACGAGACAATCGCCTTCGCATTGCCTCGCAACTGACAATCAATGGGGCGGCTTTGAATGAAGCCGCCCCCAGATCTTACAAGGCGTATGAAACATGGATCTTGGTCTGAAAGGCAAGAAGGTCATCGTCAGCGGAGGGTCGCGCGGGATCGGGCGTGCGATTGTCGAGCTCTTTCTGGCTGAAGGCGCGCAGGTCGCCTTCTGCGCGCGCAGAGAAGCTGGGGTGCGTGGTGCGGAAGAGGCGCTGGGCGGCTCGGCGTTTGGTTTCGTCGTCGATATCACCAATCCCACGCAGGTAGAGTCCTGGATCGCGGACGCCGGGGAGCGTATGGGCGGGATCGATATCGTCGTGCCGAACGTAAGCGCCCTAGCCAGCGGGAGCGACCTGGAAACGTGGCGCCGCGCTTTCGAAACGGATCTGCTTGGCACCGTCAGCATGGTCAGCGCCGCCTTACCCTTTCTGAAGGCGTCCAAGGCGGCGTCTGTAGTGCTAATCTCCAGCGTTTCAGGACGCGAGATCGACATGTTCGCTGAACCCTATGGCGTACTCAAGGCCGCACTGACGCATTTTGGCAAGACCTTGTCTGTGCGCCACGCGCCCGACGGTATCAGGGTCAACACGGTGTCTCCAGGCAACGTCTATTTCTCCGACGGGGTGTGGGGTCAGATTGAACGGGAAACACCCGAAGTTTTTGCACAGTGCATGAAGCGAAATCCTCTAGGTCGCATGGCCACGCCGCGAGAAGTAGCAAGCGCCGCGGTTTTCCTCGCCAGCCCCGCGGCTGCATTCACCACAGGTGCCAACCTGCTGGTTGACGGCGGCCTAACGGGCGGTGTTCAATTTTAATCGCAAAGGGCCCCGGCGAGTTGCGATGTGCCCTGCTATTTATCGGCTCCGCTCTAAAATCCGTGAATTGGTCGGCAGCCGACAGCGAATTAGTGTCAGCTATCGCTGCAACCCGGTCACAGACCGGACATTCGCCTATCGGGGTCGTGTCCCGCGGGGTGGTGTAGGAAGGTTTCCCTGAGAGGGTGGCCACCGTCGATCTTCTGGTAGGGTTCGGATGCGAACTCGAACCTGGAGAAGAAGACGATGACCGAGGACAGAATGGCCCTTGTTGAGCTGATTGAGCAAGGGGCTGATAGCGATTTGGTGCGCGAGATGCTGGCTTTTGCTGCGGAGCGCATGATGGATATGGAGATCGAGGCGAAGACGGGAGTGCCTTGCGGATCACGCAGCCCGGAGCGGCTGAACCACCGCAACGGCTACCGCGAGCGGGGTTGGGTACCCGAGCTGGCCGGATCGAACTGGCGATCCCGAAACTGCGCAAGGGCAGCTACTTTCCGAGCTTTCTCGAGCCGCGCCGCACCGCGGAGAAGGCCTTGGCGGCAGTGATCCAAGAAGCCTACGTCCACGGTGTTTCGACTCGTTCGGTCGACGATCTGGTCAAGGCGATGGGCGCCAGCGGTGTGTCAAAGAGCCAGGTTAGCCGCCTGGTTGCCGAGATCGACTAGCGGGTCAACGCCTTCCTCACGCGGCCCATCGAGGGGGAGTGGCCCTACCTATGGATCGACGCCACCTATCTCAAAGTGCGAGAGGGCGGACGGATCGTCTCAACGGCGGCGATAATCGCAGTGGGTGTCAATACCGATGGCAGGCGCGAGGTTCTGGGCGTAGCCACCGGCCCGTCGGAAGCGGAACCTTTCTGGAAAGCCTTCCTGCGCTCTCTGGCCGACCGAGGCTTGCGCGGTGTGAAGTTGGTCATCGCCGACGATCACAAAGGGCTGCGCGCCGCCGCTAGCAAGGTATTTTCCGCGACCCAGCAGCGCTGCCGAGTACACTGGATGCGAGGCGCGTTTGCCCATGCCGCGCCCAAACAACGACCCGCTGTCATTGCCATGATCAAAACCATCTTCGCGCAGGAAACGGCCGAGGCGGCGCACCAGCAGTGGGAGCAGGTTGCCGATGCCCTGCGCGAGAAGTTTCCAAAGCTGGCCGACATGATGGACGCATCACGCGAGGACGTGCTCGCCTACATGGCTTTTCCCAAAGATCATTGGGCGCAGATCGCATAATTGAATTGCATCAATCTTTGGTGTGCAGGTCAAAGGAAAACTGCCCTGACTTTCGGTTGCGGATGGCTTAGCGCAGGCCGAACAGCTTCATCCGAACCGATCGGATGTGTTCGCGCATGGCCGTTTCGGCAGCCACGGGATCATGGCTGCGGATTGCCTCGATCAGGGCGCGATGTTCGGAATCGGTATTTTCCTTCGGACCCGGCTCCGCGCCGAAGACCTGATCAATCCGCCGATCCAACGTCATCTTCATCTGCGCGCGCAGGGTGTCGTAGAGCATGAGCAGCAGGACGTTGTGGGTTGCCTCGGCAATGGTCCGGTGCAGGCGCTCGTCCAGTCGTTTCCACTGGAGCAGCGACGCGGAATTACGCATTTCCGTAAGGCATTCATCCATCGAAGCAATGTCAGCCATGGTCGCGTGAATGGCCGCTTCGGCGGCAAGCTGGGGTTCGAGAGCGCCGCGCGCCTGGAGGATATCGTCGACGCTGAAGGATACCGATTGCAGGGGTGCCTCGACCATCTGGCGAGGGCCGACGAACGTGCCCTTGCCAACGTGACGCCAGATCGCGCCTTCGTTCTCCAGCTTCTTCAGCAGCGTGCGCAAACGGCCGCGCGTAACGCCCAACTCCTCGCTCAGGCGCGGTTCCGGCGGCAGGCGATCTTCCCCGCGCTGCACGGTTTCCTCGAGCAGGGCGCGAAGTCGGGAAAGGTCCTGGTCTGGCACGTTGTTCTCCATTCTCGACCGGTGCGTTACCACATGGGTGGGTATCTGGAAACACATCATATCAGAGATTGACACGAATCAATGACGAAAATAACCATCAGCTCAATCGCTGATTCTGGAAGTGGGGTGCCATGTATTCCGTCTCGCCAACCACCCTAGTGCTCTCCGACGCAGACGTGCGGGGGGTTTTCGACTGGCAAGCTGCGGTTGCCGCTTTGGCGGCTGCTTACGGTGTGTCCGTGGCCGCAGCCCAGTTTCCGCCGCGTACCATGGCCCGCGTGGAAGGGGCCTGGCTGCGTACGCTTTCGGGGATCATGCCGGGCGGCGCGATCATGGGGGCGAAGCTGATTGCAGCATCGCCGGCGGCCAAGGCGGCGTCCTATCTGGTGCCGCTGTTCAATGGGCGGACGATGGCGCTGGAGGCGCTGCTGGACGGCAATGCGATTACCGGCTTTCGTACCGCCGCCACTTCCGCGCTCGCTGCTCGCAGACTTGCCCGTGGCGATGCACCGAACGTGGCCGTGATCGGCTCCGGCTTCGAGGCGCGCAAGCATCTGGAGGCTCTCGCCAAAACCGGCTCGCTCGGTGCCGTTACCGTCTTCAGCCCGCGCGAGGCCAGCCGCGCCGCCTTTTGCGCGGCGATGGCGGAGAGAGGAATAGCGGCCTCGCCAGCCGCCAGCGCCGAAGAGGCGGTCGCTTCGAGTGACCTCGTGATCTGCGCCGCGCGCTCGCGCGACGAGACACCGACCATCCGAGGCTCGTGGCTGCGGCCGGGGATTACCGTCGTCTCGATCGGATCGACCTTGCCGGAGCAGCGCGAACTCGATCCCGAAGTGATCGCGCGTGCCGATCTGATCGTGGCCGACATGCCCGAGGAAGTGGCGCACGATACCGGCGACATGATCGCCGCCGTGAAGGCAGGCGTCGCTTTCGAAAACAAGCTGGTCAGCCTGGGTGACGTTGCCTCCGGCAGGGTGCCCGGCCGTACCGATGCGGGGCAGATCATGCTCTACAAGTCGGTCGGCGCGGCGATCCAGGACCTCGCCGTTGCCGCCATGTGCGTCGAACGCGCCCGTGCGGCCGGGATCGGTACCGTCATCGCCGCACCCATCACCCCCGTCGACAAGGGAAAGTGAGCGCGCAGGCTTCCTTGCACCTCGTTTCGGAGAACAGCCCCATGCCCAGCTACACCAAGTCCGAAGCCCGCGCCTGGGCGCGCGAAAAGATGTTCGGCGTCGCCAATGTCGTTATCCCGACAATGACGGGCGATTTCACGGCGATCAACGAGGCCGCCGCGCGGCACGACGTGGAGACCACGATCCAGCATGGTTTCGTGGGTACGCTCGCATGCTCGGAAATCGCCATGACCTTGCAGGAATACCACCGCTTCGTACAGGTCATGGTGGAGCAGGCCGCGGGCCGCATCTTCGTGGTCCACCACGCGGTGTTCAACACGCTGGAAGACAACATGGAGGCGGCGCGCCTCGCCGCCGATGCGGGGGCGGAGCTGGTCCTGCTGGGCTATCCGCCCTATTTCCACCCCAAGTCGCTGGAAGACGTCTACGCATATACCAAGGCGTTCTGCGATGCGACCGAGCTAGCCGTCATGCTGTTCCCGATCCCGACCTGGGGCTTCGGGCGCCTGAGCCCGATCGACATGCCGGTGGACTTGCTGCGCCGCCTTGTCGATGATTGCCCCAATGTCGTGGCCATCAAGGCCGAGGGCGGGATGCCGCACATCATGGGCCCGATCGAGGTACACCGCGCCTTCCACGAGCAAGTCGTGATCTCCTTCCCGATGGAGCACGAGTTCATTCCACTGGCACAACTGATCGACGTGCCGTTCTGCGGCACCAATTTCTCCGCCTTCTTCGGGCCGGTGTTGCCGCGAGTATTCACGATGATCCGGGATGGACGGTTCGACGAGGCGACAGCCGAATTCCACCGCATCGACCCGGCGCGCAAGGCCTTCGGCAGCGTTCCGCAGGCCAGCAACGGCCTGATCAACCGGATGATGTGGAAGTACGAGGGCTGGCTGCAGGGCTACAACGGCGGGCCGCTGCGCCACCCCACGCCGCGCGTCTACCAGCGCGACATGATCGCCCTGCGCCGGGGGCAGGAGGCTGCAGGGCTCAATCCCACGCACGATGCCGACGAGCTGTTCTTCGTCGGTCGCAACCCGGCCTGAAGGGAAAGATCATGGAAGACCTTGCCCCCATCGCCCTGCGCGATCCCGAACTGCTGCGGCAGGCGATGCTTATCGACGGCGTTTGGATCGGCGCGGACGACGGTGCGACCATCGAGGTACGCAATCCCGCCGATGGCGCGCTGATTGCCCGCGTTCCAAAGGCTGGTGCCGCCGAAACGCGCCGCGCGATCGATGCCGCCGCGCGAGCCTTGCCGATATGGCGTGCCACGCTGGCCAAGGAACGCTCGGTTATCCTGCGCCGGCTCTATGAACTCGTGATCGAGAACATCGACGACCTTGCCCTGCTGATCACCTCCGAACAGGGCAAGCCGCTTGCCGAGGCGCGAGGCGAGGTTCTCTACGCCGCCAGCTTCCTGGAATGGTTCGCGGAAGAAGCCAAGCGCGCCAACGGGCAGATCATTCCCGAGAACGCGCATGGCCGCCGGATACTGGTGCAGAAGGCGCCTGTCGGTGTTTTCGCTGCGATCACGCCGTGGAACTTCCCGGCTGCCATGATCACGCGCAAGGCGGGGCCGGGCTGGGCGGCAGGCTGCACCGGCGTCATCAAGCCTGCCAGCCAGACTCCGCTCACCGCCCTGGCGCTTGGCGTGCTGGCGGAGCGGGCAGGGCTTCCCCCGGGAGTCTGCAATGTCGTTACCGGATCGGCCGGCGCGATCGGCGGGGAACTCACCGCCAATCCCACGGTGCGCAAGCTCTCCTTCACCGGCTCGACCGAGATCGGCGCGTTGTTGCTGGAACAGTGCGCGCCAACGATCAAGCGCACCAGCATGGAACTGGGCGGCAACGCGCCATTCATCGTCTTTGATGACGCCGACCTGGAAACCGCGGTGAAGGCGGCGCTTGTCGCCAAGTATCGCAACAGCGGGCAGTCCTGCATCGGCGCCAACCGCTTCCTCGTGCAATCGGGCATCTACGATGCCTTTGCCGCCCGCCTCGCCGAAGAAACGGCGAAACTGAAGGTCGCGGCCGGCACCGAACCGGAGGTGATAATCGGCCCGTTGATTGACCCTGCCGCCGTGGCGAAAGTGGAAGAACACATCGCCGATGCCGTGGCCAAGGGGGCATCCATCGCAGCGGGAGGCAGGCGCCATGCCCTTGGCGGCACGTTCTTCGAGCCGACCGTGCTGACCGGGGTTCCTCAGAATGCGCTCATATTCTCGGACGAGACTTTCGGCCCGGTCGCGCCGATCTTCCGCTTCGAGACCGAAGAGGAGGTGCTCCGACTGGCCAACGACACGGCGTTCGGACTGGCCGCCTATCTCTGCGCCCGCGACGTGGGGCGGATATTCCGTGTGGTCGAGGGGTTGGAGTTCGGAATGGTCGGTGTGAACGAAGGACTGATATCAACCGAAGTCGCTCCTTTTGGCGGAGTCAAGCAGTCCGGCCTCGGCCGCGAGGGTTCCACTCTAGGGATCGAAGAATATCTCGAGACGAAGTATGTCGCGCTCGGCGGATTATGAGCGGCGCTCCGTAATCCTGCTTCGAACTCAAAGCATCGGCAGAGCTTCTTGCACGCGCGCATCGAACGCGCGCCGAGCGTCCCGGATCGTTGCTTCGTTCGCGTTCACCCAGTCGATCACCTGCCGCGCTTGCAAGACCAAGGCACCGCCAAGCGGCGTCAGGGCATAGCTCACGCGCGGCGGTACGTCGGTGCTGACGCTGCGTTCGACGAAGCCGTCCCGCTCAAGGGCGCGCAGCTTGAGCGTCAGGACACGTTGGGAAATCTTGCCTTCGCTGGATAGCTCGGAAAGCACCTTGCGGAGCGCTGCGTGGCGGCAGGGGCCGGTCGTCAGCACCAGAAGTATCAATGTCGTCCAGCGGTCCCCCAGCGCGCCCATGACGTTGCGCACCGGGGCGTCCCGCGTGACGCCATGGGCAGTCATCTCCGTTGCCAGAGCCGCGATGCCCGGACGGCTGCGCAGGTCGTCGTCGATGCCGTCCATCATCGCTTCAAGCACTCGTGGAGGGGTACAAAAAAGTGCCTTCTTCTCATCATCGAGGCGCATCTTATGACCAGCTGAGACGGGGTCAATCGCTGGCTCTGCTATGGGAGAGAAACATGGCTATTGACGCTACCCGCCTCGACGGGAAAGTCGTCATCGTGACGGGCGGCGCGGGAGGCATCGGGTCCGCTACCGCTCGTCTTCTGACGGCACGTGGAGCGCGAGTTGTCATTGCCGATATCGCGGCGGATGCTGCGGCTGCGCTTGGGGGGGAACTGACGGGCGCGGTTGCCGTGCCACTGGATCTCGAAGATGAAGAGTCGATCACGGCGATGATCGCCAGCACCGTCGCTCATTTCGGCCGGCTGGACGTGCTGCACAACAATGCGGCACTGCTCGGCCCCGATATCGCCCGGAACGATGGCGATGTGGAGCACATGGCCACCGCGCTCTGGGATCGGACTTATGCGGTCAACGTGCGCGGCACGATGATCGCCTGCCGCGCCGCCTTGCCGCATCTGCGAGAGACGCGCGGAAACATCGTCAACACCGTCAGCAACCTCGCGCTGCAAGGCCACATGATTCAGGCGGCCTATTCCTCGTCCAAGGCGGCGGTGATCCAGATGACCCGCGCCATCGCCGCCAGCCACGGCCCGCACGGCGTGCGCTGCAACGCCGTCGCCCCCGGCATGACCATGACCCCGGCGCTTCGCGAAGCCTTCCCCCCGATGCTGCGCCAGGCGGTGGAAGACGAAACCCTGCGCGATCGCCTTGGCGAGCCGGAGGACATTGCCGAGGCGGTGGCCTTCCTCGCCTCCGAGGCGGCGCGCAACATCACCGGCCAGGTGCTCGTCGCCGATGGCGGCTGCGCCAGCCATGTTCCAGGAATCGCGCAGTTCCGGGCCTTCTTTTCTGGAGAACCTGCATGAGCCAGTACGACATCGTCGTCATGGGCGGGGGCCACAACGGACTCGTCGCCGCCGCCTACATGGCCAAGGCGGGCAAGAAGGTGATCGTGCTGGAACGCAAGCCCCACTACGGCGGCGGCGTTTCCACGCGCGAACTGATCCGGCCCGGCTTCTGGCATGACGAGCATTCCAACGTGCACATCATGATCCAGGGCAACCCGATGCTGCGCGAGGATGAGTTGGGGTTGCTGGGCAAGTTCGGCCTGGAATACATCTATCCCGAACTGCCCCACGCCTCGATCTGGGAAGACGGGACGATGGTGCGCTCCTGGCGCGATCTGGACCGCACCTGCGAGGAAATCGCCGCCTTCTCACCCCGCGATGCCGAGGCCTATCGCAAATTCGCGACGGCCTCGATGGCGGCGCTGCCGATGTTCATGTCCGGCCTCTATGCCCCGCCGTTCCCGATGGGCGCCTTCGTGGCGATGATGGACCAGTCGGACGAAGGGCGCTTCCTGCTCGACGTCATGCAGCGCTCCGCGCTCGACGTGGTGAACCAGTATTTCGAAAGCGACCTGCTGCGTATCCACATCGTGCGCATGGTCACCGAGAACCTGCAGATGCCGGACGAACTGGGGACCGGCATGGGCGCCTTCCTGATGCCCGGGATCATCCACGCCTATGGCTGCTCGATGCCGAAGGGTGGCTCCGGCCAGCTGAGCCACGCGCTGGTCCGTGCGATCGAGCATTTCGGCGGCGAAGTGCGCTGCAATGCCGAAGTGCGCCGGGTGATCGTCTCGGCCGGAAAAGCCACCGGGCTGGAGTTGACGGACGGCGAGACGTTCATGGCAAGGGATGGGGTGATCGGCGCGATCCACCCGCATGTCCTGCGCAAGTTCGTGGCCGAAACCCCCGAGCCGGTACTGGAGCGGGCGGAGCGGGTCACCCAGTCCACCTTCTCGATCAACCTCACGCATCTGACGCTGAAGGAGCGTCTCAGGCTCAAGGTCGGCAATGAAACCAACGCCATGATGACCGAGCTGATGGACTTCTACACCATGCGCGACATGCTGCTGGAGTACGACAAGCTGCGGCGCGGCAAAGTATCCGAACGGCTGATTGCAGGCGGAGACAACACCATCTTCGATCCCAGCCGTGCGCCCGAAGGCGCGGGCGTTTTCTACGGCGTGAACTTCGCGCCCTACGACCTCTGGCCCGGCGGCCCGGCCTCGTGGGACGAACGCAAGGAGGAGATCGCCGACAAGGCGCTGGCGCAGTACCGCAAGTTCTACGCGAACCTTGATGACGACAATATCACCGGCCGACTGATCCGGTCGCCGGTCGATCATGAACGCGACAGCCCGGCCAGCTTCCTGAAGGGCGACATCCACGGCTGCGCGCCGTTCTTCTACCAGTCGGTAGGCCACCGCCCGACGCCGGATCTCGGCTCGTTACGGGTGCCGCAGATCGACGGACTCTACCTCGTGGGGCCGTTCATGCACCCCGGCGGCGGCGTGTTCGGCGCAGGCCGGGCGACGGCGATCCAGATGATGGACGACCTCGACATCGAATTCGACAAAGTTTGCGGGGAGCGCGTGTGATGGCCGATGCCAAGAAGAATGCTCCGGTGATGCGCATCCTTGATGCGCAGGACAAGGAACTGATGGCCGTGCGCCGGATAGAGCGCGACGGGGAGAACCTGGTCATTCGCGGCAAGATCTTCGGGGCCATGCCGATGGTCGCCAAGGTCACGCCGCAAGAAGCGCGTGCTGCGCTGAAGCTGCTGGACGCCAGGACGCTCCTGTTCATCGTCAGCCTGCTGTTTCGAAAGAGCAAGTGACAGCGTTCGGCGCACATCGGTGCGCTCGATAGGACGGATACGATTCCATGCGTTTTTCGGGGCGGCAGCATCCCTTCATAAAGCGATGCTGAAGCAGTCAGGATTGAAACAAGCATGAGCATTCTGGGAGTTGAGAGCGTCCTGTTCGGCGTTGCCGATGTGGCCGAGCACACGCGGTTCTGGACGGACTTCGGCCTGCCTCTGGAGCATGCCGATGACGATGAGGCGGTGTTCCGCCTCGCCTCGGGCAGCCGCGTGATTGTGCTCCGGCACGGCGATGCCCGTTTGCCGAGTCCCGATCCGTTCCCTGGTGACGGGTTGAAGGAAACCGTCTGGGGCGTCGATACGGCCGAGAACCTTGAGAGGATCGCGGCCAGCCTCGCTACCGAGGTTGCCGTCACGCGCGATGCGGACGGCACCGTCCACGCCGTCTGCCCCGATGGCCAGCCGGTGGCGCTACGTGTGTGGGCCAAGCGGGCGTTTCATTCGGAAGCCAGCCCGGTCAATACGCCCGCCAGCTATCCGCGTTTCAACCAGCACCGCATCTGGCGCAGCAAGGCACTGCCCAAGACGATCAACCACGTGGTGTTCTTCTCGCCCGATTACGTCGGCAGTTTCGAATTCTATGAGCGCCATTTCGGCTTCCGCTATGTCGATCATTCGAAGGGATCGGGCATCTTCGCGCGGGCGGGCGCCACCTACGAGCATCACTCGATCTTCTGGGTGAACTGCGACCTGCCCATCGCACCGGACCACTTCAAGTTCATGCACATCGCTTTCGGCATGGACGACATCGACGAAGTGATGCTGGGCGCCAACATCATGGAGCGGAAGGGCTGGAAGAACGAGAGCATGAACAGCTCCGGCGGCATTTCCCGCCACCGGATTTCCAGCGCGATCTACTACTACTGCGACATGCCCGGAAAGGCGGGCGAGGCCGAATATCACGCCGATACCGATTACCTCGACGACAACTGGGTGCCGCGCGCCTGGGACTTCCGCTTCGGATCGTTGCTCTGGTCGAACAATGCGCCGCCGATCTTCCGGGGCGATAACATCCCTTGGGACATGGCCTTTGACGCCGATCGTGCCAGTTTCGAGCCCTTCCGCAAGCACGAGCCGGGGAAGCGGCCGATTCCGGGCAAGCTGAATGAGCTGACCGAGGATGACGAGCACGCCATATGAGGGCGATCGTCCTGCCCGGGACGTGAAGATGCGGCCGACGCTTTAGGTGTCGGCCGCAGTCGCATCAGAAGCCTTTCGGTGCGTGGTTCCGTGACACATTCACGAAATCGTGTGGCCGGGGGGCTAGCTCACGACTTGGGTGAAGTGCTCCACCGAGGGCGTGCCCACGAAGAACGGTCCGGCCAGTGCGCGCCAGGCTTGGAAACCCTTGGATTCGCGGAAATCGACCATGTGCGCCTCGACGCTCTCCCAGCCGACGACGAGGTGATAGCGTTCCGGGTTCTCCACCGAACGGTGCAGCGCAAAGGATACGAAGCCTTTGGCGGCTTCGAAATGCGGTCGGGCCTCGGCCACGGCAGCTTCGAACTCGGCGGCGCGGGCGGGGTCGATGGTGAGAGTGGCGATTTCGTGGATCACAGATTCGGCTCCTCGACGAATTCGATCAGGTTGCCTGCGCAATCGCGGATGAAGCAGCCCTTGCCGAAGGCCTCGCGCACGACGAAGGCGATGTCGACCTGCTTGGCCTCCATCTCCGTCAGGAACTCTTCGAGGTCCTCGACGCGGAAGGCGACGTGCTTGTTGCCATGGGTCTTGAGGTCGCGTGGCGGGAAGCGGCGATCATCGGGCAGGGGGGCCGCGCCTTCCACCTCGAAGATCTCAAACCGCAGCGGGCCCTTGCGGACCATGGCGGTGTGGGCCTTCGCGGCTTCGATGTAGAACTTCTTCTCGACCTCGAAGCCCAGCACGCGGTCGTACCAGTCGATCGCCTCGTCAAGGCTGGGGACGGAGACGCCCCCGTGGTGGAATGTGAATTCAGCCATCTGGATCAACCCATCTCTGCAAAGGTTTGGGCGCACCAGTCGGCGATGTAGTCGCGCATGCCGGTGCCGTTGTCGGCGCCGCAGTGCTCCACTTCGAAATCCTTCTTCGTGAAGACGCGCAGGGTGCGTTTGGGGCTGTTCACGGCCTGATCGTAGCTGAGTTGCGCGTTGAAGGCGGGAATCTGGCGGTCGTTCTCGCCATGCGTGATCAGGAAGGGCACGCGGATGTTCTCCACCTGACCGTCCAGCGTGATCTGGTCGGCATATTCCAGGAAAGCGCCGCGGTCTTCGATGCCGAACACCCACATGACGTGGTCCCAGTAGTGCGGCACCGGGTTCTCGCCCTCGTTGGCGACGCGTTCGCGCTGGCGGCGGCCCCAGACGTGGTTGGCGCCCATCACCGCACAGAGCGCATAGCGCGGCTCGTTCGCGGCAATGCGCGGGGCGTGGTAGCCGCCGAAGGAGAGGCCGAAAATGCCGATCCGGTCGTGGATCACATCGCTCCGTGTCAGCAGGTATTCCAGCGCCGGCGTGCCCCAGCGCTCGGCATCGAACACGGCGGGAAGGCTGCGCTTGCGGATCGCCTCGCCAGTGCCGGGCTGGTCGATGAAAAGGGTGTTCATGCCCCGCTCCAGGTTCGACTGGCCATGGCCCGCCATGCAGACCTGTTCCTTCATCGAATCCAGTCCGTTGACCGAAACTAGCGTGGGGCGCGGTGTGCCCGAGCCGTCGTGTACGAAGATGCCGGTATAGGCCTGCCCCTCATAGGGAATCTCCACTTTGTCGACATGCAGCCCGCGCAGCTTGGCGCCCTTGTGGAAGAGTTCCAACCCCTTGTCATAGGCTGCCCAGCGTGGGGCATAATCGCGGCTCTGCATGCGCTCGGCGGCGAGGTAGTAGCCCGAGGCGCGCAAGTACTTGGTGCCGGCGGAAAGCAGATAGCCGGCGGACTCGTCCGCTTCGGCATTGGCGCAGACCTGATCGGCGACTGCGATCCAGCTATCGAACATCTGCGCGGAACCGGCATCGGCGCCGGCCTTGCTCGCTTCCATGATCGGGCGGTTGGCCTCGTCGATCTCGCCGTAATTGCCGCCGCAGGCGAGCGCGAGGTTCGTGGCTAGGTTCCAGACGTAGTTTCCGGGGAACGGTTCGAACATGATCTATCCTGCAAATATAAGGAGTTATTCGGCAGTCCAGCCGCCATCGACGACAAGGCTGGTGCCGGTCATGAGCGCGGACGCGTCGGAGGCGAGGAACAGCACCGCGCCCATCAGATCCTCCACCTGGCCGATGCGGCCGAGCTTGATCTTGGAAAGGACGCTGGTCTTGAACGCCTCGTCTTCGAAGAATGGCCTGGTCAGCGGGGTTTCGATGAAAGTCGGGGCGATGGTGTTGGAGCGGATGCCGTGGGGGGCAAGGTCCAGCGCCATGGCCTTGTTCATGCCTTCCAGTGCCCATTTGCTGGCGCAGTAGAGCGAGCGGTTCGGCCCGCCCACGTGGCCCATCTGGCTGCCCATGTGGATCAGGCTGCCCTTGGTGTCGGTGGCGAGCATCCGCTTCACGCAGGCCTGCGCCACGAAGAAGGCAGATTTGAGATTGAGATCGAGCACGGCGTCGTAATCGTCCTCGCTCACCTCCCACATCGGCTTGGGCCGGTTGGTGCCGGCATTGTTGACGAGTACGTGGA
>Ga0209050_1000406_pt1 | contig 80343 bp, 67 predicted proteins | sample Araplavi_mTSA_r2_FD_184276 | JGI IMG/M metagenome (GOLD analysis project Ga0209050, IMG submission 184276) | Arabidopsis root microbial communities from North Carolina, USA - plate scrape MF_Cvi_mTSA_r2 (SPAdes) (version 2) | ecosystem: Host-associated > Plants > Roots > Endosphere | place: USA...
GGCTCGCGGGCGCGGTATGGGGCTATAGCCGTGAGGGCGTCGACGAGAGCCATGCTGCGGCACTGAACCTCGACATGGCCGACAAGCGCCTCGCGCTCACGCTCGAGCTCGCGCGAACGCTGATCAACACCCCGCGCCACCTCTCGCAGCACCCCGGCGGTTTCGTGCTGACGCGCGACCGGCTCGACGAACTCGTGCCGATCGAGCCCGCGGCGATGGACGACCGGCAGGTCATCGAATGGGACAAGGACGATATCGACGCCCTGGGTTTCATGAAGGTCGATGTCCTCGGGCTCGGCATGCTGAGCTGCATGCGCCGCGCCTTCGAATTCCTCCGCGATGCCAAAGGCATCGATCACGATCTGTCGACGATCCCCGCTGAGGATCCCGCGACCTATGCGATGATCCGCAAGGCCGACACGCTCGGCGTCTTCCAGATCGAGAGCCGCGCGCAGATGGCGTCGATCCCGCTGATGGCGCCGCGCACCTTCTACGATCTCGTGATCCAGGTCGCGATCGTCCGCCCCGGCCCGATCCAGGGCGACATGGTCCATCCCTACCGCCGCCGCCGCAATGGACAGGAAGAGGTCACCTACCCCACCCCCGAGCTTCGCCGTGTGCTCGAAAAGACGCTCGGCGTCCCGCTCTTCCAGGAACAGGCGATGCGCGTCGCGATCGAATGCGCGGGATTCACGCCGTCGGAGGCCGATCTCCTGCGCCGCGCGATGGCAACGTTCAAGCTCACCGGCGGCGTCTCGCATTTTCGCGACAAGCTCATCGATGGCATGGTCGCCCGCGGGTATGAGCAGGAATTCGCCGAAAAAACCTTCAAGCAGATCGAGGGTTTCGGCTCCTACGGCTTTCCCGAGAGCCATGCCGCGAGTTTCGCACTGATCGCCTATGCCTCGTCGTGGATGAAATGCCATCATCCCGATGTCTTCTGCGCCGCACTGCTCAATGCGCAGCCGATGGGCTTCTATGCGCCGGCGCAGATCGTACGCGACGCGCGCCAGCACGGCGTCGAGGTCCGCCCGATCGACGTCAATCACAGCCGCTGGGACTGCACGCTCGAAGCGAGCGATGCCGATGTCAGAGCGGGAAAATATCTCGCAGTGCGCCTTGGCCTGCGCATGGTGCGCGGGCTCGCCAACGAGGATGGCGCGGCGATCGTCACCGCGCGCGGCGACGCCCCCTTCGCGAGCGCCGAAGAAATCCAGCGCCGCGCCGGCGTCGGTCGCGGCGCGCTCGACCGCATCGGCGACGCCGACGGTTTTGCCTCGCTCGGCTCGTCGCGCCGCGAGGGCTTGTGGGACGTGAAAGGCCTCGGTCACGCGGCGCTCCCGCTCTTTGCAGCCGCCGACGAGCGCGCCGGACGGCTGATGCGCGAGGCGATCGAGCCCGCGGTGCCGCTCGCGCCGATGGGCGAAGGCGCCGAAGTGGTCGAGGACTACCGCGCCTCGGGGCTGTCGCTCCGCGCGCATCCGCTGGCATTTCTTCGCGACGAGCTGCGTGCGCGCAAGATGATCAGCTGCGAGGAGCTGCAGAGCGTCAAGGATGGGCGCTGGATAGACCTCGCCGGCGTCGTGCTCGTCCGCCAGAAGCCGGGATCGGCGAAAGGTGTCATGTTCATCACGCTCGAGGACGAGACCAATGTCGCCAATCTCGTCGTCTGGACCAAGGTCTTCGAGGCCAATCGCCGCACCGTGCTCGGCGCCTCGATGATGGGGGTGCGCGGCCAGGTTCAGCGCGAGGGCGAGGTGATCCATGTCATCGCACAGCGCCTCGACGATCTCTCTACCCTGCTCGCGAGCGTCGGCAACCGCGCCGATGTCGCCGATGTCTATCGCGTGAGCCGCGCCGACGTCGTGAAAAGCCCGGTCGGTCGTGACCCGCGCGATCCGGCCGAAAGGCCGCTCGGCCGCAGTCCCCGCGATATCTTCATTCCCGACCTTCGGCTCGGTTCGGGCATCATCCCAGGCCAGCCCACCCACGGCATCAAGATCAAGCCGCGCGACTTTCGGTAGGAATGAATGGCCCGGAAGGGGTGTTTGGTTTCCGGTTGGACCTAGCTTCTGTCCTCGTCTCATCTATTGGGCAACGCGGACAAGATTTGGAGAGCGTGATGAACAGTCCATCAAAGGCGTGGGATGGGGAACAGGTCCGGAAATGGCTGGAACGCCGGTTCGAGGCTGCGAAACTGGATCAGGCCGCGGCGGACAGGCGCGGCTATGATGCCCAGGACGAGTATGACAAAGCGGCGGCCGAGGAACGGGTCTGCCGCGTCTTGAAAACCGCGGATTCCACAAGCGAGCAGGCATCGTTCGCCGGGCACATCAAGAAGCTGGTCGGCCAGGAGGAATATCCGGCGACGGGCATCTATGACGACGCGCGTTTCCACCGCCAGGTTCGCGGCCATCTCAGGAAGCTGGCGAAGATGACAAAGGCCAATGAGGGGTTCGAGAAGACGCTGCGCTATCAGTGAGCACTCCGCGCCGGAGCTTAGACTCGACCCGGCGCGGCAACGAAGCGTTCGAGCCCCGATATCTCACTCACAGAGCCAGCGCTCCCTGCGCGGGTGGCTGACCGAAAACCTGAGTGACCTCGAGGCTGCCCTCGGCCAACCACGCAAGCACATCGGATGCCGGGACGCGCGGATCGAGCCACTCCGCCCAGCGGTCGCGTGCGAGCGGGATGATTTGGCGGTGATGATAGGGGGCGATGTCGGGCCCGGCGTCCATTGTCAGCAACGTGAAGGCTTCGCCGTCGTCATATTCGCGCCAGATGCCCGCCATGCAGAACCAGCGATGCTCCTTCATCGTGAAGAGCCATTTATCGAGGCGTTTCTGCGTCTTGTCCGTCGGATCGGTGAATTCGTAGAAGCCGTCGCAAAGTATCAGGCAGCGGTGCGATGAAAAATCACGCCCTTCGGAGCGGAAATTATAAACGGGCTTGCCGGTCGGTCCGGGCCAACTCCACCGCCGGTTGACGAGTTCGCCGAGCTTCGATCCCTCGCTGGTTCGGACGATCGGCGCCACGTCGGTGATCTTTATGTCTTCGCGCGCTTCGACGTTCGGCACGCCCTCGGGCATGTCGATGTTGATCTCGAGATCCTCGAAATCCTCCGCAATCGACGCGATGTCGACCTCAAGCCTGTAATCGTTGCACATCGCCGGTCTTCCCTCGGGTCTTGCGACTCAACTTCGTTCCCATTATGTTCCACTTATGACGGCTGCGCCAACCCCTTTCGATCCCGATGCCCCGGGCGGCGGCGTGACAGCGCTCGTTCGCCGCAAGCCCGACGATATGAGCAAGGTGGAAATGGTCAACTCGGTCTGGGGTTCCGATCCGCGCTTCTCTGACGGCATCAATTATCGCTTCGTCCGCACCGAAGGCCGCGTCTTCCCCGAACGCCGCTGCCTGATCCCGGCCTCCGAGTTCCGCATGGGCACCGGCAAGCATCGCTACCGGGTGACGCTCGACAGCGGCAATTTCTTCTATCTCGCCGCGATCTGGGATCCCCCGCTCGCCGACTGGCCACTCTCATACCGCATCCTCACGATCGACGCCGGCCCCGACGTCAGCCCGTACCAGTCGCGCCACGGCGTCATCGTCGAGCGGCGCGACGTCATGCACTGGCTCGACGGAACGCTCCCTGACGAGACGCTGTTCGCGCCGCCCCCCAAACATAGCCTGTTCGTCGAGCCGCTTCGCGCGCAGGCCGCGCTGCCGCTGTGACCGTTCGCCGGGCGGCGCCCGCGCAGCAGGCCGATTTCTTCGGCGCGCCGCTTGTCCCGGGCCTCGCCTATTGCGACGCATTTGTCGGCTCAGGCGAAGAGGAGCGGCTGATCGCACACATAGCGGCCGCGGGCCTCACCCCGTTCCAGTTCCAGCAATGGGAAGGAAAGCGCCTGACGCGGTCGTTCGGCTGGACCTATGATTTCCAGACCGGCCGCTTCGCGCCGGGCGAGCCGATGCCCGACTGGACCGTCCCGATCCGCGAGCGTGCCGCCGCGTTCGCCGGCATCGAACCCGCGAGCCTCGAGCAGGCGCTCGTGATCCACTACGGGATCGGCGCCGGCATTGGCTGGCACAAGGACCGTCCGGTCTTCGAACATGTTATTGGCGTCTCGCTGGGCGCCCCGGCGACGATGCGCTTCCGGCGGCGCCGCGAAGGCGGGTTCGACCGTGCGACGGCCGAACTGGCACCGCGGTCGATCTACCATATGAGCGGCGAGGTACGCGACGATTGGGAGCATAGTATCGCGGCGGCGATGGATGCGCCGCGCTGGTCGATCACGTTTCGCAGCCTGCGATAAAGCGACGAAGCGCGCGCGCGGCAATTGATGTCGATCAACAATGGAGGCACAAGCCGCGCATGTTGAACCGCCTCCTCGCTCCGCTCCTCTCGCTCCTGCTGCTTTCGACCTGCGCCGCGCAAACGGCGCCCTCCGCCACCGCCACGGCGACCGCGCACCCCCTCAAGCTCGCGAGCTGGAACCTCGAATTCCTCGCCGAGAAGGACGGCGTCGGATGCCAACCGCGCGGCCCGGCGGACTATGCCGCGATGCGGCGCATGGCCGAAGGCCTAGACGCCGACGTGATCGCATTCCAGGAAGCCGAGAATGAGGCCGCGGCGGCGCGCGTTTTCGATCCGTTGCGCTTCGTCATCGTGATGGAAGATCGCGCAGGCGCGCCGAGCGGAACCTGCGGCGGCGAACATAAGACGCAGACCGTCATCCGCCAGGCTGTCGGCTTCGCGATCCGCAAAGGCATCGTCTTCGACCGCAATCCGGATGTGACCGCACTCATGCTCGGCAACCCGCAACTCCGCTCGGGGGTCGACATAACCCTGCGACCGCGAGGCCAGCCCGCGATCCGGCTGCTGAGCGTCCATCTCAAGTCGGGCTGCTTCGCTGGCAGCGAAGCGAAAGCCTGCCCTGTCCTGTTGCAGCAAATCCCGGCGCTCGAACGCTGGATCGATATCGCCGCGGCAGGCAACCACCGCTTCGCCGTCCTCGGCGACTGGAACCGCCGTCTCGGTCTCGCCGGCGACAGTGTCTGGACCGAGATCGACGATGGCGATCCCCCCAACGCCGACCTTCGGCTCGCGGACGCGGGCGTGCACCCCCAATGCGATCCGCGATACGACAGCTTCATCGATCATATCGTGCTCGACAAGCGCGCGGGCGATGACCTCAAAAGCTTTGCCGAAACGCGCTATGCGGCGAACGAGAAACACCATTCCGATCATTGCCCCGTGTCGGTCGTGTTGACGCGCTGAGGACCAAATCTGGAGACATGTGATGGAAGACGAACTGCAGGCCGCGCTCGAGGTCCTCATCCAACTCGACGATGTCGACGGGATTTTCGACCGCCAGGCCGACGAAGGCGGCTATAAGTCCGAGGCGTTCGAGTCGGCACTCGATGTTGTCCGTCGGCACTTGCCCGCGCACGATACGAAGTAGCCGTCGGCGCAAACCGGCGCTGGTCCCGCCAACGGGCAATGGAAAAAGCGGCGGCACCGCGCGAACGTCCCGGGAAAAGCCGAGCACGATGCCGCCTAGTGACGGCCGAACGGGTCGCATGTTCGGCCGACAGATTTGATGTAAGGAGCCCCCTCCTTGTCGATGACCTGTTCGCTACCGACGCGCTGCCGATAGGCGTAGGCCTTCCGCTACGGAAACAAGAGATATGACGCGGCGACGAAGCTCAAATTTCGTGGCGTTCCGCAACGGATATCGAGCGCTCCCGCTCAGCTAATCGTCGGGCCTCCCCGGCTCCGCCCGATCGTCCAGCTGATCCCGCTCTCGCGGACCACGCCGCCGATATCCTTGCCGACGTGGCGGTCGAGCACCGGCTTCCACGGCACGAGCGTGAACTGCTTCGCTTTCTCGACGAGCGCATAGCGCCCACCGACAGCATCGATCCGCCGCGCCAGCTTGCCCTCGACCCGAGCGCCTTCGTCGGCCTCGACGAACACCTTGCCAAGCTCGGCGGAGAGGCCGCGCGCGAGGCGCAGCAATTCACGCCGCTGCAGCGCCGCCAATGCGCCGCCGCGGTAGGCGATCCCCTCGCCCGCTGCGTCGGCCAGTTCTTCGTCGATCAGCCATTGCTGGCGAAGCGCGATTGCGCTGCGGACCTCGCCGCCGAACCCCTTGTCGCGCGCGGGCACGACGCGGCCGCTAGTAGCTTCGCGATCGAGCCAGGTCACCGCTTCGGCGCGCGCGAGCCGCTCGACCGGGACCGGCGACAAGAGTTCGACCGCCACCGGGCGTTCGCGCGCCAAGGCGGCCGCATAGGTGGCGGCCCGGTCGGCATGATCGGGCGCGATCGTCCAGCGACCGTCGGCATCCCGCTCGACGAGACCGCCCTGGCGGCGCATCGCCTCGAGACGGCGGATATGCGTTTCGATGAACGCCGGGCTCGCCCCGGGATCGAATTGCCGGTGCGCAGCGGCATCATAGCGCCCGTCGTTCGCCGCGGCGACCGCGATGATCGTGCGGTCGGCCTGGCTGATCGCAGCGACAGCCGGCACGATCCGGACGACCGAACCTTCGGGCAGGCTCTCGACGCTGTCTCCCTTTCCGATCGCGACATAATGGCTGCGGCCATCGATGCCGTCGACGATCATATAATGCCGGTCGGCGAGTTCATCGTCGAGACCCCGCGCTACGAGGCGCCCGACGAGCGGCTCGGAAAGAGGTGCGGCGGTGTCGTGGATCGCGCGATCCGCAGGCGCCGCCGCGCGCGATCGCGCGGTCAATTCGCGCTGCATCGTACGGATGATATCGCCGCGCTCGCCGAGCCCGATCAGCGTGTCGCGCATCCCGTCCGCAAGGCGCCATTGACCCGGCGCGATCTCGTCGGCGAGCCCCATCGCTCCCAGCCTTTGAAGTCGCCCGGCGCGGAACGACTGGACGACCGGATCGCGGTCCTTCGCGATGACGAGCGGATGGCGCTCGGCTTCGCGGAGCAGCTGGCGATCTGTCTCGGTGAGCCGTTCGGCATCGACGTCGCGCCGCATTCGCGTCTCGATCTCGAGCTGGGTCTTCGGGCCGAGATCGAGGGTCACAATCTCGCTCGCGCGAGTACGCAGCCCGTGTGCGATGTAGTCTCGGGCGATGATCAGATCCTTGCCGCGATCGTCGCGACCACGCAACATGATATGGCTGTGCGGATGACCGGTGTTGAAATGGTCAACCGCCACCCAATCGAGACGCGTGCCGAGGTCCGCTTCCATTTGCGCCATCAGCCGCCGCACCATGGGCTTGAGGTCGGCGTAAAGATCGCCCTCCTCGGCCGACACGATGAAGCGGAACTGATGGCGATCGCCGGTGGCGCGATCGAGGAAATCCTTCCCGTCGGCGACATCCTCCTCGGGCCCGTATAATTGACCGGGCTCACCATCGCGGGTGACGCCATCGCGCTGAATATATTTGAGATGTGCGCGCGCGGCGTCGAGGCCCCTGCCGCCGAGCCGCACGAGACGAGTTTTCACGATCACGCGCCGCGCCGCGAAACGGTCGCTCGCCCCGCGCGACGCGAGGAGCCGGCCCGCGGTGCTGCCGCGACTGATCCGGCTCCCGTCGAATCCCTTGCGCCCGTTGCGCGCGCCGCCCGCGGCAGCGACCCCCGCGGCGAGCAATCGGCCGAGATATTTGCGCGCCTTCTTGCCGCGCGTGCTGCGCATCTTGCCGAGCCGCGGCTCGAAATCCTCCGCATCACCGCTCATCGCGCCGCGTACTCGCAAATCTCGCGCCCGGCGGCGGAAAAGCGCGCGTTTGGGCGCATGAGTCTCGCGGTCACGCGCCGCGCCTCGTAAAAAAGGATGTGCAGACAAGAAGATGGCTCGCCCTGCGAGACTCTGCTTTTATCTTGCCTTCAGCGCGTCCTCCGCACCACCGCCCTGACCGCCCTTCCCAAATCGGTGATTTCCCAGAAAATCCGCTCTTCGCAATTCTCGTCCAGCCAGCAGTCGAGTATGAACAGACCTTCGGGAAGCATATCGGCTTCGTCGTGGTCCAACGGTCCCGATAAGACCAGTTCGCGCTGCGCGCGGGTGAGAATGCTGGCGATGACATTCGGTGAATGCGTTGGCATGTGGACCTCCCGATTGAACGTCCGGAGGCCGCAAGACCTTCCGGGGCGACGAGGAAAAAGAAAGGGAGCAGCGCCTTCCCGGCGCCGCTCCCGCGTGCAATTTTTGCGCCCTCAAGCCATGCTCTCGAAAGCCCGCTCCGCCTCGCCCTGCCGCTCGAATTGCCGCAGCCCGAGCAGCGCCTCGACCCCGTCGATCGCGTCCAGAAGCACGACCACGACATAGAAGAGACCATCGAGAAATCCGAAGACCGCCACCCGGTCGAGCACCGCGTCGGCGTCATCTTCGAGACCTTCATAGGTGCCGAGCCAGCGCTCGCGGAGCCGCGCTTCCCAGTAGAAATCGGCCCCTTCGGCTTCAATGAAATGGCGTGCGAGACCTTCCGCCGCACTCCGTCCGAACGCACTCTCGAGCCCCGAAACCAGCCGGTCGAACACGCGATCCGCGGCGCCAGATATTGCTCCATCAACCATGATATCCTCCTGAAATCGACCGTTCCCCAAGTCGGGAACGATGTTTCACGGACGGGCGGCGGCGCGGCTGTCAGGGCCGCACGGGCGCAGCCCGGGCGCCGCGAAGCGGCGGCGGAGGAACCGATTTTCGAAGAAAATTGGAGGGGCCGCCGGCCTTGCACAGCCGCGCCGCCGCCCGTCATACTTGGCCTTGCCGAGACGAGCCCCACCCCCTCGCCCGGGCGCGGCGCTCTTTGCCTAGCGCTCATGATCGCCGCCGGTGCCGCGCAGCAGGAACAGCGAGTCCGAACGCCGCCCGGCGTGCTCCCGCGCCGTGTTTCCGGCGGCGCCATCGGCATCGGAATGCGGCTTTGTATCCGGCGCCGATGCGACCTCCGGTGCTGTCCGCGCAAAGAAGATCGGGTCGATTTCGGCCCGCGCCATAGGCGGTTGAACCGACCGCGAACGCGCCGCCGCTATGCGCGGCGCCGGCGGCAGTCCGGTGATCTTCGCGACATAATCGCGCGTCTCGCGCGGCAGCGGCCGACCGCGCGCGAGATGCTCGCCATAGCGGCCCGGCCCCGCATTATAGGCTGCGAACAGCCCCGGATAACCGAAGCGGTCGTACATATCGCGAAGATAGGCGGTGCCCGCGACGATATTGTCGCGCGGGTCGTGCGGGTCTGGACCGAGCCTATATTTGGCGCGCAGGCTCGCCCAAGTGGCCGGCATCACCTGCATCAATCCCATCGCGCCCGCATGGCTGGTGATCGGCCTGCCGCCGAGCTCGGTGCGTCCCCCGCTCTCGGCGGCGATGACGCTCAGAACCCATTCTTCGGGGAGCCCGAAGCGCGCCGCCGCATCGCTGACATGGGCGCGCCACGCGGCCCCTTCACGCGCGAAACCGGGTCCGGCGACAAGCGAAAGAAACACCGCGAACGCGGCCGCGCGCCGTCTCAGCGCGCCCACAGCTGATGCGCCTTGCCAAGGATATCGCTCGCCCGGGTGACCCCGAAATAGCGCCCGTCGAATGACGCGTCCTCGCTTGCCATGAGCAGGAACGCATCGCCGTTGCCGAGCCGGACGCAGCCTTCCCACCATGGCAGGATGCGCCCTTTTGCGTCATGCGCGCGGCGCGTCACGGCGGGAACGCCGTTGATCAAGACCTCGGTTCCGCGCGCGCAGACGCGGTCACCGCGTGCCGCGACGACGCGCTTCACCAGTGGCACATTGGCAGGAAGATAATGACGCCGCGCAGCGAGCGACCGCCACGGGTCGGGGGTCCGCGCGACGACCATATCGCCCGCCGCAACGGGGACGTCGGGGCTCACGACATAGAGGCCGCGCGGGGCGCTCGCGCTCACGTTCCAGACGAGGCGCGGGGTCGGCGGCGCCGCGATGGTGAGGCCGAGCGCAGCGATGCCAAGCGCGCCGAACGCGAAGCGAAGCTGTCGCCGCTCGCGCACCAGACGCGCAGCCTGGAGCGCTTCACCCCATGCGATCAGCGGCAGGTCGCGGCGCTCAGGCATCGTCTGCTGCCTTGGCAATCGCGGGCGTGTCCCCGGTGCCGCGCCCCGGCGAGGTCGATCGCGACCAGAAGATGAGGTCATCGATATGATAGCGGATGCGCCGGCTGTGGAGCCGGTATCGGGGTCCGGTGCCTCGGCCGCGCATATATTGAAGCTTGCGCGGACTGAGGCCGAGATAGGCAGCCGCCTGCTCGGTGTTGAGGAACGGGCTGCCATGTTTCGCGGCGCGAGCGCGCGCGATTTCGTCGTCGTTATCGGTCATCTCTTTTCATCTCCGGTCTGGCGTTGCGCGGCACCGGATGGTGCTGCGCGATGCGCCGGGCGTGCACCGCGGCGCGCTCGCAGGAGAGGCTCGAAAACAGACCCCACGAAAAAAGAGCCCCCACGCCGGATGCGGCGCGGGGGCGAGGTGGCGGAACCCTAGTTGTCGGGATTCCAGATCAGGGCGTAGGTGTCGTCGTCGTCTTGTCCGGCGGCGCGGCCCAGGTTCGCGTAGATTCGGCGCGGACCAAATTCGGGCGCGGCGAGGGCGAGGCCGACATATTCCTTGCCCGAGACTTCGCCGACGCGAACCCATCCGGCGCCGATCTCGACATTGTCCGAGAAGACCCGGAAATCAGGCTGGGCATCGCCATTCTTCGTCCGGTTGGCCCTGATTTCGATCTCAGCCCGGATCGAAAGCGTCTTGAGCTGGCCACGATATCCTTCGGTCATGTTGCCGTTCACAAAGCCGATTGCAGCCATTGTTCGTCTCCTTGAAATGCACCGCCGGGACCATTCCCGGGGCGTGGCGGACGCGAAGAACGGAGTATCAGGCGGCGGCGCACCCGAAGGGCCGAAGCGAAGCGGAGGACCGGCGCGCCCGACCCTTTTTTGGACGCTGCAAGCGGGGCGCGAGGAGACGGCGAAGCCGGCGGGGAAAAAAGGCCGGGCGCGCCGGTTGCGCCGCCGCCGCACCGTTCCAGGCCGCCCCCACCAGCCCCGAATGGCACCCGCCGGTGTCAAGGGAGGTCGAGCAGCGATGCGGCGAACCGTGACGGAAACCCCGGAATGCGGATGGTCAAACGTGCGATTTCGAGGCAAGGCAACAAGATTGCGGCGCCGGATTCGTGGGGGAAAGGCGACGCGATTTGCGGACAATCGCAAGGACCCGATGGCGGGCCGCACAGGGGATCGAAATGGACGGACAGGCGAAGCTCAGTATCGCGGCAGAGGGCCGCGATCCCGGCATGATCGCGGCGCGCAGCGCGGGCATCTGGATCGGCCTGTCACTCGACGACGACGCGCTCGCGAGCCTCCGCCGTGACGGGCTTGACCCCGCCGCGCTCCGCCTGACGGGGCTCCATCCGTTCGAATATGAGCCGGCTCCCGACGGCGGGCTCGAAGTGACCGCGCACGCGAACGACAATGAGGCGGCCGAGGCGCTGCTCGACCTGTTTCGCGTCTATTTCCTGCGGCGCCTGCTCACCTGATCGCGGCCCCGCATCACCCCGAATAGAAAATTTCGCGCGGCGCCGAAGGCCTGCCGCGCGGCGATCCCATAACCCAAAGCAAAGGCGCGCGCCGAGCCAGTTCGGGCGTTTTGATCGCACCTCGGCGCGCGCCTTTCCCACACCTCCCCGCGCCGCCCCGCCCAGGGCGGCGCGCAAAAATCCGGTCGGGCAGCGGGTCTCACCGCCGCCCGACCGGAGCGATCTCGCTTCGGCCTAGCCTTCGATCACGAGCGGCGGCACTTTGAAATTGGCCGCGTCGAAATAGGCCAGGACGGCTTCGTGCGAGCCGAGTTCGGTGACGAGGTAGCGGCCGATCACGACCTCATCGTCTTCATTGGCCTCGTAGGAGTTCCGCTCGCCGTCGCCCGTAAAAACGAGACGTTCCGGCCCGAAGTTTCCGCCATAGCCGCCCGACCAACGGACAAACGGCAAGCCCTTCCCGATGCAAAATGCTTCGAGCGCGTCGAAACGTCCCCAAGCGACCTCATAGGCGTGGAGCCTGAGCAATTCGCCCTCGGTCCGGTGGTCCGGCTCGAACGATTCGCCGTCCCATTCGACGGACAAGCCTTCGCTCTGGATGACGCTGACGAGTTCGGCATAGGCAGCAGCGTGGATCACGCCGCCCAATTCGATAGATGCTGGCACACGGTCGGCCATGATATCCTCCATCTCGAAAGACAGGCGGGCGGCGATGTCGCCGCCCGCCCCCGGCATCACGCCGCGAGTTGCGCCTCGCCGCTCTCTTCGGCGGTCTCGGCTGCACCTTCGGCACCCGTTGCGACAGGCGCATCGGGGTCAGGACCGCCCTCGGGGCATTCGCGCGCTTCCGCTTCGCGCTGCGCCTCGGCTACGGTGGCGCGCGCGATGATGTGGAGCAAGCGGTCGTGCGCCGCGACGCTCCCGACCCCGCCGCGCGCGGTATAGGGCGACGGGGCGAAGCGCATCCATCGCGGCACCCATCCCTCGACCTTCGGACGCCCGTTGGCGCCGTCCAGATGATCGAAGAGTATGGTCTTCAAGACCTTGGCTTGCTGGCCCGCGTTGGCGGCGGCGACGTCGTCGCCCGCGACCTCGGCGACGATCTTTCCGAGCACCTCCTTGTCGCGGATGAGGCCCCAGAAGGCCGCATCGGGGGTCCAGACCTTGGCCATGTCGACGTCCAGATATTGGCCAATCATCGCGATCGCCTCGCTTCCCGCCGCGAGCGTTTCGCCCATCACGATGCCAAGGATTTCGAGGACGACCGGATCGGGCACTTCGAGCAAGCGCGCAAAGATCGGTGCGAACTGCCGCTGACCGGCGCGGCGCGCGGTCACCGTCAAATCCTCGCCGTCGAAGCCAAGCACGACAAGCACCGCGCGGCGGCGCTCGTCGAACATGACCTCGGCGCCGCACGTCTCGACGCTCTCCTGCACCTCGTCCTTCGCACAGACATAGGATTGGACCTCGACGCGATAATGATCGCTGCTCGCGATGACGTGCGCCGCAAGCGCGCGGAGCGCGACCCCGCCATGCTTGGCGAGTTCGGTGCGCACCGCCGCATGGCGGTGGAGGTCGATGTAGCTGTTCATCGCGCTCGTCACCTCGGGCCGCTGCACCTTGACCGGCGCTTCGCCCTTCTCGCCGCGCGCCCGCGCCGCCGCTTCTTTCTCGGTCAGCCATGCTTCGTGGAAGATGACTTCGCCCGACTTGCGCACCTCGACATAGATGCGACCGCCTTGCCGTTTCGACGTGTGGCGATGGTCGTAGCGGTCGAAGCGCTGGCCGCAGTCAAGGACAATGACGTCGCTCCAGCCATCGTCCAGATAGCCCAATCGCCGTGCCTCCACCTCGGCCATCTGCTGCGTCCAGAAAGCATCGGCATCGGCGACGAGCTTCTCGTCGCCGAACAGGTCGGTGATGACCGTGAGCTTCGCTTCATCGACATCGAAGAGGGCATGATCGGCTTTGATCGTATCGCCGCCGAACAACCAGTCCTTCAAGCGAAAGCCGGTCGGACAATAGGCGGTTTTGTCGTCGAACAGCGCGAGCCACGCGTTCTGCTGGCTCTTGCTGGCGAGGGTCAGATGCTTGACCGTCGATTGGTCGATTTCGGCCTCGCGATAGAGGGTGCGAATGCGCGGCAACAGGTTGCCGAGCGCGAGGATGCGCTTCGCCGCCTGCGGCTCGAAGGCGAAGTCGGCAGCGATCTCCTCGACGTTGCGCCCCGCCTTGGCGAGCTTGACGAACGCCTCCCACTGGCTGACCTCATCGGGAGCGACGCGCGCGAGGTTTTCGAGCATCGACGCCTCGATGGCGTCGGCATCGTCGCCCTCGTCGAGGATCGCACATGGCAGCGGGCGGGCCGCACCGCCATCGCGCACGATATTGTTAACGGCGGTGAAGCGCCGCCGACCCGCGAGGATTTCGAATGGGATATCTTCGGGTCCGGCCTCGGCGCGCGGACGCACCAAGAGCGGAATCAGCACCCCGCGCTTGCGGATGCTCGGTTCGATATCGCCGACCTCGGGGTCGCGCCCCTTGGCGCGCATATTGGTCTTGGCGACTGTCAGCTTGTCGAGAGCGATAAAATCGAGTTTCATGGCACTGCTCCTTGTGAGCGCCGGTCCGTCGGGTTTTGCGATTGGGCGGACCGGCTTAGATGACGGCGAAAACGCGCCGCCGCGTCAGCTGCCCTCCCCGGTTGGATCGGGCAGAAGCTGGTCGGATTTCCGGCGGCGCATCGCCGCTTCGGCGCGCGGTATCGAGCCGAGCCGCCGCGCCTCGTCTGCCCACAGCGAAAGCGGTCCCATCGGGTCGAAATGAAGGTCGCGCTCGATGGCCATCCCGAACGGCAGCCGAACCGCCCGTATTTCGGAGAGCGAGAAAGCGCCAAGTTCGGGGCAGCCGAAACCGAGGTCGGCAAGGCCGAACAAGGTGTCGCCATCGTCACCGAGTTCGGTCGCGAGCCATGTCGCGGGTCCGAGCGGATTATAGAGTTTGACGACCGGCCATGGATCGAAACGCTCTTCGCGCGCGGCGCGGATGCGGCTCGTCATGCCATTGGCGTTGAGGGCGAAGACGAGGCTCGACGGGATGAGAGTCATTTACCCGCTCCCGCCGCACTCGCGAGGAGCGCGTTTTCGGGGGCCCCCGCCGCGCCCTGCGCGGCATCCGGTGCAAAACCGAGCAGATAGTCGGCGGCCTTGCTCGCAAGGCTCGCCGCCTTGAAGATCGCGCGGGTGTCGGCGCGCATGATCGCGAGCCATGCACCGAGATAGTCGGCATGGCGCACGGTGGGCTTGATACCAAGCGCGGCGCACAGGAAGGCGCTCGCGAGTTCGGCGCACAGTTCCTCGCGGCCATAGGCGGCGCTACCGAAAACGCCCGTCTGGTCGCGGTCCAGCCGCGAGCCATGACCGGTCCAGTGACCGAGTTCGTGGAGCGCGGTGCGATAATAGTCGATCTGCTGGAAGAAGGCCTGTTGCGGCGGCAGCGCGACGAAGTCGCCCGATGGCAAATAATAGGCCTCATTGCAGCCGATACGGATATCGGCGCCGCTCGCCGCGAGCAGCGCCTCGGCGACCGGGATCGTTTCGCGGGGCAAGAGAATGGGGTCGGGCGCGGTACAGCGATCCGGCAAGCCATCGACCTGCGCGACGTTGAACACGGTGAAGCGCTTGAGGAACGGAATCGAGCGGTCGCCCTCGCCCGCGCCGCCGCGCCCTTCGGGTGCTGGGGCGCTGGCAACCTCGCCGCCGCCTTCGCCGCCCTTTGGGGTGAAGCGCGCGGCGTAGAAGATCGTCGTACCCTTCTCGCCCTTGCGGACCTGTCCGCCCGCTTGCCTAGCCTGACGGAAGGTGAGCCAGCCTTGCGCGCCGAACCCGCGCCGCGCCGCCTCGGACCAGAGTATCAGGATATTGATGCCCGAATAGCTGCGGCGGCTTGCGGCGTTGCGCGGCAAGCCGGGCGCAAAGGCGGCGGCGTCCCATGGCCGCGTCCAAGGAAAGCGCCCCACTTCGAGTTCCGCGACGATCTGCGCGGTGACCTCGTCATACAGCGACACAGGCGGCGCGCCGCCGCCTTCGCTCGTCCGCGATGCGGCTTTGCCGCGCCGCGTCCGCGCGCCGCGCGCAGACGCGGGCGCGTGGTTTTCGGACAGGGCGGCCGGGGCCAAGGGTATCGGGAATGCACTCACGGGGCGTCTCCTCCAGACCAAAATCCGCCGCGGCCGGCCCCGGACAGCGGGGCGGGCGGCGAACCCACGGTCACGGGACCGCCCAGCAAGGCGGCCGCGCACCCGAAGGGCCGCAGCGAAGCGGAGGAGCCCGACGAAGGAGGGCTTGCGCGGGCGCCGGGCGGTCCCACAGGCCGTGCGCCGCCCGCACCGATGTCCGAGGTGCCGGCCCACCAAAACGCCGCCGCGCCCCGCGCGGCGTCCTCAACAGGGTTTCAGTCGGCATGCGCGCGCATCCACCCGGCCGACCCGAACGACCCGAACCCCCAAACGCCCCAAACGCCCTCGGCCTGCCGTTTCGATGCAATCGACGTCGACCCCGGCCCGAAGGGCCAGAGAAGCCGCGCCCTTGGCGAGCCGCAGGCGCGGCGGCGTGCGCGCGCAGCTGTGCTTAGCCGCCGCCGCGCCAAGACCAGCGAGCCCGAGAGCGCAGCGCGGCCAACCGTGTAGACGCGCGACCTCTGGCGGCGCCTGCCGCCGCCAGTGCGCGCTCCGTTCGGGCCGCGCACATCAGCAGCTACTTTGTCGATCCAGTCCCCTGCCCGCCGCGGTCGAACGCAGCCGAAACCAAGGGCCGCCCCTCGGCCTCTGCGCCACGCCGTCCCGCCGTCCCGCCGTCCCGCCGTCCCGCCACGCCGCGCTTGGCCAGAATCCTGTCCGATTGGGACAGGTCTTCTCAGGGACTCTTGCCCTTACGGAACAGCCGGTTATGCTGGACCGGCATCGGGCAGCGAAGCGCCGGATGCCGGAGCGTGAGAACTCCGGTCGAGAACGATATCCTTTTTTGCCATCCCGCCGGGTGGCCGTCTGCGCATGTCCAAGCCCTCGGGCCAAAGGCGGCGGCGCGGGTGTTTCGACCCTGTTCTCAACGCCCGGCTCCCTTAGCGTCGCTGCCCTTCGGGAAGGCGGACGCGATGGATTATGACGACAGCGACAAAGACGGGCGGCGCGGCCTTGACGCCGCCGACGCGCTGCCGCCCGACGACTGGGCCGCCTTCGGCCGCACCGCGCGCGCCGAGGCGCTCTATGCAGAACAGCGTCCGCTCGTCGCGGGCATCTTCCGGCGCAGTGTCCCCCCGCAGGAGGTCGGCGATCTCGTCCAAGAGACCTTCCGCCGGGTCTTTTCGGCCACCGGCAACCGTATCGGGCTGCTCGACGCTCCTGCCGCCTATGTCGCCGCCGCGGCGCGGAGCATCCTCAAGAACCGCGCGCGGTCGGGCGTGCGCAACCTCCACGGGGCGCACCACAGCTATGAGGATCATGCCATCGCCGGACCCGATCCGCATGCGGCGCTCGAAGCACGCGACCTCATCCGCCGCGCCGAGGATGTCGTTGCGCGCCTCAATCCCACCACACGGGATGTATTTCTCATGCACAGGCTCGAAGAGCTGAGCTATCAGGAGATAGCGAGAATCAAGGGCATGAAGGTCAAGCGCGTGGAAAAACATATCGCCAAAGCTCTGGCCGCGGTTCGTCAGGCGCGAGATACGCACTCGTGACGCGCGCGTCGCGCGAGGCGGCCGAATGGCTCGCCAGGATGCGCGGTCCCGTGACCGATCAGGACCGAACGGCGTTCGACGCCTGGCATGCCCGTCCCGGCAACGCCGAAGCCTATGCCGGCGCCGAAGCGGATATGGAGCTTGCGAAGGGCTTCTCGCGCGAACGGATCGAAGCAAAAGCGCGCAGCCACCGCAATGCGCCGGGCGGTTTTCGCTGGGCGATCGCGACCGGCGCAGCGATCGCACTGGCGCTTGGCGGCGCTTGGTATGTCCAATCGCGCCAGGACGTGCCGCAGATTGCCGCGGGACCGATGCTACCGGGGCAGCTCCGGCTCGCCGACGGCACGATCGTGACGCTGATGGACGGCGCATGGGTCAACCCGCAGCTTTCCGAAACCGAGCGCAGGGTCGTCCTCAACGGTGGGCGCGCCCGGTTCGACGTCGCGCACGACCCGGGGCGTCCGTTCATTGTCGTCGCTGGGCGCTCGGAAACGCGCGCGATCGGCACGATCTTCGAGGTCGATGCCCGCGAGGCCGTCCCGCGCATCAAGCTCATCAAGGGCGTGGTCGAGGTCCGGTCGAGTACTGCGGGTGAGGCGCTCCGGCTCGTCCCGGGCGAGATCGCCGAAGTGCCGGTTTCGGGTCCGCGCCTTCTCCCCGAAATGGCGAACCCGGCGCCGGCGGCATGGCTCAACGCCAACGAGCTTCCGCTCGGTGCCGTCATCGACGCGGCGGCTAAGGCAAATGCGACGCCGATCCGCCTCGCGGACCCGGCGCTCGCTGCGGTCAAGGTAACGGGCCGGTTCGATGTGACCGATAGCCGGCGCCTCGCGCGGACAATGGCGGCGGCGCTCGATCTTTCGGTCAAGGAGCAAGGTGGCGAAATCACCCTCTCGAAGGAATAATTCGCAACCAGGGGGGTGAACCCCCCGCCCCGGTGTTCTGCACCCCCGGACGGCCAATGAAGGCCGCATCGGGAGGGTAGAATGAAGTCGAAATTTCTCGCGGTCCTGCTAGCGTCGAGCGCTTGGGCTCTTGTCGCAACGGTACCAACAGCGAATGCGCAGTCGCGGTCCGATCAGCGCCACTACAATATCCCGCCACAGGCGCTCGGCGACGCGCTGCGCAAATATTCGCAGGTCTCCGGGCGCGAGATCGTCGCCGGATCGAACCTCGTTGCCGGCAAGCGCAGCGGCCGCGTCGAGGGCCGGCTCAGTGCCGACGCCGCGCTCTCGCGCCTGCTCGACGGCACCGACCTAATCTTCGAGCTTGTCGAGGGCAGCTTCGTGATCCGCGCGGGAAACGCCGCCGCGGCGCCCGCCTCGACTGAAGCCACGGAGGAAGCCATTATCGTGACGGGCTCGCGCATCCGGGGGGCGGGTCCAGCCGGGTCTCCGGTCACGACGATCGGCCGCGACACGCTCGACCGCAGCGGGCGCGCGACGCTCGCCGAGTTCGTCCAGACGATTCCGCAGAATTTCTCGGGCGGACCGGCCGAGGCCAATGTCGGAACCTCGGCGCGCGGCAATGCGGCGAGCAATATCGGCTACGGCACGGGCATCAATCTGCGCGGGCTCGGGACGGGCTCGACGCTCACCTTGCTCGACAACACGCGCCCCGCGCTCGGTGGCTCGTCGGGCGCCTTCGCCGACATTTCGATGATCCCGTCGCTCGCGGTCGAGCGCGTCGAAATTCTCACAGATGGCGCCTCGGCGATTTATGGGTCCGACGCGGTCGCGGGCGTGGTCAATCTCCGCTTCCGCAGCCGCTTCGACGGCGCCGAGACGCGGCTGCGCGTCGGCAGTGCCGATGGCGACTTTGGCGAAGTGCAGATCGGGCAGATCGCTGGAACCGGCTGGGCAACGGGTCATCTTGTCGTGGCGGGCGAATATTATCGCCGCGGAAGTCTCGGTTCGGAGGAACGCGCGTTCGCGTCCGAAGACCTTCGCGCCTTCGGTGGTCCCGACCTCCGCTCGAACTTCAACAATCCCGGAACGATCGTCGCGGCCAACGGCCAGCGTTTCCTCATTCCGCGCGGACAGGACGGAACCGCGCTGACCTCGGGCGACCTCGTCCCGAGTGCCGATTTCGCGCGCGGCGATGCCAGGCGGAAAGTCGACATATTGCCGCGCCAGGAGACGATCAGCTTCTACGCCGCCGGCGAGCAGCAACTCGGCGATCATGTCGTCCTGTTCGCACGCGGCCTCTATGCGGAACGCGATTTCGAGGCACGGCGACGGATCATCGGCGTGTCACAGCAGGTCGTGACCCCGGCGAACCCCTATTATGTCGACCCGATCGGGACCGGACAGAATGTCACCGTCTATTATGATCCGGTGGCCGACTTCGGCCCCGAAGGCGTGCGCGGAACGGTCAAGTCGCTCAACACCGCTTTCGGCGGGCGCGCCGATATCGGCAGCTGGACCGTCGAGCTGTCGGGCGGCTTCGGCCAGCAGCGCGACGGCTATGACGGCGTCAATATCGTCCACCTCGTCAAGCTCTCGCGCGCGATCGCCGCCAGCAATCCGGCGCAGGCCATCAACCTGTTTGGCGACGGCGCCGTCAACGACCCGGCGCTCATCGACAGTCTCCGTGGAGGACTATCTCAGCGCACGCGCTACCGTAGCTGGACCGGCGCACTCCGGGCCGACGGGAAATTGTTCAGCCTTCCCGCCGGCGATGCAAAGCTGGCGCTGGGCGCCGAATACCGACGCGACAGCCTCGATTTCCTTCAGACGTTCGACCTCGTCGCCGACGCCCCGCAGATTAGCGACAGCAGCGGGTTGCCTGACAAACGCATCGTCAAAGCCATATACGGCGAGCTCGCGATCCCCGTCTTCGACGCCGGGACAAGTTTTCCGGGTACGCTCAACATCTCCGCAGCCGGACGCTATGAAGATTATTCGGACGTCGGCGACACCGCCAATCCGAAACTCGGCGCGCGCTGGGAGCCATTGCCGGGCCTGGCGCTCCGCGCCTCTTATGGACGATCGTTACGCGCCCCCTTTTTCGACGAACTCGTCGGGACGGCCAATGCGCTTTACCAGACCTTCCGCATCACCGATCCGGCCTCGCCGACCGGGCAGACCGCGGTATTGCTCTTGCTCGGTTACCGGCCCGACCTCGGACCCGAGAAGGCGACCAGCTGGACGGCCGGTGTCGATCTCGAACCGCGTTTCCTGCCGGGGGCAAAGCTCAGCCTCACCTATTTCGATATCCGGTACCGTGACCGCATCGCGTCGGCGAACGGCTTCCTCCAGCAATTCTTCACCCGTCGCGACGTCTATGGCAGCCTGATCGACGATATGCCCGACCCGGCGCTGGTCGCTGCCTATTTCGCCGATCCGAGCTTCTCGAACGCGATCGGGATCACGCAGGGCGAAGTCATGGCGATCGTCGACGCCCGCACGCGTAACCTGTCGCGATCGACGGTGCGCGGTCTCGATTTCGACCTCGGCTATAGCAGGCCGCTCGCAGACGGCAGCGTCAGCATTTCCCTCGGCGGGTCGCGCCTGTTCACGATCGACAATCGGATCACCGATGCCGCGCCGCGCAACAATGTTGTCGGTACGCTCGGCGCGCCGGTCAAGCTGCGGTTGCGCGGCCGGGCCGGCTTCGACATCGGCGCCGTCGATGGCGGCATCGCGGTCAACCATGTCGCGAGCTATCGTAACCTGACGGTCACGCCGACCGAGCGGGTGAAGAGATGGACGACATTCGACCTCCAGCTGGGGGCGCGGATCGGCGGCCCGGACAAGCGCGAGGTCCGGCTTGCGTTCAGCGTCAACAATCTGTTCGACAAGGCTCCGCCCTATGCGCTGTTCCGTTCGGCAGGGGTGAACATCGGCTACGACCCCGAGCAGGCAAGTGCCGTCGGCCGGACCTTCGCGCTGCAGGCCATCGTCGGATGGTAATTGCGGCAGCGCTTCTCGCCTCGAGCGTGCCGACCCCGGGGACGCCGACCGGCGCCGGTGCTCTCCTCACGACGCGCGATCTCGTCGAAGTCGCCGATATCATGGGTCCGAGCCTCTCGCCCGATGGCGAAAAAATCCTGTTCCGGGTGTCGCGCCCGTCGGTGGGCGCCAACGACACGCGGCTCGACTGGTATGTCGCCTATCTTGAGGGCGGCGCGTCCATCCACGCCGGGAGCGCGGGAACGGCGCGCCACGACGGCGCGGGTTCGGTCGCCGAGCAGAAGCCTGTGTGGGATCCGGACTCAAAGGGCTTCCGCACGATCGCGTTCGTCGATGGCGTCGCCGCGATCTGGCACTGGCGCGAGCGGGGCGAATTGCGACGCGAGATCGTCGATGCCGCGGACATCATCGACTTCGGGCTCTCGGCGGAAGGTCGCACGCTGCATTACACGACCGGCGCGACGCGCGCCGCCGTCGCGGCGGCGGAGAAGAAGGCCTATGACGAAGGTGTCCTCATCGACTACAGCGTCGACCTCGGGCAGCCGCTCGCGGGCGGAAAGATTGAAGGCGGGCGCCGCATCGCCCAGCGCTGGAACCGAAACTGGTTCGATCGCGCAGGCCTTTTATGGGACGCGCCGAAAAAGGAGACGGTGATCGACCTCGCCGGCAATAGGACAGTGCCTCCGTCGGCCGTTCGATCATTCGCTCAGGACCGCAGGATTGCCCTGTCCGGAGGCGGCCATGCTGAGATAGAACAGGCGTCGGGTATAACCCAGCTGACCGTGGTCGGCGCCGACGGAGATCGCATCGCCTGCCCTGCCGCCCCCTGCCGCTCGGACAAGCTGGCGGCGATTGCCGAGCGGCCCGGCACCGATATGCTGATCCTGTTTGAGCGCGATGCCGGGGCGCGTGAGAAGGTCTGGCTCTGGCGCATCGGCGAGCAGAAAGCGTCCTATCTTACCGCGACCGATGGCGCCGAGCGGACACCGATCTGGCAAGCGCGCTGCGTCGCGGCACACACGGCGCTGGTATGCGCCGAGAGCAGCGCGGTCGAACCGCCGCGCCTCGTCCGCATCGCCTATGCCGACGGGCGGCGAACCGTGATTGCCGACCCCAACGCCGATCTGCGACCCCGGATCGACGCCGTAGCCACGACGCTGCGCTGGAAAAACGGTCACGACGGCATTTTCCTGACGCCCGCCAAGTCCACCGGCCCGTTCCCGCTGGTGATTCAATATTATCGGTGTGCCGGCTTTCTCAAGGGCGGCGTTGGCGACGAAATCCCGATGCTCCCGCTCGTCGATCACGGCATCGCCGTCCTCTGCATCAACGGCCAGCCGCCGCCGGCAGGTCTGCCGATGGAGGCAAGTTATGAGGTCGCCCTCTCGGCGATCGGCGATGCCATCGACGACCTGGCCGCCCGAAAACGCATCGACCCGAGGAAGGTCGGCATCGGGGGCCTGAGCTTTGGTTCGTCGGTCGCCCTGTGGGCGATCCGCAAGTCGAAGCGCTTTGCCGCCGCAACCATTTCGTCGGGACAAGCGACGGCCCATTATTACTGGTCGAACGCGCTGCCCGATCGCGGCTTTACGAAGACGTTCGGCGCGTTCTGGAGAGCCGGTGATCCCGACAGCGACCCCGAGCGCTGGCGGATCATCTCGCCGGTATCGGACGTTGCCGCCTTCGACACGCCGCTCCTGATGCAGGCCCCCGAATCCGAAGTCCGCAATCTCGTCGAGTTCCATACGAAGCTCAAACTGGCGGGGAAGCCCGCCGAGCTGTTCGCCTTCGCCGACGAGATCCACATCAAATATCAGCCGGTCCACAAACGCGCCGTCTACGAGCGCAATCTCGACTGGTACGGCTTCTGGCTCAAGGGCGAGGAAGACCCCGCCAGCTCCAAGGCGGCCCAATATATCCGCTGGCGTGCTCTTCGCGCGGGGGCTCCGCAGGAGCCTTTGAAAGCTCCCGCGCCCTAGGCTCGTGCCGGGCGCGGCTCCCCGGCGCGCGCCCGGCACGGCCTTTGCCGTCACCGCAAGTTTCGTTCGTCTCCGACGATTGACCGTGCCCATCCCTCGATATCCGCGAACTGAAGGATCCGGAGCATAGCCAGCGTATCCGCATCCTTTCGTCCCGCCAGTATGTCGGCGATCGCATCGATGTCGAGCAGCCCTGCACCAGCCAGCCAGCCGTCGAGAAGATAGGCGGCGAGGCGCTGCCGATTGCGCTCGAACGCGGGCAGAAACATCGACAGGATGCGCCCCTTGCTGCGGCGCGTGAGCACAATGTCGGGAAGATCGCCGCGAAAGGCCTGGCGGGCGAGCGCACGATTCACCCCGCCCTCGCCCCATTGCCAGCTCGGCACGCCGAGACCGAATTCGATCAGCGGCTGCGACAGCAAGGGCGCGATCTTCGGCAGCGCCAGCGAACGATCATAGCCATCGAGAAAGGGCTGGATCGAAAGCACTCCGAGCCCGTAGCGCCTCTGGCCTGGCGGGACGCGATCGGCGTCGGCCATCCAAGGATGCCAGGGCCGTTCGGATGCATGGCGCCCGGACAGAAGGAGGTCGTCGACCGGCCACAACCGGATCCCTCGAAAATAGCCGCGCACGCCGTGCCGGAGTGCGCTCCAGATATTATCGTCGGTGATGCGCGCCTGATCGCGCGCTGCCCTCAGCGCTTCGCCGATGCCAACATAATGCAAGGCGTCGAGCGCCGGCGCGATCGACGTCTGATAGCCGAACGCGCCGTCGCCGGCGGTCCCGGAGAATATCGCGTCGGCCCCATAGTCTTGCGCCGATGCCAGAAAGGTCGCGTCGGTCGGACCGATCAGCCCGAAACCGCCGGGACTTACGCGCAGCATCGTCGCCGGGGCGATCGGATCGGCAGGTTCGGCGGGCAACATGAGTTCGGCGAGCGAGGCCTTCGCCCGTTCGGCAACGGCGCGCGCGTAGACGCGTTCGTCTCCGTCGGGCTCCGCGGTGACCATCGTGATGGCGCGCCACGGCCCGGAGCGCGCCGCGAGACAGGCGGCGACGATGCTGCTGTCGATCCCGCCAGAAAGCTCGAGCTGGACCCGCGCAAACCGCCCGCTCCACGCCTCGACACAAGCGCGAACGAGATCGCCCAGTTCGCGCGGCTCGGCGCGGCGAGGGGGCGATGTCGCATAGTCCCACGGTAGCCAGCTCGCATGCCGCCGCTCCGTGCGTCCCAGCGGCGCGATTTCGCCAGGCAGTATCTCGCTCGCCCCCGCGATCGTGGCGCGCGACGTGCGCAACAGGGGATATCGCAAATAGGCATCGATCGCGCCGGGATCGGGCCGGTCGAGTCCAAAACCCAAGGCGCGCGCCAAGGCAAGATCGGTGAAGGCACAGCACCCACCCTGCCCCGCGCCGGCACCGCTCTCGCACCGCGCCTGGAATAGCGCGGGACCGGTCAGCGGTGAACGCAGGACGAAAACCTGTCCCTCCGTATCGCTCCAAGCGAGGATATAGGTGCCCCAGAGATTCCGGATCGCCCATGCGCCTTCGCTTCGCACGATCTGCTCAACTGTATCGGGATCGAGGCTGAGACGAGGTGTGAAATCTTCGCGATCGAAGGCATGCCCGATCAGCGCCGCCGGGCCGGACAGCGCGACAGACGTACCGGGCTTCCCGACGAGGCGGGCCGGCCCGATTGCGGCAAGATCGGAAAAGCCTTCAGGCAAGGCCGGCAAGGCGCCTTGGGTCTGAATGAGGGCGATGCTGATCGTCACAGCCGGAACACCGGCGTATACTCGCCGACCGTATTGAGCGTGTCCGAAAGCAGCATGTCGCCTCGCTGGACCCAGGCATGCGCCATGAATGGCGCAAGTCGCACACCGAAATAGACGTCGGCGTCGATGCCCCGGCGCCAGAGCGAGCGGGCCAGCGCGAGGCTGTCGGGGACGCAAAGCTGCTTTACCGGCAAAAGGACGCGCGCGTCGGCGAAGCCCTGCGCAACTTGGAGGGCATCGTCGTCTGCAGCGCGCTGGCTCGGCCGGCTCGCGTACCGCCGGCGCTTGCCGCGCCAGCGAGCCAGCGTGGCCTTCAATCCCAACACGCGAAGATGGAGGCTCGCGCTCGCGCGCAAGCAGGCCGCTTCGAGCAGCGGAACATGGCCGCCCGTGGCGGCTGTTTCCAGCGCGGAGGAGCGTAGCGGGGCAGCGCGGACCGGAGCGATCGAAGCGCCCGCTCCCGTTCCCAGAAGTCGGCGCCGGACCAGCGCGTCAAGTGCGCCATCCGCTGCCGCCTTGCCGGCGCCGGCCTTCATGGCCGAAAGCGCCGCCGCTTCGGCGGCCCCGATCAGGTAATAGCGATCGGCGATGAGATCGAGCGCGACGGCCCGTTCTCCCAAGAATCCGAAACTCACATGTGGCGGAAGATGATGGTCCATCGCAGAGTGAGGGCGCGGCGCCTGCGCACCGCGCCCTCCGTCCGTCATTCGGCGGAGATGCCGCCGCCCAAAAAGGGCTGAACGCCATCCGGTTCAGGCCGGTTCGGGATCTGGCCGAGCGTTTCGACGCTCGCGACGCCCAGTTCTTCGATGCCGTCTTCGACGATGTCATTGCGGTTCATAGGAACCTCCTCAGATATGCCGCGGAATTGCGGCACTCCGGACGTTACGCTCCTCAATTCGAATAGAATTTTTATAGAATTGCTATCGTTCGAATATTATCTGAGCGGTTCATCGCGCGGTCGGAGCTCGGCGGCGACCCGCCCCGCGAGCGCCATACGGCGACGATGAAAGCGCGTGATTTTGGCGCGTAATGCGCTCCAGCGTCCAAAACGATAATCGGCCACCATCGCACCCAGCATCTCCCGCGCGGTCGCATCGACGCGCGCTTCGGCAGCCCGAAATATGTGGCTCCGCTCGACAAGGCTGAGAATGGCGAAGCGAATTTCGCGATTGTCGCTGCGCATGGCGATCGCCCGGAAGAGCGACTCGAGTCCGTCGGCATAACTGCCGGGGGCGGCCAGACCGACGAGGGCGCTCGGAAGCTCGGGGCTCGGCTCCTGTCCTTTCAGCGCAAGGATCAGCACCGCCGCCGCCCAGCTGTAGAGATCGTGCAGATCGGCTTCGGCGAGCAAGGACGGCCGAAAGCCTTCCTGGTGCCAGCTGTCGATGATCCGTTCACCGGCGAGCCGGTGGAGGGCCTCGCGGACCGGCGTCGCGCTCGCGCGCAGCGATGGTGCGAGATGGAGCGGATCGAGGCGCGTGCCCGGCGGGTAGCGGCCCTCCATTATCCGCGTCTTGAGGTCGAGATAGACCCGCTCCATGGTCGAGCCCGCGTTCATCGCGCATCGGCCCCCTCGCCGTGGTCGTGCTGGCCCGCGACAAACTCTCCGAGCAACGCTTCCTGGTCGGGGCGCAGGGCATCGGTGGCCGCAAGAGGTGCGTCGGGATATCCGCCGAACAGGACCGATGGGCATTGGCCCTCGAAATTGCCGAGATTGGGACGGTGCTGCGAATATCCGGCCAGCGCGGCGAGCTCCGGGGGGAAGTGCCGCGCAATATCGGGCGGATAAGACAGCCAGGGGTTCTCATAGGGCTTGAGCCAACCGAGACAGTAGCTGACGATGATGCCGCGGCGCGCGCCGGCGCTTCGATTGGCGCCGGCACCGTGAAGCGTCGAACCAAGGAAGACGATCGCATCTCCCGGCTCGGCCGCGGCGACGATCGGCTTCTCGCGCGGCTGCTCGACAAGCGCTTCTACGCCATGACTCGCCGGCCAGATCATCGTCGCGCCATTCTCCTCGGTAAACGCGTTGAGCGGCCACATCACGTTCAGCAGATACTCCACCTCGCCGAGCGATCCTTGCCAAAGATCCTGATCGCGGTGCGGAAACTGCGCGAGCGCTCCGGGATGGAGCTCGATCGCCTGGGTGAGGTTGAGCTGGATTCGCTCGCACCAGGGGCCAAGCACCGCTTCGGCGAGCGCCAATATGCCAGGGTGCAGCACGAGGTTCGCCATATGCGGCGAGCGGATCAGGAGGCGACCGAACCGCTTGGTGCGCTCGCCATAAAAACCGCCCGAGCAAAAGGGCGTCGCGTCGAAGCGCGGTGCGAAATCGGCCGCGATCGCAGAGATTTGCGAAACCTCGGCCGCCCCGCGAATCAGGACATACCCATCGTCAGCAAGGCGCTGCGCGGCGAATTGGGCGGCACCGCTGCGCGGATGGAGATCGATCAACATCGTTCCCCTCCTCACGCGGCTTCGGCGGATGCGTCGAGGCCACCCGCAATGATGCCCGTCTCCGCAAGCTTTGCTAGCGTGTCGGGCCCGATCGCGATCGCCAGCGCGACCAGAGCGCGGCCATCGTGGATGGCCGTTTCGCCGAGCAAGCGGCATTCCCAGCCGAACTGTTCGACTTGCCGGAACCACGAAACCTCGGCGACGCCGGTATAGGTGGTAATGCGATGGGCCCGCGCATGCTCAACGAGTCCCGCGAGCAGCGTATCGCGCGCTGCGCGGCGTTGCCGCGCGCCGATCTCCGGCGAAAGGCAGAAGCGCGTGATCTCGAACGTCGCCGCGTCCTTCGGAACGGGACCGGCGACAAGATAGGCGAAGAGCCCGTCGAGGAGAGCCGGCCTCGTCGTCGGCAGGAGCCGGGCCGAGGCGAGATGCTCTCGCCGACCGTCGGTGACGATCAGATAGGTGGCGTGCGGATCGTCGAAATGGTCGACTTCGAACCTGTCCGCGAGCACGGGCAGGTCCCATTTGAGCAAATCGACAAAGACGCGCTTGCGCGCTTCGAACATCGAACGGAGCGCGACATGCTCGTCCGCCCTGTTGTCCTGGTTGACGATGATCAGCATCGGTTTTGTCTCCTTGGTTGAAAGAGACGGACCAATTGAACCGGAAAAATCGATCACGCTATACCAAGAAAGGGGGGTGTTTTAGCCGCCGGCGACGTCGCTGAAGCAGATCGTGCCGTCGAACAGGGCGCGGATCGCCAGGCTGACGCGGCTTTGTGCGGAATATTTCGCGCGCGCGTTGCGCAAATGCTCGCTGACCGTGTCGGTCTGCAGGTCCATGATCTGCGCGATCACCGAATCCGATTTGCCGCGCGCGGCCCAGAGAAGGCACTCGATCTGCCGATCCGTGAGCCGGGGCTGATCATTGGCCGCAACAAGCCCGGATAGTTTCCGTGCCGCCTCGAAGACGAACGCGCCGATCACCTGCGCGAACATCAAGGCCTCGGGCGTGGCGTATGTCCCCTTCTGCCAGGCAAAGGATACCGACCCGTGCGCGTCACCGGGTACGTGCGTCGGCACGGTGAGGCCATCACGGATGCCGTGCCGACGCGCGCGCTTCAGTATCGCGCCGTCTCCGGGTCTTGGCCGCGAAAACTGATGCATTTCGTGCCAGAGGAAACCGGCGGCGCGCCGGCGGCTCGCACGATGGACCGGATCGCGGACGCCGAGCCGCTGCTCATCGAACCATCTTGCCCAGTCTTCTGGATAATTGTGGACGCGCAATCCCTTTTCGGGCGCCGCCAGGAAGTCGACGTGATGACTAAGCGCGAACCATGAGCACCCGAGCCTCGCGCAGGCCTCGTCAAGAATATCGATTAATGCGTCTTCGCTCGCGACCTTCAAGGCTTCGGCCGCGAGCCGCAGCGCGGCGTCGAGGGTTGGCATGACGACCCATAGCAACACCGGGGCCGTTCTCGAACCAGCTACTCCGGCATTGCTTCCTGTCCGTGCCGATCCCCTCGCCCTCTCAATGGGCGGGGTCACCGCGGTTGGGCATCGTTGCTGGCCATGGACGATGCGAAGCGGACCCACGCTACGGCAGGAACGATATAATTCAAATATATTCGCTATTTAGTCTCAAATTGAGAGCAGTTGTTGTCGTCGGCCAGTCACCCAGGGCCTTTTAGCCGCTCATGCGAGCCCGGACTATGCCGCGTGTTACACGGACGCCCGCTACTTGAACCATGGTCCTGACAGGGGGTCCGCCAGTCGCCTGTGGGCGATGCGCACGAGCCGCTGGACACGAAGGCGGTGCGAGGCATTTTCGATCCGCCAGCGCCGGGACGCGATCACGGCACCGAACAATATGCGCGCGATCTCCTGCTGTGTCTCGCCGGACAAGATCGCATCACCGACGCGCAGCTCGAGGATCCATTGCGCGGCCTTGCGCTCGCGCGGCATCATCGAACGCGGTAACTGGCCGCTCTCGGCCAGGACGACGAACTGGCGGAGTGCTTCGAGCTTGGGCTTGGCCGACTGAAGGCCCGATATGCGATGTTCGACGAGAATCGGGCCGCCCAGCAGCGTTCCGTCGTGCAAGTCGAGCCGAATGGCCCAATGTCCGTCGCTCAGGAGCCAATGTTCGGTATTTTCGGCGTCGATCTCAACCGAAACAAACGGCGCGACATCGCGCACATCGAACAGATCGTCGGCGGGGCTGTCTTCGCGGGCGGGCCGCCCGCGCAGCACGCGCGGATCCCTGATTACGCTCCAGATGGGACGGGCTTCCGACGCGGACAGGGCGGGATCGATCCAGCCGTGCAGGCCAAGGCTCTCGAGCCGCTCGTCGGAAACGCGATCTCGCCTCTTCCAGAGCTCACGATACAGCGGACTTCGGCGTAGCCACTCCCAGGCAAAGACGCGTCGGTCCGAGACAAGAAGCTCGGCATAGGCTTCGGGTAACCGCCAATTCGTGGCAGCGCCGCCGCTCATCTCGTATATCCAAAATATTTTCCGAATATTTCCATGCGGCGTCGATCGGCCAATTACAGGCCGGGATCAGTGGCGGACGATTAACAGGCTGAATCGACGCGAACCGCCCGCCGGCCGCGCATCCTTCGAGCGATCGCCGCCACAGGCACGCCGGCGGACGCCCGCGACGGGCTGCAGACGCCGCTGGCGCGGGCTACTCGGTTCCTTCGACAAAATAGGCGCGCAGCCGGTGCGCGACCTCGGGCGCAATCTTCATCAGCGTTCGTCGCCCGTCGAAAATGTCGGGCGTCCGCTCCAATATGCCCGCCTCGCACAGGCGCTGCGCGAGTTTCATCGCGCTGCTGGTCGGGATGCCCGCGGTCGCGCAAAGCGACGACATCGAGAGTTGCTGCCCCTTGCAGTTGTGAATGAAGAGATCGAGAAGCATGTCCCATGCGGGCTCGCCGAACAGCTCGATGCTCCCGACGAGTTGCTTGCGCAGGATGCGCCGCCGCAAGACCGTCTCCGCATTGCGGCACGCGCGGGCGACGGCCTCAGCGTCTTGCGGCTCCGCTCCGCTCCGGAGGGTTAATCCCGAAGCACGAAGGCGACCTTCCGCCGCCCCTCCTTCGCGCATGAGATGATGAACCTGGGTCGCGGTGACAATAATGTGATCGAGGATCTCGACGTCGAGTGCACGACCGATCTGGTCAAGCTTGCGCGTGGCCCGAATGTCGTCCTCGCTCGGGGTTGCGTCCCCGCCCGGGTGATTGTGGACGAGAATGATCGCAGCCGCATTATGCTCGAGCGTACGCCGAAAGATCGTTCGCGGATAAATGGCGAGCTGGGCAAGCGTGCCGCGCTGCATCTGTTCGTCGGCAATGAGCCGCCGCGCCGAATCGAGGAAGAATATGCGCAGGCGCTCGTCGGGCAGCGATCCCATCGACGCGATGAGATAGCGGCGCAGCGCGGGATCGAACGGGTCGAGCCGGCCGGCGCGAAGATCCGAACGCATTCCATCGATTATCGCATCGCGCATAGTTACGAGGAATGATCCGACCTCGGGCCAGTCGCCGAGAACGCCGGCCATCCGCTCGGCGGTCTGGGACCAGAGCCGCCCGAGGCTCCGGAACTCGTCGAGCAGAACGCACGCTATGAGCTCGCAGTCTTCGGGCGCGATCGCCGCGACAAGCCGTGCCAGGACCGATCGCTCCCATTCATGCGAAGCCGCTTCTGATGCCGCCAGGTTGCGAACACGAGGAGCGGCGGGAGAAGCCAGGAGGCAGACACCTGCATCGTCAGATAGGCCACCGGATGAACCATTATATCGGCCGCTTTGCCAATGTGCGCCATCAGCGGGAGGATTTGGAGAACCGCCGCCAGCATCGGCCAGAAGCGGTGCGCGAGCAACGCCAGGGTCACGCTCGCCGCCGCCGCTGCGAGATCGATCGCCAGATGCCCCGCATCGACCGAAGTGAAGCGCGGCGGGATGAACAGGTGCAGGATCTGGTCCGCCGCCGCCATCGCGATGAGGATCAACGCCATCGCGCGCTCGGGCCCGCCCCCTTTTTTGAGCGCGTAGGCGAGCGCCGCCAGCAAGATCGTCAGAAAGATTGCGATCCGAACCATCGCGTCCAATGACCATGCCGGCGGTCCCGGGTCAATTGCTAGGAAGTAGCCGCGATCGCACCGTCCCCAGCCGCCGCGACGGCCGGACACTCATGCAGATCGAGTCCGGCGGTCTCGCGCGCGATGTCGGCAAGTTCGCCATGTATGCGCAGAGCGTCGCCGCTGGCGCCGACCAGCACGGTCTGGAGCCTCGCGATACGGTGGATGGTGGACTGCCCCTTGATTGCAGGGACGCCGGGGGTGTCGCGCCGCGCCGTCACGACATTGGTCATGAGAGTCGATACGGCGATCAGGGCGTCGTCGATGCGCGCCTCCGTGGCGGGCAGTTGGTTCTGGAGCCTCGCGGCTGTGAGATTGATGGTTTTGGACATGACTTCTCCTTTGCCGGAAGCACACGCCCCGGCTGTTGCTCGATCAGGTAAGAGAAGGATCAGCCGGAGATGAGGCGCGTCAGCGTCTCTGCAATCCCGAGGCTGCCGAGCAGGAAAATGATCACCGCGCCTAGCAAGGTCGCCATGATCGTGATCCTGGCCGAGAGCCTATGGCCATGCCTCCAGATCTTCCCGGACGGGACGCCTTCGCCTGAAAGCCGGTCCACCGATTTGCTGGTCTCGCTCAAATCGAAAACATTCGTAGGGCCACCGTCTGTGTCATCGGATGGCACGAGCGTCGCCGCGTCGGGAAGCTGCGCCGGATGGTATGCGATCCGGTCGCATATCTGGCGGAGGCGTGCATAGCGGATGGCCGTATCGGCGCGATCATTCGCGCCCAATATCTGCCGTGCCGCGGTGATCCGCTGGTCGACGGTGTATTTGGAGATTCCGAGGTCGCGCGCGATCTGCTTCGACGTCTTGTGTACGAGCACGAGGTCGAGACAGGCGCGCTGCTTGCCGGTCAGGCGAGACCAGCGGAGCCGATCATCGGCGGTAGAAGTTTGCGCCCCTTCCATCGTGTCAGTTTGGTGACATCCGACACGTACACAAGCCTTATTTGCATGGAACTTCATGTAAAATCGTTGGGACCCGTGAATTTGGTCCGATGGCGACAACGCTGGTCGGGATGCTCGCATATTTGCCGAGCACGGTCCTTCCAAACTCAGAGTCAGTTCGGGAACGACAATACTGCTCGCTTTGGGATAAATTATCTGATCGATCCTTTTGCCGCGCGAAAGCCGCGTACCGCACTTACACTGGCTGGGCGGTCGTATATTTTGTGAGTGACTGTGCGAAGTGCGATGCCGCGCCCGCGACCGAAGTGTGCGACAGCAATATATCCATCAGAAACTCGTTATAACCGGCGACGTCGGCAACAGCGATGCGGAGAAGATAGTCCCACTCGTCCGACATCGAGAAGAATTCGATGATTTCCGGGCAGGTCTGCACGAAATTCCAATCATCCTGCCGAACGGCGAGAAACGTTGCTTCGTCGAGAACGGCGACGAGATTATCCTGAAAGTCGCTGCTTCGGCGCCAAGCTTCGTCTCGATCGGGCTTGGCCTGTGTAACGCGGCGGTCCTGCCGGCGGCATGACCGATCCCCTCCTGCACGGCGATGCCGCCAGCGAAGGCAGGTCTCGGCGTGGATCGCGGCACGGGCCATAACACACGTCGCAGTGTCGCGCGGTCAACAGGGAACACCTATGGTCGAAGTGGGATATGCCGCGCTCCTCGACCGCGACCCGTCCGCCACGCTGCTGCATAACGGCCGTCATGTCCTCCTCAGACGCATCGCTTGTTACACATGAGTTTCAGGACTCAGAGGCTGGAGAAGAGGATGGGAACGGTCGAATAAGCATCATGGAAACTCGTTTCGTTTCGAGTTGGGGGCGAGCCCGCGTCCAGCTTGCAGCCAAATTCATTAAGCTTCAGGGCGATCTTGACCAAGGTTCCATCGGTGCCAAGCTTCTTGTCCGCCTTGCCCGCGACGCCGATGACAAGGTTGCTGCCAAAGCATGAGTGACGCCCGGTCCCGAATGTAAGCCCCCAGGGCATCTTGCCCTTTGCGGCGTCACGATAGGGATTGAACACGCGCGCGTCCGTGCCGAAGACTTCCTCGTCCAGATTGGCCATCGTCGTGCCGAGCGCCACGGTTTCGCCTGCCGCAATTTTGCGGCCGGTTGAAAGCGTGATATCCTGGGTGGCATCGCGGAACTTGACCGGTGAACTTTGATGAAGGCGCAAGGTTTCCACGGCAGCCAAGCGCAGGAAAATGGGATCGGTGAGCTTGGATATGTCCTCGGGATGGTCGCGCACCCAGTGATCGAGATGAACGATCAGGTGCGGAAGCGTCTGCGAGGTAGCATGAATGGAGGCATTGAGGAACAGCGCGCATTGCTGCCAGATATAAGGCACGCCTTCATCGTCGCCCGGCTTGTAGATGTCGTCAGCCAAGCACAAGGACATCAGCATGTCCCGAGGCAGATCTTCAATTCCTATCTCCCCAGCGCGGTGACGACTGGCAAGTTCAAGGCGCCGGTCGAGCGACGCCTGGAGGAACTCATTGATGAGCGCGTTCATGGCTTTCCGGCCTTCGGCGAGGACCTCATCCATGCTGCCCTTGGTCCACTGAACGGTCGCCGCCTCTCCGACGATCTTGACGAGAGCGGCAAACCGCTCGGTCCTCTCCCAATTGTCGACGCCGTCCGCCCCAGTTACACCGGCGCTGATCTGATGGAGCATAATGCGAACCAGCTCAACCAGTTCGGCGCGAACAAGGCCGTCGGGGCCACGCTGCTCACGCAGAGTTGCAAGAACCTTGTCGATCACAGGCTCGAGCAAGTTGAGTTCATAATAGGCCATGGCCTGACGCGACATGAGCGGGCGCAGCCGTTCCCGGAGATCAGCATGCCTTTCTCCCTCAGCGAAAATCAGAGTCCGGCCAAAAAATACGCGCCGTTCAGGTGCTCCGCTCTGGTGGAAATGCGGCGAGCGCATCACCTCGTCGATTTCCTTATAGTCTGTCACATATTGGAATTTTCCAACAAACTCAGGAAGGACGGGATCTTCAACTCGTAGCATCGGCTTACTCCATCAATACCGTTATCGGGTAACCGCAAACAGGTTAGGCGCCCTCGCCAGACTCCAAAAAAGCGGCGCGGTTGGCGAATTTCCTGACAGGGCGGGAGACGCCGTCCCATGTATCGGACAGCCGGCGGATTCGATCGAAATAAGCTGCCCGCTGTGTGGTCCAAGGGACCAGTTCGATCATGGGCCCTATATGCCTCGGTGATTCATAATATATGCCATTGCGCCGGCCGTCGTCCAAGTAGATGACCGTTACTTCCTTATGCGCCTTGTCCTCAAGATAGGCACAGGCTCCTTCGAAATCGTCCGGCCAGAATCCGATATGCTGCAAGCCTTCCCGTCCACTGTCGAGAAGTTCTTTGAAGGCGGAGGGTTCATCGTTGGTCTGGCAAATCAGTTCGAGCTGCACGTCCTGCCAGTACGCAAATCCCAGTGACCATTCGACGCCCGTGTCAGCACCGCGATATGTCAGCCGTCTATTATCGCGGCAGCTCTCGAACACCACAAAGGGACCGACTTGCATTACTTCGGTCCAGTAGCGCATTGCTTCGTCCATATCCCGGACGACAAAAGCGAGTTGCATTTTCTTCCCAAGAAAATGGGCGGCGTCGACTGTGTCCGATTTCAATTTCACGCTCCCGTTTGCATGGACAGACCATGTCGCTCATTGGAGGAAGAGCTTTCGAACGGTCCGAACTGCGAATAAAGTCATCGCAACATTAAATCCCATATGGCAGGATTGTAACGCAGGTCAACACAATATCCGAACCGAAGCGCGCTCTTTCCCCTGGTATGGGGGCGATGCCGCCGAGCCGGGTAATCGACTTCGTTCTTGTGGATGACGACCCGAGGGCAAGAAGTCGTTGTAATCCTGTTGGCGGCTGAGGCTTTGATAGCGGCGTTGGCCGCCGGGCGCCCATCTCAGAATCTTTCCAAGACCCACAATCGGCACGCCGAGCACTGCAAAGGTTGCGCCCGGCGCAAAGCTCAATTGCAACCGTGCAGTTTGCCGGGATTGCTGCGACGGGATAACCCATGCCGTCTGCCGGAGCACGCCCGGAGGCTGCGACAACGTAGCGACGAACGGAATCCCGTGACTGTGCAAAGCTGCGTCGCGGTCGCGGGGAGAGCATAATGCGAAATCACACTTTATGGCATATCAGAACATATTCCAGCGCCCACACCAAATCCTTTCACTCTTCCGCGATCGGCGTCGTTACTGGCTCGTTCCCGATATCTATGATCGCAGCAGGCCGTCCGTGACCGAGGCGAGCGAGCGCCCCCTCTCCCGCCCGGGAGGCGCCTAACACCTTGATGTAACTGCAGTTTGTCCAGTGCAATGAAGCCCCTCTCCTTGCGCGGCATGGTTCGAAATAGGGTCTCTCCGAAGCCATCCTCCCACGTCCAAATTGTCAAAGTTGATACCGTCGAAAATGAACGGCGAGCGGATGTCGGCCGTCGCCTGACCAAAGCTTCCGATCAGCGAAACACGAAAGAACATCGCGCCAATCGTGCTTTCCGTAACGTTCATATACCGCTGACTTGCTACATTTATAAAATGTCACTATATGGGGTTTTATTGCATCCGGCATATCACTGATCTCCGGCGGCATAAGACAATAAAATCCTGGGAGAAACGCGCCATGTATCGACTGTTGGCTACCACGTGCCTGACCGCAATCGCGGCGGCAGGGCTTTTTTCAACCGTTTCCGCAAATGCGGCACAGATCGAGCAAGGCGCGCCGTCGACCGGTTCGCAAGACCAGAGCGCGAACGCCGAGCAACACACCTCGACATCGCCCGCTGAGGCTTCATCTGCCCCGGCCGAGACGGCGGCCGATCAGACCCCCGCGTCCGATATCGTCGTCACCGGGTCGCGCCTCGTTCGCGACGGGTCGCAGGCCCCAACGCCGGTAACCGTGGTAAGCACCGAAACGCTGGTCCAGTCGTCGCCGACCAACCTCCCCGACGCCCTCAACAAGCTGCCGGTGTTCGCAGGCTCGCAAAGCCAGAATTCGACCAACACCTTTTCGGCGACCCAGCCGGCGATGGGCAACTACCTCAACCTGCGCCACCTCGGCATCAACCGGGTGCTGGTCCTTCTCAACGGCGATCGCGTGCCGCCCACCTCGCGGGACAATGCGGTCGATACGAACGTCATACCGCAGCTGCTGATCAACCGGGTCGACGTCGTCACCGGCGGCGCCTCGGCGGTCTACGGCTCCGATGCCGTCAGCGGCGTCGTCAACTTCGTTCTCGACGAAAGGTTCGAGGGCTTCAAGGGTCTCGCGCAGGCGGGCCTGTCCGACAAGGGGGATGCCTTTTCCTATCGCTACGGCGCGGCAATCGGTTTGCCGGTCGGCGAGCGCGTCCACCTGATCGCGAGCTACGAGCATTACAAAAATCGCGGCATCAGGAATCTGTATCAGCGCGATTGGGCGCCGGGGGCACCGATCACGCTCGGCAACGGAACCACGGCTAACCCGTTCCGGCCGCTCCCGAATGCCCGTTCCGCCAATCTCGCCTATGGCGGCCTGGTCACCGGGGTAAGCCCTGGAACGCTGGCGCCCCTGTCGGCATGCACGGTCGCAGTGGCGAACTGCGACCAGTTCGCCCCCGACGGAAGCCTTGTCCCGTATCTCGCCGGGAGCCCCATTGTCGGGACTGACATGAGCGGCGGCAGCGGGATCATAAACGGCCGCACCGATACCACCGCGCTCACCGGCCGGCTGAAGACCGACCAGGCGTTCGCGCGGGCGACGTTCGAACTCACCGACTCTATGGAAATCTTTGCACAGGGCAGCTTCGCCCGGAGCAAGACCGGCGGCAACGCGATCCCCGAAACGCATCGCGGGGGGAATCGCCTGACAACGATTTTCCGCGACAATCCTTATCTGCGTCCCGAGGTCGCGGCTTTGCTGCCGGCAACCACCGCGGCCGGCGTACCGGGGAGCTTCACCCTCGGCCGGATGTTCGACGACATCCCGCTGATGTCGAACCGGTCGCAAACCACTTTTTACATGGGTCAACTCGGCATCAAGGGCGAGTTGTTCGGCGACTGGAAATGGAACGCCAATTACGTCTTCGGCGACTCGAAGCTGCGCGTTGCCGCCAGCGAGTTTGAAACCCGCCGCTTCTTCGCTGCGATCGACGCCGTGGATGAGGGGCAGTTCCGAACAGGAACACCCAATAATCGCATCGTCTGCGGCGTTACGCTCCGCGATCCGGCATTTGCCGCCGCAGCGGGACTGTCGGACTGCAAGCCGATGAATATCCTCGGCGAAGGCAATATCAGCCAGGAAGCCTATGACTTCGCCCGGCAGGAATCGATCTCGACCGTCCGCAACCGGATGCAATATTTCAACGTCAACCTGAACGGCGACCTGTTCGAGCTGCCCGCCGGGGCGGTGTCGCTTGCTGTCGGCGCCGAATATCGGACGCAACGCCTGCGTCAAACCACCAATGCGCCGCCCGACGCCTTCACGGGTCTCGCCGGCTCGGCGGGCGAAGCCCGCCGAATTGCCTATTTCGGTCTTGGCAACATCGCCACCCCCGCGGATGATCTGATCCGCGGCGTTCCGGCCTCGCCGCTGCCGTTCCTGGTCACCAATGTCGGCACGGCCTCGGGACGGCAAACGGTCAAGGAGGCCTATGCCGAGCTTCTCGTGCCGCTTCTCAAGGACAAGCCGTTCGCCCAAAGCCTCGATCTCAACTTTGCCGGCCGCTATACCGATTACCGGACCAGCGGCTCGGTCAAGACCTGGAAGATCGGCGCGAGCTGGGCGCCGAGCGACGACATCCGCTTTCGCGGAACCCTGTCGCAGGATATCGCCGCGCCCAGCCTGTTCAACCTGTTCGCTGGCTCGAACATCGCGCTCAGCAATTTCACCGATCCTTTTCTCCCACCGCCAAACAACTCCTACACGCTTCTGGTCAACACCGTCGGAAACCCCGATCTCAAGCCCGAGCGGGCCAGGACGCTTGTTCTCGGGGCGGTCGTGACGCCCCGGGCGATTCCGGGACTGTCGTTGACGGTCGACGCCTACCGCATCAAGATTTCCGACGCGATCCAGGGCACGAGTGCGATCGGCGTTTCCGCGGATTGTTTCAATGACCCCACGTCCGCTGCGTGCGACCAGATCGTGCGCCCGACACCAGGGGGCCAGGTTACCCAGATCAACCTCTATTCCCTGAACCTGGCGTCGCTGGTCACAAAGGGTATCGACTTCGAACTCGGTTACCGGATGTCGCTCGACGACATGATCCCCGCTGTCGGCGGCGATCTCGACCTGCGCGCCTTCGTCAACTATCTCGACACCTACGACACCCAGAACCCCGGCCAGCCCGTGATCCATCGAGCCGGCCGGATCCAGGGGGTCATCGGTGCAGGCGCTGGCGAAGTGGGGCGCGCCGGACTGCCGAAATGGCGGGCCACGCTGATGCAGACCTATAGCCGCGGACCATTCTCGATTGCCTTCACCGAACGGTTCACAGGCACCTACAAGCGCTTCCTGGCCACGCATGTCCTGCACCCGGACATGGAAGCCCTCGAAAAGGCGCCCAACCGCATCTATGTCGATGCGAACGTACAATATGAACTGGGCACCGGCATCCAGGCGTTCCTGAATGTCCAGAACCTCTTCGACACCAAGCCCCCTGTGTTCCAGCCTGGGGCGGCGACCAATCTCGAGGCGCCGACCGACAAGCAAATCTATGACGTCGTCGGCCGCTACTTCACCGTCGGGGTCAGAGTGAAAATCTAGCTCGGGGGGCTCAGGGCGTCCGGTTCCACCGGACGCCTTGCAGTTAATTCTGGCCTGCCGCACCCGCGCACGGCCGCGCGAACAGGAGCGATGCTCGCGTCGACCATTGAGCGGCGCGCTTCGCTGCCTTGCCGGCTTCCGTGGAGGCTCAGCGAGCCATACTTCGCGCGACCGCCGCTCGATGAACTAGATCGGATAGCCCTTCATCGGCATGCCTTTGCTGCCTCGGGACCGACCGATTTAATCGTGAAGGGATTTGGGTCCGCGGCGGCAAGCCTCGGGTCGCTCCAGTACATCGACCGGGACTCGGTAAACCATATCCGATCGGGTGCCGCGGCAACTCCGACGGGATTCTGGAGGTTCTGCGCCAAAACGCATATCTTCGCATCGTTGCCATCGAGGCTGATCTGAACGAGTTGGTTCAGGCTGTTATCCGTGACCAGAAGCCGGGCCCCATCGGCGCGCATGCCGTCGGGCTTGTCGAGCGCTTGCGACAGCCGCAGCGCGATCGGCCGGTCCGGGCGGCCGTTTTCGAATATTGGCAGACGGAAGACGCGGCCGCTGTGCAGGCTGGTGAAGAAGAGCTGGCCGGCTGCAAAAGCGATGCCGTCGACCAGCCGCGTTTCCGGGCCCGAGTAGAAGATTTCGAGACCCTCGCTGCCAAGACGCAGGATCACGCCATTTGCAGTGTCCGTCACATAAAGTGTCCCCTCGCGGTCGACCGCGAGATCATTGCAGGCGTTTGCACTTCCCGGAAGTTGCCAGCTTTGTTCAAGCGCACCGCTATCCAGATCGAACGCGCGGACCGCCGTTCGCCGGATCGCCAGCGCCGGCGGGCGGCCGTCCTTGTTAAATCCCTCGATCGTACAGGCCCACAGCGTCGCCGCGGCATCGTCCGCCAACACGCCGTAAGATGCGCTGTTCAGCGGCCTCAGGTCGATCCATCGTCGCGCCGTGTCATCGCCGGCGGCGGCCTTGTAGATGAAAGGCTGCGACAGGCTGCTCGCGATGAGCGCGCCATCCCCTGCCCGCGTCAGGCTCTCGGGGAATATGTGCCGTTCGGAGAACCGGATCTCCCGCGCTGGCGCGGGGTCCGGCGGAACGGGTGCCACCACGCATGCACTCATGGCCAGCCCACCCAGCGTGCAGAGAAACCGGTATATTCCCACCGGTTTCATCCTGCCAAGCCCGCGCAGAGGCAATTTGTTCGTCGCGGCCGCTGCAAGGCCCTTGTCCTTGCAGCGGCCGACATTGGTCAGAACTCGTAGCCGATCGTCGCGATGAGCGTCCGGGGCTCGTTCGGCTGGTAGGCAACTGCGTTCAACGTATCATATTGCGAATTGAGACCGGCGGGGCGGCCATTCTTCGTCACGTTCGTCACGGTGAGCCCGAGCCTCAGCCCCTCGTTGCCGAGGACATCGTCCCAATTGACGTTGAGGTTGACGTTGTAGAGCGACGGCGCGCAGTCCTTATACGCCGTCTTGCCATCAGCCGACAGCGGCCCATAGCCCCACTGCGCCGTCCTCGGCACCGAGCAGATGGCTCCCGTATCGGGATTGGTCGGGTCATTGGGAATGATCGGCTTCACCGGATTCACCCAGATTTTCGTGCGGTAGGTTGCGCTGACGCCGAAGCTGATATCGCCAATGGTGTCGTGATCGACCGGCAGGTGGAAAGTCGCCGTTCCGCCGAGCTTCCATTTCGGCGTGAGCTGGATCGGCTGGTCCCTCAGATCGACCGGCTGCAACGTCAGCGAGTTCACGAAATCAAAGCGCGTGTAATGCGGATCGGCGTAGGATGCATAGGTGTTGAAATCGAAGAGGTCGCCGATCGAACCGCCGACTTCGAGTTCGAAGCCTTTGATTCTTGCCGCGGCCGCATTCGCCGTGGTCGGTGTAAGAATGAGGCTGCTGGAACCCGGCGTGGCTGGAAGAAGCTGGACGGTCCCGACCTTCACATTCTTCCACCAGCCATAATAGGCTGCTGCATTGACCCGGACCGTGGCATCGCCCGCGCGGAGCGTCGTCTTCAGCCCGACCTCGAGATTGTTCAGCGTATCGGGGTCAAACTTCGGAGCGCGCGCGTTGTTCTGGAGACCCCCGAAACTCGAGCTCTTCGAGTTGTTGATATAGACCATCGTGTCGGGATCGATCTGATATTGTGCGACGAGCGTGTAGCTTGCCGACGACCAGTGCGCTTCCCCTGACGCCGTGTTGGGGCCGCCATTGGTCGAGACGAGCGCGCCCGTGGTCGGATTATAGACTTTCTGCAGCCGGAAGGCCGCGTCCCAGGTCTGCCGCCCTCCCGCGGTCAGTTTGAGGCCAGGGATAATCCCGTCGAGGTCATAGTTGGCCTGGCCGTAAACGGCGTAGCTGCGCGACTTGGTATGGAGGCTCGAAAGCGACTGGGTGAGGCTCGTCGTGAAGGCCGCCCACGTCGGGCTGTCGGGCGACATCTTCTCCGAATTGTAGAAGCCGCCGAGGACAAAATCGAAGTTCGAGCCGATTTCGCCGCGCAGTTGCAGTTCCTCGGTAATGGTGCGCGCGAGCGGATTGGATATCGAGACATTTTTCGCGTTCGCTTCATTCCCGATCAGCCGCGTGCCGTCATTGTCGTAGAGGGCCTGGAATTTCTGGCGGCCCCAGCTCGTCGCGATCGTGTTCTTTATCGAAAAGCCGCCGCCCAGATCGATCGTCGTCGTATTATGGAGCGCGTAGGAATGGATCCACCCGCGACCCGGATTGCAATTCTGCGGAACGACCGCCTCGACGTTGGGGCCCGGGACAGTCGACGTCGTCGCAGGGCCCAAGGCGCTCGCCGGGCAGCCGACCGACCAGCCCTGTATGCGATACGGGCCGATGAGTTCCTGGTTCGCGAGGATCCGGTCGCGAGCCGCCTGTAGCTGTTGCAGGGTCATGCCGTTGACGGCGGCGATCGAACGATTGAGCGCGTTGTCGAGCATGTTGTAGTCGCCGGGAGCAGCCGAACTGCCTCCGGCAAGGTTATGGATATACTGCGCCTGGAACAGCGTCGTATTTTCGACGGCGTCGCTGGGACGGAAAACCAGCGTGGCGCGGCCGACTTCATAATCCTGGTTTCCGCCGACCGAAACGTCGGTGAGGATATCCTTCAGATACCCCTCGTTGCTGCTCGCGATACCGGCAACGCGCAGGAAGAGCTTGTCGCGAACAAGCGGTATATCGAGCCCGCCCTCAATCGCCTTGTGATTGAAATTGCCAACGCTGGCTTTCACATTGCCTGCAAAGACTTCGCCAGGCTTGCGCGGGGTATTGAGGATGGCACCGGCATTGCTGGCCTGGCCGAAGAGCGTGCCCTGCGGGCCCTTGAGGACCTGAACGTTGGAAAGATCGAAGAAGGGAGCGAATGTACCGAATTCATTGTTCGTGATCGGCACGTCGTTGAAATAATAGGCCACCGGCGAAACGCCGCGGATGCGCATCAGCACGCTGGTCGTGCCCTGGCCGACGCCGCGCGTGATGTTCTGGACCGCGGGCAATTGCGCGAGGATGCCGTAACCATCAACGATATTGTTGTTCTGGAGAAGATCGTTCGAAAGAACGGTCACCGCGACGGGGACTTTCTGGAGACTCTCGTTCGTGCGGCGCGCTGTGACAACGATATCACCGTCCGCGAATGCCGCCTCCCCGGCCTCGGCGGAGGTGTCTGGCCCCGCCTGGGCCGTATTGCCCGTCGCATCGACGGCAGCGTCGCCGCTCGAGGCTTCCTGTGCCATAGCCGCTGCGCAGCCAGACGTCCAAATAGCGCTCGCGGCGACCGACAATAATAGAGCTTTACGCATCTTCATCTCCCAGTTGACCCAGCCTATGCGGCTTGATTTTTTTCGCGTCGGAGTGCGGACGAGAATCCGCAGTCGACGTGCAATGCGGCGAAGTCGTTTAACCGCGCGGATCGAACCTTCGACCCTTGGCCAGCACAGCCTCGCCATCCCGATGTGTCACCTTGCTGGAAGGCGGCTAGAGCAAGCCCGGCCCGGCATCTACGGCCCGGCCAACGAAAGACTTTTGCAGCATTTGCAACGGACGTTTTCGGCTCAAATGGGTGCTTTTTTGCAACGCATCGCCAGTCGCCGCCCAGCCCCGCTTCGCGTCTGCCCGGCGGCTCGACCATCGCACCCATGGCGTCCGGAACCCGCCACGCCAGTTCGATCACGGGGTGCCTGCCAGGCTTTTCGTCGACGCGGCCTCGTGCGGGCATTGCTCCAGCCGGAAAAGTGATTTGCGGCGCATCACAAGCTTCGGGCGATGGACATCGTCGCCCGCCCGGCCGAATATCTCACAAGGCCGGCGCTGCGGAGCGGAGCCCGCGAAACGAAAAGCGCGGCCAGACGGCGGGATCCGTGCATGGCGCGGGTTCGACGGGAGCTGAGATGGAGACACGATGAAGCGAACCTGGTTAATCGGCGCGTCGGTCGCCTTTCTCGCCTCTACGAATGTTGGCGCCGAACCCCCGAAAGCAGAAGAAGCGCTGTTCCGGGTCAAGAGCGTCGACCTTCCGATCTCGTCGCTGGTCGACGAGGTTTCCGCCCGCGTCCAACAGCAAGCGGCTGACGAGAAGCCGTCGCTTTCCGCCAAGCCCGGGTGCGGAAGCTCGGGTGCTACCAACGAGCAGCGCGCGGCACTCCGTCAATGCCAATATCAAGCCTATATTGCGCTGCAGAAAGCCAAATATGACGTCGAGATTACGGACCAGCGGATCGGCGGCATCGCAACCGAAGTGTTTGTGCCCAAGGGCGGCGTTTCTCCCACGAACAGGACGCGCGTCCTCATCAACCTGCATGGCGGGGGGTTCGTGGCGGGCGCGCGGACGATCAGCAAGATCGAGGCGATCCCTATCGCCGGGACAGGCCGGATCAAGGTCATCAGCGTCGACTATCGCCAAGGCCCGGAGAATGTCTTCCCTGCGGCGAGTGAAGACGTCGCCATAGTTTACCGTGAGCTTCTGAAAACCTACAAGCCAAAGCAAATCGGAATCTATGGTTGCTCTGCCGGCGGACTGCTTACCGCGCAGTCGGTCGCCCGGATCCTCAAGGAAGACCTCCCGCTACCTGGCGCTATCGGGATGTTCTGTACGGGCGCCAACTATTGGTCGGACGGAGATTCCGGTTACCTTCTCGGTCAACATCTTGTCGGGGGGCCGATCGCCACCGTCGCCACAAACCCCTATTTCAAAGGCATCCGGGCCGATGACGAGCAGGCCTTTCCGGCCTTGTCCCCACGGCTGATGTCGCAGTTTCCGCCATCTTTGCTGGTCTCCGGAACGCGCGACTTCGGCCTAAGCTCCGTCGTCAACACGCACGCCAGATTGATTGGCGAAGGCGTAACTGCCGAACTCCATGTCTGGGAGGGCCTCGAACATGCCTTTCTTTTCGATCCGCGCCTGCCTGAATCTCAGGAAACCTATCGGATCGTTGCGGACTTTTTCGACCGGCGCCTTGCGCCCTGACGACCAACTGGGCAGCTGACGTGCGCGACCGGTTTGCGGCCGAAGGGGTGCAACCGTGAAACGGGATTCACCCGGCCAACCCGCGGCGCCTGCCGGGCTGAGGCGACCAATATGGCAGATCGCGCGCCTGGACGGGCAAGCCTGGACGTTGGAAAGGCTTAGCCCGGCACCCACCAAGGTGCGCACCGGGCTAAGGTTCTGGGGGGCTCGCTCCGCCGGCGGATCGAACCGCCTGCGGTAGCGATCAGAACGCGTAGGAGATTGTGCCGTAAATCATGCGAGGCTCGTTCGCCTGATACCCGACCGAATTAAGCGTATCATATTGTGAGTTGATCGCCGCCGGACGACTGTTCGCCGTCACATTGGTCACGGTCAGGCGCAGTTTCAAATCCTCGTTCCCTAGGAAATGATCCCAGTCGATATGCATGTTGACGTTGTAGAGCGACGGCGCGCAGGTCTTGTATGCGATCTTTCCGTCGGCGGACAAAGGGCCGTAGCCATTGGCCGCTGTCCTCGGCAGCGAACAGATGAGCCCCGTATCGGGATTGCCTGGATCGTTGGGGATGACCGGCTTGACCGGGTTTTGATAATATTTGGTCCGATATTGCACATCGGCGCCGATGCTGATGTCGCCGATACCGTCCTGATCCCTGATCAAGTGGACGGTTGGCGAAATGCCGAGCTTCCATGTCGGTGACAAGGGGATCGGCTGATCGACCAGATTCACCTCGACGTTGGTCAGCGGGTTCACATAAGGGAAACGCTTGTACTTCGGGTCCTGATAGGCAGCGAAAGCGGTGATATCCAGGACGTCGCCGAACGACAGCGCGGTTTCGACCTCGAACCCCTTGATGCGGGCGGACGCCACGTTGAAGGTGCTGATGACCAACGCATTGGCGCTCGAGCCAGGAGCGATCGGCAGGTTGAGCGCGGTGGTAACCTTCACATTGCTGTACCAGCCATAATAGGCCGCCGCGTTGATGCGCGCCCTGAAATCACCGGCCTCGACGCTGGTCTTCAGACCCGCCTCGATGTTGTTCAGGCTGTCCGGATCAAACCGGGGAACGGCCGCGTTGTTTTGCAGGCCGCCCGAGCTGCTTCCCTTCGAATTGTTCAGATAGACCATGGTAGTCGGGCTGACATCATATTGCAGACCGAGCGTGTAGGAGGTGGAAGACCAGTGCGCCTCGCCGGTCGGCGTATTTCGTCCACCGTTCGACGACACAAGCGCCAGCGTCGTGGGGTCGAGCAAGTCTTGCTGGCGGTAGGCTGCATCCCAGGTCTTCCGAACGCCGGCCGTGATCTTGACCCCGGACAGGAAACTCGAAAGATCGTAATTTCCCTGCGCATAAATCGCGCGGCTACGCGACTCGGTGGTCGTCCGCGTGGCGCCCTGCGCCAAGCTTGTCGTGAAGGCGCCGAACACCGGGTTCTTCTGCTTCAGCTTTTCGCGATAGTAGAAGCCGCCTGCGACGAAATCGAAATCGCCGAATTCGCCGTTCACGCGGAGTTCTTCGGACCAGACGTTGGTGGTCGGGTTGACGTAGGACAGATTTCGCGGGTTCGATTCATTGCCGATCAGGCGCGTCCCGTCATTGTCGTAGAGGCCGGGGTATTTCTGCTTCCCCCACCAATGACCGACGATGTTCTTCAGGGTGAGGCCGCTGCCGATATCCCACGTCGTCGTATTGGTGAACGCATTGCTGTGAAGCCAGCCGCCGCCAGGCCCGCAGGGCTGCGGCACGACCGCTTCGAGATTGGGACCCGGAACGGTCGAACTCGTCGCGGGCCGCAGGTCGGTGGCTGGACAACCGATCGACCAACCCTGTGTCCTGTACGGACCGATCACCTTCTGGTTGGCCAGAATGCGGTCGCGCACGGCGGTGAATTGGGCAAGCGTCATGCCGTTAAGCGTGGCGAGGCGCTGGTTCAGAGCGTTATTGTAGAAATTATAGTCGCCCGGCGCGCCCGAACTTCCGGCAGTGAGATCGTGCACGCGCTGAACCTGAAGCATGGTCTCGTTCTCGAACACCGAACTCGGTTTCCAGACGAGGGTACCGCGCCCCACTTCATAGCGCGAGAAGGCGTCGACGGGCGTGTCGGTCAGCGAATCCTTGATATAGCCGTCGCGGCTGTAGGCAATGCCCGCGACGCGCAGGAACAGCGAGCCCGGGACGAGCGGAATGTCGAGCGCGCCCTCGACCGATTTCATATTATAATTGCCAAGGCTCGCCTTCACATAGCCGCCGAACTCCTCGCCCGGCTTGCGGGGGGTGTTCAGCACCGCGCCGGCGTTACTGGCCTGGCCGAAGAGCGTTCCCTGCGGTCCCTTCAGGACCTGGATATTCGAGACGTCGAAGAAGGACGCGAAGAGCGACCATTCGAGACCGGGCATCGGGACATCGTTGAAATAGGCGGACGGCGGCGCAACGCCGCGGATGCGGACGAGCCCGAGCGCGCCCGGGTTCGCGACGTTGCGGGTGAAAGCCTGAACTCCCGGGGCCTTCTGCATCACGCCATAGGCGTCGTAGATGTTGTTCTTCGCCAGCGTATCGGCCGAAATGGCCGTCACCGCGACAGGGACGCGCTGGAGGCTCTCGTTCGCGCGCCGGGCCGTGACGACGATGTCCCCCGGAACCGCCTCGTCGGCGGCTTGCCCTTCGGCAGCGTCGCCGGCATCCGGCTGGGCCGAGGTATCGGTCGCCGAAGCCGCCGGTTGGCCCTCCGCCGCGACGGCGGACGATGCCGTTTCTCCCGCCGCATCGACGGCGCCGACTACCAGGCCCTCGGCGTGAGCCGCCTGGCTTATGGAGACTGAAATGGTACCGGCAAGCAGTATAGCCCGAAATGTGCTTCGACGCATAAGAACCCTCCCAAAGTCGCGCTGTCGCGCTTGTCGTTCGGCGGCGCCGTCCCAACTTGGGCGCCACCCGAGCCCGTCATTGGCAGGCTCTCACCGCGTGTAGGCAGCGCGGAACCCGGGAGAAACGACGCTGCCCGGCAATCACTTTTGTCGGATTCGCAACAATGGACCGAGCGCCTGACGCTACGGCAACCTCTAAAAAATGCCCGGCGGATGCGAACCGCGGATTGGATCAGCAAAAAAGTACGCCCATGAGGCTGGCTCATGGGCGCAGGTGGGAGAGCTGGTAGAATGGAGTAATTCATGACTGGGAAGCGCCGGCCGGAAGAGTTTTCAGGACATTCGGCGGGACGGTCCGGCCGGTTCACGCAAAGCGTGTTTCAGCCCTCGCCCGGATCCTCTTCGAGGACTGGAAGCGCGGCGCGTCCAAGCGCAAGCGCGGCGGGCCATCCAGCGTAGAAGGCCGCATGTACCGCCAGCGCGCGAAGCTCATCCGCGTTGACGCCGTTTTGATAAGCGCGCCCGACGTGCAATTGCAGTTCGCTGCTTCTGCCAAGCGCCGCCAGCATGGCGCAGGTAATGAGGCTGCGATCGCGAACGCTGAGCGCGGGGTCCTGCCAAACTTCGCCATAGATGAGATCGTCGCGGAGTCGGCCAAGCTCGGGGATCGCGGCATAGACCCGCCGGGATTCCGAATAGATGTCGACGGCCGCTTGCGCCAATGCGTCCTTACCCATTGTGACCTCCTTCCGCTGCGTCCGGCCGAAATCCGCCGCGCGTTTGTTCGCGATTATGGCAGCCGGCGATTGCGCTGGCGGTAACTCGGCCCGGAGCGCCGAAAAACTCGTTCCGCTGCCAAGGAGTTTTGCGAGACGTGCAAGGCGGCGTTCGAACGAGATTCCTCCCGCCAATGATGACATGGTCCGCCTCACGGCCTTCCTCAGATTTGCGCCGACAAAACCCGCGCGAGGCGACCTTCTTCGACGGCGATCTCCACGCCGGCACGCTCAAGCTGAAGTCGCATATGCACGCGGGTATCCATGTCGCCGAGCCCACGCGCCAGTGCCTCGGTCATCTCCTCGAGCGTCATATTCGCCAGTCGCATCGGAACACCGAGTTCCTTCGCCATCGCCGTGGCGAGAGCCACGTCCTTGTGGCCCAGCTTCATCGCGAACGCAGGCGTGTCGTATTTGCCTGGCAGAAATTGTTTGGTGAGCATGTTCAGGACCGACTGCTTGCCGACGACGCCCAGGCGTAGCGCCTCCCAGAGGTCGAGCGGATCGAGGCCGGCCTTCACGCCCAGCGAAAAAACCTCGGCCATCGAAGCAAGAATCATCTGGCCGAGCAGATTGTTGACGAGCTTGGTGACGGTCCCCGCGCCCAGCGGCCCGAGATAGATCGCCTTGTCTCCCATGGCGCCGAGAAGGCCCTGGTGGCGGTCGAATATATCCTTGTCTCCGCCAACCCAGAATGCGAGATCGCCCGACGCGGCGCCCGCAGGTCCGCCGCTGACCGGAGCGTCCATCATGACGCCGCCGCGATCACGAATTTCCTGGTCGATGCGCTTGGCGAGCGAGAGCGAGCTCGTCGACAGCTCGAACAGGACCAGCCCCGGCTTCATGCTCTGCACGATGCCGCCCTCGCCGAGCACCACGGCTTCGACCTGCGGCGGCCCTGGAAGCGATGTGAAGATCACATCGACCTGCCTCGCAAGCTCGGCGACACTCGTTGCCGACGCGGCCCCGGCGTCGGTCAGCGCTTGCACGGCCGCCGGATCAAGGTCGTAAACAACGAGGTCGATATCGCCTTTCACAAGGTTCAGTGCCATGCCGCGCCCCATGAGGCCCAGCCCGATATATCCGACTTTCATGAGGACCTCCGATACGTCTTGAACATGGTTCCGCCGGTCGCGACCACGCGTCGGCGGCGGATCACTTCTTGTCGAGAATTTCGAGCGCGGCCTTGCCGAAGCCAAGTCCGGCAGGCCAGCCAGCGTAGAAAGCGATCTGGACGACCATGCCGCGGATTTCCTCGTCGGTGACGCCGTTCTCGGATGCCTTCCGCAAATGGGCGCCGAGCTCGTCCATTTTGCCGAGCACGGCGAGGACGGTGCACGTCACGATGCTCTTGTCGCGCGGAGCCAGTTCGGGGCGCTCCCAGACGTCGGCAAGCAGCGTCTCGCGTCGGATGCGAGCGAATTCGGGAACGAGTTCATAAACCCGCATCGCGTCCGCGATTCCCTGGTCGACGGCGTTGAGCGGGGCAGCGGGTGCGCCGTCCGAAGTTTCAGTCATCATTTTCTCCCGGGTGATGCCGCTAACTGCGCAGGCATGCAGCGCGTGCGGACTGGCGGTCTCTATATCGGCTGACCCTAGAGCATGAAGATTTGCTTCGAAACGGGCAGCGCGGGCGAAGATGCTTTGCGCGTCATGCAACGATCCTAGATGGCGCGGCCCGCCGCGGCTCGATGATGAGCGCGACGATCGCGAAGGCCGCGACACCGCAGATCGAGAGGAACAGAAAGGCGGTATCCCAGCTTGAATGATCAAGGATGAGCCCGACGACGACCGGTGAAATCCCACCCCCGATCGCGCCGAAGGTGCTGACGATCGACACGGCGAAGGGGACGCGATCCTTGGTTGCCAGCCCCATCGGATAAACGACATAGGTCGAATAGCCGATGTTGAGCAGAAAGCCGGTCAGCATGAGCAGCGCAGCGAGCGCGACCGGATTGTTCGGAGCCATGACAAGAGCCATCATCGTGAAGATCGTCGACCCCGCGGTGACCAGCATCACCGGCTTGCGCCGCTCACCGAACAGGCGGTCGGACATCAGGCCGCCGATAACCGACCCGAGCACGGCGCCGGCCCAGGGCGCCGACGCGACGAAGCCCATTGCCATGAGCGAATATTTTTTGACCTCGACGAGATAGGTCGGGATCCAGGTCAAGATGGCATATGTCAGGCCGGACATCAGGCAGTAGGCGATTGCGCAGCCCCACAGGTGCGGAGACCGGAGCACGGCCCGGTTGGTCGGCGCTTCCACGACGACGCGTGCGCGCATCAACGTGTCGAGCAGGGGCCGCGGGCGGTCACGCGCCGGGTCCTTTTCGACCACCTCGAGCGTCCCCGTCTCGATATAGTTGACTTCGGCCGCGTTTGTTCGCTTGCTCCCGCGCGGTTCGTCGCTGACGAACAGCCAAAGCCCGGCGATGAAGAGTCCGGGTATCGCCATGAAGAAGAAGACTTCGCGCCAGCCATAGGTGTAGATGATGGCGGCTGCGACGGGCGGCACGAACGCCGGCGCCAGTTTGAACGACGCGACGAATATTCCGACGGCGGTCGCGCGCTCGCGCGGCGGAAACCAGCGATTGAGCGTCGTCAGGCCGCCAACAGGCAGTGGCCCTTCCGCCACCCCGAGCATCATGCGCGCGACAAGCAGATGGCTGGCCGAGTTTGCGAAGCCGGTCACCGCGGTCGCAAGCGAGGTCAGGAGAATGGCGCCAATCATCACGGCGCGGACTTTGATCCGCTGGATCAGCAGGCTGCCCGGGATCTGGATCAAGGTCACCCCGAGAAAGAAGATACTGGCGGCCGCCCCCGCCTGCGCGTTGGTCAGATGGAAATCCTGCTTGATATAGGGGAGCGCGACCGCGAGGTTGGCGCGGTCGGCCGCGCCAAGAAGATAGGTAAGTGCGACAACGAAGAGCACGGCCCATCGGAATCGCGTCGGCTTATCGGTCGGCACGGGTGCGGCAGCGTGCGACGGGACTAAGGTCTGATCTAAAATCGGCACCTGGTGCCCTCCTGTTAATATAGGGTCAGCATGCACCGAGCCGGTAGAACCGCCGGGCCGAACTGGAAAAAAACTGCGACTTTTCGGCGTCCGACGCCGCGCCGACGATCCGCTTCATCGCGTTGAGTCCGATCCCAAAGGCATAACTGCCTGCGTCGACGGGGAAATTGCTTTCGAACATGCAGCGATCGGCACCGAACAGCTCGAGGCAGGTCTCGACCCATGGCCGCCAAGCGACCGCAAGGTCGGTCGAAGTCGGCGGACGATCGCAGTCGGCGAAGGCGAAACCCGAAATGCGCATGCCGAGCCCGCCCATTTTCATCATCACGTTCGGGCATCGCGACAACTCGGCAAGTGCGGTGCGCCACTGGCCGAAAACATCTGTGCGTCCTGCTGCATAGCCCGCGATACCGAGCACGCCGCCGCAATGATCCACCACCACCGGCACCTCGGGGAAGGCGCGCGCCAGCGCCGTCAGGCGCGGCAGCTGGTGGAAATAGAGCCAGGCGTCGAAGCTTAGCGAATAGTCCGCGAGTCGCGCGTATCCCGCGCGAAAATCCGGGCGCTCGAACAGGTCTTCGGGAACGAGATAAGCCGGGTTTATGAGCGCCGGATCCATGTCCCAGACCGCGATCTGGCGGATACCCCTGAAGCGGTCCGGCGCGGCCGCGGCATGTGCTTCGAGCAGCGGAGCCACCGCGTCGCCCATTCTGAGATCGGCGTAGCCGACGATGCCCGCTCCGATCGCGGCGGCGCCGTACCGACCGCTCGCCGCCATGGCGGCCACCCCATTGGCAAATTCGGTTTCACCGACCGGCCTCAGTTCGTCCGGACCGGAGGCGCGGAGCATCGAGCGCGCCTGGACGATGACCGACGCCGTGATATTGTGACCGGAAGCAATATCCGCAAGATATTCGCCGAGCAGGTAGCGATGTCCCTCGCGCAAATAGAGATGGTGGTGCGCGTCGATGATGGGCCGCGCCGGATCGATTGCTTCTTCCCGGTGCAGAGCCAGCCAGTGCGGACGCGACTTGGTCTGCTGCAAATCTGCCGCGCGCGTGACCAAGCTTACCACTCCCTCGCCGAGGCGCACCGGAAAAGGCACGCTCTTTATCGTTGGAACGGACTATAGGGAGGAAGTCGTTGCGCCAGTAGGAGCCCATCTGGCGAAGCACTGTTGCAGCGCGCGCAATAAGCGAATGGCGGCGAATCCGAACGCCGGGATCATCCTCGCGCCCCGGCGTGAGGCCGCCCGTCGCCGTGCAGCGGGCCGCGGATATTGACGTTGACGAGACGCTGCCCCTCGCACCCGGCCCCGCTCTTCGAAGACCTAATCAACGGTCGCGAACCGGGTCGGCCTCGTCCGGCAGGAGGCCCCGAAAGGGAGCCCAGACCGAGAAATAGAGGAGGCCTGCCGCTACCGATGCAACAGTGAGCACGATGCGTAGCGATTCCCCGACCATCTTGGGATCTGCGAAAAAGCGGTCGGTCAGCACCGCGACCATGGTTGGGCCGAGAGCGTAGCCGATGACCTGGGCCGACAGCGTCCAGAGCGAAGACACGAGGCCCTTGATCGGCGCCGGCGTGACCTGGAGACATGCGTAACCGACCAGCGGCACGCACAGCGTTGCGACGAGAAGAAGCAGTCCGACCAGTGCGATCGCACCCGTGGCGGTTGCCGGAACCGGCAGGAGCACCGACAGGATGGCCATGCACGTGCATGACGCGACCGCGACGCGGAGAGGCGCGTCGCGATAGCCACGCTTCACGAGCCACTGCGAAACATAGGGACCCAGGAAAAGCCCGGTCAGGCTGCAAACAAGCGAAACCATGCCGAACTTCAAGCCGATTTCGGCGATTGTGATGCCGTAAAAACGGAACAGAAAAGTGGGCACCCAAGCCGAGATGCAAAGGACAACCATTGACAGCCCGCCATTTGCCAGAAGCATCGGTCCATAGAAGCGCCGCCGGAGATAGACAGCGCGCAGACTCTCGCCGATCGTCAGCATTCCCGCGGCTTGCTCATCGCCGTTGCGAGCGCGGGTAGGCTCGGGAACCGACAGCAGCAGCGCCACCAGAACCGCGCCGGGCAAGCCAACCAGTATGAAGGTGACCTGCCACGGTTCGAAACCGTGGAAAATGGTCGATGTTCCGGTCATCTGTGTCGCGAAGCCGTAGACGAGACCTCCCGCAAGCAACGAGAAGGCGCTGCCGAAATAGGATCCCATCGCGAAATAGCTGTAGGCGCGCGGACCTTTGCGATCGGAGAACAGATCCGGAAGGAGCGACCATGCGACCGGAAAGATCGAGGCTTCCGCGAGTCCGACGCCGAAACGCGCGAAGAACAGGTGCGAATAGGATGTCGCAAATCCCATCAGTGCGGTGCACACGGACCACATGCAGACGCTGAAGATAAGTATATTGCGTCGGCTGACCGTATCGACGAGTCGGCCGAATACCGGAACGGCGAGGCAGTATGCGGAGACGAAAGCAAAACCCTGCACATAGCTTATCTGCTCGTCGCTCAGTTCCAGCGAGCCCCGAATCGGATCGATGAGAAGGTTCAATATCTGCCGGTCGATGAACGACAGCGCGTACGATATCGTCAGCAGAAAAAGCATATACCAAGCTTGGGCAGAGTCGATCCTCAGCCCGGAGGATGCCTTAAAATCTGTTCTTTGCATCGATGCAGGTGCCGCTTCCATGTCCGCTTCATTAAGCACGATCTAATACTCCATGGGACCCACTTTGTGGGATTCGTTTTCACCAGTCAGGGGTCAAGAGGTCCAAGCGTTGAGAAGGTCGACCCAGCGAACGGGGGCGTGAGCGCAGCAAGAGGCGTCGACGCCGCGGCATCGCGTGCGCACGAGTTGGTGCGGGTTGTTCGCGCAAATCATCGATGCCCCTCCCGGGTGTCGCAAGGTCAGCGCCTTGCGCTTACATACGTACCCGAAATGCCGCCCATGTCAATTTCATCCTGCTATATGGGATTTCGTTGCTTTTTGGTTCATCGTGGTGTTTATGGCGGCATGACCCAGTGAGCGGCAATGCGCCACCGATACTGGGGAGGATTGACCGTTATGCCACCTCTTCTTCAACCGCTCGAGCAGTCGGCCGCTGCAACACGGCGTCGCTGCTCGCGTGACAAGCCAGGCAGCCCGTCTGTCCCGCCGGTGCACTCCAAACTGACCCGCAAAGCGCGACCTTTCTCCGCGCCTGGCCGCGGAGCGCAGCACCACGACCATACTCAAAGGAAAACCCATCGATGAACTATACGCATCTTGGTCGCAGCGGCCTCCTCGTGAGCTCCATTTGCCTTGGGACGCTCAACTTCGGCTTCAAGACGGAAGAACCGGACGCCCATCAGATGATGGATTATGCGCATGAGAAGGGAATCAATTTCTTCGATACGTCGAACGTCTACGGAACGAAGGACTTCAAGGGGGAAGCGAACTCCGAGATCATTATCGGAAACTGGTTCGCCCGAGGCGGTGGACGCCGCGAACGAACGGTCTTGGCGACCAAGCTGTTCAACCCGAGGAGCAGCTGGCCGAACGAAAGCCGGTTGTCGGCTTTCCATATTCGCCAAGCCTGCGAGGATTCGCTTCGCCGGCTCAAGACCGATCGCATCGATCTCTATCAAATGCACCATGTCGACCGCGACACACCGTGGGAGGAGATCTGGGAAGCGATGACGGTCCTGCGGGCGCAAGGCAAGATCCTCTACGTGGGATCGTCGAATTTTGGCGGCTGGCATATTGCCGCGGCGCAGGAAGCCGCGCGCGCGCGCCAATTCATGGGCCTGGTTAGCGAGCAGTCGATCTACAATCTCGCGACCCGCGAAATCGAGATGGAGGTCATTCCGGCGGCGCAGCATTACGGCGTCGGCGTGCTGGCGTGGTCTCCCCTCCACCGGGGGATGCTGGCCGGCGCGCTGCAGCAGGGCAGCGACCACGGCCGCTACACCGGCGAGCAGGTGACGAATTTTCGGTCGCAGCTGGAACGCTATGAAGCGCTCTGCAAGGAAATTGGCCTCCCCCCTTCGCAGGTCGCGCTCGCCTGGATCGCGTCGCGGCCGGGAATCACCGCGTCGGTGATCGGGCCGTCCACGATCGCGCACGTTGAGGATGCGCTTCAGTCGCTCGACCTGCGGCTTGCTGAGGATGTGCTCGCCAGGCTCGACGCGATATTTCCCGGTTTTAAAACGTCGCCTGAGCAATACGCCTGGTGAGCCGCGCATCGTTCGCCGCTCTTAGCCGTTTGGAGCCGCTGCGGCAGGCTCGCCATCGGTTGCCGCCTCGCCGAACATCGCCTCGCCCGTCAGTACAAAGCCTTCGAGGCCCATCAGCGCCGCCATCTGAAACACCTCTATTATCTCTCCCTTGGTCGCCCCGGCGTCGAGCGCGTTGCGAATATGTGTGCGAAGGCCGGCCGGGAAACTGTGTGTGACGTTGCAGTCGACCGCAATGCACACAAGTTCGCGCTCCCGTCGTGTCAGCGAGCCATTCTCCCAGGACTCAGTGGCTACGCCGATCAAGGCGGCGGTATAGTCGGGCATCATGCGCGCAACGGGGTCCCGGTGCTCGTTCCAGAAGCCGCGAACATCCACAAAATGGCGTTTGGCCGCCGCCAGTTCGGGCGTGAATTCCGCCTCAGTCGCCGTCGTCTGACCGGCCGCCGCCAATTCCTCCTCCAGCACCGGCACGCACGAATAAAGCGCGTGGTTGGCAAGGCTCGCAATCGTGACGACGACATCAACGATGTCGGCGTGGCTGCCCCCGGCTGCCAGTATGCGCTGGACCTGGCGTTTGATGGCCTCGCCATTGAGGCTGGTCGCGGCAACGTGCATGGTGAAGTAGACGAGTTCCTTCATCCGCGCGGACAGATGAGGCCCCTCTAGAGGCGTCTGCCAGAACCGTGCGGCGCTTGCATATCCCGTGGGCGAGACACGCTTCATCGCTTCCGCGATCTCTGGCCGGCTGAACAGCCCGTCCAGCGAGGCCAGGTCAAATGTCGATATCGTCATTTCAAGCTCCGCAATTATTGGTTCCACTCAACTGCGACATGGAACGAGGCCACGCTCGCAGCTTACGCCCGTCACAATCAATGGCGAGTGCCGGCACGCAATCGCTCGTCCCGTGCCGCCAAGCACCGGCCAGGATGCCCATGGCGCGCTGCTGCGCCAGGCGGGTCCCGCAATTCTCTCCAATCGGTCTAGGTGTCGGCAAGATTGGGCCCACCGAATTGGCGCTCAACCTCCCGAAAGGCCTCGAGCCCGCCCAGCGACGTGAATTCGGCGAAGGTCGAGCAGCGATCGAGGATCGGGGCCACAGACCCGGTGAGCTTTATCTCTGCCAGCACCTGATCCATGGCCGCGATCGCCGCCAGCGCGGTGAAGTTGGGGAGGATCATGATCTTGTAGCCGAGCCCGCCGACCTCGTCGCACGACAGTACCGGGGTGCTGCCACCCGCCGACATATTGAAGAGATGGGGCCCGGGGATCGCGCGGGGAATTTCCGCAATCTCTTCCATCGATCGGGGCGATTCCACAAAGATCATGTCTGCGCCGGCCTCGCGGTAAATCGCGCATCGATTGCGGACGTCCTCGAAGCCGGTCACCGAGAGACCGTCGCAGCGCGCGATGATCATGAAGTCCGGGTCGGTCCGCGCCGCCACCGCAGCCCTGATCTTTTGAGCGGCTTCTTCGACGGGGACCAAGCTCTTGCCCGCGAGGTGGCCGCAGCGCTTGGGGAAAATCTGGTCCTCCAGGTGGATCGCGGCGACGCCGGCGCGCTCATATTCGCGAACGGTGCGCTGGACGTTGAGCTGGTTTCCGAAACCCGTATCCGCATCCGCGATGACCGGTATCGCGACCGAGGCGGCAATCGCAGCGGCACTGTCCACCATCTCGGTGAGCGTGACGAGCCCGAGATCGGCGACGCCGAGCCGGTTGAGTGCCACCCCGCCGCCGGGCATATAGACAGCCGCGAAGCCCGCCTTTTCGATAAGTTTTGCCGGCATGGGGCCGAATGCACCGGGTGCCATCAAGGCCCCCCCGGCTTGCAGCAAGGCCCGCAGGGTGGCGGTGGGGCGAGCCATTCTTGTCCATTCTCCAGCAAAATGAACGGATTCGCATCTCTATCGAATCCGGATAATTCGGCCGCGCCGCCTCGACCGACGCGATGGATTGAGTTGCCCCAAACCGAAGTTGTGGGGCCTGCATTCGCCCGCTGATCCGTCCGGCCGATAGCACCGGCAGGCGTTTGCTCTTTGCACCTATAGGCCATTTGCCGTCGGCCTCCACACGCGACAGCCGCAAAGCCCTTTTGCGTTTGATGCAAGAAGTCGGTGCGGGCCGGTATTACAGCATGAAGGCCTGCGCGATGTGGCCTGCCGTTGGACTACAGATCACTCCGTCAAACCGTGACCGGCGGGCGCGCCGTGTCCGCGGCGAGGGGCCAGGTCGCCAGAGGGAGTATGTCCCGAGCCGCCGGCGCGCCTCTAAGACATGTAAAGTCCGGTAGCCTGCCAGAATTGAAATCGATGAAAATGGGCGAAATAGCCACTTACCATCCGCGGTTCCGGCAAAGTCAGCACAAGGACGTTATCGGCTTCGGGATCATACCTCGGCCAGTCATCCTCCCGGAAACTGGCCTCCGCAATCGAGGTCCAATATTCGACCATCCTGTCCGAAAGCTTCTCTTGCAGGGGGTTGAGCGTTACCGGCCGGCCATCGCCACCACGAAAGCCCTCAAACAGATAGGGAAGTTCGTAGGTATGCGAGGCGCCAAGCGGAAAACTTGTCGGCCGCAAGTAGGACGGCGCCGTCTTGTCGTTGAACTCATAGACGTAAGTCGGTGTCCATTTGCTGGTCCACGAAGCGATCAGCGGTGTCGTGCAGGCAAACATATGATCGGTGAACACTGCGGCATAGGCCTCGGAAGGACTTTGAAAGCTGGCCGCGGGATATTCATTCAGAACCTCGTCAGCGAGAGTCCCGAACAGATTGACGATTTCATTTCGGTAATCGCTCTCGGTCATCGCCGACCCTGAGCCATTCTCCATCAGTCCCGCGAAAAAAGTTCCTTCGTCGGTCGTATGCCCAATCACGACGGTCACATGATTAAAACGACCCGACCGCAACATCTCACCGGGGTGTGCGGGCACGATCTCGCCGTCGATAAAGAACTGGTGCCTTGCCACAAACGGCCCCTGCGCGGCCAGAAGTGTCTCGACGGAGGCGCTACGGAGGTCCGCCGCGCTTTGACAATCAACGGTTTTGGCAAATTCCATGCCCATTTTGCGGGCTTCATCGAGCGGGACAGGTGACCCGAACGCGGGCCATTTCAATGCAGGAGCCCCGCCGCTCATTACGATGGCGTGATGGAATTTGCCGCGCGAGCGGGGCGAGACCAGATGCGCGAGCGTGCTGTTGCCGCCCGTGGACTCCCCAAACAACGTCACATTATCCGGATCGCCGCCGAAGGCGGCAATGTTGCGCTGTACCCAGTCGAGCGCGAGCTGCTGATCCATCAAACCGTAATTCCCGAATGGGTGCGGTTCGGAATCGATTTCGGGATGCGAGAAATATCCCAGGATCCCCAGTCGATAGTTTAGGGTTACGACGATGACCTGCCCCAGCGTCACCATTTTGTGCGGGTTATAGTCACGGCCCGAGCCGACCAAGGTGGCACCACCATGGATCCAGACCAAGACGGGGAGCTTGGCATGACTGATCGTGGGACGCTTCGGAACAAAGACATTGAGATGGAGACAGTCCTCGTCGCCGCCCGCCCGGGCAAAAACCCCAAGATCCGCATGCTGAAGACTGTCGTGGCCAAATTCATGGCAGTCGCGGGTATCGGTCCAGGCCGCGGGGGGCTGGGGCGGCATCCAGCGAAGATCGGCCACGGGCGGCGCTGCATAAGGAACGCCCAAGAACGAGATCACCGCGTCCGTCTCGACACCGCAGACCGGACCGCTGTCGATCTCGACGACAAAAGCTCTGGAAATCGTCACGTCCTGCCTCCCACACCGATGCCTTGCACGGGCACCCAAATTTCGACGACCGGGCCGCGAGGTCCTGGCAACGGTCGCAGCGACCGGCAACGCCAACTTAGCTTAGCCATTTACAAAGTCCCGGTTATTCGGACTTGCATAATGCCTAGCCTTGGGCTGTGCAAGGATCGCTGTTCTCATTCGCTCCGAACGAGAAGTGATCCCGGACCGGGGCAAGGGAGCCGAAGGGCTGGAGAAGCCGAAGAAACCGGCTCTAGACTGTACCTTATCATCTTTGGCAAAGGAGCTGAGGCGGTACGATGATCGTGGCACCAATCGGCTGCCGCCCTGGCATTACGAAATGCGCACGCACTCAATACAATGCAACATCTCTTTAAATGAGATTTTGTGTTAACATGGTCGCTTTTTTGCGCTAGGCTGGCCGCGTCCCGGAAGCCGCTTGGAAACCATATGATTTCGCTATGTCCGCTCACCGTCCTCCCCTGTTCGCCGCTGGACCAAATTGACGCGGCGCTCGATGCCGGCTTCGACGCGATCGGGCTGCGCGTCGTTCCCGCGCTGGCGACCGATATTGACGTGATGGCGGACCGGAGCTTGCGCGATGCGATCGCCAAGCGTCTCTCGGTAACCGGCATCCGGGTCCTCGACGTCGAAGTCGTACGGATTTCGCCAAGGACGGACGTCGCGGCGCTGGAACCGCTGATCCAATATGCCGATGATCTAGGCGCGCGCGCGCTGGCGGTGACGGGCGACCCAAAGAGCGAATGGGGGACCGAGTGGACGCCAGGCCATCAGCAGGCAATGGAGCGAAAGCTTGCCGAGCTTTGCGAGCTGGCCTCGCGCTACCGCACGCGCCCGGCCCTTGAATTCATGATCTACCGCACGATCGATACCCTGTCCTGCGCCCTTGAAATGCGCGAGACTGCGGGGGTGGAAAACCTCGACATATGTATCGACGCCTTGCATTTCTACCGGTCGGGCGGAAAGCTCGCGGAGCTGTCCGATCTCGGCGGCGCCACGCTTTCCTGTTTCCAGTTTTGCGACGCACCCGCCGAACCCCAGACCGAATTGCCCTATGAAGCCCGGTTCGGACGGCTGCTTCCGGGTCACGGCGATATCCCGCTTTGCGACTATCTGAAGGCCCTTTCGCCGGATATCCCGATTGCGGTCGAGGTCCCGGACCAGTCAGGTGCCGATCGGTCCGTCCGCGACAGGGCGTTCGCGGCCGCCCGGGCAACCCGCGCGGTTCTCGAGATGGCGGGACGCGAGTGGAAATGAGAATGGACGCCAGGTCGTGACGCGGCTGGCGCGATCGATCCCAGACAGGAGTGAGCATAAATGACGGGCCGTTTGCAGAACAAGGTGGCAATCATCATCGGCGCGGGGCAGTCCGCGGGCGAAGAATTGGGTAACGGCCGCGCGACGACGATCCGTTTCGCTCAGGAAGGGGCCGCAATCCTCGCAGCCGACCTGAATCGGGACTCGGCGCAGCAGTCGCTGGATATGGCGGAATGCGCAGGCCTCGATGCCTTCTCGGTAGCAGCAGACACCGCAGACAGCGACGCGATGAAGGCGGTGATCGACGCCGCGATGGACCGATGGGGACGGATTGACATCGTGCATTATAACGTCGGGATCAGCATCGTGGGCGGTCCGCAAACGATCGACGATCTCACCGACGAGGCCTTCGAGCGCGTTCACAACGTCAATCTGCGCGGCGCAATGATGGCGTGCAAATTCGTGGCGCCGTTCATGCGAAACCAAGGCGGTGGCGCCATCACGCTCGTCTCGTCCATGACGGCGATCGAGACCTATACGCCTACCGCCGCATATCGCACCAGCAAGGCGGGGATGATCGCCTATATGCAGCTGTTCGCCGCGCACAATGCGGAACATGGCATTCGCTGCAACGCGATCCTGCCGGGCCTGATGCAGACCGCCATGGCGGTCGATACCCGCATGGGCGTCTCCGGCCGTTCCCGCGAAGACATCATCGCCGAGCGCAACAGCCGCGTTCCGCTTCGCCGCCAGGGCGGCACCGGGTGGGACATCGCCAACGCCGCCCTGTTCCTGGCTTCGGACGAAGCGAACTTCATCACCGGCGCGGCGCTTCCGGTGGATGGGGGAACGCTCACCCGGATCGGGTGGTGCTGAGCCCGCCGGGCGTCGGTCCTCATCAAGGAAAGCGGCATAATCGGGCCGGTGCGCCGGAAAGACCGCGGCCTTAGTGAGCAAAGCCCGATGATGAACGAACATGAGCTGCGACGTGCGATCGTCGGCGAAATGCATCTGCGCCGATGGCCGCAGCTTGTTACGCCGGCCGTCGTGATCCAGTTTGTTCATACGGTCGATGCGGCCGATCGCGGACTTGAGCAGGCCGCGATCAATGACCTGCCGGAGGGTGGGCGGATCGAACGACATGACAATCCGCGCCATCTCAGCGGCTGGCTCGCGCCGGGCGTGGACTTCACGGTAGAACGGCACAGCGAGGCCAGGACGACGACGCTGTTCATCGACGGCGGTGAAATCGACGCCATGCTCGCGCCCGACGCGGTCGCGCTTCTCAAGCCCGGCTTTCGCTGGGCTTCTTCCCTGCCGGGCAAGGTGATCCGTTCGACGCGTGTGATGCTCGTCGCGGGCGAAACCGAGGCAGCCGCCATGCTGCGGTCGATCGGCTTTGCCGAAGAGGATCTTGTTTCGTGCTACATCGGAACGCGCAGCGCCGGCCCGAACCGTGCCCGGATCTGGTCCGATTTCTATCTTCGACCACAAGGTTTCGGCGCCATTCTCGTTGCGGCCAATGGCATGCCGCCAGGCGACCTCGCGCGGACGGTGCAACGGCTGCAGGAGCTAGGCAACTATCGCAACCTGGCGCTGCTCGGCTTGCCGGTAGCGCGCAGAGGCTGGGCGGCGCTCGACCGCATCGAGAACATGCTCAGCGATATGCTTCCCGCCGTCGCCCGTCCCGACATCACCGATGACGCATTGCTGGAACGGGTCACCAGCCTGTCGATGGAGCTCATCTCGCATGCGACAGACTGCGACTACCGCATGAGCGCTACCGAGGCTTATGCCAGGCTCGTCGAAGAACGGCTGGCGGATTTGAACATCGAGCCCTGCGACGGTCATTTGTCACTGGCCGACTTCACCCAGCGCAGGTTTCTGCCTGCGGTGCGAACGTGCGCCGCCCACCGCCGCCGCGCCGAACAGTTGGCGCAGCGCACGACACAGTTCGTCTCGCTGTTCCGCACCCGGATCGAAACGCGGATCGAAAACCAGAACGGCCGGCTGCTGGCGTCGATGGAACGCAACGCGGCGCGCCAGCTCCGCCTGCAGCAAGTGGTGGAAGGTCTCTCGGTCGTCGCCGTGAGCTATTACGCGCTGGCGCTCCTCGACAAGGTCCTCGAAGGCATCAAGGGGCATGTGAAAGGCCTTGATGTCGATATCGTCTCCGCGCTTTTGGTACCAGTCATCCTTCTGTCGGTATGGCTGGCGCTGCACCGCATGAAGAGACGGATCCTGGGTCCCCTCGGGCACTAGCGTCGCATCGGGCGCGACCTGTCGTCGCTGCAGAGAACCCCGCGCGCCGAGGCATTCTTTGAACGGGCACATGGCCCGTGGCCAGTAGCACCTTCCGGCCCATATCACGTCCGCGCTCCGCACAGGCCCGTCGCGGTGCGTCCGTCGACGCAATGCGCCCCGCGCTATAGCGGGCGACCCGGAACCGTCTCCGGGACGCGGGCCGACAGCTTAAAAGGACGGCACGCCGGCCGTGTGCCCACCGTCGACGGGCAGACAGACGCCCGTAATAAAGCTCGCATCGTCCGAAAGCAGAAATGCGATCGCAGCGGCGACTTCTTCGGGACGGCCTTCGCGGCCGATGGGATGGGACGCCCGGATTCGGGCAATGTTCGCCGCATCCTCGAACATCGGAGCGGTCATCGGTGTGCGGATCATGCCGGGGGCGACGGCGTTTACCCGGATTCCGCTGGGCGCAAGTTCGAGGCCCATGGTCGCGGTGATGCCGACCACGCCCCACTTCGACGCCACATAGGAGATACGGTTCGGATTGCCGCGAAGCCCGGCCGCCGAACTCAGGTTTACGATCGATGCTCCGACCGTGCCTGACGCGTTCACCGCACGTGCAAAAGCGCGGCACAGATAGAAGGTCCCCTCGAGATTGACCGAAAGGACCCGGCGCATCTGCTCGTCCGACGTATCGAGGAGAGAACCTACGCCGCGAATGCCTGCGCTGTTGACCAGACCGTGCAGCGCGCCCGACCGCTCGGCGGCGCCCGCGACGAAGAGATGGACCGCGACCGGATCTGCGATATCGACGACCTCGCTGTAAAGCCGGTCGCCGGCCGCGCTGTCGCGAACAAGCTTTTCGAGTTCTTCCTTGCGGTTGTCGGCAGCGACAACGCGGGCACCTTCGTCGAGAAGGCGCGCCACGGTCGCTGCCCCGATGCCGCTGCCGGCGCCCGTCACGATGATGGTCTTGCGTTCGAACCGGTTCATAGAAACTCTCCTCATTCAGCTTTGGGCGGAGCCGCGTTCACCGCTCTTGCACACATCCGGCCCGGATCGGTGCAATGAAGCCTTTCGGGCGTCGGCGTCCCACAGCCGTCTGTCGAGCTCGAAGCAGGCGGCGGCCAGCCCATCACAGCCTGCAACGAGGTGTCCGGGCCTCATCGCCCGGCACAGGTCAATGAACCGCCGGCCTCAGCCAACTTTCACCAGCCCATTGTCCAGCACCACGACGTCGCGCTCAAGCGACCGGGCCCGGAAGCTCCCGTCTTTCCATGCTTCGACACACAACGTCTCACCGGGAAAGAAAGGGGCCGAGAACCGCATTTCAATCGTGCGCATCCTGCCCGGATCGTCGTCGGCAAAAAGCCGCATAAGTGCATTAGTTGCGAAGGCGGCGACGCACATGCCGTGCAGTATTGGCCGGGGGAAACCCGACCGGCGGGCCATTGCGGGATCGGCATGCAAGGCGAAGAGGTCGCCGTTCAGACGGTAGAGCAAGGCTTGCTCCGGGTAAGTCGGTATCTCGACACGCCATTTCGGCGTATCCGCAGGAACGGCTGGCGGTGCGGGCAGCCCCTCCGGTTCTCCGCCGAAGCCGCCTTGCCCGCGCAGAATATGCACCTGCGTCAACGAAGCATAGCATTCGCCGCTCGCGGCATCGACGACGTCGCGCTCGGACACGAGCATGGCGTGCCTGCCCTCGCCCCGATCGACGAGCTGCCGGACTCGCGTCCGGCCGATTACATCGCCATGCGCGGGCAGCGGCCGATGCCATGTGACGGACTGCGTTCCGTGCAGGACACGCGTCGGATCGACGCTCGTGTCTGGCCGGACGACCCAGAACCCCGGGTAGCCCAGCACGAGCGCCATCGACGGCAATGCGAGCTGTCTTTGCCCCTTGTTCGGATCGACGAAGGCAAGCCGGCGCTCGTCGAGCGGATCCTGGCCCATTCCGACCGAGAGCGCGTAGAAGGCGCTGTCGTGCGCCGTGTAGCTTTGGCGGATATCCTCGATGCGATAGTTGCGCAGGCGGTCCGCGTCGATCACCACCGGTCAGGCCTTTGCCGGGGCTTCGAACAGCGAAACCACGCAAGCTGCCTCTTCGAAACCGTAGAAGCCCCCTCCGTTTTCGCAGAGGCCGATGCGCGCGCCTTCGACCTGGCGGGCACCTGCCTCGCCGCGAAGCTGCGTCACAATCTCGTTGATCTGGATGGCCCCTGTCGCGCCGATCGGATGGCCTTTCGAGAGGAGCCCGCCCGAGACGTTGATGGGAAGGCGCCCGCCCAGACGGGTCGCGCCGCTTTCCGCCAGCGGGCCGCCTTCGCCATATGGTGCGAAACCGCAATGTTCGCTCTGCATGATCTCGGCAAAAGCCGTCGCATCGTGCAGCTCGGCGACCGATACATCCTGCGGCCCCAGCCCCGCGATTTCATAAGCGCGATCCGCCGCGGTGCGCGTGAGATGCTTGTCCAGCTCATCGGGCTTGCGATTGCTGCCGCTGCTGACCGCGACACCGCGGATCGCCACGGCCCTGCTGCGATCGAAGCGGTCCATGACACGCTCGGAAGCGACGACCAGCGCAGCGGCGCCATCGCTCATCGGGGCGCACATCGCGCGTGTCATGGGATAGGAGATCAACTTGTCAGCAAGGACGTCCTCGCGCGACATCGGCGTGCGGTACTGGGCGTAGTCATTCCACTGCGAGTGCCAATGGTTCTTGGCTGCTACGTCTGCGATCTGTTCCTCGGTCGTCCCGAACCGGTGCATATGATAGCGCGCCATCGCTGCATAGATGTCCATGAAAACAGATCGCTGCCCGGTCAGGTTGCGCGCCTTTTCGGGAAGCGGCAGATCTTCGCCCAAGGCCAGCAGGGCTTCCATCTGCTGGTCGGCAAGGTCGCGGTCCCAGCTGCCCTTGAAGGCATCGAACATCTGCTCGTCCTTGCCGCGGAAGTTCATCTTCTCGGCGCCGACGACGAGGACGACGTCGTACATTCCCGAACGGACGGCCGCCCAGCCTTGCGCCAGTCCCGAACTCGAGCTCGCACAGGCGTTGTCGGTATTGAATATCGCGATATTTTCGAAACCATAGGCGCGCAACACGGTCTGTCCGCGGATATTGTGCTGGCCTTCGAGGACGCCCAGGCGCGTATTGCAGAACCAGGCCGCGTCGATCGCCTCGCGTCCAGTCCCAGTGTCGGATAAGGCCGCATCGATGGCCTTGGCGGAAAGCTGCTTGACGCTTTGGTCCCAATGCTTGCCGAGCGGCGTCATGCCCGCACCGACGATATACGCTTCGCTCATCATTTAAATCCTTGTATCAATACCGCCCGCCGGTGACATGGAGAGTGTCGCCGCTGATGTACCCCGCGGTCTCGGAGGCGAGGAAGGCCACTGCGTCGGCGATATCTTCGGGCTCGCCGATGCGCGGGATCGGTGTCGTTCGTTCGGCATTTTCGCGAACCTTGTCCCAGTGCGGCAGCGAATTGACGAGCGGGGTATTCACCATGCCCGGGGCCACCGCGTTGACCGTGATGAAATTCCTTCCGAGTTCGAGCGACATCGCGCGCGTGAACCCGATGATGCCCGCCTTGGCCGCGGAATAATTGGCCTGCCCCGGATTGCCGAGGTGCGCGCGCGACGAGATATTGACGATCCGGCCCCATTTGCGCTCGGTCATGTGGGGGACCACCGCCCTGGTGCAAAGAAAGGCGCCCTTGAGGATGACGTCGAGGACAATGTCCCAGTCCTCGATCGCCATCTTGGTGATCCGCATGTCGCGCGCGAGCCCGGCGTTGTTGACGAGAATGTCGACGCCGCCGAACTCGGCGACGCTTGTCTCGATCATCGCGTTGACATCGGTCTCGTCGGTGACGTTGGCCTTGACGGGCAAGGCGGTCCCGCCGCTCCCGCGCAACGCTGCGGCATGCGCCTCGGCCGCCGAGAAATTAATGTCCGATACCACGACCTTCGCGCCTTCCGCCGCGAGCCGGGTCGCGATCGCTGCGCCGATCCCGCTGCCAGCGCCCGTGACGATCGCGACCTTGCCTGCCAATCCCAAATCCATTTTCCACGCCTCCTATTAAGTCTTCGCTGTGACGGGACGCGGCCCGTCCCGGTCAATCGCGGGTCAAGATGACCAGGCCGTCCACGGCGGTCACGCCCTCGCCTTCCGGTTTTACGAACAGGGGATTGACCTCGGCTTCGGCGATGCTCTCGACCGCAGCGAGGTGCGACATCGATACGACGGCTGCGGCCAGCGCCGCGCAATCGCCCCTCGGCAAGCCCCGGTACCCGCGAATGACAGCCAAGCCCTTGACCTCCTCGATCATCGCCCGGGCATCATCGGCTGCGATTGGCGCGAGGCGGATCGCAGCATCCTTGTAGACTTCGGCCAGAACACCGCCGACGCCCAACACGACGATCGGACCGACCTCGGGATCGCGGCGGAAGCCCAATATCACCTCGGCGAGGCTCCCCGCCTCCATCTGCTGGACCAATATGCCATCGATCTGCGCCTCGGGATGCTTAGCTGCGACCCGCTCGAGGATCGTGCCGGCGGCGATCCGCAGACTGGCCGCGTCGGCAATCTTCAGGATGACGCCTCCGGCATCGGTCTTGTGCGGAACATCGGCCGAGAGGATTTTCGCCACCACGGGGAAGGATATGCCCACGGCCTCGCCGGGCTCGCGGATCACCTCGGCACGGGCCGTGCTGATTCCGATCTGCCCGAAGATGACCGATGCATCCGCCTCGTTGGGACTGCGCCCGTCGAGCATGGCGATTGCCTGCGTTACCCTCGCGATGACGTCGGCCCCGGGATCGGGGACGTCCCGCGGCATGACCCAGTTGCTCCAGGCGTTGACCGCATCGGCGCAGGTTTCGGGGGTTCGGAAGCCAGCGATGCCTGCGGCCGCGAGCTGCTCGAGCCCGGCCTCGGCGTGCGGCGCGATGAAGACCGCGAGTGGCTTGCCATGCTTGTCGGCCTTCACCAGCGATCCGACCGTGATTTCGGGCTGGAACTGGGCAGAGCTTCCTGCGACCGCGACGAGCATATCGCAATGATCGGAGGCCAGCAGTTCGCTCGCCACCGCGCTATAAACTTCCGCCTTGGTGCCGGCGAGGGTCAGGTCGGTGAGAAGCCCGCGCTGAATATGGATGTTCTGTTTCGCGAGTTTGTCGACGACGGCCTCGCTCGGCGCGACGACATTTACCCCCAGCGAGCCGAGCCGGTCGGCGACAAGCGCACCGCCCCCACCGGTGGTCGTCATGATCGCCACGCGGTGACTCTGCGACGGCTGACGACCTGCCAGCATGACCGGCAGTTCGAACAGCGTTTCGAGGCAATCGACGCGCAAAATGCCATTGGCGCGGAAGAAGGCATTGGCAACTTCGTCACCGCCCGCCATCGCTCCGGTGTGCGACGCGGCCAATTCGCGGCCGACAGCCGACCGCCCCAGCTTATAGGCAATGACCTGCTTGCCGGCTTCGACGGCGCGGCGCGCCGCCCTGGCAAGCCGCGGCGACATGCGGAACGTTTCGAGAAAAAGCAGGATGGCGCCGGTCTCTGGATCATCGACCAGCCATTCCGCGATTTCACCGACCGAAAGGTCGCACTCATTGCCGATCGAGACAATCTTCGAAAAGCCGACGCCTCGCCCCAGTCCGCGGGACATGAGGCCGCCCGTCATGCTGCCGGACTGCGATATAATCGCGAGCGGACCCGGCACAATGTCCAGATGCTCGACCGCTGCGTTGATCGACAGCGCGCAGCTCGGCTTGCTGGTATATATGCCGCTACAATTGGGCCCGAGTAGACGCACGCCTCCAGCTCGCGCTGTCGCCAGTATTTCCTGCTGGATGCGCAGCCCCTCCTCGCCCGTTTCGGCAAAGCCATCGGTGCAGATGGTGGCGATAGGCACGCGTTTCTCAACGCATTGAGCGATCGCGTCCGGCACGGCGTCGCGAGGAACCATGATGAAGGCATGATCGACTTGGCACGCGACATCGCGAAGCGATGCGTAGGCCTTGTCGCCCCCGACTTCGGAGCGGCCGGGATTGATAGGCAGGATGACGCCCCGGTACCCGTGCTTGCGCAAGGCGCGCTGCGGACGCGACGTATGCTTGCGCTCGTCACCCGACGCGCCAATCAAGGCGATTGCCTCGGGGGCGAACAGCGCCTGATATTGCCGCTCGTCATACGTAGCCATCAATTGTCCCTATCCCGCGACCGGGTACCCACCGCGAGCGGCGACCCTGTAGTGAGAATCATAAATGTCATATAATGGGACTTGCATCAACAGTTTTGATTCGGCACTACCGTGAAAATGGAGAACAAGAGGCAATGCCTCGTACAAACCGCGCCAATTTATCACTCAATTTGTCGCCACTGATCCTACATTTCGGGATATTGCAAATGGCTGACGGTTAGAAGGAAGGAAATGCAGCATGAAGAAAGTCGACCCTGCCCGGACGCGTGAAGTCCTCGATCGTGTCGAACGCGAGCGCGGAATGGCCCGAGGGTGGACACGGATGCTGGCCGAGCGCGATCCGGACATGCTCGAGCGCCTGCACGACACCGTTATGCATCCGCTGTTCAGCCGGGACAGCCTGCCGTTGAAGTTCAAATACACGATCATGATCTGCCTCAACGCCTTCCAGTTCCATGAGTTCGGGGTGCGGGCGCAAACGCGCGCCGCCTTGCGGAACGGCGCGAGCGAGGAGGAAATACTGGAAGCGCTGGAAATCGTCGCGCTGTCCAACCTACATGGCATGACGACCGCGCTTCCCGCGGTTATCGAAGAATTCGACGCCTTTCGGGCGGCCGACCCGGCTCCAGCCGATCCCGTGCCGAAACCCTGATGCGAAACGGCCCCGCGGTTGGTTCCGCGGGGACCTCATGCAAATTCAGAGGCCGCCTATGCAGATATATTTGACGTCGAGATACTCCTCGATGCCGTAATGCGAACCTTCGCGCCCGATGCCAGACTGTTTTATTCCACCGAACGGAACCGCCTCATTGGCGATGAGACCCAGATTGACGCCGACCATCCCGGTTTCGAGCGCTTCCGCGACCCGCCAGATGCGGCCGATGTCCCGGCTGTAGAAATAGGCCGCGAGGCCATATTCGGTATGGTTGGCCGCCTCGATCAGTTCCTCTTCGTCCGTAAACCGGAAGATCGAGGCGAGCGGGCCAAAGGTTTCCTCGCGGGCAACCTTCATTGTCGAATTCGCCTCGGCGATGATAGTCGGTTCGAAAAAACATCCGCCAAGCGCGTGGCGCCGCCCACCCGCGATCAACCGCGCGCCTTTCTCGAGGGCGTCGGAGATATGTTCCTCCGTTTTCCGGACGCCGCCCATGTCGTGTACGGGCCCGAAGGTGATTCCCGCCTGCGCTCCGTTCCCGATCTTCAGACTGGCGACCTCGCCTGCCAGCTTGCCGACGAACGCATCATAGACACTGTCGTGGACGTAGAAGCGGTTGGCGCCAACGCAGGCTTGCCCGGCGTTGCGGAACTTCGAACCCATGGCGCCCTCGACCGCGGCATCGATGTCCGCATCGTCGAAAACGATGAATGGCGCATTGCCGCCGAGTTCCAGGGCGACTTTTTTCACGGTCGCAGCACATTGCTGCATGAGCACACGTCCGACCTGGGTCGAGCCCGTGAAGGAAAGTTTTCGGACAATGGGGTTAGAAGTGAATTCTCCCCCGATTGCATAGGGATCGCCCGTCACGACACTGAACACGCCGCGGGGAATGCCCGCTCGCGCGGCAAGCTCGGCAAGCGCCAACGCCGAATAGGGCGTCGAACTCGCCGGCCGCACGACCATTGTACATCCCGCGGCCAGCGCCGCGGCGACCTTGCGCGTGATAATCGTGCTGGGAAAGTTCCAGGGCGTTATGGCCGTACACACGCCGATCGGTTGCTTGATGACCACCACCCTGCGATCGCCCGCCGGCGCGGGTATCGTCTCGCCATAGGTACGGCGCGCCTCTTCGGCGAACCACTCGATGAACTGCGCGCCGCTGACGACCTCGCTTCTCGCCTCGGCCAACGGTTTGCCCTGTTCGACCGTGAGGATAGCGGCAAGGTCGTCGGCATTTTCGATGACCAGGTCGAACCATTTTCGCAGCAGCCGCCCGCGATCCTTGGCGAGCGTATGACGCCACGTCTTAAGCGCGGCTTGTGCTCCGAGGATCGCGCGCCGCGCCTCCTCGCCGCCCATATCGGGTACGGTCCCCACTAGTTCGCCGGTCGCCGGATTCGAGACGTCGAGGGTGGTGCCGTTATCGGCACCCACCCATTCGCCGTTTACGAACGCCTGCGTGCGCAGCAGGTCGGGGTCGTTGAGATGCAAGCCGCTCATAATCCGGGCCCTCAGTCATCCGCCGTGTTGAAGGTCGGCATCACGAAGCCCTTACCCGCTTCCTCGCCCTGGACGGGCCCCGGTTTCCAGGTCTGGCTCCAATCCCGCGGATAGGGATACCAGGCCGAGCGATATTGCGGGGTCTCGAGCTCGGTCGCAACGCTGATGATGGTCGGCAGGCCGCTCGCCACGGCCGCCTCGAACGCCGGCTTGAATTCGGCGGCCTTCTCGACCCGGATCGCTTCGCAGCCCATTCCCTCGGCCATCTTGACGAAGTCGGGTCCCCACAGTTCCTCTTCGCCGACCTTGCGGAAGTCGCACAACGATTCTCGGCCGTAGATCTTCAGCATCGCCTCGCGCTCGATCTGCAGCGACCGGTTGTCGAAGATCACCACAACGACAGGCAGCTTCTGCTCGACCGCGGTAATCATCACCGTCGAGCGCATGATGAACGCGCCATCGCCCATCAGCGCGAGCGCGGGCTTGCCCCCGCTCGCCAGGCTCGCTCCGATCGCAGCCGAGGCGCTCCAGCCCATGCGGTGCAGGAATCCGCTGTGGTAGACGTGTCGCGACGAGGCGCGCACGAACGGAGGGCCGAAGCTGAGCATATGTCCGGTGTCGAAGAAGACGGCCATCTCCGGGCACTGCTCCTCGATGACCTGGCTCGCGTCTTCGCAGACGCGGGCATAATGGAGCGGCGAAATGTCCGAGGTCCGCAGCGGCGCGACGGCCTCGTTGAATGCGATGCGCTCGCGGTCCAGTTCCGCGGTCCAGTCCGCGTTCTCGGAAATCCCGGCCTCCTTCGACGCCGCGGTAAGCGCTTCGAGGCCGAGGCGCGCGTCCGACGTCAGCGCCACAGCAGTCGGATAGGCCCGGCCGAGCTCGGACGTGTCGATGTCAATATGGATCAGCTTGGCATTGTTCGGAATGTCGAACAACGTCCAACCGCCGGTGTCGATGTCGGTAAAGTGGGTGCCGATACCGATAACGAGGTCGGAGCGCCGCGCGGCATGGTTGCCATGCAGTGTCCCTGCCCGGCCCACGCAACCGACCGAAAGACGGTGTTTCTCCGACAGCGCGGCCTTGCCGGTCGATGTCGTGGCGACGGGAGTGCCCGTCGCCTCGGCAAATTCCAGCAGCGCGTCATGGGCACGGCTATTGGCGATGCCGCTGCCCACCACGACGAGCGGACGCTTGGCCTTGGCAAGCAGCTCGATCGCCTCGCGCACGCCTTGCGGATCGGGTGCGGGGGGACGGAATCGCATGTAGGGCCGCGGATCGGGCAAGTCGTCGGGGATCAGCGCATGCTGGATGTCGAAGGGGATCGCCATCACGACGGGGCCGGGTCGGCCCGACAGCGCCGTCTGATAGGCTCGCAGGAACATGTCGATCGTCGTGTCGGGGCGCGTGACCATGAACGCCTTCTTGGAAATCGGCTTGAGCGCGGCCGTCCAGTCTTCGGGCCCGTCCCGATACGCCTCTTCGATGCCGCCGCGGTCGAACCAGTGCGTCGCGCCGACGCCGGCCAGAACGAGCATGCCAATCGATTCGTAGAAGGCGGTTGCCACGGCAGGCACGATGTTCATGTTGCCGGGACCGACACTCGTCGAGACGATCGGCAACGGACCGCCGCGCTTGTATCGCCAATAGCCATCGGCCAGCTCGACGGCCTGGTCCTCCATCTTTGCACCGATGCAATTGATCTTCGTCTCGTGGACGAGCGCATCGAGCAGCCCCCAGTTGCCATGGCCGTTCAGACCAAAGACAAATTCCGTCTCCATCTGCTCCAACAGCTTCGCAATAGCTGCCGAGACCGTGATCATCTTCTGCTCCATAACCTTATCCTTCTCCAGCACGCCGGTCCCGCGAAGCAAATGCTGCGCAGCGGGTCGGCGATCAATTATCGAAAATCGTCTCGCACGTCGGCAGTTCGTCCGTTGAATTCAGCGTATCGATGCGCTGAAGCAATGCGAACAGCTCGCGCGCACCCTGCTCGCTATGCGTTTGCGCCGTACACGCCGCGAACTTGCCCCACAGCTCCTCGGTGGTCAGCGGCTCGGCCGCATAACCGGGGATGCTGGCAATCGGACCGGTATCGAGCACCTCCCCGTCCTTCATCCGGATGACAACCCGTTCGGTCGGCGAGAATACGGGGTCGCGCGGGTCATATTCGTCGACCGGGACGAGCTTCACTTTGGGATAAAAGGCCTGCATATCGGCGCGTGCGACCACTTCGTCGGCTATCTCGGGCACCCCGAACTTGCCGAGGACAATGGCGGCCGCGATACCGAACTGGCCACTGAACTGGGCCTGATACTGATTTTGAGGGCGATCGTGCACGAGGACCGTCACCTGTCCACGCCCCATCTCCACCTCGACCGATTCCACCTGCTCGGGATCGAGTTTGCGTCCGCCGAGCATATTCATCGTGCCTTCGAACGAGCGGTGCATGAAAAAGCAGCTCGGGTGCATCTTGAACTGCAGCTTGTAACGCGGAAGATACCAGTCGCGTCCAAGCTGCGATGCGGACTCGAGGTCCGGCGTGCCGCCGCTCGAAAAGGCGACGAGATAGCCTTGGGGATTTTCGAGCGCATCCGGCCCGCCCGTCATGCCGGCTTCGGCAAGCCGCGCCGCGATCACGCCGTTGCGCGAGGCCAGCCCCGAATGATAGCCCTTGGTCATCGATCCAAAGTTGGAGAACAGCCCTCCCGCGTGACTGGCGGCGATGGCGATCGCCATCTGCGCCTTCTCTGCGGACAGCTTGCGCAGAACCGAGCAGGCCGCGGCCGACGCCAGCGGACCGAGGAGCGCGGTGGGATGCCAGCCCGCCTTGTGATAGAGTTTGTTGCGGCGCCACACTTCGCACCAGACCTCGTAGCCGGCCACGAAGGCCGTCACCATGTCCTGGCCGCTCGATCCGAGGACTTCTGCTTCGGCAAGGATCGCCGGAACCAGCACGCCGCCGGGGTGCCCCGACATTGTCTGGCATCCATAGTCCAGCGCGTGGGCAATCGCGCCCGCCAAGAGCGCGGCGTCCGGACCGGCCACCCTGTGCGAGGACAGGCAGGCCCTTGCCTCGGCGCGGCCCGAAGGCTCGACCAGCGTATTGCGCAAGATCACCGACACTGGCTGGTCGATCCCGGCCATGACGACCCCGACCGTGTCGGTGAAGGCATCCCGAACGACGGGGAGCACGTCTGCCGGCAACTGATCGTATCGTATCTCGTGCAGGAAGCGCCCAATATCAGCCGTCAGTTTGACCATTTGACGAATACTCCACTTTCGATCCCCGTCCGCACGTGCCCCGGCCAGCCGGCCGCCCGTCAGCGAGGAGTCGCATTGACCAAAACTACGTAATCTCATATATTGGGTATTGTTTACCCGACACCTTGTCAAGCAAGCGATTGGTGCACCGGCTTTGAATCTGGCGACCCGCATCAAAATGGCCGATCCGCGCGCCGCAGGAGCGCCGTCCATCTCATCAAACCGACAAGTCCTGACTCCGGCGGTTAAATATTTTTCGAGAAGGGCGGACAGACTATGAGACCATTCAGCACGTTCTGGACGATACTTGTCACACCGTTAGCGAATATCATGCCCAACAGATCCTATTTTGCTTACTGGATCGGAGGATTATCGGGAAATCTGGGTTGGCAGATACAGATTGTCGCTGCATCCTGGCTGATGGTTACGTTAGGCGCTTCCCCCATTTTCGTAGCGCTTGTGCAGACGTCCATGGCCTTGCCGGTGATGCTATTTTCACTCCCCGGCGGAGCGATTTCCGATATTCTGGGATCGCGTCCCATTGTGCTGTGGTCGCAGGCTTTTCTGATGATGGTGGCAATCATACTGGCGGGCTGCGCCTATGCGGGCATCCTCAGCCCTTATTCCATCCTGCTGTGCACCTTCCTTGTGGGGTGCGGGAGGGCCACCTATTATGCCGGGTGGCAGGCAATGGTCCTCGAGCTCGTCGAGCCGGCTGAAGTCCCCAGAGCAGTCGCGCTCAATGCAAGCAATGTGAACATCGCGCGAAGCCTCGGGCCGGCGATTGGCGGCACCATCGTCGCGGTCTGGGGTGCCTTCGCCGCGTTCGCGGTCACCGCGCTCAGCAATCTCGCCATAATCTTCGTGGCGCGAACCTGGCCCAAGACCAGGGATGCGAGCGACATCCCGCTCGAGTCGCTCGGCGGCGCGATCGTGGCCGGGGTCCGATATGTAGCGCTCTCCCCCCTTCTCGTCGTCGCGACCTTCCGGTCGATGATCTACAATATCGGTGCGGTGTCGGCGCTGGCGTTGCTGCCGCTCGTCGCTCGCGACATGCTGGACGGCGGCCCGCTCACCTACGGCGTCCTGCTCGGTGCTTTCGGCGCCGGCGCGGTTGCTGGAGCGCTTTCGCTGGACGCCGTGATGCGCCGGACGACGGTGGAGCGCTTGCTCGCGGCGAGTCAGCTGCTAGCCGGGGCGGCAACGATTGCCCTCGCCCTGAGCCATGACACCGCCGCATCGGCGGGCTGCGCGGTCATCGCAGGATGGGCCTGGACCTATGTCCAGGTCGTATTCAATTCGACCATCCAGCTGTCCTCCCCGCGGTGGGTCGTGGGCCGCTCGCTCGCAATCTACCAAGCAGCGATCTTCGGAGGGAATGCCCTGGGAAGTTTGATCTGGGGTATCCTGACGGAGAAGCTGGATCTGCGGATCGCCCTCATCGCGGCGGCGGGCGTGATCCTGGCCGGCGCCCTCATCGGGCTGCGGTTAAAGATGTCCCGCCTCAGCGCCGGTGCCCTCGACCAGACCCCCCACCAGATCTCCCCGGTTCCTAAAATCGAACTCGATCCACACGACGGCCCGATTATCACCAGCATCGCGTATCGCATCCGCGAGCAGGATCGTGCGCGCTTTCTGAACGCGATGCGAAAAAAGCGCAGGCACCGGATGCGCGACGGTGCGATGCGCTGGACGCTGTCGCGCGACATTCATGATCCGCAGCTCTGGTTCGAACGCTATCATGTGTTGAGCTGGGCCGACGCGCAACGCCTCCATGCCCGGCGCACCGTGGAGGCGGCACAGACCAATGCGTTGATCCGCAGCATGCACCTGGGTGCTGACGCGCCCGACGTGCACTATACGCTCGTCAGTCTGCCGCGCTCCGGCGCCATGCCCCCGCAAGGCCCATTCCAGGGTCTGAGCGTCTGAGAGAGAGCTATTCAGGGGGCTGCCGTGCGGGCCCTTCGCCGTTCCACGCGCGATCCTGGCGGCGACCGTGTCCCGCCCGTCCCGGCTTCAGTTCAGCGCTTCTTCAAAGCCAGGCGGCAGACCGATGGACTTGATCTCGACATAAGGATCGAAGCCCTCGCGCCCTCCTTCCCGTCCGAGGCCAGATTGCTTGACGCCGCCGAAGGGGGCGTAGGGGCCGGCTCCGGCGCCGTTCAACTCGACAACACCGGTTTGCATTCGTTCCGCGAAGCCGATCGCTCGCTCGATATCGCGCGAGAAAACGGCACCGCTCAAGCCGTAGTCGGAATTATTGGCAATCGCGAGCGCCTCTGCCTCGCTCTCATAAGTGGAAACGGTCAGCACGGGTCCGAAGACTTCTTCGCGCGCGATGCGCGAATTCGGGTCGACGCCGGAAAAGAGCGTCGGGCGCACGAACCAGCCTTGGTCCAGGCCCTGGGGGCGCCCTGCCCCGCCGCGAACGACGCGCGCGCCTTCGTCGATGCCGATGTCGATATAGTGCGCCACCCTGTCGCGCTGCCGGGCGCTCACCATCGGACCGATAAATGTATTCGGATCTTCGGGGTCGCCCACCTGCATCGTATCGATCATCGCTGCCAGTGCGTCGAGCACGTCGGCTTCCAGTTTTTTCGCAACGACGATCCGTGTTTTGAGGCTGCAGATCTGACCGGAATTGCGAAACGACCCCAGTCGGAGGGTTTGCACCGCGGCAGCGACATCGGCGTCTTCGAGGAACACCCCCGCTGACTTTCCGCCCAGTTCGAGCGTGATCGGACGCAGGAGTTCGCCACATTTGCGAGCGAGAGTCTGACCCGCGATCGTCGATCCGGTGAAGGAGACCTTGTCGACGCCGGGGTGAAGCGCAAGATATTCGCTTTCCTCGCGGTCTGCCGGAACGATGTTGAGGACGCCTTCGGGCAAGCCAGCCTCGATGGCCAGCTCGGCCAGCAGATAAGCGCTCAACGCTGTTTCGGGGGCGGGCTTGAGCACGACGGTGCAGCCGCTCAACAGCGCGGGCCCGAGCTTGGTGATCGTGGCCATCATCGGCGCATTCCACGGCACGATCATCGCGACAACGCCCTTGGGCTGTCGCAAGACAAGCGAATTGCCCATGCGCGATTGTCGCACCTCACGCCAGGGATAGGTGCCGGCGATATCGGTGTGAGCCTCGAGCATGTCGAGCGGGACACGTGCCTGGATCGTGCGCGACTGGCTGATAGGGCTGCCCATTTCGCGGGTGATTATGCTCGCGAGTTCCTCTTGCCTCCGCTCCATCGCAGCCTTCAGGCGAAGCACGATCTCGATGCGCTGGCCGGGTGACATCCCCGGCCACGGCCCGACATCGAACGCACGCCGTGCCGCGCCGACCGCCGCGTCGACGTCGGCGCGGGAAGCGGCCGGGACCTCGGCGATCGGATGCTCGGTAAATGGCGACACTATGGTGATCGTCTTGGCCGAGTGCGCGGGCACAAAACCGCCGCCGATAAACAGGTCCGCGCGAACGCTCCGGCTGGTTGACATATCTTTCTCCACTTCGTCGAACGGATTATGCCTGCATGCCCGCGCCCGGCTCGAGCAATAGTGCGTAGGGGGCAGCGCGAAAATCGTTGCCGCGCCATTCACGCAGGCGCCCCATCGCCGCGTCGAACGCGCTGCGCGGCTGCTGGCGAGCCCAGAAGATGATGCCGCCTTCATGGCGCGGGAAGCCATAGCCTTCGACCAGCAGCAAATCGAGGTGCGCGGGGTCGCTGACGACGCCGTCTGCGAGGAGCGAGGCCGCTTCGTTCGCCATGGCAGAAAGGCAAAACGAGATTAACTCGCCGCGCGTCAGGCATCCTACCTCTCGACTCGCCTCGCCGCGTTGCGCCTCGGGCCCCGAGAGTGGGCACAAGGGGAGCCCGAACGATACCAGCGCCTCCTCCGCTGCCAGACCGCTTTCCTCGAGACGCATGCACGCCAGCCAGCTTGCATCCATCAGCCGCGTCCCGACCGGTACCTCCGTCGCTCCGACAGCGACCGTGACAATGTCGAGCGTCTTGAGCAATGCCAAGATCGTTGCCTCGGCGACCGCGTCGCCCTCCGGCGATATCGTCATTTCCGCGATCGCAAGCTTCTCTCCCGCCGCCGTCAGATGGAGACGGGCTACGCCGTCAGCAGCAATCGCGGATTGCCAGTTGCAGACAGCCACGACGGCGTCGGGCTTGGCATAAGCTACCAGGGCGGCGAGGAGGTCGCGCGGAACGGGATCGTCGGCCGATGGCGCGACGAAGACGATGTCGGCTTGTGCCATGCCTGCCGTCGCAGCCGGGCCTGCGCCGCCCACATGAGTCACCGGGAAACCGGCCTCGCGCAGGGCGTCGGCAAGCTGGCCGCCAACGGGTCCCGCTCCGACGATCATGGCTGAAGTCGCGCGCCGAGCCTCGCCCCCCTTGAGCGCCGGAACTTTGGCGGCGCTGCGCCGGGCGAAGAAGAGATGCAGAAGGGCGGCCGCCTCGCGGCTTGTCCGTAAGCGGTTAAACACCTCCCGCTCCCGCCGCAACGCTTCGTCGCCGGGCAATGTGAGACAGGTCTCGATCGCTTCGATCGCATGACGGATGTGGGGCCGGTCGCCTGCCGCCGCAAGCGCGTCCGCTTTAGCTTTCGCGAGATCGGCGGGAGCGAAGGCCGGAACAGGGAGGTCCATCGCGCGGCGCTTGCGCCCGCCCAAGCCGCGCACATGATTTACCGCGGCTTCGAGCAGGTCGCCCTCGACAAGCCTGTCGATCATCCCGATCCGGACGGCGTCTGCCGCGGGAACGCGAGCACCTGTGCAGATCAGCCCAATCGAGACCGGCAACCCTGCCAGGCGCGGCAGCCGCTGCGTTCCCCCGGCGCCCGGCATCATACCGAGCATGCACTCGGGCAAACCTACGACCGCCTCCGGCGACGCGAGGCGCGCATCGCAGCCCAGCGCCAGCTCGTACCCGCCGCCGAGCGCGGCACCGGCAATGGCCGCCACCACCGGCTTTGCGCATTGTTCGATCGCGTCGATCACGGTCGGTAGCGGCGGATCGAGCACCGCCGAATTAATTTCGCGCATATCGGACCCGGCCATGAACCAGCGGCCCGCCCCGATCAGGACCCCGCCCGAGAGCGACGCGTCCGCCGCGAATTCCTCCACCGCGGCGAGAAGCCCCTTGCGGACGGCGGTCGTGCCGGCATTGATCGGCGGGTTGTCGATCCTGATGACCGCGATGTCGCCATGCCGCTCGAGCTGAACGACGGGGTCTTTGTCCATAACCGGCACCCGGCCCTCCTCGCCGCTCAGTTGAGGGGCGCGGGCGGGCGCTGACTGAACCGGCGGTTGAAGATGAATTCGGCCATGCGGTTCTTCATCATCTCGACCGAGCCGCCAGCGATCATCCAGCCTTTGGTGCGCAGCATGCAATATTCGGCGAGCGTTTCGCGGCTATACCCCATCCCGCCCATGATCTGCACGGCTTCGCACGATACCTCGAACCCGACCTGGTTGCAGAAAAGCTTTGCAAGGGTCGTGTCATAGGCGGAGGGAAGGCCGGTGTCGGCGCCCACCGCCGCCTTGTAGAGCAGAAGCTGCGAGGCCTCGAGCTTCATCGCCATGTCGGCGAATTTCCATTGCAGGCCCTGAAACTCGCACAAGGGACGCCCGAACTGCTTGCGATCGATGGCATAGTCGCGCGCCAGGTTGAAGGCGTGCCGGCCAATGGCCAGGGAGCGGGCCGTGTTGCCGA